>Ga0209066_10004004_pt1 | contig 16357 bp, 12 predicted proteins | sample All_14_2_FD_187198 | JGI IMG/M metagenome (GOLD analysis project Ga0209066, IMG submission 187198) | Freshwater microbial communities in response to fracking from Pennsylvania, USA - Allegheny Zone_MetaG_DW_15 (SPAdes) (version 2) ...
AGCCCGGTCCAGATCGTCGGCTGCACCCAGGCCCCTTCGGCAAGTTCGCCGCCCATGTCGGGACGGCCGCCGCCGGTGACGATGGTGGCGCCGATGTCGCGGGCCTTCTCGTAATAGGACAGGACTTTCGACTGATGTTCCCGCGAGACCAGCGGGCCCATGTTGGCGGCCGAATTATCCGGCGTGCCGATCACGAGACCCTCGGCCCCCTTCTTCAGCCGCTCGACGAATTCGTCGAAGATCGGCCGCTGCACGAAGACGCGCTCGGTACCAAGGCAGACCTGGCCGCAATTGGCGAAAGCCGAGCGCATGGTGCCCTCGATCGCCTTGTCGAGATCGGCATCGGCAAAGACCAGCGCCGGGTTCTTGCCGCCAAGCTCCAGCGAGACCGGACGGATGAAGCCCGCCCCCGCCTTCATGATCGCGGCGCCGGTCCGGGTTTCCCCGGTGAAGGTGACCGCATTCACGTCGGGATGGCTGGTGATATATTCGCCCGCACTGTCCGGGCCGAAGCCATGGACGACGTTGTAGACGCCGGGCGGCACGCCGGCCTCGTTCATCACTTCGCCCAGCAGCGCGGCCGTCGACGGGGTTTCCTCCGACGGCTTCACCACGACCGTATTGCCGCAGGCCAGCGCCGGGCCGACCTTCCAGGTCATCAGCAGCAGCGGCAGGTTCCACGGGCAGATCACGCCGATCACGCCCTTCGGCTTGCGCAGGGCGTAATTGACCGCGCCCTTGCCATCGGGCGTGTCGAGCACGAAGCTCTCGGTCGGGACATTCTTCACCAGATCGGCAAAGACCTTGAAGTTCGCGGCCCCGCGCGGAATGTCGATATGGCTGGCCAGGGAACGCGGCTTGCCGGTATCGCGGCATTCCGCCGCCAGGAACTCCTCGAAGCGACGGGTAATCCCGTCCGCCACCTTGTGCAGGATGGCGGCGCGCTCATGCACCGTCATCTTTCCCCAGGGCCCGCGCAGCGCACGCCGGGCGGCGGCGACCGCCGCGTCGACTTCGTCCTTGCCGGCCTCCGCGACTTCCGCGAAGACCTTGTTATCGCAAGGATTGCGCTTCTCGAACCAGGAACGGCCCTCGCGGTAAGTGCCGTCGATGAAATTCAGGATCTTTGCCGTGCTCATTGTTACACCTGATCAGGTCACAACCGTCATGAAACGGTCGTTCAGTGCGCGCTCGTAATAGAAAATGGCCTTGCCCACCTCGTCGGTGCTCCAGGTCCGGACCGGATTGTCCGGATAGAACGTGTAACCGCCGGCGAAGACTTCGTTCCGGTTGCCCGAGGGGTCGAAGAAATAGATGGTCTGGCCGCGGGTGATGCCGTGACGGGTCGGGCCGATATCGACCGACATGTTGTAACGGCTCATGATGTCGGCGGCATGGCCGATATCGTTCCAGCTCTCCAGATGGAAGGAGATGTGGTGCAGCTTGCCCTTGTCGTCATGGCGGACCAGGGCGATGTCATGGGCCTTCATGCCGCAGGACAGGAAGGTGGCGATGACCGTGCCATCCGGGGCCACAACCTGTTCCGTGGTGGCGAAGCCGAGGACATCGATGAAGAGCTGCTTGGTCGCGTCGATCTCATCGCCATAGAGCAGGCAATGGTCGAAGCGGGTCGCCCGCATGCCGCGCGGCTCGGCGTGCCAGAGTTCGGGATTCTGCACCATCGGGCCAGTGGGATTGGCCTCCATCGTGGCGTAGAGTTCAAATCGATGGCCCGTCGGGGCGATGAAGGACAGCCGGCGGCCGAGCGCCGGCGTATCGCCCGGCTGGATTTCCTCGACCGAGAGGCCTGCGTTCAGCAGTTTCTCATGGAGGTTGTCCAGCTCGCCTTCATCGGCGACCTTGAAACCCATGACGTCCATGCCCGGCTCGTCCGCCTCGCGGAGGACGACCGAATGATGGTCGAATTCGTCATAGGCCTTCAGGAAGACGCGGCCGTCATTGCTGGTGGTGACCACATCGAGACCGATGCGGTCCCGGTAATGCTCGAGAGCAGCCTTCATGTCCAACACACGCACCTGGACATAGCCAGGGCGCAACACGCCGGAAATCGCCATTTTTACCTCCCGTCTTGCCCCTTGGGGCATTCTTGTTGCGATGACTGGCGATCCATGTCGGTCGCCAGTCTTACCTTGAGGTCGGACTGCGGATAGACCCGGCAGGCCAGCGCCAAACCCTCGGCGCAGCGGCCGGGGGGTACGTGGCGGCGGCTCATCGGCCCCGCCTTGAAATCGCCCTGGGTCACACGGACCAGGCAGAGACCGCAGCCGCCATTCCGGCAGCCGACCGGGATGGCCCGGCGCCCCTGGCGTTCCATGGCCTGCAACACACCTTCGCTCTCGGGACAGTGAAAGCGGGTGCCGCAGTCCTCGATCTCGACGGTATGTGCCGACGTCATGGTTACATCCTTTGCGACAGCGGGCTGCGCTGGGGCGCCTTGTCGTCCGCCTTGGTCAGGAAGCTTTCGGTGTGGATGTCGCGATCGAACAGCCGGCCCTTCATCAGGGCGCGGATGCCGGCATCGATCATCGGCGGCGGGCCGCAGAGATAAGCCTTGTGACCCCTGAAGTTTCCATCGAAAAGGCGCACAGCCGCTTCATGGACGAAGCCGGTCTCCCCCGACCAGCCATCTTCCGGCTGGGCGTCGGACAGCACCGGAACATAGGTGAAGTTGTCGTACTGGCTCTCGAGCTGGCGGAACAGGTCGTCGTAGTAGAGATCCTGCTTCTGGCGGACACCGTGCAGCAGGGTGATCTTCTGGGTGAAGCCCTTGGCCAGCACATCCTCGATCATCGACTTCGGGCTGGAGAGACCCGAACCGCCGGCGATGAAGATCATCGGGCTGGACGAAGATTCGCGGACATAGAAGCGGCCGTAGGGCCCGGAGACGGCGATGGTATCGCCGACCTTCAGGTTATGGTGCAGATAGCTGGTGCCCTTGCCGCCCGGCACCAGGCGGATGTGCAGTTCGAGATAGTCCGTGCCCGGTGCATTGGCCAGGGAGAAAGCCCGTTCGCCATCGACGCCCGGGATCTTCAGCTGGACATATTGACCGGCCTGGAAATCGAATTCGACGCCCTGGGTATCGAGGAAGATCCCGATGATATCGCGGGCCAGCGGCCGGATCTCGGCCACCCGGCATTCGACGTCGAGCACCGGGCAGTTACGCGCGTCGGGATCGACATCGATATCGGCCTCGATGGTGACATCCGACAGCGGCCGCGCACAGCAAGCGAGTGTCCGCCCCTCTTCGCGCTCGAAATCCATCAGGGCGAAGGGCGAGGAATCGCCATGATCCACTTCGCCTTCGATCACGGAGACCTTGCAGGTGCTGCAAAGGCCATGGTTGCACTGATAGGGCAGATAGATGCCATTGCGCAGGCAGGCGTCGAGGATCGTCTGACCGGGCCCGACCTTGACGATCTGGCCCAGGGGCTCGACGGTTACGCTATAGGTGTCGCCAGTCATCGAGGTTTCGTCCGCTCAGCAGGTGGGAATGCCGCCGATGCCGTTCAGGCCAGGCGTCCAGAACCGCAGCAGGGATTTGTGACCGATGTGGTTCTCGGCCAGGCTGGCTTCGAGGTTCGGCTTGAACGGCCGGGAATCCAGCATCCAGGTCACCTTGTTCCAGTCGATCTGGGCCCAGTCCGGATGGGTGCCGTAGCAGCCCGGCAGAACTTCGGCGAGCAGCGCCTTGAACGGCATCGACGGGGGCAGCGGCAGGGCAATCCCCGCGCAGAACATCAGGTGTTCTTCCCAGTGAAAATAGACGATCTGGTTGCCGTGGAAGAGTTCCACGCGGTCCCGAGACTTGAACTCGTACCGACCGATTGCTGCGACAGTCATGTTTCCTCCCATTTCCTTAGAGGCGGGTGCCGCAGCACCCGCCCCGATCCTTCAGGCGAGCCCCGGTTCAGACCGGGTTCGCAGATTTCTGCGACTGCCACTCGTCCCACAGCTTCTGGTCGGGAGAGCCCTCGTAGTCGAAGTTGTCGGCACCGAAATTCAGGTGATACCAGGCAAGGACATCCTTCACCTCGGCACCGCCGCAGTTACCCTGGTAGATCTGGTGCACCGGCAGCCAGGACTGCACGTATTTCTCCGGCTCGTCGCAGAAGATGTCCTTGCAGCCGTCCGAGCAGAAGTGATAGCGCTCGCCCTTATATTCGGTCGAACGGAAGCAGATCGTGGTCGGATCATCCGGCTCGGTGAAGCCCATCGGGATCTGGCAAGTCACGCAGAGCTGCGGCAGCGTGCCATTGTAGAAGCGCTTGCCTTCGGCCTGCATCTCGCTCCAGCACTTGAAGCGCGGACGATAGTGCTTGTCGAAGGTGTCGGGATATTTCGCCGACAGCCACTTCATTTCCTCTTCCGACGGCAGCCAGGTGTGGAAGGCCGCGGCATGGGTGTAGTTGTAGAAGATGGACCACACTTCATGGCTGAGGCGGTGCTTCTCCTTCGAAGCGACCTCGTGGTACTTCGGCTTGCGGATACCGTAACGCGACAGATCCTCGAAGAGGGCGTCGCCGGCCTGCTCGAAATACATCTCCCAGGCTTCGGCCCAGGACATGATGCGCTTCGGCAGCATGTAATCCATCATCATGGAGACCAGGCCGAGCAGGCGGTAGCCGCGCCAGAACCACTTGTCGATCCACTTCTGCACGATCGGGACGTTGGCTTCGTCCTGTTCAAGCAGGAACTTGATGATCTCGAGGCCGAGGGTCATGTGACGCGCTTCGTCCGACTGGGCGGAGAAGCCGAAGGTCACGGTCGCCATGTCGCCGTTATAGGCAGCACCCGACATGAAGGGCACGAACAGCAGGTTGGTCAGCACATATTCGAAGCTGAACGAGATCGCGGTCAGGAATTCGAACGGGCCGGCCGAACAGGCGTCTTCGAAGAAGGACTTCGGCACCGACAGGTACCACACGCGGTCATGCATGTGGCGGGGGTCGTGCAGGCCGTCGAAGAACTTGTTGTAATGACTCATCGTATGGATCTGCGTCTGGGCGTGACGCAGTTCGTCGATGGCCTGCATCTGGCAGGCGATGCGCGGGCCGGCGCCGACGAAGTGACGGCCGACATGGGCATAGCCGCGGTGCGCCGAATATTCGAGCGGCGAAACACCGGTCAGGAACAGCTTCAGCGCATTGATGTAACGCGCATCGGTCACATTCAGATGGCCGTTGTTCTGGGCAAAGCTCTCGATCACGGCATAGAGCTTGCGCTCCTTTTCCGCCTGGTATTTCCAGTAGGCATCCATGGTCAGACGGAACGGGTCTTCCCAGGCTTCCCAGTCGTGGATCTTGATCCCCTCATAGCTGATATAGGGGAAGACCTTGTCCATCGGCTGATAGGTGGTTTCCCAGCCGAGGCCACGGGTCAGGTGGGCATAGCGTTCCTTGAGGCTCAGCTTGCGTTGCTTCTGGAGCGGCGGCATGGCGTTCATGGGTCAATCTCCTCAGGCATTGGCGGGCTGGGCGGCGGGCGCCCATGCAAGGGTGAAGCTGTCGTCGTCTTCCTCGACGTTGCCGGCGAGCGAGATCAGGGACAGTTGAAGCTCCTGCAGGTCGTAGCGACGGCCGAGCTGGGCCTCGACGGATTCGCGACGGACGCTGAGGCGGCCTTCGCAATCGATCTTGGTCAGGGCCGGCATGCGCGAAACTTCGGCGGCCGGATTATCGGCGAGGATCGCATCGACGATGGAACGGGCTTCGTCGGTGTTTTGCAGGGTGATGGAAACCTTGGCCATGGTCGTCTCCTTAGGCTTCCAGCCCGATTTTGCGGCTGCGGGTGGCAAGATCGGCCACCAGGGCATCGAGCACGCCACCGGCGGCATCGCCAAGGACATCCTGGGCCAGCGGCTGCAAGGCATCGCGCACGCGGGTCGCCCAGGTCGATGCCCAGCGCGACAGATGGATCGCGTTGGCCGGCGATTCCTTCGCCGCCGCCGCGATAACGGCGTCGACCCAGCGGGAGGTTTCGTCGTACCAGTCGAGCATGAATTCGGTCAGCGGCGAGATCGCGCCACCGCCCTGCGACTGGCCGGCATCGTCGAAAGCGCGATAGACGAGCGGATAGATCAGCCCATCCATCACCAGGTTCTGGGCGACAAAAACCTCGAACCAGTCGGGCGCCACAAACAGGTCTTCCATGGCATGACGCAGGCCCTGCCAGGAGGGATTGGTCATCCAGGTGGTCTTCGCCGCGGTCAGGCTGCTGCCCGTGCCGCCATCGAGGAGGAGACCGATGCGGCTGATCACCTGGGCGATGCCAAGGCGGTCCATGGTCGCGAACATTGCCGCTTCGGTGATGGCCGAGCCAAAGCCGATGTCGGTGATGCTGCAATTGTTCATGTTCGCGCCCCACTCGTAGTGGCGCAGCGGCAGGAGATAGTGCTGAACAACGCCGGCCCAGCCCTCGGCCAGGCCGCTCAGGTGGCCCCGGCGCTCGGCATAGGCAAAGGCTTTTTCCGCCGCTTCCATCATGCGCGAACGGGCGATCGTATAGGTGCCGTAGTAGAATTGACGCGGGTCGCGCAGCACATGCCAGTCCTCGAGGACAATGGCGGTGCGCTTGGCATCGAACAGGTCATATTCCGGCGCCCAGGTCGGGCGGTAGTGGAAGGCACCGGTCGCCTGCAGGTCGAACATCGACTCGTCGTAGCGCGATGCCGGCTTGTCCGCCCCGATACGGCGCGCCACGTTGGCGTATGTGTGGCGCCGTGGCTGTATGGATGCGGTCTTGATTTCAATCGTCATGAGCCGGTTTCCTCCGAACCTGATCGCTTGTCACTGTTTGCGGGCGAGCGCCGTGAAGGCGCCAACAGCTCCCTCTGCGATTTCCAGCTCGGCGCGCTGGGCATCGCGGAATTCGAGAAGAGCGTCCAAGGGCATGATCATCTCGACCATCAGGTCGGGATCACCGAGGGTGAATTCGAACAGGACGAATGGCGCCTTGACTTCCGTCACCCGGATCCAGCGGGCCGCCAGATTGAGCTGCGGGCTGTCGGTGGAGGTCATAACCATCGGCGTTTCGCTTCCCTGTTCAATTTGTCTTTCGGGCATTGCCAGCCCTTTGATTGCTTTAGTTTGCAAGCAGCGTGCCAAGGTTGACCGGCACGGAAATTCTGGAACCTTTTGCATCGCAACCAGAAATCACCCGGGCCAAGGGGACGGGTTTCCCTGCGCAAAGCCCCGGTTTCCGCCAATCTCCACGCTGCGGCGCGGGATGATCTGGTGCAAAGCGGGCTGAAACAGTCGTCGAAATGATCAAGCAAGGCACTTTGAGTTCGATCATTTTCGACAATAAAAAGCGGGCAACGCGGTGGTTAGATCGCGTTGCCCGTAGGTAACCTGGGGGGGGCCCAGGCGGGGACTGTTCCGGAGGATCTGCCGCCCCCCAAATGGGGGGCGGCAAACCGATTACTTGTAGTCGCGGAGCTGATCGACGTCGAAGAGGGAGGGCGTCGGGTTGCGCTCGAGGTCCTGCCAGCGGGAGTCCATGGTGAGCCAGGTGACGCGCTTGGAGATCACGTTCCAGATGGCGACCTGGCGCCACTGGGCCTGACCGGTCTGCGGGGTCCAGTCGCGGCTGTCGTACCAGACGCGCATCAGGTTGCCGCGGGCGTCATAGAACTCGTTGGCGACCGGGTAGTAGAACTCCTTGTCAAGATAGATCTTGCGCTTGGAGTAGATGTATTTGCCGGTCTTGTCGGTGATCTCGAGGATCCACACGGGGCGGAGTTCGAGTTCGACGGTGTCGACGGCGCAGGGGTTCGAGCGGGTCGCCGCTTCATAGAAGTGGCCGACCTGCGGGAAGCCCAGGGTCCAGCCTTCGCCGGTGATCTTGTAGTCGAACTTGGTCAGATCGGTCTTCACCCAATAGGCGCGCCAATCGTCCCAGATCAGTTCGAGGCCGGCGGCCAGCGGGTCCTGACCGTCGGTCGCCGAGAGGATGCGGGTGCGCTTCAGGGTCGGCACGAAGACCTTGAAGTCGTCTTCCTTCTTCGCATCGGCGAAGCGCTTGCGCACGCCCGACAGGCCGCGCACGTCGCGCGGGTCGGTGAAGTAGACCGCGCCGCCCTCGACCACGCCGTCCATGCCGTTGATGTCGCCGAAGGGCGCCACGTCCTTGCGGCCGTGCATCTTCTGCCACCACAGTTCCGCCTTGTACTGACGCTCAAGGCTGGAGCTGCTGTTGCAGACGTCCATGGTGATCGGGTGGAAGTTCAGGTTGTCGTTGGCGATGCCATGGGCGACGAACGACCAGGTGGCCTCGAGACCGTCCTTCGGGTTCAGGAAGGGCATGGCCCCCTGGGTCGCCAGGGCGAACTTGCCGTCCGGGGTCAGCAGGTTGCCGTCCGGCGTGGCATTGAAGGTGATGCCCTTGGCCTTCGCCTCTTCGGTCTGCTCCAGCGTGCCCTTCGGCATGTAGTAGGAAGCGGTCGGCACGATGACCGCCTTCTTCCAGCCGAACCAGCCCGCGTCCTTGAAGCGTTCGGCGAAGGAGCCGACGATATAGGGCTTCAGCCAGGCCGCATCGACGTTGGAAGCGTCGATCACGGTGCCGGGCTTCAGTTCCGGCGGCAGGTTGGCGGACTTCAGCAGGCCCGGGGCATCATAGCCGCGCAGCGCCGACCAGCGCTTGGCGATGCCGAGCGCTTCCGCCGAGCCGAGGGCGTCGACGAACTTGGAGCGGCCGCCGCCTTCGCCGTTCTGCGCGATGAAGGCCTTCCACGCGGCGACGCCGTCTTCCGGGCTGGCCAATGCGGCCTGGGACGCGCCCAGTGCCAGGGCGGCAACGAGGCCGGCCGCCATGGTTTTGAACTTCATGAGTTTCCTCCCGTTGGTGAACTTATGCTCGGTTTTTTCGCCTCTCCGGACGGCGAAGCGGGTTCCCCCGCCCCGCCTGGAGATGCTTTAGAACTGGTAGGTCAGCGAGAACTCGATCGCATCCGCATTGTCGTAGAGGCCGAAGATCCCCTGCTCGGTCTTGCCCTCGTAGTGGATGATTTCGATACGCGGACGGATGTTGTCGCCGAAGTAGTTGAAGTCGATACGCTGACGATAGGCGAAGCCTTCGTTCTGGAAGTCATAGGCCGCCAGACCTTCGAGGTAGAGACGGCCGTCATCCAGCGCCTTCCACCACAGGAACGAGGCATAGGTCTGCACCGGATGGACCTTGGAACCAAAGGCCGCATAGGGCGACTGGAACATCAGGTCCTTGCTTTCGTCCGTGATGATGTTGAACAGCTGGAACGAGGTGAAGATCGAGCTTTCCTGGTTCTCCCAGAACGGCAGCCACAGGAAGTAGTCGAAGCCCACCATGATCGAGAGCTGGTCCCGATAGGTCACGCTCACGTCCGGGTTCGAGATCAGGGCATTGGTGCCATAGGCCTCGGTCCCGACATTCGTCTCGATGCGGTAGCGGTTGAACGGCTTGTCGAACTCGTAGGAGATTTCCGTGCGGAACACGGGCGCCACATCCTTCGGGCCGAACGCCAGTTCCACCATGTCACGGGTGAAGGTCGCGCCGATCAGCTTCTTCCGATACTTGTAGTCGAGGTCGAAGTTGGTCGTGACCGAGCACAGCGGCGGCAGAATGCCGGTGGCGCAGCCATAGAGGTTGATCGGATAGGCCCCGAGCAATTGCCCGAGCGAGCCGAGCAGACCGCCGGAGGTGGCACGCATGGCATCCAGATAACCGACACCCGGCGCATGCACCAGGGTCTCCAGCAGCGACTGGCTCAGCGGGACATTGGCGATCGCCTGGTCGGACTGATGAGTGGCGCTGCCGACATGCAGCGTCGATTCCCGCATCTTGATGATCGGCAGTTCCTGCCAGCCGTAATAGGCGTTCAGGGTGCCTTCGCCATGCAGCGCCTGGAACTTGAAGCGGGCCGCCAGCGTCGCATCGGTCAGGCTGAACTCGCGCGGGGTGACATCATTCAGATGCGCCGCGAAGTAGGGAATGCCCTTGCCCGAGACCGGATCGATCAGATAGGGGAAGGGGAAGCCATAGAGCCCGCCCGACGTCTGGTCGCCCGGCGTCGGGTTGTTGATCACGAAGGTCGTGTGCTGGGTCTCGGGCATGAAGATCAGCTCGAGGCCCGGCTTGGTCAGACCGATCCACTCGAAGGGCGCCGCAATGCCCATCTCGTCGAAGTTCAGGTCGACCGCGACCATCCAGTTCGGGATGCGGATTTCGTCGGAATCGCCCAGCACGCCCTTCATGCGCAGGTCCTGCGCATGCAGCACGTCAAGCAGCCGGATACCGTCCGACTGACCCCAGCCGCGCACGAACTTGCCGATCTTGATGGCGTAACGGTTGTAGTCGTCCGTGATCTTGATCGCCAGCTCGCGGATCATCTCGTCTTCGAAGTCGTCGAGATAGCGGTTCTGGTGATCCGAGACATTGCCGAACGGGTCGTCGCGCCCGCCCGCCTTGCGGTTCAGGTGGTAGCCGTATTGATGCGTGGCATTCGGGCTATAGGGGTTCTGGATGCCGCTGCTCATGATGTCAGCACCCCAGCTGTCCACCCAGTCGCCGCGCAGCCAGAACTTGCCGGTCACCGCCAGGGTCTTGCTCGGCTTCCAGCTGATGTCGGTTTCGACGATGTAATTCGCCTGCGCCAGCTTCAGCATGCCATCCGTCAGCTCGGAGTAACCGAAAGCGACGCCCTGCTTGATACGGCCGCCCATGCTGACATCGTCGAAGCCGGCGGCGAAGCCTGCAAGCGCGCCGGCAGCGGCTCCGCCCAGGACAGTCGTCGTCAGCAGGATATTCAACAGCTTCATCTTATTCCCCCTGCCCTTCAAGCGGCCTGCGGCCGCATTCCTCCACTTTGTGTCATTCACTCTTGTCCGGTGGACCGGCGGCATGACCCGCCGGTCCCCTTTTGTTGGCCGGCCCGTTACTCCGCCGGCTTGCCGATCGCGTCGGCCGGAAGGCCGACCTCGGCCCGCGCATGACCATGCCCATGGTTCGCGAGGGATTTCGGGCGGAACAGCAGCACCATGCAGGGCACGAAGATCAAAGCCCCCAGCATGTTGAAGAACAGCACCACCGCATGCAGCACACCCATTTCCGCCTGGAAGCGCAGGGCCGAGAAGAAGGCCCAGGGCATCACCGGCGCGATCATCGTGATCGCCGTGATCATCACCGCGTTACCAGAGGTCTGCAGCGAGTGACGGATCGCGTCCGGATAGCTCTCGCCTTCCGCCAGCGCCTCGCGCACACGGTGCAGGATGTAGATGCCATAGTCCGCCGCCAGACCCACCCCCAGCGCCGCCAGCGGCAGCGTGTTGATGTTCAGCCCGATCCCCATCAGATACATGAAGGTGTCGGTCAGGAAGGTCGAGGTCAGCAGGGCGAAGATCAGCACCCCCGTCACCCACAGCGAACGGAACGCCAGGTAGATGCAGCCCGCGATGAAGACCACGATCGCGATCAGCACCGCATCCTTGGTCGTCTCGATCTCGGTGTTCACCGCTTCCGCGATACCCACCTGGCCGCCGGCCACCAGCAGCTTCGCCCCGTTCGGCAGCGCCGGCATCGAGGCGATGAACTCACGCGCCAGCGACGTCACGGATTTCACCGTCGTGCCGGTCTTGTCGTCCAGCGAGATGATGATGTTGCCGATCCGCCAGGTCTCGTCCGTATAGGCCTTGAAGTCGCCCGGCTCGCCCTTCGACGAGAACAGATAGACGTTGAAGGCCACTTCGTCGACGCTCTCCGGCACGATCGCATAGGACGGATCGCCCTCGTAGAGCACCTGGTTCACCGCCTGCACCATCGGCACCATCGACAGCGCCAGCCGGGCTTTCGGCTCATGCTGCCAGATGTAACGCGACAGTTCTTCGATCGCGGCATAGGTCGCCGGCTGGATCATCGTCTCGTCCGGCCCCTCGACATAGACCATCATCGTGTCCGTGCCGACGCCGGCGAAGCGTTCGTTGATCAGCGCATTGTCCTGGTTGTAGCGCGCATCCGGCCACAGGATCGGGCTGCCCACCGCATCGCCGATGACGACAAAGCGCGCGCCATAGATGCCAACCGCCAGGCAGACCACGGTGATCGCGATCACCACCTTCGGATAGCGGTCGAACTGCGCGTATTTCCAGACCGTCTCCACCCAGGTGGTGCGGGCGCGGAAGCGCTTCGGGCGCGGCATCAGGCACAGAAGCGAGGCCGTGAAGATCAGCGCCGGCGCAATCGCCAGCAGCCAGGCACCGCAGATGATGCCAAGCGCCTGCAGCGACGGCACGCCGATCATCACCAGCACGAAGAAGCCGCCCGCCGCCGCCACGATCGCCGTCAGGCTGGGCACGAAGACCTGGGCCAGGCCGCCGACCACCGCATCGCCCATGGCAACGCCCGGCTGCAGCCGCTCGAACACCCGCGACATGAACTGCACGCAATGCGACAGGACGATGGCGAAGACGAAGACCGGCAGGATGATCAGCAGCGGATCGAGATTGTAACCGACCAGCGCCATCGCCCCCGTACCCCAGAGGGTACCGACCGCCGCCGTCAGCATCGGGATGACCACACCCATCCACGAGCGGAAGTAGATGTAGAGAATGAGACCCGAGAAGACCAGGGAGATGGCAACCAGCAGAATGGTGGCACCAAGGTCGTTATAGATCGTGCCCAGCAGCACCGGACGGCCGACCATATGGACCTTGATGCCATTGGCCGCTTCCTGCTCGCCCAGCTTCTCGATGAAGGTGACGAGGGTCGCGTAATCCGTGTCGTCCTTGAAGTCGGCAATGATCATGCCGGCCTTCTCGTCGTTGGAGACGAGCAGCCCGCGATATTGCGCCTTCACCGCCGCCTGGAAGTTCGCCCATTCGGTCTCGCTGCGCGGCAGATCCGGCCAGGCGATCGCATTGATGTCGATCCGGCCGGCCGACCCCACGATCGCCTTGGTCTTGCGCAGGGTCAGCGCCTGCACCAGGTGGCGCTGCACCGAGGGATGGAAGAAGATCTCGTCCGCCACACGCTTGTAGGCGGTCATGAACTTCTCGTTGTAGATCGTGCCTTCGGTGTTCTCCACCATGATCAGCGTGGTGTTCGCCCCGCCGAACTGCGCCCCGAACTTCGCCATCAGCTCGACGTTCGGGTGGTTCACCGGCAGCATCGCCTCCAGCACAACCTTCAGCGAAAGCTGCGTGAACGACATGAAGCCCAGAAACGCCGTCAGCACAATCATGAAGCTGGCGATCCATGCCGCCCGACGACGCACAATGCCCGCTATCCTGTTCGCAATCATTGCGTCACCTCCTGCGCGTCGGCGGTAATCGCAACAGGCTCGAACGTCTCCGTCGTCGCGCTGGCCGCCAGAATAAGTCCACCCTGCCCGACCACAACCGCGCGGCCGTTGTCGCCGAGCGCCGCACCGCCCAGCCACAGGTAATTGAGATCGATCTTCGAAGAGATCGCCGCCGGCTGGAAACCGGACTGGCCAAGCGTAAGGAGCATGCCGTTACCGGCCACAAGGGCAGACTTGCCGCCTGCCGCCACCGCAACCGCCAGCATATGGGCCTGGGTGTTGGTCGGCTGGACGTCGACCTTCCAGGTGCCATCGCCTTGCTGGGTCAGGGCCAGCAGCGTGCCGTTCAGGCCGACCGCATAGCCGCGATCGCCGCTGATGGAGACATCGAGCAGGGTCGGATAGACCTGCTCGGTCACCACGTTCCAGTTCTGGCCGGCATTCCGGGTGAAGGCGACGACGCCGAACTCACCCACCGCAACCGCGCGGGTCTCGTCGAGGGCGGCAATGCCGCTGAGACGCGGCTTGTCACGGCCGGTGTAATCCTCGATCTCGTTCTGCTGCCAGGTCTTGCCGCCGTCCCGGGTCATCAGGATGGTGCCGTCATGGCCGACCGCCCAACCCACGGAAGCGCTGGCGAAATCGACGGCGCGGAGATAGAGCCCCGGTACTTCGAAGATCGTCCGCCATTCGCGGCCCTGCGGGTTGCTTTCGAGAATGCGGCCGCGGTGGCTGACCGCGACGTAACCGCCATTCGGCCGCCGCGCCACGCGCCGCAGAAGATCCTTGGTGCCGCTGGCAACTGCCGTGAAGCCGCCCGCCACGCTGGACGAGACGGCCACGGAACCATGGTAACCCGTGGCAACCGCCGCATCGCCATCAAGCACGATGCCGAACAGCGGATCGGGATAAAGCCGGGTCGGCGCAGCGGCAAAAGCCTCGCGCGCCATCAGCGGGGCGGCCAGCGCAGCCCCTGCCCCGATGGCCAGGACCTGGCGGCGCGATGCGCCGGCATGGCCCGCCCGTCCGGCGGTTTCGTTCTGGCCAATTCCTGCGGAAATGGCGATCTCCCGTCTCGAGCACGGTCGCACTGCGATATTCCTCCCTTGATCACGGCTCTGGTCCGCGTTTGCATCCCCCTTCTGCAAGAACGTTGCCAACCTTGCCAATGCCGCAATGCGGAATTGATAAGCCATTGCAATTTCTGATTTTTCTAAACTGCCGAAACGGTGCGCGATACGTCTCGCCGTTGCGATGTCGCGGCGCAACTTTCTGATTTCATCGACCGATCACCGGGGTCCGATGAATTTGAGTAAATGCGCAAAGGGCGGTCGGCGGGGCCCCATGCGGGAAGCGCAATGTATCCACACGGGATACATTGCGCCGGCGCATACTCAGAATTGCGCGGTTATCGAGAACTCGATATTGTCCGACTGGTTGGCGATGCCCAGCACGCCCTGTTCGGGATTAGCCTCGAAATGCGTTATTTCGAGACGCGGGCGCCAATGATCGCCGAAATAATTGAAGTCCAGCCGCTGGCGGAGGGCAAAGCCGCTGTTCTGCAGATCGTAGACCGCGAGGGCTTCCACGCCGAGACGGCCATCGTCGAAGTTATGGCTGGCCAGCAGGGTGCCGTAATTCTGCACCTTATGCAGCTTGGCGCCATAGGCGGCATAGGGAGCCTGGAACAGCAAATCCTCGCCGTTCGGGGTCAGGATGGTGAAGAACTGCACGCTGGTGAAAATGCTCGTGTCCTGGGTTTCCCAGAACGGCAGCCAGAGGAAATAGTCGGCGCCGATCATGAAGGACACCTGGTCCCGCTCCGCCACCCCGCGCGAGGGATCGACGATAAGGGCTGCCGTCCCCTCCTCCACCGTGCCGATGGAGGTCGTCGCCACAGCCCGGTTGAAGGGCTTGTCGAATTCATAGGAGAATTCGGTACGCAGCACAGGCGAGACATCCTTCGGGCCCATCTGCCATTCGACCATATCGCGGCTGTAGCTGCCGCCCACAAGCTTCCGCCGGTAGTTATAGTCGAGATCGAACTGGACATTGACCGAGCACAGGGAGCCGCCCGGATAGGGGCAGCCGAGCACATTGGTCTGGATATCCTGCGCACTGCCTCCGGCCCGCAACATCGGCACGTAGAAAGCCTGCACCACCGCCTCCGTGGTGGCGGCATCGAGGTCACCGACCTGCTGGGCATTGCTGCCGTCGTGCAGGGCATTGCCGACGACGACCTTCGCCCCGGTCAGCTTGACGATCGGCATGTCCTGATAGCCGTAAAGGGCGTTCAGCGTGCCTTCGCCGCCAAGAGCATCGAATTTCAGGCGCCCGCCCAGGGTGGGTTCGGCCAGGCGAAAGTCGTCAGGCTCATTGTCGGAGAGATTGGCGCCGAAGAAGGCGACACCCCGGCCGCTGGCCTTGTCCACCAGCAAGGGATAGGGCAGGCCGTAAAGCCCGCCCGAAGTGGCATCGCCGGGCGTCGGATTATTGATCACGAAGCGGCTGTGGTGATACTCCGGCATATAGATGAGTTCGAGGCGCGGCTTCTCCAGACCGGCGAATTCGAAGGCATCGCCAAGGCCAAGGCGCCCGAGGTCGAGATCGATGGCAGTCATCCAGCTGGGAATGCGCATTTCATCGGAATCGCCGAAGATGAACTTCTGCCGGTAATCCTGGGCGTGCAGCACGTCGAGCAGGCGCAGGCCGTCCGACTGGCCCCAGGCGCGGACGAATTTACCGATCTTCAGGGCATAGCGGTTCTCCGGGTCGGTGACCTTTACCGCCAGCTCCCGGATCATCTCGTCGTTGAAGTCGGAGAAGAAGACATTCTGCTCGTCTTCCGAACCGAAGGGGTCGCGCGGGGGACTGGCCAGCGGCCCGGCGGCGGTACCGGCGCCGCCCCGGTCAAGGTGATAGCGGAATTGCTCCCGAAAATCGGCGCTGCTGTAATCCTGGATGCCGCGCCCCGTCAGTTCGCCGCCGAATTCGCGATAGAGATCGCCGCGCAGCCAGAAGTCGCCGGTCACGGTGACATTGCTGGCCGGCCGCCAGGCCGTG
>Ga0209066_10004005_pt1 | contig 16356 bp, 9 predicted proteins | sample All_14_2_FD_187198 | JGI IMG/M metagenome (GOLD analysis project Ga0209066, IMG submission 187198) | Freshwater microbial communities in response to fracking from Pennsylvania, USA - Allegheny Zone_MetaG_DW_15 (SPAdes) (version 2) ...
CGCCTAGGCCCATTGGCTGGCTCGATCCCATGCTCGGTGCCTTGCTCAGGTCCATGCGATCGTTGATCTTTGAAAAATCCATCATGTCCATGGGTGCCATCTCAGGCATCACGATGTTGGAGGACAGCGTCTGCACCGTGATCTTCCGCTGCACCGGCTTTGCCTTCAGCCAGGGATTCTTTTTCGTCTGAATCTTGTGCGTCAGTTCTGCCGCCGCAGCCTGCGACTGCGCCGAACTGCCACCGGGCAAAAAGTCCACCTGCGGATCCATGACCTGACTCACACCGATGAAAGCAGCAATCAGCAGCAGGAACATATGCACCCCAAAGCTCATGCCCAGCGTCCGAAGCCCGATCTTGTCCGCCAGTTTTTGCCACCGCAGCTTTTTAGCCTGCTCCGGATCCAGCGGTTCCTCCGGGGGAGGCTTGGGGGCAATGAACGGCTTTGGATCTTTAACGGCTCCAGCCCCATCGGCCGGTGTTGTTTTGTCGGAAAGCTCGTCACCAAGGAGCGGCTGGTCACCGCCAGAAGCGGTCTTGGACAGTTTCTCAACTTCCTCACCTGGCCGTGCCACCTCCGGGGCTTGAGAAACATCTGCCAGCTTGGGGCTTTCCGTAGCTTGCTGCAGCGGTTCCACTGCGGCTGAAGGGGGGGGCTGCTCCTGGTGCCGATCCCCACCGAGTTCTTCGCCTTCTGCGGCTGGATGCTCGGCCTGCATCTCAACCTCGCTCACCTGCGCGGCTGGCACCGGTGCCTGGGCAAAAACCGGCGGCTCCGGTGAAACTGCCTCTTGTTCATACACCGGCTCCTCAGCAGCCATCTGCTCGGCAACCTCCTGATGCACAGGCTCTGGGATCTCCGGCTGCGGCGGGTGCTGTCCGGCATTCCCCGGCTCCACGCCCTCTTCATCCGTCGAATCGACGGTCGGCAGGAAACTGAAATCGTCGAAAGAGTGCCTGGACATGGCGGCCGGATTCTGGCGGGTAATCCGCTACGGTTCAAGGAAGTTCCTGCGCCGGCATCAAACCATTGGCAAAGGGTGGTTGACGCCAGCGCCCCAAGATTCCAAGCTGCGGCAGATGAAACCTACGGAGCCACTGGGGACACAGGAAAAAATGCTCATCGGCGAGGGTCTCTACTTCCTGCTCATCGTGCAGAACGGCAAGGTGACCCACTTCACTCCGAATGTCTCGCTCTCTCACGCTGATTTCGTCAAAAGGTCCGTCGGAACGCTGCCAGCGGGTGCATGGGTCGGCTCCGCCACGAAAAACGACGGCTATCTCACGGCGATCAACTCGTACACCTTTTACCAGAACCAGCTTCCAGCCTCGCCCGAGATCCAGAAAATTGTGCACGACAAGTTCTGCTGAGGTTTCAACCAGATGCGTTGAACCAGCCCTCCTCACCCCAGCTCCGCCCAGGTCCCCCGGGTCACCCCAAGCTGGCTCTGCGCCTTCAAATCACGCCAGATCTCCTCGCCATCGCGTTGGCCGCTCATCAGCTCCTGATAGGTCCGCAGCACGATCATCGCCTCGTCAGCATTTTCTTCCAAAAGCTCCACGCGGTAGCAGCGCAAGCCATGCTCCCGCAGTTCATCAAAAAACTGCGCCCCCGTTTGCGCCACCGCATTGAACAACGTGTTGCGGCAGCCCACGTCAGCTTTCAGCGGATGGTGCATGCCCACGCGGTCCTTCAAATGCACGCGGTGCCTGTCACACGGGCGTCCGCAGTTGGTGAAATCGGTGCCCTTGCTCAGAAACGCCGCAAACGCGCAGTGCTCCATGTGAAACATCGGCATGTGCTGGTGCAGCGTCAGCTCAAACCATGAAGGCGGTGCCGCAGCCAGCAGATCCACCACCTGCTCGATGTTGAGATCGTAGCTGATCGTCAGCCTCTCCAGCCCGGACTTCTTCAAAATCTCCGCCGTCAGCGGATTCGCCACGTTGAGGGAAAAATCTCCCGTCATCGGAATACCGGCATCCTTGAAAAAAGACATCGCGCCCAGATTCCGAATCAGCACCCCATGCGGCTCCGCCCGCTGGATCAGCTTGAAGAAACCTGCCTCACCCGATTTCTGAATGCGCGGCGTCGCCAGCCAGACCTGCGCCGTGTCACTCCGCTCCTTGATCTGCTTCACCAAATCCGCGTACAACCGGATGTCTTCAAAATCGAGGTAAAGCCTGGGCACCCCCAGCACCAGCGCCGCATCGATATGCGCCTGCGTTCGGCAGAGCGCGTGAAGCTGAAGTGGCTGAGACTCATCGGCAATTCCACGTGACGGCATCAACGATTCCAGCGTCTCCGTGATCTGCACGGCAGGTGCCGCCGTCGAAGCACCTTCGCTCCATCCGGCAATCAAATCACGCCGCATCCGGTTCAGTTCGCTGATCGGCAGCATCACCTCGCCCACCACATCAAACTGCACTTCCCCCAGTTCAAACTCCGTGCCACCGAGGCGGCTGAACTGCTCAATGAAAGCCCCCGGCGTCAGCGGTCGCTTCATGGCCGCCTGCAGCGGCATGGTCGAAGTCACCACATTGGCACCCGATTGCACCCGCAATGGCTCGCCCACCGTGCCGGTCACATGCAGATCCAGTTTGCGTTGCTTGCGGATTGGGATGTCACCTTCAAACGACTGCCTCAGCGCACGATTCAGAGCAGGATCACTCGTCTTAAACACACGCATGCCGATCTGCACATCCTGCATCCGCAGATGCCCATGCCGGAAGCTCAGCGCACTGCCGCGCATCTCATACACGCTGCCGCCCTGTTCATAGTTTGTGTCAGACAGGTTCTCAAACACCACGCCATCGCCCGGCTTCATCGCGATGTGCAGCTCATCCAGCTCCAGCGTGTCGTCATCAATGATGCGCGTCACCTGCCCGACAAATGGACCGCGTTTCTTGCCATAGTAGGCGCCCACCAGCTCCTGATGATTCACCCCATGCATCCAGCCCGGATACAAACCGCGTGAGAAAGTCATCTCCAGCGCGTAGCGGTCCGCATCACTCGCCGGTGCCGGTTGGTTTGCCAGCGCCCGGTCAATCGCCTTGCGATACACCTGCGTCACCCCCGCCACATACTCTGGCGTCTTGAGCCGCCCCTCGATTTTAAAACTGCGAATGCCCAGCTCGATCAGCCGCGGAATTTCATCCACCGCCGCGAGATCCTGCGGCGAGAGCAGGTAGCGCTTGTCCTCAAGGTCACGCGGCTCCCCATCCACAATCATTTCATACGGCATGCGGCAGGCCTGCGCGCATTCACCGCGGTTCGCACTGCGCCGTCCCAGCGATTCGCTGGTGAGGCACTGTCCCGAATACGCCACGCACAGCGCGCCATGCACAAACACCTCCAGCGGAACCTCCGCCGCTTTGAAGCGCTCCAGCTCGCGCATGGAAAGCTCCCGCGCCAGCACCGCCTGGTCGATGTTCAGCCTCTTCGCAAACTCCAGCCCTTCCGGCGAAGTAATTGTCATCTGCGTGCTCGCATGCAGCCTCAGCTTCGGCGTCAGCGCCTTCACCATCCGCGCCAGTCCGAGATCCTGCACAATCACCGCATCCACCCCGCTGTCTTCCAGCAGGTGAAGCTGCTTCTCAGCATCCGGCAGCTCCTTGGTGAAGATCAGCGTGTTGAAGGCCACATACCCCTTCACCCCGTGGTCATGCAGAAACTTCATCAGCTCCGGCAGATCCTCCTCCACAAAATTGTCCGCCCTCAGTCGCGCATTGAACCTCGGCATCCCAAAAAAGATCGCATCCGCCCCGTTCGCCACCGCCGCTCGGGCGCACTCCCAGTTTCCGGCAGGGGATAAAAGTTCAGGTTTGGGCATGGATGAGGAATAAGTCACGGCGGGGGACCAGCCTACCCCCATTTCCGGATCTTGCAGGCTTTATGCTTCAGGATTTCCTTCGCCGACGCACCGCCCCCAGCCCCAAACCCAGCAGCAACAGCATGGCGCGTCCCGGTTCCGGCACCACGTAGATGATGCCATCCGTCAAAAACTGGTCCGTATTCCAAAACCAGCCATTGGCGACCATGGACGCGCCGAGCTGAAGATCCAGATCTCCGCCCGTATTGGCCGCGTTGAATCCCCCGGCCACGATGGCCCCGGAGCCGCCATTCACCGTGCCCCAGTCGATCAAATTATAGACATCGCCAAAGCCAGGATCATACCCGCCGGCAAGCTCCACCTTGATCGTGCTTCCCGCCGCGAGCGTCAGCGTGCCCTGCACAACGAGGGCGTCATGATTGCCAAAGCTGCCATTCAGCAGTCCCGCCGTCTGGATGCCATCCGTGGGCGTCGCATCATTGCCCGTGGCTCCTGCAAGAGTGAAAAGCACCCGGGGTGCCACAGAACTACCTCCGCCAGCCAGCGTGAGGCTGCCGCTGCTCACGTCTGTAAAAGTCAGCTGGCCGATACCAGCACCCCCATTGTCCCCCGCACTCAGCAAACCATTGATAACCGTGGCGCCCTGCACACTGCCAGAACCTGAAAGCGTGGCACCACTGCTGACCACCACCGCACCTGTGCCACTCTGCCCGGCACCCGACTGCCCCACCTGCAGATTCCCTTCGTTCACCTGCGTGGTTCCCACATAAGTGTTGGCCCCGGTGATCGTGAATTTGCCCGTTCCTTGTTTCACCAATCCCCCGGCACCAACGATGGTGCCACTGTAGGTCGTATCGGCGGTGCTGCCCGTGGTCAGCCGGGTGCCTGGGGTGCTGACCGTGTCAGCAGCGGCAATGGTGCCCAGATTGACGGTGCCTCCTCCTGAAAGAGACAGGATCGTCTGCGAATAATCCGCGAGGCCATTCGTCAGCGCCAGCATCGCCGTAGGGTCATTGGCAATCGTCACCGCAGAGTTGGCGGACAGTGTGTTGACCGCGCCGGCCATCAGAGTGCCTTTGTTGATCGTCGTCGCCCCGCTGTAGGTGTTGGCTCCCGTGAAGGTCTGCGTTCCTTCGCCGATCTTCGTCAGCGCCATGATCCCCGTGCCGGTGTCCTTGATCACCCCGCCGAAGAAGGTGGTGGCTGTGGCCGTGTCGGTGACGAGTGTGCTGGAGTTGTTGTCGCCGATGGTCAGCGTTGAGGTGCTGTTGGCTTTGCCGTTGGTGATGGCAGTATTGGCGTGCGTGCCGTAAGAGATCAGTGAGTTGATGGTTTCGTCAAAGCCATTGAGATCAAGGGTGACAGGACTGCTGCTGCTGCTCCCACTCAAAATGACGTTGCCTTTGCCGAGGCCGTTGGGAATGACCTCCGAAGCTCCGAGGCGAATGGTGACGTTGGCACTGTTGAAGGCGGTGGGTGTCGCGACGAAGTTGGTGTTGATGGAGAGGTTGCCGGTGAAGTCGTTCGCGGTGCTGTTAAGCTGAATAATGTTGGTGCCGCCCGCGCCGCCGGAGAGGTCGAGGGCATAATCACCGGTAATTTTTCCGGCAAGAGTGGTGACACTGCTGGCATTGACGGCACCCAGGCGGGTGTCACCGATGAGATTGATCTGACCGGAGAGAGTCTGGCCCCCGCTGAAACGTATGGCACCGGGGATGCCATTTTCACCGTAGCCGGTGCCTGCGAGGTTGAAGGTCTGCGCATAGGTGCCCCCGGCATTGAGCCAGAGTTGGCCTCCAGCGGTGACGGTGACGGCACCGCTGCCGAGACCGCCGACGTTGTCGAAGCGATTGCGGCCTTGGGTGATCACAGTCCCTCCGCTGTAGGTATTGACCCCGCTGAAGACGACTTGATTGCCGGAGCCGGTCCGGATGAGCGTGACCGCACCGGTCCCGTTATCGGTGATGGAAGAGCGAATGAGGATTTCACCCGAACCGGAATTATTGATGATGAGTTCGCCAGCTGTGTTGTCCGCTCCGCCGGCTGTGATCGCGCCAACGTTGTTCGCAGCGCCGATGGTGAGGGTGGCGACGCCCGATGTGACCAGGCTCCCTTGGTTCCAAATGGAGCCGGTGACCCCCAGACGGAGAGTCTCGCCAGCAGCAATATCAACGAGACGGTTGATGGCTGCGTTGCCGTTGCCTGCATCATTGCGCACCATGAGTGTGTTGAGGTCCGTAATGCCCGCTCCGGTGGTGATTGTGGCGCTGCTGTCGGCGATCAACAAGTTGGAGGTCGCGGAACTCACGATGTCGCCACCAGCATAGCCGCTGTATTGCGTGGTGGCGGCAATGACATTGCCAAGGGCCGTTCCTGCGGTGCTTTTGACCGCCCAGTCATTGCCCAGGAGCGCCCAGCCGCCCAAAATGCCGCTGTCATCATTCGCAGTGGCGATGACGATGCCGTTGGTGGCGCTCTGCGTACCCGCTGCGGGCGTGAACTCCAGAACGCTGCCAGCATGGCGCGAGATGCTGCTCAAGTTCACGACGGTGTCAGCATTGGCGGTGCCTTGGGTGACGGTGACGTAGCTGCGCCCGACCAGCAGGTAGGTGCCATTGAAAGTTTGCGAGACGGCTTCAGTCCCTGTGGTGGTGTTGCGGCCGGCCACGGTGAGCTTGCCCCCACCGAGAACCAGGCGACTGGAGGCGCTGATGATGTCGGCAGTGGGAGCGGTGATAATGTAAGCGTAAGTGTTGCCACCGGTGGTTGTCGAAGAGATGGCGGTGGAGTTGAAATCGAGCTTGAGGCCGCCCGCGTTGGTCTGGGTGACTGCGCCGCTGTTGGGATTGTGAAAACCACCGAGGATGGTGGTGTCCCCGGTGTAGGTGTTGGAAGTGCTGGAGACGTAGGTAGCGGTGACAAGGCCGGAGGTGGTGTTGGTGCGAGTGACGGTGATTTGTTCGCCGCTCAGCGTGAGAGTGCCTGTGCCGATCTTGGTGAGCCCCCCGCTGCCGCTGAGCGCACCGCGATAGAGAGTGCTGCTGTCGTTGTTGCCGGTTTGCAGGGTGATCGCCCCGCCCCCTGCATCCTGAAGTGTCAGGTTGCTGGTGCCCTGAAGAGCGCCGGTGATAAAAGTGCCAATGCCGGAAGCAAAGCTGATGTTCTTGGTGTTCACGTCAAAATTGACGAGATTGAGGGTGACATTTTGAGCCGCACGGGCATGTCCGAGAAGAAAACCACCGGTGGAGGTGCTGGTGTTGAGGGAGGTCAGCGTGCCAGTGGTGGTGTTGGCATTGGTGAGAGAGATAAAGCCCGTGCCGCCGTTGAATTGCAGTGTGCCGTTGCCAGCAATCATCCCAGAGAAGGTGGTGTTGATGCTGCTCTGGGAAAAATTGAGCGAGGCATTCCGCATGAGGATGAGACCGCCGCCTTCGATGGAGCCGAACTGGTCGCCGACTTTGGTGTTGAGGACACCGCCGACATTGACAGTGATTTTGGCGCTGTCGCTAATGCTGTTGGCTCCGGTGTTCCAAAGGAAGGTGCCACCGCTGTTGATGACAATGCCTGTGGTGGTCAGCTGGTTGGCACTGCCACCTGTTCCTTTGAGCTCAAAGGTGCCTGCATTGATTGTGATGGGCGCTCCGCCAAGATTGAAGAAGCCACCGTTGCCGGAGGTGCCGAAATCGAGCGTGATTTTGCCGAGACCGTTTTTGGTGAGCCCTGAGGAAATCATGCGCGCGGTAATCGTAGCGTCCATGTTCTGGACGTTCACGACGGGGGCGGTGCCGGTGAGGGTGAGGATCTCGACGGAAGTGAAGTTATTCGGCGTGGAGACAAAAGCAGTGCCTGGGGCGACGGTGACGTGGCCCTCCTGAAAATTGAGGCTGCTGGCAGACTGGCCTGGAGAAAGTGTTACCGTGTAAGTTCCCGTGCCGTCAATGCCTGCGGCAAAGACCACATCACTGCCAGTTACATACGCTCCGGTGCTGCTCAGCCCCCGTGCATCCGTGCTCCAAAAACTATCCACGCCCCAGACCCCGCCTGCGTTGCCAGAATACACACTCGCGCCATTGGTGTCCCAGTAGAGTGTCGCCGCAGGTGCTTGACTGGCGGCAATGAGGGAAAACAGGAGCACGGCGATGCGCACGCCTCGTGTGAAGAACACAGACATGATGAATTGGGGGCTTTTTTTTGCATTCGCACCGAAGCACGAAAAAGGGGGAGGAACGGATAACCTCTCCCATCAGCCAAACCAGCCAATTCTTCTCCGAAAAGCCCTCAGTTCATCGTCGTGCCAGCAGCCACATCAGCCACTGGCTCCAGCGCCTTTTCACCCAACAATGATCCCCTTCGCCTTGCGCTCTTTCTCGCGCTCCAGCAGCGGGACCTTCTCAGCGGTCTCCATCACTTGGACGCCCAGATCTCCGATCTTGGAGAAGGTCAGGCCATTCAACGCAGTGACTTCAGTGCTGAGACGCTTAAAGACGTCTTCAATGGTATGGATGCCGTTCGAGCCACCGCAGGCGACGATCAGATCACGCAGGATTTCCCAGGTGTCGTGGGCGTTGCCGGGAATCTTGACGGCCTTGTTCAGGCGCTGCAGGCGGCCGGTGACGTTGATCATGCTGCCGCGTTTTTCGGCGTAAGCAGAACCAGGAAGCACCACGTCGCTGAGTTCCGCGCTGGCATTGGCCAGGATGTGCAGCGAGGCGATGAACGGCACCTTTTCAAGGTCGCGCTGGTCGAAGCCGACTTTGAGCAAATTCTCACCAAGTGCGAGCACCACACGCAGGCGGCCACGGCTCATAAGTTCGGTGATCTCAGCCAGCTTGGCGCCGGGTTCGATTCCCAAAATCACCTTCGCACCGTTCGTGTTCGGATTGAGGTCGTCGGCGCGCAGATAATTGTCAGCACCGCCAGTGCGTGGGATCACATCCACATTCGTGGTGCCGAGCTGCGCCGCCAGATGCTTCACAAAGAAGAGCTCTTCATTCGTCATGCGCGCGCTGGCGATGATGGCGATCTCCTCGCCCTTCTTGCCGGCCAGAGCGGTGGCGATGTTGCTCAGCGCAGTCTTCCAAGTGGCGATCTGGTGCTTGCCCCCCGTCTTGATCATTGGATCAGTCAGTCGGAATTCGCTGTTCACGAAGTGGAAGTCGAGCCGCCCGCTGTCGCACATCCAGGCGGAGTTCACGTCGTTGTTGTCCCGCGGCGTCTGGCGGTAGATCGTGTCGCCACGGGCGCCGATCTCCATGTTGCAGCCACGGCCGCATCCGGTGCAGATGCTGTTCGTCTCATTGAGGAACCACACACGCTGCTGGAAGCGGAAGTCGTTCGAGGTCAGCGCACCCACCGGGCAGATGTCCACCGTGTTGAGCGAGTAGTTGTGCTCCAGGCGCTTGCCGGGATGCACCGCCAGCGTGGTGAAGCTGCCGCGCTCGGTGAAGCCCAGCACAGGCTCGTCAGCGATCTCAGCGGTGAAACGAATGCAGCGGCTGCACATGATGCAGCGCTCGTCATCCAGACGCACACGCGGGCCGATATCGACATTCTTCGGCTTCTTGACCTTGTCTTCACGAAAGCGGCTCTCGCCTTTGCCGTGCTCGACGCTGAATTCCTGCAGGCGGCACTCGCCGGCCTGGTCGCAGATCGGGCAGTCGAGCGGATGATTGATCAGGAGGAACTCCATCACGCCTTTGCGGCACTCCTGCGTGAGGACGGACTCCGTGCGGATGCCCATGCCTTCCGCCACAGTGTTGGCACACGCGATCACCGGGCGCGGCATCCAGCCGATCTTCGGCATGCCATGCTCATCCTTCTCTGGCTCGGTGCCGGGGGCCGGACGCGGTGGCATGCCCATCTCCACCAAACACATGCGGCAGTTGCCGGGGGAGGACAGTTTCGGGTGGTAGCAGTAATGCGGAACCTCCTTCTTGGCCTGCTTGCACGCCTCGATCATGCGCGTGCCTTTGGGGAACTTGTGCCAGACACCGTCGATCTGTACATTCACAAGATCGGCAGGAGGTGGAGCGGCGACAGGGGCGGGAGCTTCGGCGGGGGCAGGCATGAGCGAAGAGGAAAGGGGGCTGAGGACGATTATCGGAGCCGCTCGGAGAGGGGCAACCCGATTTTGTGAAAAGTTTCACAAGCGGACGTCCATGAGGCTTTGCGAAGTTGTCGCAACGTGCCATCAATGCCGCCCTCATGCCCATTCCGGTCATCCTGAATCCCGCCGCACGCAGCACGAAGGCGGCCTCCCTCGAAGATACGCTTCGCAGGCTCTCCCCGGAGCCGGAGCTGCACCTGACCACCGGCCCCAGCGATGCCACCCTGATCGCAGAGCGCCTCGCCACGGAAGGTCACGAACTCGTCGTCTCCGCCGGTGGAGACGGCACCATGAACGAAGTGCTGCAGGGCATCTGTCGGGCCAACGCCCGCCGCAAACCCGGCGAAAAGCACACCTCGCTCGGCGTTTTGCCGCTGGGTACAATGAATGTCTTTTCCGTGGAACTGAAGCTGCCCGGTCGCGACATCGAAGCCTGCTGGCGGGAGATCACCAGCGGCCAGCGCAGTGAGGTAGATCTATGGATGGCCAATGAAATGTACTTCGCCCAGCTCGCCGGCGTCGGTCTCGATGCCCAGATCGTCCAGGAAACCTCCTGGGAAGCCAAGAAAAAATACGGCCCGCTCAGCTACGTCATGAGCGCGGTGAACGTGCTCATGCGGCCACCTCCGGCGCTCAGTGTAAATATCGAAGGCAAAGCGCCCATGGTCGGTACCGTGGTCCTGGTGGGCAATGGCAGGCACTACGGCGGGCCGTTTCCCCTGTTCCGCGATGCTTCCAACACCGATGGCAAATTGGATCTCCTCATCTTTCGCGGCCTCGGCGGGATGGAATTCATCCAGCTGATGCGTGGCATGCTGTTAGACGGCTACCGCGAGTGCGATGATCTGGACTACATCCAGACCAGCGAATTCACCGTGACGACGGACCGCGGCGAGGCCCCCGTGGAGCTGGACGGCGAGCTGGCGGACCTGACCGGCCCCGTGGTTTTTCGTCCCGCCCCGTTTCGCCTGAGCGTGAGCGCGGGCTGAAGGTCTTGGACTTGGGCTTGGAATACGAAGGCTTGCCTCCGGAAGACCAGCTTGCAGAACCGCTCTTCTTGCCACGCCCAGCTGGCTTCTCTTCGGAAAAACGTTCCGTAGGACCGCTCTTCTTGCCACGGCTGGGCTTGAACCCACGCGGCTCGCGGGTCTCAGCACCACCTTCGCGCCTCGGCGCACGTTTGCGAGCGGCCGCGGGGCGGTGATCTTCGATCCCGTCATCCTTTTCGTCGCCAGGCTTGCTGCGCTCCAGCTTCGGCTTGGCCGGCTCCTCCTTGAAGAAGCGTTCCACCTCCGTGGGAGTCAGTTCTTTGTACGCGCCCTTGGCCAGGCCATGCAGTTTCAGCCAGCCAATGCGAATGCGGGTCAGGCGCGTAACCTCGTAGCCGAGGTAATAAAGCATCATGCGGATCTGACGCTTCAGCCCCATCTTGAGAACGATGTGCGCCCGGTAGTCGGTGTCCATCCAGGCGCGTTCCGCCCGGGCAAAGCCCTCCTCGGTCATCATGCCTTTGACCAGTTTCGCCATCAAGTCCACGTTCAGTGCCTGATCGACGACCACCTCGTATTCTTTTTCCGCACCTTGGCTCGGGTGGATGATCCGGTGGGAAAGATCCCCGCGATTCGTCAGGAGAATCAGCCCTTCGCTGTCTTTGTCGAGACGGCCGACGTGATGCAGATTCTGATACTTCAGCGGCAGCAGATCGTAGATCGTCATGCGCTCATGCTTGTCTCCACGAGAGCAAAGGTAGCCTTTCGGCTTGTTCAAAACGAGAACGACGGGCGCCTCGGTCCGCACTGGAGAACCATCCACGACCACCTTGTCCTCAGGATTCACCTGGGTCGCAAGCTCGGTGATGACGTGCCCGTTGATGGACACACGACCGCCGAGGATGATTTCCTCCGCGCCACGCCGTGAGGCCACGCCGCACTGGCTCAAATATCGGTTAAGGCGCACAGGGGGAAAGCCTTACTCCGGCTTGGTCTTCGGAAGGTTTGTCGGAAGACGGCCTTCTTTCCACTGGCCACGGGCCTTGAGAAGCTTGACGCGCTCACCGCGCTTCAAAACGCTGCGCTTGGTGCCGACGGAGCCGGAAGTCTTGAGGCTGCTATGCTGGGACATGATTCTAAAGGGTCTGGGGGTGAAAAAGGGCGCGAAGAATAGCAGCCCCCGACCCGGGTGCAAGGGGTTTGTACGCGCCGACAGCTCACCCCAGCACCTTCTTCCTCACAATCTCAGTCACCATCTTCGGATTCGCCTTCCCCTGGCTCGCCTTCATGGCCTGTCCCGTAAACCAGTTCATGGCCTTCTCGTTGCCGCCTTTGACCTCGGCCACCTTCTCAGGATTGGCAGCAAGGATCTGCTCCACGATGGCCTCTAGCGCCCCCGTGTCACTCACCTGCTCAAACCCCTTGGCCTTGATGATGTCCGCAGCGGATTTTCCGGTCTCAAACATCTCCGCAAACACTTCCTTCGCCTGGTTGTTTGAAATCTTGCCCGCCTCCACCGTCGCCACCAGCGCGCTCAGCGCCTCCGGCTTCACCGAACACTCTGCCAGTGTCAGTCCACGGTCGTTCAGCACACCCAGCAGATCGTTGATCACCCAGTTGGCGATCTTCTTCGCCGGCACCTTCGTGTCAGCAGCCACGGCGGCTTCATACCAGGTGGCCAGTTCCTTTTCGCTCGAAAGCACGCCAGCATCATAGGCGCTGCAGCCATAGTCCTTCTCAAACCGCGCACGCTTCTCATGCGGCAGTTCGGGAACCTGCGGTTTGACCTTGGCCACCAGATCCGCCGTACGCACCGGCAGCAGATCCGGGTCGGGGAAGTAGCGATAGTCATGCGCGTCTTCCTTTCCTCGCATGAAAATGGTTTCCCCACGGTCGTCGTCCCATCTCCAGGTGCTTTGCTCCAGGGGTTCACCCCGCTCCAGGCAGTCGGTCTGACGCTCGACCTCAAACTTGATCGCACGCCGGATGGCCGACATCGAGTTGATGTTCTTCAGTTCGATCTTCGTGCCCAGTTCCTTCTGGCCTTCCGGTCGCAGGGAAATGTTCACATCGCAGCGCATGTTTCCCTTCTCCATGTCGGCATCGCTCACCCCGCCATAGATCAGGATCTGCCGCAGGCTCCCGAGGTATGCCACCACCTCCTCCGCACTGTCCAGGTCCGGCTCGCTGACGATCTCCATCAGCGGCGTTCCCGCACGGTTGAAATCCAGCGCGCTGAACTTGTCATAGTGCGTGGACTTGCCCACGTCCTCTTCCAGATGGATGCGCGTCAGCTTCACCACCTTGCCCGGATTCGCGATGCTCTTCTGCGCGTCCTTCGGATACGCCAGATCATACAGCGGCACCCCGCCCCCCAGGCAGAGCGGAAACGGCATCTGCGTGATCTGGTAGTTCTTCGGCATGTCCGGGTAGAAGTAGTTCTTGCGGTCCCAGTTCACCACCGGCGGCGTCTCGCACCCCAGCATCAGCCCGGTAAGAATCGTCTTCTCTATCGCCGCCTGGTTCAGCACCGGCAGCGCCCCTGGCAGCCCCAGGCACGTGGGGCAGGTGTGCGTGTTCGGCTCCGCCCCATATTCCACCGGGCACGCGCAGAACATCTTGCTTCGCGTCGTGAGCTGCGCGTGAACTTCAAGGCCGATGGTGAGGATGTACTTGGGCATGACGAATGGCAGCAAGCCAAAGCCGAAATCTTGGCGCCTTGCAAGGGGGAAGCTCGTGTCTTTACAGGCGGATGGCGCAGCTCGATGACAAGGTTATTTACCAGAGTCGGCTTCGATGACGCATCGAAAACCCGTGTCATTATGCCTGGTGCCGCTCTTGTGATGAACGCGACAGGATGAAAGCAGAAAAAGGCGCTCATGATCGTGCCAGCAACCACCTCTCATGACATACTCCGGTGTTTCAGGCGAATACAGGTCACTGACGAGTTCCCAGACATTCCCCCCCAGGTCAAACAACCCCATTTTGTTCGGCTTAAGGCTCATCACCGGAGCTGTGGTTGCAAAACCATCCGTATAATTTGCGATGACAGGGCGCTTGGGAATCTTTTCGAGTGTTGTACTGTCGGCATAATTTCCCCCCATGTCTTTGGTTCGTGGTGGGAAATCGCCGCCCCAGGGAAAAGCATCCTGGATTTTCTGATTCAGCATCTGAGGGGTGGTCGTTGGAGTCGTGATCTCCTCGTTGCCAATGCCAACAGCGACACTCCATTCACGATCTGTAGGCAGACGATAACGTTTCCCCTCTTTTTTGCTCAGCCAGGAACAAAACTTCTCCGCATCCTCCACGTTCACACTTAGAACAGGATGGTCATTTTTGTCACCCAGCGGAATGCCGGAAACCATTTGATTTTTCCAGGAAACATCGGCATCCGGGCTTTCTGCGGCGTAGGCTTCATAATCCTGCCGCCGTGTCTCGTGGATGCAAAAAAGAACCTTGGTGCCCGGCACCTGGACAAACTTCATGCCAAGGCTGTTCGTGAAAGATTTGCCCGACAGGTCATTTTTCGCTGCCGCCACCGTGGCAGCCGTGCTGGCGAGCAAATCTTCGCGCACCTTTTTCAGCGTCATCGCCTCCTCCAGCCTGCCACCGCGGGTCAGGCTCGTGATCAAAGTCTCAAGCGATCTGGCATAGGTCTCCTTCAACGGGCGCAGGACCTTGTCACTCTCAGCCTCCAGCTTTGCCAGGCTGGCACGATAAGTGGCTCGAATGGTTTTGAGACTGGCGGGAGTTTTTTCGTCATCCTGAGGCATGAGGTATTTGCCCGACAACACCGCCTCTCTCTCCGTCTTGATGGCGAAGGCGTCATCCAGATTTCCTGCTTTTTGCGCCGCGTCTTGGGCGCGCTCCAAGGCGGCGGCAAACTTGGCATTCAGATCGGCCACGGCAGCCTCATGCGGACGCAGAACATCAGCCCTCACTCGTTCATCATATTTTCCCTGCAGTTCAGCCACATCCGGCAGGAAGTTCGTTTGTGCAGTTGCACAGCTGGCGGTCACAAGAAGGGCGAGGACAAAGATAATCTCTGAAGGTTTTCTCATGATCATTTTTAAAGCATCGCATGAGGCTTTGATCAATTCAATCTGAGGCGGATTGCTGGCGGTAGACGACGGAGACCATTGGTCCGCTTCAGCTTCATGTCGCTGAGGATGGGCTGCAGGTCGGGGTGATTGGAGGCTTTTCCCGCCGCATTCTCCATGCCTGCAGGATACCCCGCGATGCTCAGCCACAGCGGCCCGCAAGAGGGAATGATCTGACAATGTATTTGGCCATGACGGAAAACTGCAAGCCATGGCCGAAATTTTAACCCCTTCTAAGGACGGCTGGCGTTGTTTACGCCTGCGAAGCCGCCTACCACTTCAAGGAGATGGCACCAGCACAATTCGGAAGCCGAGATTCAAACGCTCATTGGGCTTGTGACGGTCGCGACAAGCCGAAAGCAAGTTTCCACGTTCATTGTGGGTCCAGGAACTGCCCCTCAGGACGCGATCCGTTTTAGCACTGTCATACCAGTCTTCACACCACTCCCAGACATTGCCTCCCAGGTCATAAATGCCAAGCTTGTTGGGCTTGAAGCTCATCACGGGCGCCGTGGTGGGGAATCCATCGTCATAATCTTCAAAATACTGGCTGTTGTTCGCAGGTGCCTTGGCTTTGCGGCTCTGGTCGGAATAGTTTCCAGCACCGGCCGGCGGCGGCCACTGAGTTCCCCATGGGAAGTCCGTCTCGTTTTTGAAGATGGTCGCGGGAGTGGTGTCCTTCTCCCATTTTTCCTCCTGCCCGATGCCGACAGCGTAGCTCCATTCACGATCCGTCGGCAGCCTGTAAGTCCTGCCCTCTTTTTTGCTCAGCCATGCGCAAAAGCCCTGCGCATCATCCCAGCTCACCCGTGCGACAGGATGCTCTTCCGGTCGGTCCATGACGAAGGGCTCATCTCCTCTCTGGCTCTTCCATGCGCCGTCGATGTTCTGCCCGTCTGCAGCATAGGCCGCATAATCTTTGTACCGTGTCTCGTGGACGCAGAAAAGAACCTTGGTGCCCGGCACCTGGACAAACTTCATGCCAAGGCTGTTGGTGAAAGATTTGCCCGACAGGTCATTTGTCGCTGCCGCCACCGTGGCAGCCGTGCTGGCGAGCAAATCTTCGCGCACCTTTTTCAGCGTCATCGCCTCCTCCAGCCTGCCACCGCGGGTCAGGCTCGTGATCAAAGTCTCAAGCGATCTGGCATAGGTCTCCTTCAACGGGCGCAGGACTTTGTCACTCTCAGCCTCCAGCTTTGCCAGGCTGGCACGATAAGTGGCTCGAATGGTTTTGAGACTGGCGGGAGTTTTTTCGTCATCCTGAGGCATGAGGTATTTGCCCGACAACACCGCCTCTCTCTCCGTCTTGATGGCGAAGGCGTCATCCAGATT
>Ga0209066_10004006_pt1 | contig 16351 bp, 22 predicted proteins | sample All_14_2_FD_187198 | JGI IMG/M metagenome (GOLD analysis project Ga0209066, IMG submission 187198) | Freshwater microbial communities in response to fracking from Pennsylvania, USA - Allegheny Zone_MetaG_DW_15 (SPAdes) (version 2) ...
ATATGACCACAAAGTCCTGGGGATCACTGCCATGCAGAAGCTACTCGGCAAAACCCGCTTTGACGAACTCCTTGCGGCCTACATCGAAAAACCCCAAGGGAAACCCACGCTTGTGCCGGCGAGCGATAAACGCCCGGTCATGAACACAGTCAAAAATGATTTTACGGAGGAAAGTGAAGATGAATAACAACGCCAATAAGGCAACCAATCCGATGAAGGTGATCACTGGACCCAATACCCGCTGGAGCTTCGCCAATGTGTGGGAGCCCAAAAGTATCAATGGCGGTACGCCCAAGTTCTCCGTTTCGCTCATTGTCCCTAAGTCGGACATCAAGACTGTCGCGAAGGTCAAGGCTGCCATTGAGGCCGCCTACCATGAGGGCGAAGCCAAGCTGAAGGGCAGCGGGAAGTCCGTACCCCCGTTGGCAGCTATCAAAACGCCGCTCAGGGATGGAGACGTCGAGCGTCCAGACGACCCAGCCTATGCCAATGCCTACTTCATCAACGCGAACGCTACTTCTGCCCCTGGCGTTGTCGACGCAGACCGCAATCCGATTTTGACCCGTTCCGAGGTGTACTCCGGGGTGTATGGCAGAGCCAGCATCAGCTTTTACGCCTTTAACAGCAACGGCAACAAGGGCATCGCCTGCGGGCTGAATAACCTGCAGAAGGTGAGTGACGGAGAACCGCTCGGCGGCAAGATCAGTGCTGAGTCCGATTTCGCAACCGAGGATGACGAGGATTTCCTCGCATAAGACCCCGGATTCCCTAGGGGTGGCGGAGCGATCTGCCACCCTTTCTGGGTTTTGAAAGGACGTATAATGGATGAAATCACTCAGCATTGATATTGAGACATTTTCCAGCACAAACCTCGCAAAATCAGGTGTGTATCGCTATGTCGAGTCACCAGACTTCGAGATCCTACTTTTCGGCTACAGCGTGGATGGAGGGCCGGTTCAGGTTGTCGACTTGGCATGCGGAGAGAAGATCCCGGGCGAGGTGCTGGCAGCACTTACTGATGATCACGTTACGATATTTGCCCACAACAGTACGTTTGAACGTATCTGCCTATCGCGTTATCTGGGCCTTCCCACTGGCGAATACCTCAAGCCCTCGTCCTGGAAGTGCTCCATGGTATGGGCCGCGACGATGGGCTTGCCGCTGTCGCTGGAAGGAGTGGGCGCGGTGCTGAAGCTGGATAAGCAGAAGTTGACCGAGGGCAAGGACCTCATCAGGTTTTTCTGCCAGCCGTGCACGCCAACCACGGCAAATGGTCAGCGCACCCGGAACCGACCACATCATGCATCGGACAAATGGTCTGCGTTCAAGCAGTACAACGCCCGCGATGTAGAAACCGAAATGGCCATACAGGAAAAACTCAGCAAGTTTCCGGCGCCGGACAGCATCTGGGAGGAAAACCACCTGGACCAGGAGATCAATGACCGAGGGGTCGGGCTGGATATGACGCTGGTGCGGAATGCCATCAGTATAGATAGTCGGTCCCGTGCACAGCTCACTGCAGCCATGAAGCACCTGACCGAGCTAGAGAACCCGAACTCAGTTCAGCAGATGAAACAGTGGCTCGCGGACAATGGCATGGAGACTGACACGCTCGGCAAAAGGGCAGTCGTGGAACTGCTGAAAACCGCGCCGATGGAGCTCGCAGATGCGCTTTCCCTCCGACAGCAGCTGGCCAAATCATCCGTGCGTAAATACCAGGCAATGGAGAACGCTGTCTGTAGCGATGGCCGTGCTCGAGGGATGTTTCAATTTTTCGGAGCTAACCGTACCGGCAGGTGGGCAGGCCGCCTTATCCAGATGCAAAACCTCCCGCAGAACCACCTGCAGGACCTAGCCGAAGCGCGTACCTTGGTACGCTGCGGCGATTTTGAAGCGTTGGAGATGCTTTACGAAGATGTACCGGACACGCTGTCGCAGCTCATCCGCACGGCCTTCGTTCCCAAATCCGGCACCCGATTTATTGTTGCGGACTTCAGCGCCATCGAAGCGCGCGTGATCGCCTGGCTCGCCGGTGAGCAATGGCGACAGGACGTGTTTGCCAAAGGGGGAGACATCTATTGTGCCTCCGCCAGTCAGATGTTCAAGGTGCCTGTGGAGAAGCATGGCGTCAATGGGCATCTCCGGCAAAAAGGCAAGATTTCAGAATTGGCCCTTGGCTTCGGCGGCTCGGTCGGTGCGCTCAAAGCCATGGGCGCCTTGGAGATGGGGATCAATGAGAATGAGCTACCGGTGTTGGTCGATGCGTGGCGGCAGGCGAATCCGAGAATTGTCAAATTCTGGTGGGATGTAGACCGTGCTGCCATGGAGGCGGTACGGAACAGGCGTCCCAGCACGACGCATGGCGTCACCTTCTCCTGTCACAGCGGGATGCTGCTCACTACCCTTCCCTCCGGCAGGCAGCTCGCCTATGTGAAGCCACGAATCGGAGAGAACAAATTCGGCGGCCAATGCATCACCTACGAAGGCGTCGGCAGCACGAAGAAGTGGGAGCGGCTCGATTCCTACGGGCCAAAGTTTGTGGAAAACATCGTGCAGGCGACTGCGCGCGACATTCTTGCAGCGGCCATGCTCCACCTGGACTCCGCAGGGTACCGGATCGTCATGCATGTTCACGATGAAGTGGTCGTCGAGGTACCGAAATCGGCCCGTTTGGATGACGTCTGCGACCTGATGGGCTCTACACCATCCTGGGCAAAAGGACTTCTACTCAGGGCGGACGGGTACGTGACAGATTTCTATAAAAAAGATTGACCTCATTCGTTCAAATCTGCTTTATGCCTCCATTGGGTAATAGAGGTGGACAAAAAGCCCATCCGAAATGGAGGTTGACATGAGGTTGGACAAACAAAACAGCGAGGGCTATGACGACCCTACGGCCTATGAGGCCATCACCAACATCGAACTGGAGGAACGCGCGCTCCGGGCATTCCGGCCTATCGTGTATATCTGCTCTCCCTACTCGGGGGATGTGGAGCGCAACGTGAAGGCGGCGCAGGTATACAGCCGGCATGCTGTTGACAAGGGCTGCATCCCCCTCGCACCACATCTGCTTTTCCCGCAGTTCCTGCAGGAAGACAAGCCCAAGGAACGACTGCTGGGACTGCTGTTTGGCAACGCGCTGATGAGCAAATGCTCGGAAGTGTGGGTGTTCGGAAGCAGGATATCCCCCGGCATGGAGACTGAGATCAAGCGCGCCAGGTGGAAAAACTATCGCCTGCGCTACTTTACTGATGACTGTGAGGAGGTACAAGGTGTTTGCAGTCACTGAAGGAATAAAAATCGTTCACGGCCAGGTAGTAACGACATACACACGTGAAATTATCAGCTGCAATATTCTTGAAGTTGAGGCGGGGACCAACGGATATCAAGGTGGCGACACAGGTCATGGTAGCCGCACCTATTTCCGCATCAAGGACCTGGCCGGCACAGATATTGAAGTTCGTGCGCTGGGTCGCTTCGGGGATGAAGGCTTTGAGGTTTCACTCGGTGGTGACTGCGAGCTTGAAACGATGATTAGTGCACTCAAGTTTATCACTAAGGTGCTGGAGGACGGCGCAATGGAGGTGCACGACTAGTGTTCACGCTGTATCACGCCGATTTTGTCGGCAACCCCGGCAACTGTTCCTACCCGCACAAGGTCGAAGTCACTGATACCAATTCTCTGATAGCTGCTGTGGGGCATGATTATGTTTGCGCCGAATACCGCAACAGCTATCGAAACGGTGAAAACTTCATCGGCAGTGATTGCCTGCCGGTGGACTGCGACAACGATCACTCAGAACAACCAGAAGATTGGGTGCTGCCCGCCGATGTGATGGAGGCCTTCCCCGGTGTCACCTTTGTCATTCATTACAGCCGCTATAACAAGCGCGAGAAAAGCGGCAAACCCGCTCGGCCAAAGTTCCATGTGATATTTCCCATTGAGCACATGACCGATGCAACCGCGTACAGCCATATGAAGAAGCTGGTCAACACCATCTTCCCATACTTTGATACGCAGGCGCTTGACGCCGCCCGATTCTTCTTCGGGACGACCACTCCAGAGGTTGAAATCTACCCAGGCAGCATTAATCTGACCGAGTTCTTTGAGAACGACGACTTCGATACGGGCATGGCAGGAGGCCATCAGTCTCATCAAATCATTCCAGAGGGAAATCGCAACGCCACTATGTCCCGATTTGCCGGTCGTGTCATCAAAAAGTTCGGTGATAGCGATACTGCCTACCAGTGCTTTTTGGAGGAAGCCGCAAAATGCTCTCCCCCACTTGAAGAACAGGAACTTTTAGCCATTTGGCATAGCGCCCGGCGGTTTTTTACAAAGGTACAACAGCAGGACGGCTATGTTCCTCCCGAGGTCTACAATGACCCGACATCATATAAGCCCGGCGACTACTCCGATGTGGGGCAGGCCGAGGTGCTGGCCAAATACTTCTCAGGCGAGTTGCGTTATTCTCCAGCCACGCATTTCATCCGCTACTGCAGTCATTATTGGCAGGAAACCGAGCCAGGCGCACAAGCCGTTGCTCATGAACTGACCCGCCGCCAATTGGAGGAAGCCACAATAGAGCTGAGGGCAGCGATGAAGCGGCTGACAGAAAGCGGCGCTCAGGGAATCCTCGAGAATTCGTCAAAGGCAAAGGCGGAGTCTCTGATGAACGATACGCAACTCGAAGCGTACAGAGAATTCCTGGCATCAAAAGCATATCGGACCTTCACAATTGACCGACGAGATTCAAAGAATATCAGCGCGACGCTAAAAGAGTCCCGTCCTATGCTGGAAATCTCAACTCGAGATCTCGATGCGGACTGCTTTCTTCTTTGTACGCCGGCTGCTACCTATGATTTGCGGAAAGGCATGGCTGGAGCCAGAGAGCACTCAGCAGAGGATTTCATTACGAAAATGACCTCCGTTTCTCCCAGCGCCAAGGGTGAACAGCTCTGGAAGAACAGTTTGAACCTCATTTTCTGCGGCGATCAGAAGCTTATCGATTATGTGCAGATGATATGCGGTCTCGCCGCAATCGGAAAAGTCTATGTGGAAGCCTTGATCATCGCCTATGGCGGCGGACGCAACGGTAAATCCACCTTTTGGAACGCTGTCTCGCGTGTTCTCGGTCTGTACAGCGGCAATATCTCCGCAGATACCCTGACTGTTGGTTGCCGCCGCAACATCAAGCCGGAAATGGCGGAGGTCAAAGGTAAACGCCTGCTTATTGCGGCTGAAATGCAGGAGGGCGCTCGACTCAACGATTCCATCGTCAAGCAGCTGTGCTCGACTGATGAGGTGTTTGCCGAGAAAAAGTACAAGGATCCCTTTAGTTTCACTCCCTGCCACACCCTGGTTCTCTATACAAACCACCTTCCGAAGGTCAGCGCCTCCGATGATGGGATCTGGCGCAGGCTGATCGTCATACCCTTCGACGCCAAAATTGAGGGCAGCAGCGACATCAAGAATTACAGCGAGTACCTCTATCAGAACGCTGGGGAGAGCATTCTCGCCTGGGTGATTGAAGGTGCCAAGAAGGTCATTGAGCTGGATTACATAATTCCTGTGCCGGAGTGCGTGCAGAAAGCCATTACTGAGTACCGGGCTCAAAACGACTGGTTTGGTCACTTCCTTGAAGACAAGTGTGAACTTGGCACGAGTTTCCGAGAAAGCTCAAGCTCGCTTTATCAGAGGTATCGGAATTACTGTATTGACACAAATGAGTATATCCGAAGCACTACGGACTTCTATTCCGCACTGGAGGTTGCCGGGTTTGGCCGTATAAAGGTAAATAACAAGCGTTTTTTCACAGGACTGAGGCTAAAAACCGACGATGGGGATTTTGAGGATTTTCTAAGCTGATAGACGATGAAGTAACCTCGATAAAGGTCATATACAAAAAGTCCCTTAAGGGTGAAAAAAACACTCTATGGAAAAGTTTTAGTAACGACCTGCATCGAGGTTACTTCTCCGCTTAAAGCCTCTGATGGAGAGAATAAGAATGAGAGAAAAAGCAATCGAACGAAAACTAACTTTAGCGGTCAAATCTGCCTGTGGCATCGTGCCGAAGTTCGTGAGTCCAGGCTCTGATGGTATGCCAGACCGCATCGTGCTTCTGCCGGGTGGCCGTGTGGCTTTCGTGGAAGTGAAAGCACCGGGAGAGCAACCACGACCGCTGCAACTGGCAAGGCACAGACTACTGCGAAGGCTTGGCTTCAAGGTTTACGTCCTGGATGGTGAAGAGCAAATACAACAGATCATCAAAGAGATCGGAGGTGATGCCCAATGAAGTTCATAGCACATGAGTACCAGCGATACGCGACGGAGTATATCAAGACCAATCCCGTCACGGCGATATTCCTTGATATGGGCTTAGGTTAGGAAAGACTGTGTTGACACTGACAGCGCTGAAAGATCTATTGTTCGACAGTTTCGAGGCCCACCGCATTCTGGTGATTGCACCTTTACGAGTAGCCCGGGACACATGGCCTGCTGAAGTGGATAAGTGGGATCACCTCCAGAACCTCATATGCTCCGTAGCTGTCGGCACGGAAGCAGAGCGCCGCGCAGCACTGACGCAGCCAGCCGATATCTACATCATCAACCGCGAGAACGTCCAATGGCTCATTGAGGAGAGCAGGCTGCCCTTCAACTACGATACCCTTGTTGTAGACGAACTGTCCTCCTTCAAGAATTACCAGGCAAAGCGATTCCGGAGCCTGATGAGAGTCCGCCCGCTGGTCATACGGATCGTCGGCCTGACAGGCACTCCCTCCAGCAATGGTCTGATGGACCTGTGGGCGGAGTTCCGGCTGCTGGATATGGGCGCTCGCCTTGGACGGTTCATCAGTCACTATCGGCTCGACTACTTCCAGCCGGACAAGCGCAATGGCCAGGTCATCTTCAGCTACAAGCCCCAACCCGGAGCGGAGCAGCGCATTTATGACAAGATTTCCGATATCACCATCTCCATGCGGTCCACCGACCACTTGATCATGCCGGAGTTGGTCAGCAGTGAGTATGCTGTCCACCTATCGGATGAAGAGCGCCAGCGATATAGCGAGATGAAAAGCGACCTTGTGCTGCAACTCCCGGATGGTGAAGTCACTGCTTCTAACGCTGCTGCGCTCACGGGCAAACTGTGCCAGATGGCCAATGGGGCTATCTACACCAACGAGGGTGGCACCATTCCCATCCACGACCGAAAACTGGACGCGCTGGAGGACCTGGTCGAAGCCGCCGGTGGCAAGCCGATGCTTGTAGCCTATTGGTTCAAGCATGACCTTGCCCGCATCACGCAGCGGCTGCAAAAACTCCTGGTATCGTTTTCCAAGCTGGACAGCACCGACAGCATCCGCAGGTGGAACGCAGGCGAACTTCCCGTAGCCCTGATCCATCCGGCATCTGCTGGCCACGGCCTGAACCTTCAAGCGGGCGGCTCCTGCCTCGTCTGGTTTGGACTGACCTGGTCGCTGGAACTGTATCAGCAGACAAACGCCCGCCTGTGGCGGCAAGGCCAGAGCTCCCAAACGGTGGTGGTGCAGCACATCGTGGCAAAGGGCACCATCGACGAGCGGATCCTGAAGGTGTTGTCTAGGAAAGACAGCACACAGGCTGCCCTGATCGATGCGGTGAAAGCCGATCTGCAAATCTGAGATAAACAAAGACAATCCGTGTCAATCCGAGAGTAATAACTATCGGAGGTACAGATGGTGAATCCCTTTGAAGAACTGGCACAGGCTATCATCCTGCAGGCTGTCAAGGACTACCGGCTCCATGACGATGAACCCGAGCGCGACAACATCGAGCGATTCTTCCGGTCCCGCTGGTTTGGTATCCTCACGAACATAGACCCCGAGATGTTGATCAGCAAACTGAGAAAGGAAAAGGCCTGCCATGACTAACAAAGCTTACCTTTCTCAGGCCCGCTATCTTGACACCCGCATCAAGTCCAAACTGCAGCAGGTGGATTCCCTCAATGATCTGGCAACGAACTGCAGCATGATCCTGACTGGTATGCCGAAGAACCCTGGCGCTTCCACATCCCGGATGGGCGATGCCATCTCCAACATTGTTGACCTGCAAAACGAGATCAACCACGACATTGACACGCTGGTTGACCTCAAGAGGGAGATCATGGGGGTCATCAAGGCCGTGGCAAACCCAGAGCTCCAGACCCTTCTGGAGAAACGGTATCTCTGCTTCCTCTCCTGGGAGAAAATCGCAGTGGACATGGGTTATGACCTGCGCTATATCCACAAGCTCCACGCCCAGGCGCTGGAAGAGTGCAGAATCCCGATATCTTACGAACTGGACATGAAAAGACACTGAAAGACACCTGCTTCCCGTGATAGTATTAGGGTGGCAAATGACGATCAGTGGTGGGCCTTCAGGGAGCAATCCTTGAAGGCTCTTTCTTATGCGCTTGAAGGAGATGCCCGATGCCATACAAACCCAAACGTCCATGCGCCTATCCCGGCTGCGGTCGGCTCGCCATGCGTGAGCAATACTGTGCTGAACATCAGAAGGCTATGGATAACCACTACAACCGGTTTGAACGCGATCCCGCTTCCAACAAGCGCTATGGACGCTCCTGGAAAAGGATACGGGACCGGTACATCCGGCTGAATCCATTGTGTGAAGAGTGCCTTCGTGAGAACAGGCTCACCGCTGCCGAGGAAGTACACCACATCCTTCCGCTATCCAAAGGCGGCGGGAACGAAGCAGGGAACCTGATGGCTCTGTGCAAGCCCTGTCACTCGCGCATTACCGTCCAGAGCGGCGACCGTTGGGGTTAATGGAATGAACGACCGAAGTATGAAAGCTATCGAGGGTCACCCAGGTTATTTCGCTGATAACCGAGGTGACATTTTTTCTGTCCGAAGTGGCAACCTACTGCTGCTTAAGAAGCGATTGCACAAGGGTTACTATCACGTAAATGTCAAGGTCTACTCCGGAAAGCAACGGCACAAGAAAATGCCTGTCCATCAGTTAGTGCTGATGGCCTATGACAAGCCACGGGTATCAGATCAAGTATGCCGTCACCTAAACGGCAATCGACTTGATAATCATCCTGAAAACCTACGTTGGGGTACAGCAAAAGAAAACACGCAAGACTCCATTCTCCATGGAACTGCCGCTTGCCTTAGGCACGGAGAGAAGTCCTGTTCCGCGAGACTTTCACTAAGTGACGTCTTGACGATCCTTCAACTCGCAAACGAAGGTAAGTCACAAAGAGAATTGTCCCTTCAGTATAGTGTGACCCAGCGACACGTCAACGATATTGTGAACAGGAGAACATGGAAACAGGACATCCCCATGGGGGGATCGCAATCGCTGTGCCCTTTGGGGTAGGACAGCGGCAGGGGGTCACGCGTAAAAAAACGCAGATTCAAACGAGGGAATAGCGCTGGCTCAGCAAGTGAGGTGATAGTTTGGCAAAAGACGGAACCAACCGTGGCGGCGCCAGGGTCGGTGCAGGCGCAAAAAAGAAACCACTCGCCGACAAAATCCTAACCGGAAACCCCGGTGGCAGGAAATTGATCGTCATGGATTTTTCTGACACAGCAGACCTGCAGGGACAGACGATGCCCGAACCTAACAAGATGCTCGAAGCTGTCCAGAAGGATGGCAAGATACTTGTCGCAAGCGAAATCTTCAAATCTTCTTGGACCTGGCTGAACGAGCGCGGCTGCGCAGCACTTGTTTCTCCACAGCTTCTGGAGCGTTATGCCATGAGCGTGGCGCGATGGATTCAATGCGAGGAGGCTGTCACTGAGTACGGCTTTCTGGCGAAGCACCCAACCACGGGTAATGCCATCCAAAGCCCTTATGTGGCGATGGGACAGAACTACATGAACCAGACCAACCGCCTGTGGATGGAGATTTTTCAAATCGTCAAGGACAACTGCACTGGTGAGTACAGCGGCGCGAATCCGCAGGATGACGTGATGGAGCGGCTCTTAACCGCCCGGAAAGGGAAATGATATGCCAAAATACTTAACTGCCGAGAGCGTTTGCATGGGACACCCCGATAAACTCTGCGATCTCATCGCCGATAGTATCCTTGACGCGTGCCTTCGTAGGGACAAATCGTCCCGTGTGGCCTGCGAAGTCATGGCTACCAAGGGCAAGATCATCGTAGCGGGCGAAATCACCTGCTCGAAGAAGGTAGACATCCGTTGGGTGGTTCGCAGCGTTCTGGAGGATGTCGGCTACAACCCTCGGGAGTTCAGAGTATCTGTGTTCATTCACCAGCAGAGCAAGGACATAGCAAGTGGTGTGGATCGGGCACTGGAATCCCGCGCCGGTGATACTTCTTGGTATTCCATGCTTGGTGCCGGTGACCAGGGTACTGTATATGGTTATGCCACAGATGAAACGCCTGAAAAACTCCCCCTCCCTCTCGTATACGCTCATGCTATCTGCCGGAAGCTCGACAGCACAATGAAAAACGGTGTCATCAAAGGCATCGGCCCTGATGGAAAGGCCCAGGTCACTGTCCAGTATGAGGACGACCAGCCCAAGCGGATAAAAACCATTGTTGTTTCAGTACAACACCGCGCAGATAAGGATTTGAAGGTTCTCCGAAGTGAAATCATCTCCCAAGTGCTATGGCCGGTTTTCGAGAATTTCCCATTTGATGACAACACCGAAATCCTGGTCAACCCCTCCGGTCGTTTCGTTGAAGGTGGTCCTACTGCCGACACTGGTTTGACCGGTCGCAAAATTATGGTGGACAGCTATGGTGGCCTTGCCGCTCACGGAGGCGGAGCATTCTCCGGCAAAGACCCAACAAAGGTTGATCGCTCGGGTGCATATATGGCCAGGGCTATTGCAAAAAACATTGTCCAGTGCAATTATGCCAAACGCTGTCAGGTGGCCATATCCTATGCCATTGGTAAGGCAGACCCCGTCGCGGTAGAGGTAGATACCTTTGGCACAGGCCCTGTCTCGGATGAAGCGCTGCGTAAAGCGGTCCTTGATGTATTCAGTCTCCGCCCAGCGGCGATTATTGAAACGCTGAACTTGCGCGACACTATCTACGCAGATACAGCGACCTATGGACATTTCAACAGAACGCTCTCTCGATGGGAGTGGCTGGACCGTTATCAAGAGCTGCGGGAGGCGGTAAGGAAGTATGCTGATTGAGAAAAGGAATGCAATGGAACTTCTGCCTGCGGATTACAATCCCCGCAAGGATCTGAAGCCTGGTGATCCTGAATACGATAAGCTGAAGCGCTCAATGGAGCAGTTTGGATACGTCGAGCCGGTCATCTGGAACAAGGTGACCGGCCACATTATTGGTGGGCATCAACGTTTGAAGGTGCTGATCGATATGGGCATCACCGAGATCGAGTGCGTGGTGGTTGAGATGGAGGAGGAAAAGGAAAAGGCACTCAATATCGCGCTGAACAAGATTTCAGGTGAATGGGACAAAGAGAAACTGGCTCTGTTGATTGCCGACTTGCAGGGCGTAGACTTTGACGTGTCGCTGACCGGGTTTGACCCAGCCGAGATTGACGACCTGTTCAAGGATACCCTCCGGGACGGCATCAAGGAAGATGACTTTGATGTCGACGCCGAACTGGCAAAGCCCGCACTCAGCCACACGGATGATCTTTGGCTGCTTGGCCGGCATAGGCTGGTGTGCGGCGATGCACGGGATCCCGGCATCCTTGAGCGCTTGATGGACGGGAAGCTGGCCAATCTTGCGGTCACCGACCCGCCTTACAATGTAAATTACGAAAGCAGCGCCGGGAAGATCAAGAACGACAACATGGAAGACGAGGCGTTCTACCAATTCCTTCTGGCCGCTTTTGTGAACATGGAGAAGGCGATGGCAGTAGATGCATCCGTGTATGTGTTCCACGCCGATACCGAAGGCTACAACTTCCGTAAGGCGTTTAGGGACGCGGGCTTCTACCTGTCAGGCACCTGCATCTGGAAAAAGCAGAGCCTGGTGCTTGGCAGATCGCCCTACCAGTGGAGGCACGAACCGGTGCTCTTTGGTTGGAAGAAGAAGGGCAAGCACCTATGGTACACGGACAGGAAGCAGTCCACGATCTGGGAGTTTGACAAGCCGCGCAAGAACGGCGAGCACCCCACCATGAAACCGGTCGCGCTAATCGCCTACCCCATCATGAACTCCAGCCTGACTAACTGCATCGTGCTGGATCCCTTCGGCGGCTCCGGCAGCACGCTCATCGCCTGTGAACAGATTGAACGGGTTTGCCACATGGTCGAACTGGACGAAAAGTACTGCGATGTGATCGTCAATCGCTACATTGAGCAAAGTGGTTCATCCGGGCAGGTATTCCTGGTCAGGAACGGCAAACAAACCCCTTATGATAAAGTTGCTAGGAAAGATGAGAAAAAGTGAGGAATTGCCTTGCTATTTGATCGCTTCAGAGTGATATATGTCACTACCAAAACGCCACACAAGGCGTGAGAAAGGTAGGAATGACAATGGAAGCAAAGTTCAACCTCAAAGGAGCGGGACGTAAAAAACTAGCCCTCGCAGTCAGCGAACTTCTGGAAAAGCCTCTCAATTACAAAGGCGCCCCAACATTCGCTTACGAATCCGGCAGCTACAGCATTGACAAAGAGGGAACACTCAACGGGCCGGACGATTGGGGACTTATCGCGGACCTTTCAGGCTTGTACAGCCTAATGCCTGAAGAGAAAACCTACGATGTCGAACCCGCAGCTTTTATCGATGACGCACCGCCAATCGTAAGTTTTGGCGGAGGTACACACCCAAACTACGACTGTGACTACAACGCAGAAGGCCCGCAGGCCAGCGACTGTGATGAGCGGGATGTGCTCACCATTGAGATGCCGTTGGAAGGCTTCACGGAGGAATCATTTGCCAACCTGGAAAAGCTGGTGGCGAGCAAAACCGCGCTTATCATGAAAGCAATCGACACAGAATCCTTGTCCATCATCCGGAAAGGCAGCGTCCTACAGTTTCCCTGGTTCCCGCTCCCCATCAATGGCGAAGAGGCGACAGCCTATTCACAGCTTGTTACGGGGCTGTGCTCAATTGCTAGGACACAAAAGCGCGTGACTTCCAAAGAAAAGCTGGTAGAAAATGAAAAGTTTGCCTTTCGCGTATTTCTCATCCGGCTGGGTTTCATTGGGGATGAGTACAAGGCGACAAGAAAGATCCTGCTGAAAAACCTGAGCGGCAACAGCGCTTTCCGGGACGGCACCCCACGTGTGGAGGTGAGTGCCGATGAATGACTTTCCCAGCCGGGAGACTGTTGAGCACCTCCGAATGCAATACCCGAAAGGCACGCGCGTCGCGCTGGTCAGAATGAGAGATCCCTACTCGAGACTCCAGCCAGGCGATCAGGGCTCCGTCTCTTTCATCGACGATATTTGCTCCATTTTCGTTTCCTGGGACTCGGGCAGTAGTCTTGGCATCGTATTCGACGAGGACAAAATTCGCAAGATTTAGTGTACATCACACAATCATTTGCCCGAAAGATTGTGTGCGTTTTCTCTGATATATCCTCACAACTCGCTTGATAATAATCGCCTTCAGAGTGATATATGTGTCACCGCAAAGCGGAAACACACCTGAAGGAGAAACCAGAAATGAAGAGCGCAAGGTTTGGGATCGAGATCGAGTTCACGGGCATCACCAGGGAACAGGCAGCCAGGGTGGCGGTGGAGCACCTGAACGGGACCTACGTCGAGGGCGGAAGCTACTACGACAAGAAGCAGATCCTCGCGCCGGACGGCCGGACCTGGACCTTCATGAGCGACGGCAGCATCCGCTGCGAGAAGAAAGCAGGCGGGGCGGTCATCAGCGCAAACCGCGACTACAGCGTCGAACTGGTCAGCCCGATCCTAACTTACGACAACGACATCGACACCCTGCAGGAGCTGGTCAGGAAGCTCCGCCGCGCCGGAGGCTTCACCAATTTCTCAAACGGGATCCACGTCCACCTTGACGGCGCGAGCCACACAGTGCGGAGCATCCGCAACTTCGTGAACATCATCGCCAGCAAGAACGACCTTTTCTACAAAGCCCTTCAGATCCCGGCGGAGCGCACGCGCTACTGCATGAAGATGGACAGCCTGCTGGTCGAGAAGATGAACCGGAAAAGGCCGAGGACCGTGCGCGCCATCGAGGAGATCTGGTACGAGGGCTACAACGAAAACAGGAACCAGCATTACCACCAGAGCCGCTACCACTTCCTGAACCTGCACAGCTTCTTCACGGGCAACCACACGGTCGAGCTGCGGGGCTTCAACTCCGAGCTCCACGCCGGTAAGATGCGCAGCTACATCGTCCTTGCCCTGGCGCTCAACCACCAGGCGCTGACCCAGACCTGCGCCAGCGCAAGGAAGCCTCAGACGGACAACGAAAAGTTCGCCATGCGGACCTACCTCAACCGCATCGGGTTCATTGGAGAAGAGTTCGCCAACTGCCGGGAACACCTGACGACGCATCTGGGAGGCTCGGCGGCCTGGCGATTTCGGGCGGCTTGAGGAAGGCAGACAATGAAAATGAAGAAGAAATTGTACACGGCTTACGGATCGAACCTGAACCTTGGGCAGATGGCGCGCAGGTGCCCCACTGCCCGGGTCCTTGGCGCCAGCGTACTTAAGGACCATCAACTCATGTTCCGGGGCGCACGTTGGGGCAGCGTGGCCACGGTCGAGCCCTGTGAAGGCGGCAGCGTTCCGGTTCTGGTGTGGGAGATAACACCCGAGGATGAGAAGGCGCTGGATTTCTATGAGGGCTACCCCTTCCTCTATGGGAAAGAGACAGTGGGACTTCCTCTGAAGGGGAAAACGGTCAAGGCTATGGTGTATGTCATGACGCCCGGCCGACTGCTGGGACAGCCCGGCGGGAACTACTATTCCGCCATCCTGGAAGGATATCGGTGCGCGGGATTCGATCCTGCCGTGTTGAAAGAGGCGGCAGACAGGTCAAAGGAGCAACAACAGAATGACTGACAAAGTGATCGAGCAGATCATGGCTATCCGGGAGACAGGCGAAACGAACATGTTTGACGTTACGCGCGTCCAGAGATTGGCTTACGAAAAGGGCTACTTTGAGCTGGTGCTGTTCTTGCAGGAACACAAGAAGGAGTACGCCCGGTTCATCCTCACCGGAGAGAAAGATATATAGTAATTCCCTTGAAAAAACTCACTATTTCGCTTGCAATATATCCGGTTTGGAGTGATATATGCACTACCGAAAGACAAGGAGGGCAAGGAAAATGTGGAGCCAGGGAAAAGAAAACGGGTACAGCCACTGGGTAAAGCACTACGATACCGGCTCAGAGTTTGGCATAGATGGCGGCAGGATTTCCAAGCTGCAGATAAGCCGGGACGGGCTGACGGTCGTCAGCTATGAGAGGGGCCGGGACGTTGAGCCGAAAAGCGGTGAAGACAAGGCCTTCTTCGACAAGCTGGTAAAGAAATACAATTGAAGGTTTGATAAAAGGCCATGGCTCCCAAGCGGAGCCTTTATCAAGGGGCCGGGAGGGAGTGACAGAGCATACGCAAGCTGAAGAAGTGCACGCCGACCCGGTTCAGGGCGCCTGACTCCCTCTATAGCAACGAAGTCACGGATATTATGCCGCGGTTCCACTTTTACCAGTTCATGTGAACACCGGCAGCATTTACGGGCGAAGTTGTTTATCCGTTGGCAATCCCGGTTATATTCATTTTGAGGATGCGAATATCATATAATGCATCCGATTTACTTGGGAGAGTAATCCCGGAAAACCATGAAGAAATTGAGGATCTTTGAAAATGTTGAAAATTGGTATCATCCTAGGGAGCATGCGCCCTGGCCGGAATGGAAAAGGCGTGGCCGACTGGGTACTGGAAAACGCAAACAAACGCGGAGACGCGCAGTATGAGATTGTCGACGTGCAGGAATACAACCTCCCCCTGCTGGACGAAGCAATGCCGGCCGCATATGGCCAGTATGAGAAGGCCCATACAAAGAAGTGGGCGGAGAAAATCGGCGGGCTGGATGCTTTTGTGTTTGTCACAGCTGAATACAATCATGCGCTGCCGGGGGCGCTGAAAAACGCTATCGACTTTATTTACGGCGAATGGAACAACAAAGCTGCAGGAATTGTCAGCTATGGCAGTGCCGGTGGGGCGCGTGCTGCTGAGAACCTGCGCCTGGTGCTGGGGGAACTGCAGGTTGCTGATGTGCGTCAGCAGGTACTCCTGTCACTCATGACGGACTTTGAAAATTTTTCCGTGTTCAAACCGCATCCCCGCCACGAGGAGGAACTGTCCACGCTGCTCAATCAGGTGAACGCATGGGCCGGTGCGCTGAAAACAACCCGGTAATCCTGTCAGCGC
>Ga0209066_10004007_pt1 | contig 16347 bp, 18 predicted proteins | sample All_14_2_FD_187198 | JGI IMG/M metagenome (GOLD analysis project Ga0209066, IMG submission 187198) | Freshwater microbial communities in response to fracking from Pennsylvania, USA - Allegheny Zone_MetaG_DW_15 (SPAdes) (version 2) ...
GCCTCTTCCAGCGTCGCGAAACCGTCGTCGATGCGCGCCGCCATGAAGCCGCGGATGCGATCGACGCCGGCGGGATCGACGCGCGGCGTGACGTCGACCAGAACCAGCGCGCGGGCGATCGGCTGCGCGGCCTCGCCGGCGGCGACCAGGCTGGCGATGCCGCCGAGCGATGCGCCGATCAGCACGGGCTTGCGCGTAAAGCCGGCGGCCAGCGTCCGCACGTCCTCGGCGAAGCGCTCGATGGGATAGCGCCCGTCGGGCGACCAGGCGCTCTCGCCATGGCCGCGAAGATCGGCTGCGACGGCGTAATAGCCGTGGCCGGCGAGCACCGCAGCCGTGCCCTTCCACGCATGTCGGGTCTGTCCGCCGCCATGCAACAGAAGCGCCGGCTGATCGTCCCGGCGGCCCCAGGCATCGGCGGCGATCTCCACGCCGTCTGCCATGGCGAAACGCAAGGGCGTTGAGGCGAGAGAAGAGGAGGGAGTGGCGGCGCAAGAAGCGGTATCCATGTCAGGCAATCCCTGCGGCACGCAACGGCTGTTCGAGCGCCTTTTCAATGAGGCTGAACAGTCGCCCACAGGCGGCGAGGGTCGGCCGGGGACGCGGCGAGCAGCCGCTGCTGGCCGCCGTCGCTGATGCTGGTCACGCGGCGCTGTAACTCGCGCCCCGACGGGGTCAGGTAGATGCCGCGGACGCGGCGGTCGCTCTTATGCTCGCGCCGCTCGATCAGGCCCCGCCGTTCGAGATTGTCGAGCAATCGCACGAGGGAGGGGCCTTCGAGGCCGAGCGCCGCGGCAAGCTCGCTGTCCACGAGCTGTCTCAACCGCCGTGAAATTCGCGTCGCACGGAACCCGAAATCGAGCGCGGTCATCCTTTCATTCTTGCTCATGCCCACTAGATAGCAAGCGACCTATCAATTATCAACGCGCTGACATCACTACAGTTGGCGCGCCCACTTTGCTGGCCTTCAAACCATGCAGGACGAGGATGAAGGCGAACTCTGTTTTCCTGGCGTAACAACCCAATTCTCGGCAACTCCGGGCTCGATACGGCGACGCGGCCCATATCATGGCGAACACTCACGGGAGATTCTTAGCCAATTTGGCTTCTCGAGTGAGGAGATCGACACTCTAGGTCGCATACTCATAAACGATTCCCAAAGTTTGGAGAAAGTGATTCAAGGTTCCGAAAGAAGCCTTGGCGATGGCGCATTACGATCTGACTGAGTTTGAGTGGAGAACGATCCAGCCGTTGCTGCCGAACAAGCCACGCGGGGTGCCGCGGGTCGATGACCGGCGTGTCTCAACGGCATTTTCTGGGTTCTCCGGTCCGGCTCGCCGTGGGCAGATGTGCCGGAGCGCTATGGCCCGCCGACCACGATCTACAACCGCTTCAATCGTTGGCGAAAGGCCGGCATCTGGGATCGGCTGATGGACGCCATCATCGCCGCTCATGACGGCAAGGTGCAGATGATCGATTCGACCGTCGTGCGCGTGCATCAGCAGGCGGCCGCCCAAAAAAAACAAGCTGGAGACGCTTGTATCGGTCGAAGTCGTGGAGGACTGACGACCAAGCTGCACGTCCGCGTCGTCGGCAATGGCCTGCCGGTGCAGCTCGAGCTCTCCCCTGGACAAGCCAACGACGCGCCGATGGCGGAGCTTCTCCTCAACGATCTGCCCCGAGGGGCCGTCGTGCTCGCCGATCGTGCCTATGACGCCGACTGGATCCGCGAGGTCATCGAGGACCAGGAATGCAAGGCCTGCATCCCGCCCAAGGTCAACCGCACTGAGCCCGCCCCTTACCTTCGCCAGCAGTACGGGATCATCTTGGCGAGCTCGACGCTCGCAAAGATTTTTTCGACGCGGAGCGATGGACCGCCAGCGTTCAAGGCGGGGCGCACACCCCTCTATCCCCGCGATGGCCTCGATACCTGGGCAGCGTCGCGACTAGGCGGACTCCGTCGCTCAACCAGCGATGCCCCCTGATACGCGAAGCCCCGGCACGGTGTTCAGACCGCGCCGGGGCAAAGCAGATCGCACAATCCCCCTAAGGACCACACGACCATGCCCAAGCTACCGAAACGCCGCCGCAATGACCAACCGAAACCCCTCCCACTTCTGGACCTGATAGAGCGCCGCCGCTGGGATGACGCTCCAAGGGCCGCCCGATGGATTGGCCGACGTTGTGGGATCACGTCGCCCAGCGCCGCACGTCTCATTGCCGAACTCGCCAACCTGGGAGGTGACAAATGAGAGTTCGCCTTTACGTCGAGGCCGTTGCACTCGCGCCTGAAGGCGACCGGCCATTCGTCGTGCGAGGGCAGACAGCCAAGGCGCTGATTGCTCTTGTGAATAGCGGCGACCGTGGCGTCACGGCGCTGGAAGCCGCGACCTGGGCCTACCGGCTCGCTGCCTACACCCACGATTTGAGGACCCGCTACGGGCTCGCAATCCGTACTGAGCGAGAGGAACATCCGGGCGGATGGCACGGTCGGCATGTTCTTGAAACGCCTGTGACTCTGCGTTTCGTGGCCGACTCCCAAGAAGATCCGGAAGCAGCGTGAAGAAGCGCCACCGGAAGCCCGGCCGCCGTGTCAACGCGACCGGCCGCAGCGTCGGGGGAGACGGGCATCATGCCCGTCTCTACCGCTGGGAATTGAAATCGGCCGCCTATTGCTCCCTGTCAATGGGCAGTCGCGCGCTCCTAGTCGAGTTGAAGGCGCTCTACAATGGTCGCAACAACGGCGAACTGTTCCTGTCGGTACGGGAAGCGGCCCGCCGTCTCGGCTGCGGCAAGAACCTTGCGGCCAAGCTTTTCAACGAACTGGAGGAGCGCGGCTTTATTCGACCGAACGAAGTAGGGGCGTTCAACATGAAGGCCGCGTCCGGACGTGGGAAGGCAACGAGCTGGATTCTCACAGAGTATCCCGTAGGCAACGCGACCACGGGCTCGAAAGACTTCATGCGCTGGCGGCCGGGAATGGCGGCATAGGACGAAAACATTTCGCGGTCCCTCCGAGAGGGACAGCCGGTCCCCCTGACAGGGTCAGTGCCCTTCGCATCGCGCCCAACTGTCTCCGTGAAGGGGACGGTTTTGCGGATTCCGGACGTTCAACGGTCCCGCTCTGGGGGACACAGGTAGATATACCAAGGGAGGTGCGATTGTCGGTGCAGAATCAGAACAGCGGGACGGGAGCGAGAGCGCGGCGCGGGGCCGGCAACGAGCCCAAGCGCAAGCGCGCTCGCGAGGACGGGCGGCCCCCGACTAAACGTCATGCGGCGGAGCCGCCCCGGTCGGGACGAAATCCCGATGCGCCGGCCAAGTCGGTGCCATCGAAGCCCTACGAGCCGACTCCACAGGAGCGCGAGGTGGTGGCCGCCTACCGTGCCAGTGTGAGGGGCAAAGCCGCCGCTCCGGCCATTACGGTCGGAGAAGGGAAGGAGAGCGGCAAGCTCGACTTTGACCACCCTGACAAGGCCGTAGCCGCCTGCCTATTGGCTGGGGCGGTCGGGACCAATGATCTCGACTTCTTGGGCGGCATTCTCGTCCAGATCGCTAATGTTGCCTCCAAGGGGCAGACAGTCGATGCGGGCGCGGTCAACTTCATGCTTTCCATGGTCAAGGGCGTGGAGCCACGCGACCAGATCGAGGCGATGTTGGCGGCGCAGATGGCGGCGGTTCACAATGCGACCATGACCTTCGCGCGCCGTCTCAACAATGTTGAGAACATCCCTCAGCAGGACAGCGCCGAGCGCGCGTTCAACAAGCTGGCGCGGACCTTCACGGCGCAGGTAGAGGCCCTGAAGCGATACCGGAGCGTGGGCGAGCAGACCGTTCGGGTGGAGCATGTGACGGTCAACGAGGGCGGCCAGGCCATCGTGGGCAACGTCGCCACCGGGGGGAGGGGCTCACCACAAAAGACGGAGGCAACCTCATGAACGCGACCTATCCATTTCAGAAAAGCCCGCGCTGCACGGCGACATCGAAGCGGACGCGGATGCCCTGCCAGGCTCCGGCCGTGACCGGCTGGACCGTTTGCCGCTTCCACGGGGCGCGTGGTGGAGCGCCGAAGGGCAAGCGCAATGGCATGTACCGCCACGGGCTCTACACCCAGCAGGCGGCGGCTATGAACGCCCGCCTCGCCGATCTTCAACGAGAATCTCGCGCCCTACTTCGCCGATTGATCCCATGAAGCACCCGACTTCACCCGACGGCGCCGCGCTCACCTTGGCAAAACGGGCACGCGGAGCGGTTGATTGGATCGATCCGGCGGGAATGCCTCGATCACATCGTCGTCTTCGGCGAGGCCCATCCGCATGCCCGATCCCGCCGCCGGCTTGCCGCCGCGCTTTTTACGAACGCCGGAAGCCGCACGTTTTCTCAGCCTCTCCGGACGTACCCTTGAGAAACACCGAACCTACGGTACAGGCCCAACCTATCGGAAGATCGGCGGTCGAGTCGTCTAGGGGTTGCGTTGCTGGCTTTGCTGTCGTGGACGCCTACAGCAGTCGCGACACAGGCGCGCGAGGATCAGCATTAGCACCAGGGGCTGGGGCGCGAGCTGAACCCGAAAAACAGCCCGCGATCGGTCAGGGCGAACTCGATCATCTTGGGCTCCTTGCAGGAGGGCGCGCAAGCGGACTTATCCCTTTGCAATCTATGAAAGCTTGAGGCCTCGATAGCCGTCCGCGGCAACCTCGTCACAGAGTTTGCGATAGACGCCGACACCGGCGACGTATGGCATGAACACGCGGGGCTTTCCGGGAATGTTGGCGCCGACATACCAGGAGTTCGCGCGTGGATAGAGCGTCCCGTCGGCAACCTCATTGACGTGCGATACCCAGTTCGATTCCGCGTCGGTATCGGCTTCAATGCGGCGGATCTGACGCTCGGACGCTGTCTTGAGCAGATCGGACACCCAGTCGACGTGTTGCTCGATCGAGTGAATCATCTGGCTCTTGACGCCGGGGCTGCCGGGGCCGGTGACAATGAACATGTTCGGGAAGCCGGCGACCATGATGCCGAGATAGGTCATGGGTCCGCCGACCCACTTGTCGGCGAGATGCGTGCCATCGGCACCGCGAATGTCGATCTCGCGCAGCGCACCCGTCATTGCGTCGAAACCAGTCGCGAATGCGATGGCGTCGAGCTCGTATTCCTGATCAGCGGTTCGCACACCTTTGGGTGTGATCTCCTGGATCGGAGCCGAGCGCACATCGACCAGCGAAACGTTCGGCCGATTGTAAGTCTCGTAGTAGCCGGTATCGAGGCAGAGACGCTTGGTGCCGATTGGGTGATCCGTCGGTGTCAGCAGGGCCGCTACCTTGGGGTTCTTGACGACGCTGCGGATTTTCTCCCGCACGAACGCGGCAGCCGTCTCGTTGGCCTCCTCGCTCACAAGAAAGTCGGTGTAGCAGGAGAGGAAACCGATGCTGCCGCCACGATCCCAAAGCGTCTCGTATTTCTCACGCCGCTCATCGTCGGACACCTCGAGCGCAGACTGAATGGGCACCGGGTAGCCCGAAACGCCGAACCCGGTCTGGCGGGCTTCGTCCCGCCGGCTGCGGTAGTTGGCCTTGAAAGCCTGCTCACGCTCGAGATCCATTGGTCCGTTCTGCGCCGGCAGGCTGAAATTAGCCGTCCGCTGGAAGACATGGAGATGTTTGGCCTGCTGGGCGATCAGCGGGATCATCTGGATGCCCGAAGAGCCCGTGCCGATCACGCCGACGCGCTTGCCCGTGAAGTCGACGCCTTCTGCGGGCCACATGCCGCTGTGGTACCACCTGCCCTCGAACGTACCGATGCCCTTGAAGTCCGGTACGCGCGGGGTCGAAAGATTGCCGGTCGCCATGATGCAGAAGCGCGCGGAGATCGTCTCGCCATTGGACGTCTTCAGTGTCCAGCGATTGAGATCGGCGTCGAACGTCGCTTCGGCGATGCGGGTATTAAGCTGCACGTCGCGCATCAGATCGAAGCGCTGTGCGACATGCTGGATGTAGGCCAGGATCTGCGGCTGCGTGGAATAGCGCTCAGGCCAGCTCCACTCCTGCTGCAGATCGTCATCGAACGAGTAGGAGTACTCGAGGCTCTCGATATCGCACCGCGCGCCAGGGTATTTATTCCAGAACCATGTGCCGCCAACACCGCTGCCTGCTTCGAAGGCGCGCGTCTTGAAGCCGAGACCTCGCAGGCGATGGATGGCGTAGAGGCCGCCGAGGCCTGCGCCAACGACGGCAACATCTAGTTGGATTACTTCCTTGGCAGGATTGGCCTGGCTCATTGTGACTGCCTTCTCGTGTCGTGAGATTTGTCGGTGACCTCAGTTGCCTCGCTGGGGCGCTACATAACGAATACGCCCTTGCCGGTGGTCTGCTGATCAAACAATCGGTAAGCTTCATCGGCCTGATCAAGTTTCCAGCGGTGCGTGAAGAGCTCGTCCACGTTGATCTTGCGATCGGCGATGAACGTTGCGCACTCGGCTTGGCCCACTGTCGAGAACGTCCAAGAGCCGATGACAGTAACCTGCCGGCGCAACATGTCAGGGCTCACATCTAGCGTAACCTGCCCGCCCTCGCCGACAAAGCACGCTTTGCCCCATGTGCGCACGCATTGGACGGCCTGTCGGCGCGCTTCCGATGAGGACGAGGTGTCAAGAGACACATGCGCACCGAGGCCATGCGTAGCCTGACGTATCGCATCGACCGCATTGGTCTCCGTGGGATTGACGAGCACATCCGCGCCGAATTCCTTCGCGCGCGCCAGTCGCTCGTTGCTGATATCGAGTGCGATGACGCGGGCGCCCATCGCGGAAGCTAGCTGCGTCGCGGACAGTCCGACGGGGCCTTGGCCAAAAATCGCGACCGTCTGGTCGCCCGTAAGTTCCAGGCGCTTGAGCGCGCCCCACGCGGTTCCCGTGCCGCATGAGATTGCGGCGCCTGTTTCGAATGACAGTGTATCGGGAAGGACTACGAGTGTGCGGGCCGGCACCTTCATATAGGGCGCGTGAGCGCCATGGCCGGTCGCTCCGTACACTTCTGCGACGCCCTCATCGCAGAGCTGCATCCAGCCTGTCGAACAATGCGGGCAGACACCGCAGCCGCGGTAGTGATGCACCATCACGCGCTGACCGACGCGGGCTTCGCGCTCGCTCACGCCGCTGCCAACGGCCGCTACGACACCACACGGCTCATGCCCTGCGATTACGGCGCGCGCGCTTGAAAAGCCGAGCAGCTTTGCAGCTTCGCCAGGGGCCGCGCGGTAAAACTTCAAGTCGCTCCCGCACATGCCGGAGGCCTTGATCTCGAGCACGACCTCGCCCGGTCCGGGAGTGGGATCCGCGAAATCCTCAAACGTCACACGCCGGTCGCCGGCGAATACGACGCCCTTCATTGCATTCCTCCATTACTGCGATTTTGGTTCACGCTAAGCCCGAGTTGTTCGCTGTCAACAATTTATCGATACCGGTAATCTGTTGACAATTTTTTAATTGCAGCCAACTCTCCACGATCGCTCGCTAGGGTTGTTGGATGCTGCAGCTGCCTGAAATTGTTCGCTCGCCGACGCTCTCCGTCATGGCGAAACGCCTGATTCAAGAGGCGATTTGGTCGGGTGGGTTGGCGCCAGGCGCGCACCTTGTCGAGACCGCGCTTGCCGAGCAGTTCCAGATCAGTCGTGGTCCCCTGCGCGAGGCGCTGCGGAGCCTTGCATCCGAGGGCCTCGTCGAATTTCATCCCGGACGCGGCGCGTTCGTCGTCGATCCCACGCCCGACCAGATGCAGGACATGATTATCCTGCGTGCTGTCCTCGGAGGCATGGCGGCGCGCTACGTCACGGCCAAGGGCAATGCATCCGTATTTGGGCGGCTCGTGGCTCATCTGGAGAGAATGCGCGCGGTGGCCGATCGCAACGATGAGAAGACGTTCTTCGATGGGCACTGGGAATTCTACGAAATTCTCCACGAGGCATCGAACGAGTTTATCTTCCGCTCATGGCAGTCGCTCTATGGCCTGATCAACATCTATGTCCGGCGCCTGGGCCGTCCTTATCTCCCGCTCCACGACATCCTGCGCGACTACGACACATTCGTAGAACTGCTACAGTCGGGAGATCCAGACGAAGCCGAGGCGGTCATGCGCAGCCAGATGCTGCGCGTCGGTTTTATCGTACTTGATCGCCCCATACCGCCGATGCTGTACGCGTATGTCACGCGCCGCATTCGCGATGATGGCTCGGTCGAGCACTTCGATCCTGCTGCCGAAGAGCAGCAGGTGCCGTCGAAAGCGGCAGATAATAAGAGCCAGAGCAGGCGAGGAAACGTTGAGCACAGCAGTACATCCACAAATAGAGGTCGCTCTCGCCGCGCTGGCTGAAGCGAACCTGCCGCCTGTCGAGAGTTTGACGCCTGCGCAAGCCAGGGCGACATTCAATGCAATGTCACGTGCGCGCGGCGGCACGCCGGCCTCGATTGCCAGGGCTGAGGACGGTATTGTGCCTGGACCAGATGGCGACGTACCGGTCCGCATTTACTGGCCTATCGCCACGGGCCCGCGACCAGCGCTCATCTATTGTCATGGTGGAGGCCACGTATTTGGTGACCTCGACACGCATGATGTGATCGCCCGCAATCTATGTGGTGGTGCCGAGGTCGTTGTTGTCGCGGTCGATTATCGCCTGGCGCCAGAGCACAAGTTTCCCGCGGCCGCCGAGGATGCGTGGGCAGCATACAACTGGGTGCGGGATACAGGAGCTTCGCTCGGCGTCGACATTTCGCGGCTTGCAGTCGGCGGCGACAGCGCCGGCGGCAACTTGGCGGCGGTCGTCGCGATCATGGCTCGCGATGCCGGTCACACAAACATCAAACTGCAGGTCCTGATCTACCCCGTGACCGATTACAGCCTCAGCTCCGATAGCTACAATCAATTTGGCGAGGGTTACGGCGTTCTGACCAGCGGTGCCATGAAGTGGTTTTCCCAGCATTACCTTCGTAGTGCCGAGGACGCCGACGATTGGCGCGCGTCACCCATCAAAGCGAAGAGTCTCGCCAACTTGCCGCCTGCATTTGTCGTCGCAGCGCAATGCGACGTCCTTTGCGATGAAGGTGCCGACTACGCCGAGGCGCTCGGCGCTGCCGGTACGAAAGTTGAGCGCAAAGAATACGCCGGCATGATCCATGGCTTCTTCGGCATGACGCCTGCGATCGACGATGCAGTGCGTGCCCAATCCGACGTCTCGAATACCCTGAGGAGCGCGCTTACATAGGCAAGCTGCTGAACGCCGGACGCCAAGGCAAGTCCCTTCGAGCGTCGTTCGGCATTCCAAGTTCAACAATCGACGGGTGAGATCGCGCTGCCACGTGATTCCGAACCGCCCGCTCACAATAGGAAACGCCTTGAAGGAGATCGTTACGATGAGACTACATCAGTTGTGTGGCTGCGCGTCGGCTGCTGTTGCTGCGTTGTGCGTGTTGGTTGGTGCCGGCCCCGCAATCGCGAAAGAGAAGCTCGTCTATGCGACGTACTTCTCGGAAGTCTATTCGGCGAGCAAGACCGACCTGTGGTTCATGAGCGAGGTTGAGAAGCGTTCGGGCGGTGAGATCACGTTCGAGAAATTCTGGAATCAGTCGCTGGTCAAAGCGCCGGAACTGTTCCCTGCGCTCCGCAGCGGTGCCGCCGACATCGTGGATGGGGCGCCTTCATCGTACAACGTGCGTGAATACCCTCTCGCCAACATCGTTCTCCCGCTGACGTCGTCGAAGGCGGACGCGGTGACGCTGGCGTGGAACAAGCTCTACGCGCAGAACGCAGACTTCCGAAAGGAGTTCGAGAGCAAGGGCGTGAAGATCCTCTACGCTGGAGCCTGGGCTGAAAACTCGTTGTGGGGCCGCCGTCCGATCACCAAGGCGGACGACTTCAAGGGCCTGAAAGTTCGCGCAGTGCCGTCTGTTTCGGACGCCTATGCTGCTCTGGGCGCGACGCCTGTAGCGCTCAGCTGGCCGGATGGGCTCGAGGGTCTGCAGCGCGGCGTTGTGGACGCGATGTCGTCGGCGCCGTTCGACTCCGGTGTGCTTGGCGGTGCGCATGAAGTCGCCAAGTACGGCAGCGACGCTGGCGGCATGGGCATCTTCGCCATGGCGACGGTCGGCATCAGCATGGATCGCTACAAGCGGCTCAGCGAGAAGCATCGCAAGATCATCGACGAAGTCGCTGCCGAAGCACCCAGGATGGCGATCAAGTTCAACGACGAGAGCGTTGGCGGTGCCGTCGACAAGCTCTGCGCGAAGAAGGACGCGATCAGCGTCAGCGTCTTCAGCGCAGAAGAGGCGGAGAAAGTCCGCAAAGGCGCCGTTGCTCCTCTTCAGGATGCGTGGATCAAACGCGCCAATAGCGAGGCAAAGGTCGATGGCCGCAAGATGCTCGACGAGTTTCTCGGCTACGTGCGCGAATTCGAGAAGACCTCAACCTACGTTCCGGGCTTCGAGCGCTTTCTCCAGAAGTGCGGCAAGAACTGATCTTCGTTCCTCTTACCTCATTCGGAGGAGCACTTTGCGGGCTCCTCTGATAACATCCTCACTGCACTACAGAAAACACAGACGGGCCGAGGCACGCAACACATGGCCTACAGCCCGCACGGAGTTGGAAACGCCAAGAAGGAGATAGGATGATGAATTTGCGGCTGCTCGGCAGGACTACTCGAACGGCGATTGCCGCTTGTGCTCTGGTGCTGTGCGCAAACAGCGCCTCGGCAACGGAGAAGTTCGTCTACGCGACGTACTTCTCGGATGTCTATTCAGCCAGCAAGACCGATCTCTGGTTCATGGCCGAGATCGAGAAGCGCTCCGGAGGCGAGATCAAGTTCGAGAAGTTTTGGAACCAGTCCCTCGTGAAAGGCGCGGAGCTCTTTCCGGCACTACGCAGTGGCGCCGCTGATGTCGTGAACGGTGCACCTTCGGGCTACAATGTTCGCGAGTACCCACTGGCAAATGTTCTTCTGCCGCTGACGTCGCAGAAGGCAGACGCCGTCGCGCTCGCATGGAACAAGCTATACGCCGAGAACGCGGCCTTCCGGAACGAGTTCGAAAGCAAGGGCGCCAAGGTTCTTTACGCAGGCCCTTGGGCGGAGAACTCGATTTGGTCGCGCAAGCCGCTCGTCAAGGCCGACGACTACAAGGGTATTCGAATTCGGGCCGTGCCACCGATCGCGGATGCGTACTCCGCTCTTGGCTCTACGCCTGTCGCATTGACTTGGCCTGATGGCCTCGAAGGGCTTCAGCGTGGCGTCGTCGATGCGATGACCGGACCTTTTGATTCGACCGTTCTTGGTGGCGCTCATGAGGTCGGCAAATTCGGCGCTGACGGCGGTGCGTTCGGGATCTACGCGATGGCGGTCGTCGCCATAAGCCTCGATCGCTACAAGAAGCTGAGCGAGAAGCACCGCAAGATCATCGATGAAGTGTCAGCCGAGGCACTGAAGATGTCGCTGAAATTCAATGACGAGAGCGTCGGCGGTGTGGTGGATAAGCTCTGCGGAATGAAGGACAAGCTCAGCATCAGCATAACCAGCCCGGAGGAGTTCGAGAAAGTCCGCAAGGTGGCGGTTGCTCCTCTTCAGGAAGCCTGGCTGAAGCGCGTCAAGACCGAAACCAAGGCAGACGGCCGCGCGATGCTCGATCAGTTCCTTGGCTATGTCCGTGAATTCGAGATGAGTTCGACATATGTGCCAGGCTTTGAACGCTATTTCCAGAAGTGCGGCAAGAGCTGACGTCTGTCAGTTGGTCTCCTGTTCCTCGCAGGAGCGCTTGAGCAAAGCGCCCCTCCGAATCCCACGACTCCCGCGGCCCTAAACCGGTAGACCTATGATCTCGCTTATCGAACGGGTGGAACGAGGATTGCTCGCGCTGAGCATCCTGTCTGGCTTTGCGACGCTCCTCATCATCATCGTCGTTTGCGCGGACGTCGCGGGCCGCTTCCTCTTCAATGCGCCACTGCACGGGGGCGTCGAGCTTAGCGAGCTGTTGATGGTGGTGTTGGTTTTCTTCGGACTAGCGGCCGCCCAGCAGCAGCGTCAGAACTATTCGATTGAGTTGGTGACGCGACACCTTCCAGATTGGGCACAAAAGCTTCTCGAGCTGCTTGGTTACGTCACCTGTTTCGCGATCGTCATTCTGCTGGCTTGGCCGGGCAGCAAGCAGGCAATGATGTCATTCGAGCGAGGAGAGGCAGGTTTCGGCATCGTTCCGTTTCCGCTATGGCCCGCGCGAATCCTACTGGCGATAGGTCTTTGGCTCCTCGCCGTGCAGTTCGCCTGTGACATTTATCGCTTTCTCGTAGGAAAACCCCGTGTCGTCGCACCGACCGCTGCGGAAAAGGCCGTCGAATAATGCTCGAGAATCTCCTGCCCGGACTCGCGATCATCGGTCTTATGCTCGCTCTCCTCCTTACACGCCTTCCCATCGCATTCGCCCTCGCGGCCGCCGGCATGGTCGGGCTCGTGGCTGCGCGTCCGTGGCGCGCGGTGGAGTTCTTGCTCTCTACCTTTACCTACAGCGCGACTGCAAACTTTGCCTACATCGTGTTGCCGCTGTTTCTCTTCATGGGGCAGATGGCATTCTCGGCAGGCCTCTCCCGCCACGCGTTCAACGCTGGACAGAAGTGGCTTGGACGCGTGCCTGGCGGCCTGGCCGCAGCGACGGTTTTTGGCTGCGCCGCATTCTCGACGATCTGCGGTTCGAGTGTCGCTACAGCTTCGACCATGGCACGCGTCGCTCTGCCAGAGATGCTCAGGAAGGGCTATTCGGGCAAGCTCGCTGCCGGCTGTATCGCGGCAGGCGGAACGCTCGGTGTGCTGATCCCTCCAAGCGGCATTCTGGTCGTCTACTCGATCGCGACGAACGTTTCTCTCGTGAAGCTGTTCGTTGCTGCTCTGGTGCCCGGCATCCTGACGGCCATCATCTACGTCATCGGCATCATCATCTGGGTCAAGCTGCGGCCCGAGATCGCGCCGAACCCAAAGAGTGAGCCCAAGCCCTCGTGGGGAGAGCGCTTCAATGCTCTTGGGAGCGCTTGGGAGCTGGCGATACTCTTCGCCGCCGTGATGGGAACGATCTATCTCGGCGTGGCAACGGCGACCGAGGCCGCGGCTCTCGGTGCGCTCTTCGCGTTGATCGCAGTCATTCGGCGTCCTGGGAGGAAGCGGGCCGTTCTCGAAGGTCTCCGCGATACGGGCACGGCGACGTGCTCGATCTTTGCACTCGTAATCGGAGCGGGGCTATTCAGTTTGGGCCTTTCGACTACAGGATTCCCGACGCATCTTGCATCGCTCGTTGTCGGGCTCAACCTGTCTCAGACGGGCACCATCGTTCTGGTACTGCTGCCGTTTCTGATTCTCGGCTGCTTCGTCGACGGCCTGTCCATGATTTTGATCATGATGCCGATTGTCTTTCCGATCGTACAGAGGGTTGGATTTGACGGTGTCTTGTTCGGCCTGCTCGTCGTGAAAATGGTTGAGATTGGGGCCATCACGCCACCCGTTGGCCTCAATGTATTCGTCGTTAAGAGCATGGCACCCAATGTCGAGCTTCGTGACATGTTTTATGGCTGCATCCCGTTCGTCATACTCGAGCTCATGATCGTCGCCTTGCTTATCGCGTTTCCGCAGATCGCGTTGTTTGCAGTGTCGGACTGAGAGTGGGACATCTATTGGCAAAGGGCGGGTTAGTGTCCGCTCCTTGCCGAAATGCGGACCGTATCGATCGGAATGCACGACCGAGCGTGCCGTGCTCTGCGTATCGCTTCTGATGGTCAGGCCATTGTAGCCTGATTTGGGTGTCGACTGCAGTTGGCCTAACTCAACACTATTATCGTGGTATCGAGTGATGATACGCGTGACCCGTTGGCCTTTCAGGGCTTGCTGACGCGCACCGGACGACTATGGACCTATGTGCGCGACGACCGGCCATTCGCCGGCCCTGATCCGCCGGCGGCGATCTACTACTTCTCGCTCGATCGCACGGCTGCGCATCCAGAAGCGCATCTGGCCCGCTGGCACGTGCTGATGCAGGCCGATGCCCACAGCGGCTACAACCGGCTCTACGAGACGGACCGGAAGCCCGCGCCGATCCTCAAGGTCGCCTGCTGGGCCCATGCGCGGCGCTGCTTCTTCGACCTGGCGCGGCTCAACAAGGCGCCGATCGGCATCGAAGCCGTTGCCCGCATCGACGCCTTGTTCGCCATCGAGCGCGAGATCAACGGCCTTCCGCCAGCAGAACGTCAACACATTCGACAGGACCGCAGCAAGCCGCTGGTCGACGCCCTGGGCGTCTGGCTGCGCGAGCAGCACACCAGGGTCTCGTCCAACGGCAAGACTGCCAAGGCCATCGCTTACAGCCTCAACCTCTGGGACGCGCTCGTCCGCTTCCTCGACGACGGCCGCCTCTGCATGAGCAACAATGCCGCCGAGCCGGCGATGCGCCCGATCGCCACCGGCCGGCGCAACTGGACCTTCGCCGGCTCCGATGAGGGTGGCCGGCGCGCCGCTGCAATCGACACCCTGGTCGAGACCGCCAAGCTCAACGATGTCGATCCAATCAGCTGGATGGCCGACATCCTCGCACGCCTACAGGACTATCCAGCCAAACGCATCGACGAACTCTTACCCTGGAACTGGCAGCCATCGCAGCATCAGCGCGCCGCTGCTTGACCTCTCTGCGTCAACTCCCCAAGCCGCAGCCTTCACCGGATGCGTACGTTGAGGACGGCGATCTGCGTGCGCTCCGGCTTTTCGGACTTTCGCGGACCCCGCCAGCGCATTCGAGAGCGTGGTCGCGGCCGGTCGTTGAGTTGGAACGCTGGGCGGGACCCAATCGACCTCGGCCCCTCATGTGCAAGGAGTGCGATCCGCGGACACGCGCCATCTTCAAGGCAGAACTCACCTGTTCAAACGGCCACGGCGTGTCGCTGCGCGGCCACTCGACTGCGGCAAACGGCCCAAAGTCTGCATCTCGCCCCACGTGCGGGCGGGGAGACGACAGGTTCACCGGCCCGTCGCACGCTTGTATGCGACACCTTCCGGTTCTCCGCCGTCTCATCTGCTCGTCGCTCGTCAGCGTACCGCCACCGGCCGAAGGCTGCTGGGCGCGTGGTACACTGGTGGGTACACCAGAACAGCGCTCTTCTAAAAAGTACGTGATTTCAACAAGATAGAACGAATTTCGATTCCGTCTCGGGGCACCATTTTTCCGTCCGCGTAGGTTCTTTGTCGCCCGCGCTCGTTCGCGGATCATTCAGAACGCTCGCAAAATCAGGCTTCGAGCGTTTATTGGCGTTCGGCACTGTTCGTGCCCGTTCGAGAGAATCCGGCTTCTTCGGGTACACTGCGGGGTCACGTGAAAGGCCGGGTACACGGGCGCTTCGCAGCTTACGACGGCCCCTTCACCGTGGATGAACTGAGAGCCGAGACAAGAGCGTTCGCGGGATGGCGCTGACCCTTATACTGGTCTGCGGCGCCGTGCCGTGGGCATTGCAGAGCGACCGGCTGCGGGGCGTCTCACCCCGTGAACTCTACACGACCGACCGGCCGCGCGTGGCGGACAGTCTGGCGGCGCTGCCGCGCGACCACACGGGTCTTCCTCGGGATGTCCCGCCACTCGGGCCGCCGTTGCCGGGCGATCTCGGCCGGCCGATCGTGGCAGCCCAAGGTCAGCCCGCCCCCTCATCGCCCGATGCCGAGCAACAGCGCCGGGCGCAAGAGATGGAGGCGGCGCGCGTCAGCCGCTTGTTCGCCCGCGGCAATCGTCAGAACACACGCTGGTGGCGCAGGTATTCCCCCGTCTCAGCCATCAATGTCGGCAGGTGCTGCGGCGACTGATGATGTCTCGATCCAGAATGGACAGGACCGCAAGGTCGCCTTCTTAAATGCGCCTGTCGACGGAAGACGACGAGTCCCGGCCGGCTGGTGCGGCCCGCTTTGCCGTTTGTCTTGCAGGCGGGTGCTGTCATTCCGGCGGCTCTCATCACCGGCCTTCGATCCGACTTGCCGGGCAGATCACGGCCCAGGTGACGGAAAACGTCTACGACATGCCGACGGGCGGTGCGTTGCTGATTCCTCAAGGGGCACGCCTGACGTCTCCTGAGGTCGCCGAAGGGCCAACAGCGGAAGTCCGGATTCGCGCGCGGGGGCGAGGCCTACCTATCAATGGGCGAGAATGTGCGCACGACCTCATACATGCCCGGCTCAAATTTCGCGATCTTGAGCGCCTCTTCGAGAAAGGGTAGCGGTCCAGGATCCTGGCGCATGGCCTCATAGTCTTCCGCGCTGCGCCACTGCGCATACATGGTCACCTTCGTGCCGTCG
>Ga0209066_10004008_pt1 | contig 16342 bp, 11 predicted proteins | sample All_14_2_FD_187198 | JGI IMG/M metagenome (GOLD analysis project Ga0209066, IMG submission 187198) | Freshwater microbial communities in response to fracking from Pennsylvania, USA - Allegheny Zone_MetaG_DW_15 (SPAdes) (version 2) ...
GTCGTCCACGGCCGCCAGGCTCAGCACCGCGGGCACGCCTTGTCCGCCGGGGTTGCGCGTGTCGATGTCGACCGTGACCACATCACCGGGCAGGTAGTTGGTGCGGTCGGTCTTGAGCGAGACCTGCAGCACGGGTTGTTCCACCACGATGCCCGCGTTCTGGAAGCCGAACTCGTTGCCCTGCACATAGGCGACCGAGAAGGTGATGTTGGGGGCGTGCTCGGCCTTGACCACGATGCGGGCCTCCCACTGACGATCGCTCAGGCGTTTGAGCGTGGCCAGGCCTCGGGCATCGCCCAGGTGGCCGTGGGCCTCGACCTGGTCGCGCTCCAGGGTCAGCAAGGCATCCTTGACGACGGTGGGGAAGGTGATCAGCGCACGGGCGGTGTCACCGGCGCGGTAGCGGGGTTTGTCCAGTACGATGTCGATGGCGCCCTGCGGCGGCTTGAGCTCGCTGCCCGAGACCCAGAAGGGGGCGGCGCCCAGCAGGCTGTCTTGGGCATCGCGCAGCTCCACCGTGTAGGACCCCGAACGCTCCAGCGGCAGGCTCATGCCCTGTGCGTTGGCTGGCAGGTCGCCCTGGGTGCGGGTCTGGCTTTCCTGGTGCAGGGCGACCCAGCGTGTGGGCACCTGGGCCGGGGGCTTGCTGGCATCGGCCGGCGTGAAGCGCCACTGCGCGGCCTCCTTGGGCGCGGCGAACTGTCGGTCGGCCTGCAGCAGCCAGGCCGTGGCGGCCCGCTCGACCAGCAGGTCCTTGGTGCTGCGCACGCGCTGGGCGGCTCCGTCGGAGGCCAAGGCCGTGAGGATGACCTTGCTGGGCTCCTTGACGGCGGGCAGCTTGAAGGTGACGTCTCCGTTGCGGTCGGTGGTCAAGGTCTGGTTGTTGTCGATCTGGACCGGGAACAGGCCGCCATAGGCCAGGTCGCCATCGACCATGGTCAGGACCTGGGCGCGGGCACTCAGGCTGATCTGTGCATCGCGCACCGGGGCGCCATCGGGGTAGCGCAGGCGGATGCGACCGGCGAGGGCCTCGCCCGTCTTGAAGCTGCTCTGGCCGGGCTCGATGTGCATCTCGAAATGCGGCTTGACGTAAGGCGCCACGCGAAACGCGGCGCTGTATTCGTCATCGCCGCGTTTCATCTGGATCTCGTAGCCGCCCACAGGCGCGTTCTCGGGCAGCGTGAAGCGCGTGTGGCCCCCCACATCGCTGCGGTAGTCCAGCGTGGTCTGGTGCACCGGTGCGCCGGTGGCATCCATCACGCTGACGCTGATCGGGCCGGCGGGCAGCACGGTGGACTGAGTGGCGGACTGGAACTCGCGGCCGTACAGGCGGATGTTGACCTCGTCACCGGGGCGGTACAAGGGGCGATCGGTGTAGGCGTACAGCTTGGCGTTGTAGATCTCGCTGTCGTAGTAGAAGTTCTCGGAGATGAACACGCCGCCCTCGCGGTCCTGGCCGAAGGCGTAGCTGGTCTCCGGCACGCTGTGCTGGAAGCTGAGCACGCCGTGCGCGTCGGTGCTGCCGCTGCCCAGCACGCCATTGAGGTCGGACCAGACCACGTCGGCCCCGGCGACCGGCACCCCGCCATCGCGCCGTGCGGCCCACAGGAAGAACTGGTTGGCGGCCGTCTTGGTCACGGCCAGGGTGTCGGTCACGAACAGCAGGGTGACCGCGCGGTGGCGGCCCACGGCGGCTTCGACCACGTACAGGCCGGGCTTTTGTTTGCCCAGCGGGATGTGGATGTTGCCGGGGCGCGGGGCCGTGAACTCGCTGGAGGAGCCGTCGAGCTTGAGGTCCTTGGGCGGTGCGATCGGGCGGGCCGAGGCCACTGGGTAGCGCAGGCGGCTGACCTCGGTCAGGCCCGGCAGGGCCTTGTAGGCGCCTGGGTGGACATAAGCCGTGGGCTCATGGAGCTTGGGCGGGGTCTTGAGCTGCGGGCTGGCCTCGGTGACGGCGCGGCGCAACTGGCCGTCAAAGATGTTTTGCCAGACCTGGCGGGCCTTGCGCCACCATTGGTCCCACAGGTAGCTCAGGGTGTTGGCCAGGCCCTCGGGGCGTGCCGCGGCCTTGAGGTCGATGCGGTGCAGGTTGCGCTGTTGGCGCAGGAAGTCCAGCGGCCGGTCCACGCGGTACAGGGCCACTTCGGCGCCGTCGGCAGCCGTGATGTTCCACAGGTCCTCGCTGCGAGCCTCCAGCCGGACCTTGGCCTCCTCGGTGCTGGCGTAGCTGGCATCGGTCAGCAGGAAAAAAGCAGCGCCTTCAGGGGGGCGGAACTCGCGGTCGTCGTCACTTTGCGCCAAGGCATGCGAGGGCAGGCCCAGCATCATCAGCCAGAGCAGCATCAGGCCCCAAAGGGCCCACCGACCCGCGCCGTGGGCGGCGTGTCCATGTCGCGCGAGTGAGGGCATCGCAGGGGTCCGGGGGGTGTGAAAGGCGTGCATGGGGTTCAGCTGGCATCGGCCAGGAAAGCGAGCCGGAACAGGCCCGCGAAATTGGGGTTGGCCTCGCTGGGGCGCCAGCGGGTGTCGGACCAGCTTTGCAGCCGCTCCCAGCGCTGCCAGCGCAGGCCGTTGTCGTGGGGGCTGGGCGGGGCGCCGGTGTGATACGCCACGGCGCGGCCGGTCCAGACCATGAGGTGTTGCTCGTCACCCTGGTCATAAAACAGCAGGTCGCCGGGCAGGGCCTGGGTGCGTGACTTGCCCACAAAGCGGGTGTTGAGCTGGGCCAGGGCCAGCGCTGAGGCATAGGCCGATGACTGGCCATCGGCGGTCAGCCAAGGCTTTTGCAAATCGATCTGGTCGGGGCGCAGGTCCACCTCGGGGGGCTGGGGGCGATCGGCTGGCCAGCCCATGGCGCGGCGCCAGCGGGCATCGTGTGGCTTGAAGGCTTCGTTGACCGCAAAGCGCACCAGGCCTGCGCAGTCGCGGTGGACCCAGCGCGGGCTGGGTCTCCGGACCTGATCCGCCACGAGGGCCACGAACCAGGCCCGAAAGGCCGCCGTCTGTGGACGGTCCAGCTGGACCCTGGGCCATGGCGCGGCCACCAGACCCGAACACCCCGCGCCCAGGCCCCAGCCCAGACCGGCCTGCGCGAGGTCTCTCAGGCAGGCCCGGCGGCTGTGGTGGAAGGACGACGAGGTGCCCATGGCCGTGTCCGAGGGCTCAGCGCAAGGTCTGCACGTGCAGCTTGACCCAACCCGACCGGGTGGCATCGTCCGAGCCTGAGCGGGGCGCCATGCGGGCTTGCTCGGGCAGGGTGACCTGCCAGCGGCCCAGGGCGCGCAGCGCCTTCAGTCGGGCCGGCAACAACTGGCGCGCCACACGGTAGAAGGTGGGGGTGTCTTCGGGCGTGAGCGTGGCCCAGGTCTCGGCCTCCAGCAGTTGCGCCAGGGCGTTGCTGTCGACGATCATGACCGGCACGCCCTCGCTGCGGCGTTCGTCGGCCATGGTCGGAAAGCTTTTGCGCGAGACGGCCACGGCCTGCCCCAGGCTGTCCTCGTCGATCGCCGCCATCAGGGTGCTGCCCAGCCGCGCGGCGCTGACCTTGTGCAGGTTGACCTGGTCTTCGCTCACATTGCCCAGCTCGTGGGGGATGCGGCGCACCCAGGCCTTGCCGCCCATGGGGCCCGGCAAGGTGCGCTCCAGCGTGGCGGCAATCGGCGCGCCTTTTTCAGCGCCAGAGTTCTTGCCCGCTTTTTTGCGGGTGACATCGGTCAGCAGGGCGGACACGGCCAGGTCGTCCTGGGGCTTGGGCGCGCGCTTGAGCTGGGCTGCCAGCAGGGGCGCGTTGATCCCTCCGCCCTGGTTCCAGCAGGTGGCGGCCACCGGGCGCAGGTCCTGCAAGAGGGCCACGGTGCTGTCCTGGGCGACATGGCCCAGCACCTGGGCCCCCAGGGGCCAGTCCATGGGCAAGGCCACACACAACGCATGGCCTTGTGGCACGGCTTGCCACAACTGACGGGCGCCTTCTTGCCAGGCCTTCAGCGCGGCTGGGGTCATCTTGGCGCTCAGTTGCCACTGGCCCCGGGTGTTTTGCTCGACCCGCACGGCATCCAGGCCCGAGAAGAAGGGCTGGTACCCAAAGGACAGGTAGTCGCCCCGGGCGGTGATCTGCTGCTTGAGCCCGCTCAGGGGCACCAATCCCAGCGAGGCCGCCTGAGGGCTGGTGGTGCCGACCACGTCCTTGAACACCTCGGTCAGGGCGGCATGGCTGTCGCGAGCCACGCTGCGGTCGGCCTCCAGCAGCAGGCCGGGGTCGGACAGCACCACCAGCCGGTCCCCGGCGCTGACCAGCAGCCAGGTGTTGCGCTGGTTGACCTTGAGTGCGTAGACCTTGGCGCTCCCTTTGGGCGTGTCGATCTCACCGGCCACACTGAGCTGGTCGTCGGGCAGGCCGACCTTGGCCAGTTGCTGCAGGGCCTGGGTGGCAGTGTTCTGGCGCAGCACCAGCATGAAATGTTCGGGGCGGCCCTTGGCATCGCGCCAGAAGGACAGCTCTGCCGGGGCATCGATCACGGTGGCCACCAGACGATCCGACCAGGTCAACTGGTGGTCATATGCCAGCCGTTTGAGTGTGCCCAGCAGGGACAGGCGCGTGGGGTGGTCCTGGTAGTAGTGCACCACGTCGTCGGTCAGGATGCCTTTGAGCAAGGGGGCCTGGGCCAGGTCCTTGGGCAGGTCGGACAGCCGGGTGGACCGAACCAGCACATCGGGTTGCGCCAGGTTGACCGCCAGCTCGTTGACCGAGCCCATGAACTGTGCCCGGGTCAGGGCCACAAAGCCCAATCCGGCCACGACCAGGGCGGTGGCGCCCAGCGCCCGCTTGCGAAATGGAGTGAGCACGCTGTGGCTTCCTGGTTTGAATGTGTGTCTCTGGCAGATCGGCAGGGTGCGCGTGCCGCCAGTCTTGTATTCTCCGCGCGAGGCGGGGTTCCTTCACGCCCCCGGATGGGGGGCCAGATTCACGCCGCGGAACGCAGCCAGCGTCCCAGCACCACCCAGAGGTCGTCCAGCATGATGGGTTTGGAGATGTAGTCGTTCATGCCGCTGGCCAGGCAACGGTCGCTGTCGGCGGGCATGGCATTGGCGGTCATGGCAATGATGGGCAACTGGCCCATGCCGGGCAACTGGCGAATGGCCACGGTGGCGGCGATTCCGTCCATCACCGGCATCTGCATGTCCATGAGCACCAGGTCGTAGGGCCGCGCTTTCACTTGCGCCACCGCCACCTGGCCGTCCTCCGCAAACTCCACCACCATGCCGGCTTGCGTCAGGATCTCGTCCATGAGCATGCGGTTGATGGCCGTGTCCTCCACCACCAGGATGCGCGAACCCGCCGCAGCCGGTAGCGGCAGGCGGGGTTCGGACTGCGCCGTTGGGGTGTCGGTCACTTCCGCCCGCGCGAGACGGCCATGACCTTGCATGCGCGCATTCAATTGCCCCAGCGTGTCCACGATCATGGCGGGATGGGTGGGCTTGACCAGCACGTGGTCGATGCCTTGTGCATGGGCCTGCTCCACGGTGGCGTTCTGGCTGTAATCGCTCAGCACCACAAACCTGGGTGTGGTGCTCAGTGCGAGCTGTCGGATCTGATGCACTGTCTCCAGCCCATCCTGCGATGGCATCTGGGCATCGATGAAGGCCACGGCAATGGGCTGATCGGTCTGGTCTGCCTGGGCCACCAGCGCCACCGCAGCGGGGCCTGAGTCGGCCACCACCACGGCCATGCCCAGGTTCGACAGCAGGTCATGCAGCACCTGACGGACTTGCGGGTGATCGTCCACCACCAGGGCCCGAAGCCCCTGCAGTTCGGCCGGCAAAGACAGGGCCGGTGCGGCGGCGTTGACATGCAGGGGCACGGTGAACCAGAAGGTACTGCCCTGGCCTGGCGTGCTGTGAACGCCGACCTCGCCGCCCATTTTTTCGGCCAGGCTTTTGGAGATGGCCAGGCCGAGGCCGGTGCCACCGTATTTGCGGGTGGTGGAGCTGTCGGCCTGCTGGAAACTCTGGAACAGGCTGGTCTGTTGTGCCGGGCTCAGGCCAATGCCGGTGTCCCGCACCGCACAGTAAAGGATGGGGGTCTGGCCGTCGGGGCCAGTCTGCTTTCGCACCAGGATCGCCACCTCGCCTTGTTCGGTGAATTTGATCGCGTTGGCACCATAGTTGAGCAGGATCTGGCCCATGCGTCGGGCATCTCCGATCAGGTGCAGGGGCACATCGGGGGCCACATCCAGGATCATCTCGAGTGACTTGCTGCTGGCTTTTTCGATCAACTGGGCGCAGGTGTTGACGAGCACTTTGCCCAGGTCAAAGGCGCGGTGGTCGATGTCCACCTTGTCCGCCTCGATTTTTGAAAAATCCAGGATGTCGTTGATGATCGACATCAGGTGTTCGCTGGCATCGCTGATTTTTTCCAGGTAGTCGCGCTGCTGGGTCGACAACTCGGTCCGTTGCATCAACTGGCTCAGCCCGATGACCGCATTCATGGGCGTGCGGATCTCGTGGCTCATGTTGGCCAGGAACTGGGACTTGGTCCGCGCGGCCGCTTCAGCCGCTTCCTTGGCTTGTCGCAGCGCATCCATGGTCTCGCGCTCCAGGGTGATGTCTTCGAGCACCCCGACCATGCCTTTTTCAGGGTGGTTCGTGTCCAGCGCACGCGCTGTCATGCGAGCCCAGAACATCCGACCATCCAGTCGTTTCAGCTGTTGCTCGCGCGAGTGAGTCTCGCCCCGCATGATCTGGGCATAGACCTCGGCGCCCCCTTTGGCGTATTCCTCGTCACTGACGTACCAGAGGCGGGTGGATTTTCCGTTGAAGTAACCGGGCTCGGCACCGAAGATTTCTTCGGCCTTGCGGTTGCAGCGTTGCAGCACGCGGTTTCGCACCAGGCCAATGCCCACCGTGGCCGCATCCAGGATGGCGCTTTGCTCGATGTTGGCGCTGCGCAGCGACTCGGCCACCTGGGCCAGTTCGGTCGTGCGTGCATCCACGAGTTCCTGCAGGTGGTGCCGCAGATTCTCCAGCTCGTCGTTGGCCTGGGCACGGTCAGTGATGTCGCGGGCCACGCCCAGCACGCCGGTGACCCGGCCCTGGGCGTCGTACATGGGTGACTTGACGGTCTCGAACAGGCGGCGCTGCCCTGTGGAGGCCAGCACCAGCCATTCCTCGTTCATCTGGGGCCCGCCAGCGTCAACGGCGCGTTGGTCGTTCTGCCGAAAAGAGTCTGCCTGCTCTTGCGCCACAAAGTCATGGTCTCGCTTGCCCAGGATCTCGGATTCCGAGATGCCGAACAGGCTCGCAAAGGGAGGATTGCAGGCCAGGTAGACGCCGTTGAGGTCCTTGAGCCAGACCGGGTCAGGGATGCACCGCACCAAGGTCTTGAGCTGAGCCCGTTGCGCTGACAGCTCGGCGGTTCGGTGCCGCACCACCCGACGCAACGTCCAGGCCCAGGCGGCCAGGAAGGCCCCCAGGCTCAACAAGGCGATCAGGATCAGCCAGAACAATTCGGCGGCACCCATCCAGACTTGCGGCACATGCACTCCTGAAGCTGTTCAACTGCGCAACGTCCACAGTGTGCCTCAATGATCGGGTGCTGTTACAGGGGCATTCCGCAGGGTTTGTCGGGATGTGAGACTCAGCGGCAGCCGTCTTCGCTCAGGCGCACGCCGCTGGCCGTCAGCACGCGGTCCATGGCTTTCTGGGTCAACCCAACCGTGGAAAAGGCCGGCTCACCCTTGAAATGAAAGGCCCAGAACACGGTGCCTTTGCTGCCCTCCGAGCGGCTCAGGCAGGTCAGGTCTTTCAGGGGCCAGGACTGTGGCGCCCATGACCACAGGGCCTGCCGGTGCAACGCGTGTGGGGTCATGACCTCGTAGGTGCGCATGCCAGGCAGCGTCAGCAGGAAACACACAGCGGTGACTCCCAGGCAGGGCCAGACCAGCTTCAGCCAAGGGGCTGGCGGGCGCGCCTGTGATGGCTGGCGCCTTCGGCGTTTGTGCAAGCGCCTGGGCTGGTGCAGCCCGACCTGATCGTGCCATTGGTCCCGCACCAGGTACAGGCCCAGCAGCCACAGCAAGACCGGACCGGCCAGCGCCATGTGGTTGTTGATGCGGTTGTTGGTCAGGTGGATGTACTGCCCGTTCGGTAGGGGGATGAACCACCACTGACCCAGGGCGCGCAGGCCTTCCACGGCCAGCCAGGTGATCACCCCTGCCAGCACCAATGCGCCCGACAGCGTCAGCAGACCGAGCAGGCTTTCTCGGACGCTGGACAGCCAGCCACGGCTGCGGTCTTTGTCTGGGTGTCGGTGGGGGTGCTGCTTGCGCGCCATGGTCGCATTGTCGGCCCCTTGTCGCCCCCACTTCAGAGGGAGAAGCGAGTACGCGAGACGGATCGAGAATGGCGCCATTCAATGCCAACAAAACGCTGGGAGTCTGTGTGAACGTGCTGCGCCTCGTCAAGATCATCTTTTCTCTGGTGGGCCTGGCCATGCTGGTTGGCGCCTTGTACCTGGTGCATGACACATGGCAGTATCTGACCCGTGCCCAGAAGGTCGATGGCTTGGTCATCGACATCCTGCCGGTGCGCTCCAGCAACGGCACCACCTACAAACCGTTGGTGCAGTACGCCGACCCCCAGGGGCAGGCGCGCACCTTTGAGCCCTCGGGCAGCAGCAACCCGCCCAGCTACAGCGAGGGGGAGGCTGTCCAGGTGTTCCTGGATCCGCAGGGGCAGAACCCCAAGCTTGATGGCTTCATGGCCTTGTGGGGGGCTGCGTCGATCGTCGGCGGGTTGGGGGTGGTGTTCACGGCCATTGGCCTGGGCTTGTCGCTGGCGGGCGTCTTGGCCGATCGCCGGGCTCGGCGTTTGCGCGAGCAAGGGCAGGTGGTCGAGGCGACACTCCAGTCCGTCGGCCAGAACGAATCGGTCAGCGTCAATGGCCGCCACCCCTACGTGCTGCATTGCCAGTGGTTGAACCCGCAGACGCGTGAGCTCCACCTCTTTCAAAGCGAGGGCATCTGGTTCGATCCCAGTGATCACATCCTGGGGGACAAGGTGAAGGTCTTCATTGAAATGGGCAATCCACGCCGCTACCTGGTGGATTTGTCCTTCCTGCCCAAGGTGGCGGCATGAGGGCCGACACGGCCATCGCGGTGGGCCTGCTCATGAGCCTGGGTCTGTCGGGAGCTCTGCACGCCGCGCAGCCCTATCAACCGCAGGTCGGCGACATCGTCTTTCAGATCACGACGTCGTCACAGAGCGTGGCCGTTCAGCAAGCCACACGCTCGCCCTGGAGTCATGTGGGCCTGGTCCTGTTCCAAGGCGGTCAGCCCGTGGTTCTGGAGGCGGTGCAGCCGGTCAAGTACACCCCCTTGAAGCAGTGGCTGGACAGCGGGAAGGGCGGGCGCCATGTGATCCAGCGCCTGAACCGGCCTTTGACCGTGGCCGAACAGGCGGCCCTGCACCAGCGCGCGAAAGCCTATGTCGGCAAGCCTTATGACCTGACCTTTGAGTGGTCTGACGATCGCATCTATTGCTCCGAGCTGGTCTGGAAGCTGTACCGCGACGCCCTGGGCATTGAGCTGGCACCCCTGGCCCGCCTGAAAGCCTTTGACCTCACGACGCCCGCCGTGCGCGCCAAGCTTCGTGAGCGATATGGTGATCGTGTGCCACTGGATGAGCCGGTGATCGCCCCGGTGGCGATTCATGAGTCCAGGCTGTTGCGGGTGGTGGCTCGGCGCTGAAGGTGTGGTCAGTCGCCTTGGGTCAGATCGAAGTGGGTGCGCAGCACGTCCACGGAGCGCACCAATCCCTCGCAAAGCGTGTCGGTGTCCCGGTGCTGCGCACGTTGGATCACGAACGCCGCGTGGTCCACATGACCGCCCAGCTCGTCGTTGATGTTCTCTGAGCACTCTGACGCCATCTCCCAGATTTGATCCGGTGTCAGGTGCAGTTCAGCCACGAGTGCCCGATGCAGGCAGTCGATCGCCCTGTTTGCGTGGGAGGGGGTGCCAGGGACGGCGCCCTGCGGCGGTGTGCCCGCTCTGGCGCGCACATACACGCGGTTGAACGACACGATGAGGTCTTCTGCCGCCCGCACCTCGAGGCGCCGTGGTGAAGGGGTTGAGTCGTCGTGTTCATCCCCGAAGGTCCACATGTCCTCTTCGGGCATGCGAACCTCGATCCAGGGTGTTGCCATCCCCGCCGAGAGTTCAGCCAGTGTGTGCAGCGGATGACCCTGAATCTGGCAGGTCCCCACCTTGCGATGCTTCAGGCCAAACCAGGCGATCAAGGGGCCTGCCCAGGTGACGATGGTGATGACCGCGAACACCCGGTCGGCGTGGCCTGGCTTCATGATGCCCACGTAGAGCATGCCCAGCACTTGCCCGACCACGAACACGCCGAGGGCGGCCAGGGCCCGCAGCCACGGGCTGCGTGGCGCCTTGGCCATGACCTGTCTGGTTTGCTTGGTCGGCGGGTACTGACGAGAGGCCATGCGATGCAGCGGGCCGAGTCCGTGGTCGGTGGGATCCGCCAGGCTGGGGGCTTGTGGCGCCGCCAGCGTTTCAATGGCGGAGGCGTAATCGCCGTTCGGGATGTGGGTCCGCGTCATGTTTCTGGAGGTCTTCAATGGGCTTGCCGTCTCTGACTTACGGTTCGGCACGCGCCAGTTCTACCGAGCCGCATGGCGTTCATCCCGAATCCACATGTCATCGGGATCAATCAGGCACTCATCTTCGACCCACTGCGGCCATTGGGGGATTTTGCTGGTTCGCATGACGACCCAGCGGAAGAGGCTGATGGGAAATAGAAATGGTTGAAACAGCACCTGGAGCAAGGGCAGGCCCTTCATTCCACCAGTCAACAGCTCCCACCCAAAAAACCAACTCTCCCTCCGTCTGTCGATCCCAGGCAGCATGATCAGGGGTGTTGGCTTTAGGGCATCCAAAACTGGGCCGGGGCCCTCTTCCATGTAGCGGCGGAAGAACTCGAAGAACTGCAATTGGTTCCGCCGTCCTGGCTCTCCAGCATCCACCAGGCTAAGGCCTATCGACTCTTTGATGGTCACGCCATCCTTGCCCATCAGATGCCCCATCACGTTCAGGTCACCCCCACCCAAGCCGAGCTGCGTGTTGTAGATCGTCCAGTAAAAGTCGTCCCACCCTGCCTTGAGCACCGTGCCATCGCGCCGGAAGGCATAGACCTGCCGATTCTGGCGGTTGAAACGGATTGGGTAGTGGGTGTAGGTGAAGGCGTCGGAGAGGAAGAATTTGAACGTCCACCAAAGCATGAAGATCGGTAGCAATGCGGGCAACAGTACCCACCAAAGACCGCTTGTAGCCGCTTCAACTATTGAAATGACGATGATGTATCCAAAAATTGGGATCACTACCCCCCCCGCCATCGCCACAAACCCCCGCATCGCATACCACTTGTCCACGCACTCAACGAAGGTGCTGTTGAGCTTGACAAGCGAGAGGTCGTAGTGAACCTGCTGACTCGCTGGCTGTTTGATGTTGAAGTGGTTGTCCCGCTCGAAATCGTTGAGGGGGCGATTGACCATGAACCCACCGGGGCCCATGCCGTAAGCACTGAAGGTGGACATGGGCAGGCCTTAACTAGCCAACGCGAGCTTGTATTGCTCGACATGGGTTTTGGCGTCTTGGTATTTCTCCGATGCCGGTGCTGTGCCAAAGTGACAGCGAAAAAGCCATTCCTGACGCGGGTTGTCCTGCAGTGATTCGACAACGAAAGTTGCCCCTATCCAGACTACGATCCCGACAGCCAGCACCACCCAGGCCAACCACGCGAACGGCCCCACCACAGCTGTCCAACCCATGCTCAGTGCCAATGAGGTAAGGGCAACCGTAATGCCCGCACCGCCAGAAACTCGGTAAGCCACAGCCAGCCCGAAGTCACCCTGAGCGCGTGCCTCCACCCCCTTCGAAATATCCCAAATCCCCAGAAACACCCCCGTGCCAAAACCTGCGAATCGGCCAAGCCATTGCAACGCACGAGGGGCGAAGGCACCCACACGGCCCGCCATGTTGCGTAACCGCGTCCCCCCCAACTTCTCCAGCCCGCTGCCCAGTTGTTCTGCCACAAAGCCACCGATGGCGATTTTGCCTAGGGCCAGCTTGGTCTTGGCTTCTTCGAGTTCATGGCTCATGCCGCTTTCCACGTCGTCGAGCAGCTTGGCGAAGTTCAGGGCCATGAGCACCCCGCCCAGCACGGTCGCGCCACCCAAGGCCACGTTGCGAAACCGTGCGGTGCTGGTCACGTCCAGATTCTGAATATCTTGTGGGCTGCGGATGGCTTTGACCAGCTCATCGGCCAGCGCCTGTCCGCTCAGGTTTTTGCTGCTCGCACCTGCCAAGCCTTGCTTGTCCAGCAGCACGTACCAGCCCAGCTTGCTGTGACCGTTCATTTTCACGCCCTCGATCTCCAGCAGCTTGACCTGCTTGGCAATGTCGGCCTCGGGGGCCGTGGTGGGGTGGCGGTGTGAGCCAGACTCACCACGCGCCTCACGCCGCTCATGTCCCCCGGGCCTTGCAGGCCCTCCTCCTTGACTTCGCTGTGTGGGTCGCATGGCGAGACTGACTGGCGACGGTTGTGGCGTGCGCAGGTGTGGGCTCAGCGTGCGGCGTGCCGCTCGTCGCGAATCCAGGGGTCGTCGGGCTCAATGCGGCATTCATCCTCGACCCACTGCGGCCATTGGGGGATCTTGCTGGTTCGCATGACGACCCAGCGGAAGAGGCTGATGGGAAGAAAGAAGACCTGGAGCAGCAACTGAATCAGCGGGAAACCCTTCGCGCTGCCTGTCAAATACTCCCAGCCGAAAAACCAGCTTTCCCTTTCTTTGTCGATGCCGGGCAGCATGATCAGTGGCACAGGTTTGATTGCGTCCAGCACCGGACCAGGCCCTTCTTCCATGTAGCGGCGGAAGAACTCGAAGAAAGTACGCATGCGCTCCAGGCCTTCCTCGTTGGGCGCAACCCCCACCATGCTCAGGCCTATGGACTCCTTGACCGTGACGCCATCCTTGTCCAGCAGGTGACCCATCACATTCACATCTCCGCCACCCGCATGGGTGGCTTTGTAGATCGTCCAGTAAAAGTCGTCCCACCCTGCCTTGAGCACCGTGCCATCGCGCCGGAAGGCATAGACCTGCCGGTTCTGCCGGTTGAAGCGGATCGGGTAATGGGTGTAGGTGAAGGCGTCGGAGAGGAAGAACTTCGACGAAAGCCACAGAGTCGGCAGCAACAACACCAAAGGACTAAGCAGAAGCCAACTGCTCAAGTTGTACGAACCAAAAAGCGAAACGAAGACCCCAAACCCGAGCACTCCTGAGAACACTCCCCCCACCATCGCTACAAACCCCCGCATCGCGTACCACTTGTCCACGCATTCAACGAAGGTGCTGTTGAGTTTGATGAGTGAGAGGTCGTAGTGAACTTGTCGGCTGGCCGGCTGCTTGACATCGAAATGGTTTTCCTGCTCGTGGTCATTGAGCGGGCGATTGACCATGAACCCGCCGGGGCCCATACCGTAAGCACTGAAGGTTGACATGGCTCTAGCTCAACCTGCCAGCGCGAGCTTGTATTGCTCGACATGGGTCTTGGCGTCGCGATACTTCTCCGACTCAGATGCGGTGCCAAAGTGACAGCGCATCAGCCATTCCTGACGCGGGTTGTCCTGAAGGGATTCGACAGCAAAAGTCGCAACAATCCAGACCAAGATTCCTGCAGACAGCACGACCCATGCCAGCCACGCAAATGGCCCCAGAGCGGCGGTCCATCCCATGCTCAGTGCGAACGCAGTGAGGGCAACCAAACTCCCGGCACCACCAGCAAAAACGTACGCGGTTGCCAAACCTGCATCCCCGCCCTTGGCCGCCTCCGCACCATTCGAAATATCCCAAATCCCCAGAAACACCCCGGTTCCGAAGCCAGCGAATCGTCCGGCTAGTTTCAATATGTTGGGCAGATAGCCGCCAAAGCGTCCCGCCATGTTGCGTAACCGCGTCTCCCCCAACTTCTCCAGCCCGCTGCCCAGTTGTTCGGCCACAAAGCCACCGATGGCGATTTTGCCTAGGGCCAGCTTGGTCTTGGCTTCTTCGAGTTCATGGCTCATGCCGCTTTCCACGTCGTCGAGCAGCTTGGTGAAGTTCAGGGCCATGAGCACCCCGCCCAGCACGGTCGCGCCACCCAAGGCCACGTTGCGAAACCGTGCGGTGCGGGCCACGTCCAGGTTCTGAATATCTTGTGGGCTGCGGATGGCTTTGACCAGCTCATCGGCCAGCGCCTGTCCGCTCAGGTTCTTGCTGCTCGCACCTGCCAAGCCTTGCTTGTCCAGCAGCACGTACCAGCCCAGCTTGCTGTGACCGTTCATTTTCACGCCCTCGATTTCCAGCAGCTTGACCTGCTTGGCAATGGCCGCCTGTAACAGGTTTGGTTTGACTCTCAACTCTGGGTCCAGCCGGTAGAGCTCGCGCATGTAGGCCTGGATGAACTGGCCCTTGTTGCCATTGATCGGCAGGCGTACAAACTGCTTGCCCGAGACCGCTGCCATGGCCGCAGCGGCCTTGCCAGCGATCTTACCTGCGTTGAAGTCGTTCCAGTACTTCAACGACGGGCCACTCAGGCCCGCCAGCAGCGCCGTCAACTGCGCATTGGCTGTGGCGGGCATTTTCTCCATGAAGGCTGCCACCGCCCCTGCCGCAGCGTCGGAGGGAAACGCACGCCCGTCCAAGGGCGCCGCGTCAGCAGCCTTGAGCTTGTCGATCAGTTCGGTCTGGTTAAAGCCAATGGCCCGCATTGCCAGGTTGTTGTCTGAGAAATCACCGCCGTTGAGCCATTGCAGGTAAAGGTCATAGCTGGGCTGCTTGTCCAGCGTGTTGCGCAGCAGTTCGACGAAGGTGGCCGTGTAGGCCACGCCGCTTTCCCGGTCGGCGCTGTCGTAATTGCAGCTCATGTAGCTGATCATGCAGCGGTGCTGCATCCAGGCCACGTGTGCATGGGCCAGCGGGGAGATGCTCTGGGCGTCGAACTTCTGAAAGCCCTCGTTGTAGGACTTGAGCCAAGCCTGGCTGGCTGTGTGATGGAAGCGCGGTTTGCCAGTTCGGTCGTGGGTGTACTTCTTCCAGGCGTTGTCGGCAGCGGCCTTCAGTTCTGTCCGTGATACGGTGGCCATCTTTTCAACCATCTGCTGAAAAGATGGCAGCAAATTGGCAACACCGCCTTGCGTCGCTACGTTAGCCGCACTGCTTTCGGCCGCTGACAGTGCTTCGAGTTTGGCCTGCTCCCGGATCGTGGACTCAAGGCTGGCAATGCTGCTGGCCGCAAAGCGCGGCGTGACCACGCTCTTGTGGTTCATGAAAGTGGTCTTGCGCACATCCATCAAGGCTGCGATTTCCGTTGCCAGGCCCACCGGATCGTGCAGCGCCACGATGGCCGCGCCGCCGCCCGGGCGGATTTTGTCTGCTGCCTGCAGCAAAGCTGCTGCGGCGCCTTGGCGGCTGTTGAAAGGATGCGGGCACCAGTTGTCAAACGAAGTTTGCGCCCGCACCTTGGGCATCTTGAATTCGGGCACCACCTGATCCAACTGCTTCAGCGGTGCCGTACCCGGTTGAGCGGCCACTTTGCCACCCGAGACGGTGACGCACTGCATGTGCTTTTGGCGATGCGCTGCGCTCTGGTGGGCCATGAACACTGCATCGGTCCACTCCACATCGCTGAACCCGATCCATACCTTGTCCGCGTGCTTGGCGTTGCGGACGGTGATGACCCCTGCCAGGGGCGATGCACCGCTGCGCGCACACTGGAACTCTGTCTTGGGCTTGGGCTGAGATATCAGGGCGCGGATGCGCGGGGGCATCTTGCTGAGGAAGCCGTCGGCGGTCACAAAGTACTCGTCCCAATGGCTGCGCTTTTCGTCGAACACGTACACGTAGCCGCTGCGCAGCAGACGCAAACCGTAATGGGCGGTGTCTCCCAGCGGCACTTTCTGGAGATCGGGCGAGTCCAGCTGGTCTGCCAGCTTTGGGGCTTGAGCTTCGTTGGGCATGAGCGCGTATCGGGTCAGCAAGAGCGGCAAACCTTCCTTGGCGCAGGTTTCGCAAGGGTTCTCGCACATTTTTGGCGCAGCGCTCATGGGCGTTTTCTTTCTTGTGTGTCTCGTTGGAGCTCGGCGACCATGGCCGCCCAATCCTGGGGTGTGAGCCTGCTGCGCAACTCTCGGTAGTCCAGTTCGTCGTCCGGTTGGGCTTGGCGCAATTGATCAAACACGTTTTGCATGCGCGGGTGTTCGTCGATGCTCGGGTGATGGACCCATGCATCGTGTG
>Ga0209066_10004009_pt1 | contig 16338 bp, 14 predicted proteins | sample All_14_2_FD_187198 | JGI IMG/M metagenome (GOLD analysis project Ga0209066, IMG submission 187198) | Freshwater microbial communities in response to fracking from Pennsylvania, USA - Allegheny Zone_MetaG_DW_15 (SPAdes) (version 2) ...
GCCGCAGGCGGCGGCGGCCGGCGGCATGGCGGGGATCTCGCTCGGCGGGACCGCGACCGTCGTCACCTTCGGCGCGGTCGCCGCCGGCGTCGACGCGGTCGTCGTGACCCAGTCGACCTCGACGCAGACGATCGCGGGCGCCGACCCCGGCCGCGTCAAGGTCTCGTCGCTCACGGAGTTCCCCGGCAAGGGCCGCGCCACGGGCGGGGTGCGCGCGCACGCCTTCCTCAAGGGCGAGGACGTGCTCGGGCTCGCCTGGGTCGGACCAGCCCCGGCCGTCGCCGTCGGCGTCGACGGCGCCGCGAGGACGCTGCCAGCGGAGCGGTCGAAGCGCGACGCCTCCGGGACGCCGCTCGACGCCGTGATCGGGTCGGTCGGCGCCGCGATCTGATCGGGCGCCGCGCGCCGGTCATCCGGCGCGGAGGATCATCCGGCGCGCGGCGCATCCAGGCCGTGGCCCGCGTGCCCAGCAGACGGCATGCGATCCTCGGCCCGACCCGCCGCGTCGACCATCGCGGCGACGAGCGCCGCGGCGTCCCCGACGGCGATCTCGATGCTGCGCGCCGGCCCTTGACCGACATACAGCCAGGTGACGCTGTCGCCGTCGGCGCGCGAGAGCCCGACGTCGAACTCGAGCTCCTCGTCCTCGACGATCATGCGCCCGTCGCGGAACCGCCGGACCCGCGAGACGACCGTCACGGAACGGACGAGGCCGCGATGGACCCGGTCATCGGGATGATCCGATTCGGCGTGCGGTGCGTCGCACCACGGCGGGCAGGCGGAGCGCTGCCAGGACGGTCGGGTGTCGGGCATGGTCTCGCCTCCGGTCTCGACCGGCACGAGCGTGGGTCCATCCTGCCTGGGGGCGCCGACATGGGCCTCGGCGCTCATCGCAGCACCGAGACCACCAGACGCCGGAGCGCGCCGAGCGCGGTCGGCGCGTCGTGCTCCCAGGCCCCGAGGTACTCGACGTCGACGCCGCCGAAGGTCCGCTTGAAGGCGCTGAACCCCGCCCACGGATGATCGACGACGCCCGGCGGCGCGACCCCGTAGAGGTCGTACTCGAGCCGGCCGGCCTCGATCGCGTCCTGCATCGACCGCGCGATGACGGCCGTGCCCGGGTTCGCCGCGCGGGCGCGCATCGCGGCGCCGGCATGCGCGTAGTAGGCGCGCTCCGCGTCGAGATAGACGAGCGCTGCGGCCACCGGCTCGGCGCCGAGCTCCGCGATGTAGATCGCCGCGTCCCCGCCGGGCAGGAGCGCCTGCGCCTGTGTGCGCAGGTACTGCGGCGGGTGCAGCCGCATCCCCGTGCGCTCGGCGACCTCGTCGAGGAACCGCAGGAGGATCTCGATGTCGGCAGGATCGTCGCTCCTGCGGACCGAGATGCCCCGCCTCGGGTACTGGACGCTCGCCCGCCTGGCGTGCTGCGTCATCCGGCTCGTGACGGCCTCCCAGCCGTCGCGCAGGTCGACCCGGTTCGTCCTCGCCGGCTGCGTCGACCCGGCGCGCCGTCCGCGGCACGCGAGGATCTCGTCCGCGTCGACCTCGCCGATCGGCTCGACCCGGATGAGCATCGCGCGCTCGCTCCTCGCCAGGCGCATGAGCGCGTTGATCGCCTCCGGGTAGGCGCCGCGGCGCGTGATGACGGGGCCGTATGGCACGTAGACGCGGCGCCCCGCCCTCCCCCGCTCGACGACGGCCAGCGCGCTCCATCCGTCGCCGTCGAGGCGCTCGACGCGGCGACCGAGCGCCCGCTGGAATCGGGCCCATGGCGCCGACTGCAGGAAGTGCCCTGGCGCGCGGACACCGACGTCCGTGGTCATGGGCGGGCACCTCGCCCGGTCTGGCCGCCGGTCGGGGGGCCGCCGGTCGGGCGGCCGCCCAGCGCGGCGCCGCTCCCTCCGTGCCCGAAAATGACCATACATGTATGGTATCCATCGCGTGGGGACCGATCAAGCTGGAGCGATGACTGTGCCGGAGACCCCTCGCCCGAGCCGAGACGAGTTCGCGAGAACGATCGGGCTCGCCCTCCAGCGGCGGCGCGTCGCCGCGGGGCTCAGCCAGGAGCGCCTCGCCCACCTCGCGGGGATCTCGACGTACACCTATCAGAAGTTCGAGAAGGGCGAGTCGAAGCCCGGAACGCCGCTGAACCCCCGCCTGTTCACGCTGCTGAGCCTCGCCGAGGCGCTCGACATCGGACTCGACGACCTGCTGCCCCACCCGTGGCCGACGCCGGCGGAGGACTGAGCCGGCGAGACCCTCAGGCGTCGATGCGCGAGGCGTCGAGGCCCTGGCCGGCGACGATGAACTCCTTGCGCGGCGCGACGTCGTTGCCCATGAGCAGCTCGAACATCCGCGAGGCCACGTCGGCGTCGGCGACCGTGACGCGACGCAGGGTCCGCCCGCGCTTGTCCATCGTCGTCGTCGCGAGCTGCTCGGCGTCCATCTCGCCGAGGCCCTTGTAGCGCTGGATGGGGTCCTGGTATCGCCTGCCGCGCTTCGCGAGGTCCTTGAGCACGCCCTGGAGCTCGGTCTCGGAGTAGGTGTAGATCACGTCGTTCGGCTTGCTGCCCGGGTTCATCGCCACGACGCGATGCAGCGGCGGCACCGCGGCGAACACCCGGCCGTCCTCGATGAGCGGCCGCATGTAGCGGAAGAAGAGCGTCAGCAGCAGGGTGCGGATGTGGGCGCCGTCGACGTCGGCGTCGCTCATGATGATGACCTTGCCGTACCTGGCCGCCTCGAGGTCGAAGCTGCGCCCCGACCCGGCGCCGATCACCTGGATGATCGACGCGCACTCGGCGTTGCCGAGCATGTCGGCGACGGACGCCTTCTGCACGTTGAGGATCTTGCCCCGGATGGGCAGCAGCGCCTGGTACTCGCTGTCGCGGGCGAGCTTCGCGGTGCCGAGCGCGGAGTCGCCCTCGACGATGAACAGCTCGGAGCCGCGGACGTCGTTGCTGCGGCAGTCGACGAGCTTCGCCGGCAGGCTCGACGACTCGAGCGCGTTCTTGCGCCGCTGCGTCTCCTTGTGCGCGCGGGCCGAGATCCGCGACTTCATCTCGGCGACGACCTTGTCGAGCAGGAGCGAGGTCTGCGCCTTGTCGTCGCGCTTCGTCGACGCGAAGCGCTCCGCGAGGCCCTTCGTGAGCACGTTCGCGACGATCGCGCGCGCGGCCGGGGTGCCGAGCACCTCCTTCGTCTGCCCCTCGAACTGCGGCTCGGGGATGCGGACGGTGAGCACCGCGGTGAGCCCGGCGAGCGCGTCGTCCTTCTCGAGCTTGTCCGTGCCGGCCTTGAGCCGGCGGGCGTTCTTCTCCACCTCGGCCCTGAGCAGCTTGAGCAGCCCCTGGTCGAACCCGGCCTGGTGGGTGCCGCCCTTCGGCGTCGCGATGATGTTCACGAAGCTCTTGACGACGGTGTCGTAGCCGGTGCCCCACCGCAGGGCGATGTCGACGCCGCATTCGCGGCGGACCTCGGTCGCGAGCATCTGTCCGTCCGGCTGGAGCACCGGCACGGTCTCGCTGAACTCGCCGGCGCCCTGGATGCGCCAGGTGTCGGTGACGGCCGCGTCCGGCGCGAGGTGGTCGACGAACTCGGCGATGCCGCCCGCGTAGTGGAACCGCTCGTGGACCGGGGCCCCTGACTCGTCCCGCTCCCGCTCGTCGACGAGCTCGAGCCGCAGGTCCGGCACGAGGAAGGCCGTCTGCCGCAGCCGGTCGACGAGGTCGGCGCGCTGGAAGCCGGCGCCCTTCGTGAAGATCTGCGGGTCGGCCCAGTATCGGACGCGCGTGCCGGTGACCCCCTTCGCGACCCTGCCGACGACGCGCAGCTCGCTGCCGGAGACGAATGGCTCGAATCGGGAGTCGGGACGCGGGCCGTCCTGCCCGTCGTGGAAGACGCCGGGCTCGCCGCGGTGGAACGACATCGCCCAGGTCTTGCCGTCGCGGTCGACCTCGACGTCGAGTCGCTCGGAGAGCGCGTTCACCACCGAGGCGCCGACGCCGTGGAGACCGCCGGAGGCCGCGTAGGACCCTGAGCCGAACTTGCCGCCGGCGTGGAGCTTCGTGAAGACCACCTCGACCCCGCTGAGGCCCGTCTTCGGCTCGATGTCGACGGGGATGCCTCGCGCGCGGTCGCGCACCTCGACCGAGCCGTCCTCGTGGAGCACGACGTCGATCGCCGAGCCGTGGCCGGCGAGGGCCTCGTCGACGGAGTTGTCGATGATCTCCCAGAGGCAGTGCATGAGTCCGCGAGAGTCGGTCGACCCGATGTACATGCCAGGACGCTTGCGCACGGCCTCGAGCCCCTCGAGGACGGAGAGGTGACGGGCGGAGTAGTCCTGCGAGCTCACCGGGTCAGCGTAATCGCGGGCGCCGACGCGCCCCGATCGGCGCGCCGCCGGTGCGCCGTGAGCGAAACGTGACGCGGCTGACATGGATTCGTCACATCCGTGTGTTCTCATTGATGCACGTTCGGAGGCTGGCTCCGGGCGGCGGAGCAGGAGGAGCCAAGCGATGACCGGGATCTCCACCGACGAGACGGATGTCCGCCACCAGCTCACGGCGCTCGACCGCTGCGACAGCTGCGGCGCGCAGGCGTACGTCCGCGCCACCCTCGCCAGCGGCGAGCTCTTCTTCTGCGCCCACCACGCCGCGCGCTTCCGCGAGAAGCTCATGCCGACCGTGATCGACTGGCACGACGAGTCGTCGCGCCTGCTGGACGAGGCGCGCGTCTGATCGCCGCCGGCGGCGACGCCGGAGCCTGAGTCCGTGATCGCGCCGAGGCGGCTCGTCGTCGCCGGATGCGCCACGCTCGACTCCGGCCTCGACGCGCCGGTCGACATCCATGTCGTCGACGGCGTCATCGAGGCGATCGTCCCCACGGGCTCGCGCACGGTACCGCCAGGCGCGGCGCGCATCGACGCCGGCGGCCTCGTCGCCGTGCCCGGCCTCATCAACGCGCACACGCACTCGCCGATGGTGCTCATGCGCGGGGCCGCGGAGGACGTCGGCAGCGACGCGTGGTTCAACGAGCGGATCTGGCCCATGGAGGCCGGCATCACGGCCGAGCACGTGCTCGCGGGGACGCGACTCGCCTGCGCGGAGATGCTCCTCGGCGGGGTCACCGCCTTCGCCGACCACTACTTCCACGCGCCGCAGATCGCGCAGGCGGCGCGCGAGCTCGGCATCCGTGCCGACGTCGCGCCGACCTTCTTCAGCGAGCCTGGCGGTGTCGGGCGCGAGGCCGCGCTCGACGACACCCGGGCGATCGCGGCGACGGCCGACGGGCTCGTGCGCGCGAGCGTCGGCCCGCACGCGGTCGGCACCGTCGACGACGACGACCTCGCCATCGCGGCGGCGCTCGCCGGCGAGCTCGGCATCCGCATCCATCTCCACGCGAGCGAGAGCGTCGAGCAGACGCGCCACGTGCAGGCGACCCGCGGTGGCCGGAGCCCGATCCGCGTGCTTGAGGACGCCGGCGTGCTCGAGCGGGGCGCCCTCATCGCCCACGGCTGCGGCATCCTGCCGGAGGACGCGGACCTGCTCGCCGCGCGGGCCGACCGGATCGCCGTCGCGAGCTGCCCGAAGGGCTACTTCAAGCAGCTCGTCGACCCGATGACGCCGGGGCCGCTCCTGCTCGGGATCGGCGTGCCGGTGGCGATCGGCAGCGACGGTGCGGCGAGCGGCAACACGCTCGACGTGTGGGAGTCGGCCCGACTCACCGCGCTCGCGCAGAAACGCCAGGCGGGCGACGCGGGCGTGTGGCCCATCCGCACCGCCCTCGACGCGATCTGGACGGGCGGCGCCGCCGCGCTCGGTCGACCCGAGCTCGGCCGGATCGCCCCCGGCGCGGCCGCCGACCTCGCGCTCGTCGACGTCTCCGGCCCGCACTGCCGACCGATCCACGACCTCGGCGCGGTGCTGCTCTACTCCGTCCGCGCCGCCGACGTGCGCACCGTGCTCGTCGACGGACGGGTCGTGGTGCAGGACGGGGCGCTGCGCACCGCCGACCTCGGCGAGCTCATCGCCCACGTCGAGCGACTCGCCGCCGGGCTCGACGGGCCCGACCGGCGCGGCGGACGCGTCACGAGCGCGCTCTACCGCGGATGATGGACACCCGGGAGTGCTGAGCGCCCGGCCGGCCCGAGCGCCGGAGAAGGGACCGACATGAGCACGCCCCACATCGCCGCCGCCGCAGGCGAGATCGCCGAGCGAGTCATCATGCCCGGCGACCCGCGCCGCGCCGAGCGCATCGCGCGCGAGCACCTCGACGACGCCAGGCTCGTCACCGACGTGCGCGGCATCCTCGGCTTCACCGGGACGGTCGGCGGGGTGCCCGTGACGGTCATGGCCTCCGGGATGGGCATGCCCTCGATCACGATCTATGCGACGGAGCTGGCGAGGCACTACGGCGTGCGCTCGATCGTCCGCGTCGGCACGACGGGCGCGATCCACCCCGAGGCGCGGATCCGGGACGTCGTCATCGCGACACACGCGCACACGGACTCGTCGATGACCGAGCTCCGGGTGCCTGGCGTGCAGTTCAGCCACGTCGCCGACCAGGCGCTCGCGCGCCTCGCGGTCGACGCGGGCGCCGCGATCACTGCCGCCGAGGCGCGAGACGGCGCGGCGATCCGCGTCGGTGCGGTCTTCACGACCGACCACTTCTACCTCGACCGGCCGGAGCTGCACGCCCGGCTTGCCGACCTCGGCACGTGGTGCGTCGAGATGGAAGCGGCCGGCCTCTACGCGGTCGGCGCGGCCGAGGGGGTGAGCACCCTCGCGGTCCTCACGGTGACCGACCACCTGCTCACCGACGAGCACCTGTCGGCCCACGAGCGCGAGTCCGAATTCCAGCGCGCCCTCGGGATCGCGTTCGCCGCGCTCGGGCTCGACGACTGAGGCGGCTGGCGCCCGACCCTCGCCGCTAGCGGAGGCCGAGCGCGCGCGTCGTGCGCTCGGCGATCGCGGCGTTCCACGCGTCGACGCGCGCGAGCTGCCCGCCCCCGTCGCCGAGCGTGATGCCGCGGCGCGTCGCGGCGAGGCGCAGCAGGTGGTCGGCGAGGCCGCCGTTGCGCGCGAGCACGGGGCCGCGCAGCGCCGTGCCGTGGGCCGTGCCGACGACCGAGCCGTCGAGCCCGACGCCGGCCACGCGCCCGATCCCCGCGTCGACGGTGCCGAGGGCGCGCTCCCCCGCCGCCGCCGCGTAGTCGCGCAGGTGGTACTCGTAGCCGACGAGTCGGCCCCAGGTCGTGTCCACGACGAGGTCGCCGGTGCGGCGCTCGGCCGCGACCGCCCGGCCGGGGAAGACGCCGAGCCCCTCGAGCGCGCCGCCATCGAGCTCGACGCCGGCGGACAGGAGCTCCCAGCCGAGGCCGACCGCGAGCAGCGGGACCCCGCGCTCGAGCGCCGCGACGATCGCCGGGCGCAGCGCGAGCAGGCCGTCCCGGATGCGCTCCGCATCGGCGTCGAAGCCGGAGCCGACGACGACGAGGTCGGGCTCGCGCGTCGGCGTCGGCGCCCCGGCCGCGACCTCGACGACCTCCGCGTCGACGCCGCACCACCGCGCGCGGACGGCGAGCACGTCGGCGTTGCCGGCGTCGCCGTGGATGTTGCCGAGCTCCGGCAGCAGCGACCAGATCGCCAGCGACATCAGTGGCCCCCCTCGAGCTCGGCCTTGACCAGGCCGTGCACTCGGCGCAGCTCGCGCATCTGCGACGCGGTGAACATCGCGGTCTTCCGGCCGTGCGCGGGCGTCGGCAGGGCGAGGAACCGCTCGAAGGCGGCGCGGAGATCCCGGTCGACGGCGTCGACCCGCACGCCGGCGTAGGCGAGCCGGACGGCGATGTCCTCGGCCTTCGGGCCGGTGGCGATGTCCACCCGGCCGAGCGCCGCCGGGTGCACCGTCCACAGCCACGAGGGGTCGTGCTCCTCCTCGCCGATCGCGAGCAGGAGCAGCTCGTGGTCGCCGCCGACGACGTCGAGGTTGAGCTGGAAGCTCGCGGTGTTCTGCACGAGCACGAAGTCGATCGACTGCCCGCGGATCTCGACGGTCTCGCCGCGGCCGAACACCGGCTCGACGCTCGAGATCGTTTCGATCGCGAGCGCGCGATCGAAACGCTCGCCGAGGATGCCGGCGGCGGCCTCGAGCGCGGCGGCCGCGTCGACCGCGAAGTGGGTGCCGCGCGCGGGCAGCCGGATCGACGCCGGCGCGGCGCCGAGCTCGATCGTGGCGTCGAGGCCGTCGACCGCCGCGACGATCGTTCCCGCGCCGGGCTCAAGGCGGTCGGCGGCGACGCGGGCGTAGCCGAGACCGTGCGGCTGCGCGGCGAGCACCCCATCCGAGACGCCGAACCGGCCGAGGGCGACGCCGCGCGCGGCGGTCGCCAGCGCGACCCGGTCGAGGGAGGCGTCGTCGGCGTTGACGACGACGAGGTCGGTCGCGCGCGCGGCGATGTCGTCGAGCAGGGCGGCGACGCGGTCCATCGTCTGGAACCGCTCGAGGTCGTCGAGCATGACGTTCGTGAGCACGACGGCGCGCGCGGTGAAGCGCGGCGCGAGCCGCGCGCCGTGCGCCTCGTCCATCTCGATCACCGCGATGTCGGCGTCGATCCTGCCGCGGTGGTCGCCGTGGTCGAGGATCGCCGACGTGATGCCCTGCGGGAGGTTCGCGGTCGACGAGTTCGTGAAGACGCGCAGCCCGTGCGCGCGCAGGAGCGCGGTGAGCATCTTCGTCGTGGTCGACTTGCCCGCGGTGCCCGAGACGACGACGAGGCCGTCTGGGAAGCTCCCGAGCACCCCGGGCAGGAGCCCGGGGGCGATGCGGTTCGCCACCACGCCAGGCACGCCGCTGCCCTTGCCGCCGCGCAGGCGCGCGAGGGCCTGCACGGTCCGGCCGGCCGCCACCGCGATCGCGTCACGCACGGACGTGCTCCCCCGGCTCAGTCGAGGTAGTCGCGCAGCGCCTGCGACCGCGACGGGTGCCGGAGCTTCGCCATCGTCTTCGACTCGATCTGCCGGATCCGCTCGCGGGTGACCCCGTATGCGTCGCCGATCTGGTCGAGCGTCTTCGGCTGCCCGTCGCCGATGCCGAAGCGCATCCTGATGACCCCGGCCTCGCGGTCGGAGAGGTTGTCGAGGATGCGCTCGAGCTCGCGGTGCAGCAGCGTCGAGCTCACGGCGTCGATCGGCACGACAGCCTCGGTGTCCTCGATGAGGTCGCCGAACTCGCTGTCGCCGTCCTCGCCGAGCGGGGTGTGCAACGAGATCGGCTCGCGGCCGTACTTCTGGACCTCGATGACCTTCTCGGGCGTCATGTCGAGCTCGCGGCTGAGCTCCTCCGGCGTGGGCTCACGGCCCAGGTCCTGGAGCATCTGCCGCTGCACGCGGGCGAGCTTGTTGATGACCTCGACCATGTGGACGGGGATGCGGATCGTGCGGGCCTGGTCGGCCATCGCGCGGGTGATCGCCTGGCGGATCCACCACGTCGCATAGGTCGAGAACTTGAAGCCCTTGGTGTAGTCGAACTTCTCCACCGCGCGGATGAGGCCGAGGTTGCCCTCCTGGATGAGATCCAGGAACTGCATGCCGCGACCGGTGTAGCGCTTGGCGAGGCTCACGACGAGTCGGAGGTTCGCGCCGAGCAGGTGCGCCTTCGCGCGCTGGCCGTCGCGGGCGACCATGTCGAGCTCGCGACCGAGCTTCGTGCGCTTCTCCGAGTCGCTCATCTTCGAGAGCTTCTCCTCGGCGAAGAGGCCCGCCTCGATGCGCATCGCGAGCTCGACCTCCTGCTCCGCGTTGAGGAGGGCGACCTTGCCGATCTGCTTGAGGTAGTCCTTGACCGGGTCGGCCGTCGCGCCGGTGATCGCACCGGACTGCAGCGGGATGTCCTCGTCGTCGTCGGTCGCGGTGATCCGGATCGCGCCGGTCGGCAGCACCTCGTCCTTGCCCGTCGACTCGGTGTCGTCGTCGTCGTCCGAGTCGTCCGCGTCGGCGTCGGCCTCGACGACGACGACCTCGACCACGTCCTCAGGGTCGTCGGTCTCCTCGACCGCGTCGACCTCGACGTCGACGATCTCCTCGTCGTCCTCGGCGCCGTCGGCGTCCTCGTCGACCGCGGGCTTCGTCCGGCCCTTCGCCGGGGCGGCCGCCTTCGCGGCACGTCCGCGCGCGGGCGCTGCCGGGGCGTCGGCCGTCGTCGCGGCCTTCGCCGCCGTCGTCCGCTTCGCGGGAGTCGTCGCGGCGGCCGCGGCCTTCGCCGGCGCCGTCGCGGCCTTCGCCGCCGCCGTCTTCGCGGCCGTGGTCTTCGCCGCGGTCGCCTTCGCGGCCGTGGTCTTCGCTGCCGTGGTCTTCGCGGGCGCGGCGGCCGAAGCCGCCTCATCCGCGACACCAGCCGACGCGGCGCGCGCGGTCGACGCCGTCGTCGACGTGGCGGCGGTGCCCGCCGTCGTGGTGCTGCGTGCTGCCATCCTCTGCATCCTCCGATGTTCCGCGGGCAGTATGAGGACCCTTGTCAAGCCCTCATCCCCGCGTATGCGCGGGGACGTGTGCAGGGCGACAGGGTCCGTGAACTGCCGATTATCGCATATCCGACTGCGCGTCCGGCCCGCCGGGCCGACGCCGCCGCGATCGGATGTCTCTGACGATGGCAACCCACAGCGGGGCCACGACTATTCCCTCCTCGTCGCGCATCACCCGGCGGATGCGCCGCCGGACGACGAGGAGCATCACGACACCGAACCCGATCACGACGAACTGCACGAGGAACGCGAGCCGGAACGACGCGAGGGAGTAGAGCGCCTCGAGCGACGAGTCGCCCCTCGGGTGCAGCAGGTCGAGCGCGACCCCGATGAGGAACATCATCGTGAAGGTCGCGAGGAAGCCGCCGACGTTCACCACCCCGTTCGCGGAGCCGAGCTGCCGCATGGGGTTGTAGGTGCGTGCGTAGTCGAATCCGATGAGCGACCCCGGTCCGCCGATCGAGATCACGACGACGAGCACGACGAGCAGCCACACGGGCGGCGTGCCCGGCCAGGTGAGCACGACCGTCCACGCGATCCCGATCATCGCGACGATCCCGAGCACGATGTTGCTGCGCCGCAGCGGGAACCTCGCCGAGAGCAACCCGAGCAGCGGACCGCTGACGAGTCCCGAGAGCGCGATGAGACTGAGCAACCCCGTCGCGACGGCGGGCTCGAGGCCCACCGCGACCGTGAGGAACGGAAACCCCCAGAGGAGCGCGAACATCGTGACCGAGCTCTGGGTGACGAAGTGCGCCCAGAACCCGAGCTGGGTGCCAGGACGGCGCAGGGCCTCGAGCACGTGCCCGACCGTCTCGCGCGGCGAGAGCCGGTGCACCTGGTGGGGCATCGGCGGCGGTCCGGCCGCGGCGGTCGCGCCGAGAAGCGCGGCGAACGCCACCACCGAGAGCCCCGCGGCGCTGAGGAACGCCGGCGTCCAGCCCGCCGTGTGGAGCAGGAGCATGAGCGGCACCGCCGACAGGAGCTGGCCGAGCTGGCCGAGCTGGGCGAAGACCTGGGTGACGAACGGCAGCCGCCGCGCGGGGAACCACATCGCGAGCAGCCGGATGGCCGCCCCGAAGGTCGTCGCGTCGCCGGCCCCGACGAGCACGCGCGCGACGATCGCCGGACCGATGTGCTCCGAGAAGGCGAGCGTCGCCTGGCCGACCGCCATGAGCGCCGCACCGACGAGGAGGGGCAGCCGCGGGCCGAACCGGTCGATGAGGACGCCGACCGGGATCTGCAACACGGCGTAGACGATGATCTGCGAGACGGCGAGGAACGAGAGCACCGTCGCCTGGACGTCGAACCGCGCCGTCGCGTCGACGGCCGCGACCCCGAGCGAGCTGCGCTGCAGCACGGTCACCAGGTAGGCGATGACCGCGGCCGTGAAGATCAGGGCGGCGCGGCGATTCACTCGCCCAAACCTACGCCTCAGTCGGCGGGACCCTCGTCGTCGCCGGCGCGGCGCGAGGCGAGGAACTGCTGGAGCTCGTCCGCGATCCGGTCGGCCGTCGGCACGCTCCCGTCGCTCTCGGTCAGCGGCGACGGCAGCGGGTTGTCCTCGACGTAGCTGTCGTGACGCTCCTCGAGCGTGGCGATGAGCTTCGCGAGCTCGGCGTTGCCGTCGAGCTGCTCGTCGATCTTCGCGGCGAACTCACGGCCCGCCTCGCGCAGCGAGTCGGTGGGGAACAGCAGGCCGGTCGCCGCCGTGATCGACTCGAGCGCCGTGACGGCCGCCGCCGGATAGACGGTCTCGCCGAGGTAGTGCGGCACGAGGATGACGAACCCGGCCGTTGGGTGGTCGATCTCCTGCAGCCGGTATTCGACGAGATGCAGCGCAGTCGCCGGGAATTCGGTGCGCGGTCGCCAGATCGAGAGGGCATCCGTGAGTTCGTGGCGATTGCCGCTCACGGTGACGCCGAGCGACCTCGTGTGCGGCACGGGCATCGCGATGGCGTGCACCCACGTCGTCCTCGCGACGCCGTAGTCCTCGACGATGCGCAGCATCGCGGCGGCGAACCGCTCCCACTGGAGGTCGGGCTCATAGCCGCTGAGCAGGAGGAACGGGGTCCCGAGCTCGTCCTCGAGCAGGTGGACGGCGAGCGACGCCGGCCGGTATCCGGACATCCGGGTGCCGTCGAAGGTCATGATCGGCCGGCGCGAGCGCCAGTCGAGGAGCTCGTCGTTGTCGAACCGGACGACAGTGCGGTGCTCGAACTCGCCGAGCAGGAACTCGGTGAACTGCGAGACGGCGCCGCCGGCGTCCGCGAAGCCGGGCACGCCGGCGACGAGGTCGAGTCCGCGCGGGACCGACTCGGGTCCGAGATGGACCTCGTAGAGCTCGGCCGGATCGCGCATGGACCCAGCCTACGGTCGCTTCCCGCCGGGCCGGCCGGAGGGACGAACGCTGTGGGCGAACGCGCTCGGCGCGCCCATAGCATGGTGCGGTGACCGCGCCCCAGCTCATCGCCGTCCCCGAGTCCGCCATCGATGTGCCCGGGGACGTCCTCGTCGTGGGGGTGCGGCAGGGCCAGGACGGACCGTGGCTCACCGACGACGCCCCGGCCCTCGCCGAGCTGCAGGGCTCGCTCGCCGCGATCGGCTTCGCCGGTGCCGCCGAGGAGGTGCGCCGCGTCCCCGCCGCCGGGATCGCCGCCGGCTCGATCCTGCTCGTCGGGCTCGGCCGCGACGAGCCGACGGCGTCGACGCTGCGCACGAGCGCCGGCGCGGCCCTCCGCGCGATCCGCGGGGTCGACCGCGTCGTGCTCGACCTGCCCTGGTCCGGCGAGTCGGACGCCGTGGCCCTGCTCGAGGGCGCGGGCATCGGCGGCTACGCCTTCACCGAGTACCGCAGCGCGCCCGAGCCGAAGTCGTCAGCGCCTGGCACCGTCGTGCTCGCCGCCGCCGACGCGGCCGTCGGGGCCGAGGCCGTGCGCCGGGCGACGATCGTCGTCGAGGCCGTCTCGCTCGTGCGCGACCTCGTGAACACGCCGCCGTCCGACCTCTACCCCGAGTCGTTCGCCGCGCGCGCGATCGCCGAGGTCGTCGGGCTCGCCGGCGACGGCGCGCCGATCGGCGTCGAGGTGCTCGACGAGACCGAGCTCGAGGAGCTCGGCTACGGCGGCATCCTCGGGGTCGGCCGCGGGTCGCAGCGCCCCCCGCGACTCGTCGTCGTCCGGTACGCGCCGGAGGGCGCGATCAAGCACCTCTCGCTTGTCGGCAAGGGCATCACCTTCGACACCGGCGGGCTCTCGCTCAAGCCCGCCGCGTCGATGGTCGGGATGAAGTACGACATGACGGGCGCGGCGACCGTGCTCGCCGCCACGATCGCGGCCGCGCGACTCGGCGCCCCGATCAGGATCACCGCGCGCCTGTGCCTCGCCGAGAACATGCCGTCCGGCTCGGCGACGCGGCCGAACGACGTGCTCGTGATGCGCGGCGGCACGACCGTCGAGGTCCTCAACACCGACGCCGAGGGCCGCCTCGTGCTCGCCGACGGCCTCGTCGACGCGAGCGCCGAGCGACCGGACGCGATCGTCGACGTCGCGACGCTCACGGGCGCGCAGCGCGTGGCGCTCGGCACGAGGATCGTCGGGGCGATGGGCGACGCCGAGCTGACCCAGCGCGTCGTCGCGATCGCCGACGAGGTCGGCGAGTCGTTCTGGCGCATGCCCATCGGCGAGGAGTTCCGCCCCATGCTCGCCTCCGACGTCGCCGACATCGCGAACGCGAAGATCGGCAACACCGCTGGCGGGATGCTCCTGGCGGCGGCCTTCCTCAAGGACTTCGTCGGTCGGGTCGACGACGGCGAGCGCTCGCCGCAGCTGCCGTGGACGCACCTCGACATCGCCGGCCCCGCCCACAACGAGGGCGGCGGATGGGGCTACACCGGGAAGGGGCCGACGGGCGTCGCCGTGCGCACGCTCGTCGCGCTCGCCGAGTCGCTCGCGGCCGACGCCGGCTGATCGGCGCGTGGCGGCCACCCCCGCCGTCCGGACGGGCCGTGCGGCGCCGCCCCCGCCACGAGGTAGTAGGGTTTCCTGGGTAGGGCAACCCCCTCCCAGCCCGACGGCGACCGCGGGCCGTGCCGGCGCGCCGCCCCTGGGCTCCATCCCACCCAAGGAGCAGCACCCAGTGGCTCAGCACACCTTCGACCTCGTCATCCTCGGCGGGGGCAGCGGCGGATACGCCGCCGCGCTCCGCGCCTCCGAGCTCGGCCTCAGCGTCGGGCTCATCGAGAAGAACAAGGTCGGCGGGACCTGCCTGCATGTCGGCTGCATCCCCACGAAGGCGCTGCTCCACGCGGCGGAGGTCGCGGACTCGGCGCGCGAGGCGGCGAAGTTCGGGGTGGGCGCGACGTTCACTGGCGTCGACGTGCCCGCGGTGAAGGCCTACCGCGACGAGGTCATCACGAGCAAGTTCAAGGGCCTCCAGGGCCTCATCAAGGCTCGCGGGATCACGACCATCGAGGGCGAGGGGCGCCTGATCTCCCCCACGACGGTCCAGGTCGGCGACGACACGGTCGTCGGCACGAACGTCGTCCTCGCCACCGGCTCCTACTCGCGGACCCTCCCCGGCCTCGAGATCGGCGGTCGCATCCTCACCTCCGAGCAGGCCCTCCAGCTCGACGTCGTCCCGCGGAAGGCGATCGTGCTCGGCGGCGGCGTCATCGGGGTCGAGTTCTCGAGCGTCTGGCGCTCCTGGGGCGCCGAGGTCACCATCGTCGAGGGTCTGCCGCACCTCGTACCCGCCGAGGACGAGTCGATCAGCAAGCAGTTCGAGCGCGCGTTCCGCAAGCGCGGCATCGACTTCAAGCTCGGCGTGCGCTTCCAGTCGGCGACCCAGACCGCGGACGGCGTCGTCGTCACCCTCGAGAGCGGCGAGACGATCGAGGGCGACGTGCTGCTCGTCGCCGTCGGCCGCGGACCGGCGACCGCCGGGCTCGGCTTCGAGGAGGTCGGCGTCGCGATGGACCGCGGCTTCGTCCTGACGAACGAGCGCCTCGCCACGAACGTGCCCGGCGTCTACGCCGTCGGCGACATCGTGCCCGGCCTCCAGCTCGCGCACCGCGGCTTCCAGCAGGGCATCTTCGTCGCCGAGGAGATCGCGGGGCTCAGCCCCGTCGTCATCGAGGACGTGAACATCCCGAAGGTCACCTACAGCGAGCCGGAGGTCGCCTCCATCGGCCTCAGCGAGGCGAAGGCGATCGAGAAGCACGGCGCCGAGGCGGTCACGACCTACGACTACAACCTCGCCGGCAACGGCAAGAGCCACATCCTCCACACCGCCGGCTCGGTCAAGGTCGTCCGCCTCAAGGACGGCCCGGTCATCGGCGTCCACATGATCGGCGCGCGCGTCGGCGAGCTCATCGGCGAGGCCCAGCTCGCCGTCAACTGGGAGGCGTACCCCGAGGACATCGCCCCCCTCATCCACGCCCACCCGACGCAGAACGAGGCGCTCGGCGAGGCGTTCCTCGCCCTCGCCGGCAAGCCGCTGCACGCCATCTAGGCGCCACCAACCCGACGTTCTTGGCGCCACGAGCGCCGCATCGCCACGAAGGAGCGAACAACCACCATGAGCGAATCCGTCAGCCTCCCCGCACTGGGCGAGTCCGTCACCGAAGGCACGATCACCCGCTGGCTCAAGCAGGTCGGCGATCGAGTCGAGGTCGACGAGCCGCTGGTCGAGGTCTCCACCGACAAGGTCGACACCGAGATCCCCTCCCCGATCGCGGGCGTCCTCGAGGCGATCCTCGTCGCCGAGGACGAGACCGTCGCGGTCGGCACCGCGCTCGCCACCATCGGCGACGGTCT
>Ga0209066_10004010_pt1 | contig 16334 bp, 12 predicted proteins | sample All_14_2_FD_187198 | JGI IMG/M metagenome (GOLD analysis project Ga0209066, IMG submission 187198) | Freshwater microbial communities in response to fracking from Pennsylvania, USA - Allegheny Zone_MetaG_DW_15 (SPAdes) (version 2) ...
CCGACACGTCGTATACCGGACCCACCACACTGGATGGCGGGTACTGGATCACGCACTTCGAAGGAATCGCGAACTCGACCGACCCGGTGCTGCGCGACTACGCCTCGACCAACGACTTTTTGCTGACGGGCGGCAGGCTCTCCTTCTACGGGAGGCCCTCCAAAACCGCGACGGTCACATCCAGCTGGACGCTGGTCGAGGGCAAGACCCTGGCCACGTACGTCTCCGGATCGAACGCCGGCGCGGTGACGCCGGGTGCGCCGGTCACAGGACCCGGTCTGCCGGAAGGGTCGTTCGTCCGGCGCATCATCAACCCCACGAATATCGAACTCAGCGCGCCCGCCACATCCGGCGGCTCGCCGGTCGCCCTGGTCTTCAGCCCGGTGGCCTCGGAGTGCTACCAGACGATCCGGTCCGTGGAGAACCGCAGCGATGTCTGCGAGTTCATCCTGAACAAGAACAACGCGGATGTGCTGCGTGTCGATGTCGGCGAACTGACCGGCTCGGGCAACATCCTGCAGCGCGTGTCGCCAGGGCAACCTTCCGGCGTGCTGTCGATCCGCAACGCGCGCGCGTATGGCGGTCAATACAGCCTGCAGAACGCGTGGCTGGAGTTGCCCATGCAGGGGGAGACGCACCCGGTGCTCTCGAATGTGCTGGTGGCCGCGGCCTCGACGATCGACGTGCCTGACGCGGATGCGGTGGCCTTGATCCACTCCCTGAGCGGGACCGCTACGCTCACGAAAACCGGCGCGGGCCGTCTCGGCGCGAACGTCGGCTTTGACTCGGCGCTGTCCGTCGCCGTGGGGCAGGGTTCGCTCGCGTTGCCGCGGCCCGCGGCGGAGGGGCTGCTCGCGCAGGCGGCGCTGCATCTGGACGCGAGCCGCGCGGACACGCTGACGTTCGACGCCGAGGGCCGCGTCAGCCGCTGGGCCGACGCGAACGGACTGGCCAAGGCCGCGACCAACGCGGTGACCGCAAGACAGCCGGTGCGGACGGAGAACACGTTGAACGGGCTGCCGGTCATCGACTTCGGACCGTATGATGGGGCATCCGGAGCGGGTTGCGGGCTCTTTCTCGAAACGCGTGAGGCCACGGTGCGCAGCGCCTTCATCGTGTACTACGGCCGCCATCATGAGGCGGTGATGTTCGGCGAGGCTAGCCGAAGTTACACATGCGCCTATACCCGCTCGGCGAACGGCAGTTCCAACATCTGGAGCGCGAACACCTCGACGCTGATCAAAAACGGGGCCACGACGCTCGACGCGGTCGCGGTGAACGGGGCAACTACCTTTTTGCCGGACAATGAGTTCCATCTGGTGAGCGTGGTGACCACCGGCAATACGGGGGTGGGCTCGCTCGGCAATGACCGCGACTACCGCTCCGGCGGTCAGCAGATCGCGGAGGTGATTCTGTTCAACCGCGCGCTGTCGCAGGCGGAGCAATCGACGGTGGACGCGTATCTGATGAACAAGTGGTTCGGGGTCATCCAGCCGCGCCGCATGGCGGACCTGACGCTGGCCCATGGCACGCGGCTTGTGCTGCCGGATGCCGAGACGATGGTGGTGAGCAACCTGACCCTGAGCGGCGAGGTGTGGATCGAGGGGCCGGGAAAAGTGTCCGTGACCGGCGCGCTCACGCAGACCGGGACGGTCCATGTGGTGAACGGCGGCGGCTTCTCCGTGGCGAACCTCGGCGGGTCGTTGGAGCCCAAGCAGCCGCTGGTCGCGGCGGACCCCGCCTTCTGGGTGGACGCCTGCGCGCTGACCAACGCGGGCGCCGAGGGCGTGGTGCTTGAGAACGGCACCAACTTCATTGTGCGCTGGAACGATGTGCGCGGCGCGGGGTACAACTTCGCCACCAACATCACGCACCGGCCGCGGCTGCGACTCAACGACATCAACGGACGGCCGTCCGTTGCCTTTACGCGCCATTACAATGTCGTGCCGTCGCTGAGCGAGGCGCTCTTCTGGGACCAGCCGATGACTGATATCCGCGCGGTTTTCATGGTGGTTGGGACGCAGGAGGGCGGCGGCATCCTGCTCGGCTCTTCGGCGGCGGAGAACACGCAGGATTTCTACCGGGACGCCTGGCTGACCCCGACCGCGCCCCTGCTCAAATCCGGCAGCAGCGCGGCGTTGCAGAACGGGCTGTTCTATCTCAATGGCCGACGGATCTACCCGCTGACGGAGGGGTACAACGGCTTTTTCCAACTGGTGGAAGCCTATCCCGCCGGACCGGTGCGCGCGTCGGCGTTCGCGGCCGACCGCAATGTCGTCAACGGCAACGGCTGCCAGCGCATTTGCGAAGTGATCCTGTATAACCGCGTGCTGAGCGAACAGGAGAAGTTGAACACGGCCGAATATCTGATGCGCAAGTGGCTCGACCGCGGGGTGCCGCGCGAAACCGCCCTGTCGGGATTCGAAACGGTGGAGAGCGCGGGCGACAGCGAGGTGAGCGTCGCCGCGGAGACCGATTATCTCGGGATCAACCGGTACACGGGCGGCGGCGATCTGGTGAAGAGCGGCGAGGGCACGCTGGTGCTGAACAGCCTCGACATCGCGGGACGGGAGTTGGATGTGCGCGAGGGCACGCTGGTGCTCAAGGCCGGCGACCCGGCCGAACGGGTGCCGACCGACGCCTATCTGCATGTGGACGCCTCCGCGGCCCACACCTTCTCGAATGTGGTCGTCAACGGCACCAACTTCGTGGAGTCGTGGCGGCACGCGGACGGCGGCGCGGTCTACGCCAACATGCGCAACACGGCGCCGCGTGTGCGTCCGCACATTCTCACGAACGCGCTGAACGGCCTGCCGGTGGTCGAGTTCGGGCCGCTGCTGACCGGTACTCCCGTCAATGCGCTCCAGTGTTTTCTGGAGTACGAGGTGGCCGGCGTTGATGTCGCCTGCACCAATCTCCGCGACGCCTTTGTGGTGATCGGCAGTGCGGCAGGCGGCAACACGATTCTGGGGACAAAAACGGGCTCGCGCCACTTCTGGCGGGGCAATGAGTATACCAACTCGCTGCTGCACTCCAGCTATGCGCCGCTGCACTTGCGGTTGGGCGAGACGCGACTCAACGGCGCGCCGGTCACGCCGACCGCCGTGGGGCTCTCCGGCGCCTATGACCTGGTCGCCTTCTCCACCTATCCCGGCGGCGGCATCACCACGGACGGACTTGCCATCGACGCCTATAACCGGACCGGCGGCCAGCAACTCGGCGAGGTGCTGCTCTTCGACCGCGCGCTGACGCTGCGCGAGCGGCTGGACATCGAGGCCTACCTGATGAAGAAGTGGTTTGATGTGGCGACGCCGGGTTATGAGACCACGGCGGTCGGCTCGCTGGCTGTGGCGGACGGCGCGCGTCTGGAAATCGACGGTGAACTGTCGGTGGACGGCGTGTCGGGCGGCGGCACGGTCGAGGGCGACCTCACGCTGAACAACGGCGCGGTGATCACGGCGACCGCGGCGGGCGGCGCGCTCTCCGGACTGACCGTCGACGGCACCGTCACGGTCGCGGGCGGCGGCACGGTGGTTGTGGAGGGGGCTTCCGACACCTTGACGTCGGGCCTCTATGCGGTCCTCACCTGCACGTCGCTTGTCGGGGACGACGGCTGGCTCGCGGGCTGGACCCTCACGGGTGCGCCCTCGCGATTCGCAGCAAAACTCGTGGCGGACGGCGGCCACCTTTATCTGCGACTGACCCCGAAGGGATCGCTGATGATGATGCGCTGAGCAGGGAGCGCGGCTCGCGCCGGAACGTCGCGGGCCGCCTTCGCAGGCGGATAAGAAAGCCGACGGGCACGATGGTCACGATCAACTGACGAGAAAATCAAGAAAGGGGAGAAGACGGAATGAGGACGGTTTTGTTTGCGGGGGTGGCGGGGGTTCTGTTGACGGCGCAGGCTCAGGTGGAGGCGGTGTGGCTGACGCACCGCTCGGGCACGCCCGGAAAGACGGTGGTGAGTTGGAAGAGCGTGCGGCCGGGGCCGTCGCGCGTCGCCTACGGCGCGGATGCGGCCTGCGGGCAGACGGCGTCTGTCGCGGGTGACCGGAGCGTGCACCATGTGGAGATCGACACGCCGCAGCGCGGGGCGGCGGTCTTTTACCGTGTCGAGACGGGCGACCAGAAATCGGAGACGCAGTGTTTTCAGACCTGCCCGGAGGACGGCGTGCGCGTGGCGATCGTGGGCGACTGGGGGTATGCGGGCCGGCCGGATCTGACCGCGCTCAAGGCGGACAAGCCGCACATGCTCATGACCGTGGGCGACAATGTGGCGGACATCATTAATCGCAAGCAGGCGGGCGACATAACAAATATCCAGCCTTATATCGGCCTGCTCGCATCCGAGGCGGCGTTTTTCGCGTCCACCCCCTTTATGCCGATTCTCGGCAACCACGACAAACAGGTCGGGCCGCGCGTCAACAAGCGCCCCGGCGCCAGCAAGGAAACGTACGATGTCGACGCCACGGCGTATCTGAGCGTGTTCGCGCTGCCCGCGCCAGGGTGGCGCTGGGCCTTCACGATCCCGCAGGCGGATGTGACGTTCCTCGCGCTGGATATGCACCATCTGGCCGATATGGGCACGACGTTCCAGACGAGCCACGATCACCGGAGCGGTTCGGAGCAGTTTACGTGGTACGACGAACAGACGCGCAACCTCAAAACCGGTTTCACGGTGACGCTGCTGAATGCGGACAGCCGGTGCAGAGGCCACGAGAAAGGCGCGTGGCACGAGATGTTCAGCCGCGGGACGGTGTTCATCACGGGATACGGCTATTACGCCGAGCGGGCGGTTGAGAAAAACGGGTTCCCGTACTACAACACCTGCGTGGCCAAGCCGGGCGATGTCTACCGCGATCCCAAGGCGGTGGTGTGCGAGCGGGTCTCGAGCTACGTGCTGCTGACCTTCGACCGGGCCAAGGGGCAGATGACGGTTGACCTCAAACGCCTGGACGGGAGCCTGATCGACCGGCAGGTCTACCGCCCGAAACAAAAGTAAGTCCGCCGCCCTTCGGCTTACTCAGGGTGGACGGACGGTTCGGGGAACCGTCCCTACCGGTCGCATGATTCACGAAAAGAGAGGAAGAACGGATGACACTGACCCGACGTTATTTCTTGGGGGTCTCAGCCGGGGCGGCCTTGGCCTTGCGGCCCGTTGCGGCAGAGCAGCCGGCCATGTCGCCGGGGGCGTGGCTGGAGGCCTTCCGCGCGGCGGGGTTCGATCCCGCCGCGGCGGGAAACAGCGTGTTCGTGGTGTGCGGGGACGTGCATTTCCCGCAGTACAGCCGACACTTCCCTGCGCAGATCCAGGCGTGGAACGCCATGCGGCCCGCGCCGAAATTTGTGGCGCTGCTGGGCGACAACGGGTGCAACGTTTCGGGCAGTTTCGGACACATGCCGGACTCGAAAGGGCTGGAGCGCGCGCGGAAAGAGCTGGAGGGCTTGCGCGTGGAAACCTCGAAGCTCCGTAAAGACATCCCGCTCAAGCTGGTGATCGGCAACCACGACACCATGCCGGGCGAGACGGACGCCGCATTTTTCAGGAAGGTGTTTCCGGAGTGCCGGCCTTACGAGGCGTTCGAGGCTGCGGGTATTTGCTTTCAGGTTTGGAACGGCGGGCATGACGGCGCGATCGACGCGCGGCAACGCGCGTGGATACGCAAGGCCTGCTCGGCCTTGCCGCGGGACAAGGCGGCGGTCGTGCTGGTGCACCAGCCCTCGCTCGGCATGACGGAACGCGAGCGCGGGATACCCGCCATGGTTCGGGAGATTTTCGCGGAGCAGACGGCGCCGCTCTGGCTGCTGGCGGGGCATGTCCACGCCAACGCCACGTCCGTGTTTGCGCTGCCGAAAGCCAAGATCGTGCAGGCGTCTCATGTCAAGAGCGTCAACGGCTATTGGATTTATGGGATTCGGGAGGGCCGGATCGCGGCGCGGGTCTACGTGGACATGGAGAAGGGGTGTCAGGCGGGGGTGCTGCCGGACTTGGGCAAGCCTGCGCGGACGATCCCGCTGCCTTTCGAGGGGCGCGAGGATGTGCTGTGGAGCCTGCTGATCGGCGAGGACGCGGCGGCGACAAAGGCGGCGTTCGTGAGCGGCAAGGGCGGCAACTGCGGCACATGGTGGTTCTACGTGGACGAACTGGTCTACAAGTTGCCTTTGGCGGATAAGGGCAAAGGCGCTACGCGGTTCGCGATTCTGGCGGCGCTGAGCAAGCACCGCAAGACCGGCGAGCCGGCGCATATTTTCGCGTCGGGGGATGGCGTCGCATGGAGCGAGACGCCCTTGTTGGAGACGAGGGCGTCGGAACACCTGTTCGCGATCCCGGAGGCGCTGCGCGGAGGGCGCGAGCTGTTCGTGAAGGTCAAGAGCTACGGGTATGGGGCGGACACGTGCGTGGGCGGTTTCGCGCTCTGCAGGTGAGCCCGTCGCCCGCGGAGCGGGAAGGAACGGTACGGTTAACTCGGGTAGGGCGGTTTCCCCGAAACCGCCGCGGACGCCTCGGGGAGGCGTCCCTACCGTTAAAGTTACCGATGAGGGGATGCAAATGGTCACACGCAGGAACTTTTTGGAATATGGCGCCTTGGCTGCCGGCGGCAGCCTGATGGCCCAGGAGCGGAGGGAAGCGGCAGCGGGCGTGGTCGCGCCGCCCACGGCCATGATCGAGGAGCGCCCCCGGACGACGCCTGTCGTGCAGACGTGCGACGTGTGCGTGCTGGGAGGCAGCTGTACGGGCGTCTTCGCCGCAGTCCGCGCGGCGCAGATGGGCGCAACGGTGGCCTTGGTCGAAAAACAGAACGCCTTCGGCGGCGTGGCCACGTCGGGGCTGGTGAACGTCTGGCACAAACTGCACGATAATCCGGGGAAGACGCAGGTCATCGGCGGGCTGACCCGAGAGATGATCGAGCGCCTCAGGCTGATCGACGCCGTTGTGGACAAGGGGCGGGTCGGGTTTCTCCTCAACACCGAGGAGCTGAAGATCGAATTGGACCGGCTGGTTGTCGAGAACAAGATCACGCCTTATCTGCACACGTTCTATACCTCCGCGCAGATGGAAGAGGGCATGGTTAAAGCCGTGTTCATCGAGAACAAGAACGGGCGCCAGGCGATCCGCGCCGCCGTTTTTGTGGACGCCACAGGTGACGGCGATTTGGCCAAGGACGCCGGGCTGCCTTTTCAGATCCGCCAGGGGTTGCAGCCGCCCACAACCTGTGCGGATATTTCCGGCTTGCCGCCGGATTTTTTCACGCTCATCAACAGGCACCGAGAGGAGTTCGGTTTGGCGCCGGATCACGGTTGGGGCGAAAAGATTCCCGGCTCGCCCGGCGTGACGATGTGCGCGTTCACCCATGTTTTCGGCACGGTCGCTTCGGATGCCGCACAACTGACGGCGGCCGAAATCGAGGGCCGCCGCCAGATCCGCGCGTATATGGACATCGCGCGGAAATACGGCGGCAAGGACAACAAGCCTTGTCTGCTCGATCTGTCTTCCTGCATCGGAATCCGCGAGACGCGGTCGTTCCAAGCGAACTACGCGCTGACCGAAGCGGACGTGCTGACCTGCAGGCGGTTTCCGGATGCCATCGCGAACGGCACCTATCCCGTCGATGTGCATGACCCGAAAACCGGCGCGTTCAAATTCAAAGCGCCCAAGGGGGATTTCTATCAGATCCCCTTGTCCGCCATGGTCAGCGACAAGGCGCGAAACATCGTGCTGTCCGGCAGAATGATCGCGACGGACCGCGGCGCCTTCGGCGCGGTCCGGGTGATGGTCAACCTGAATCAGGTCGGCGAGGCCGCAGGCGTCACGGCCGCTCTGGCCGCAGCGGCCCGCAAACCGGTCGCCGAGATCGGTGCGGAGGCGGTGCGGAAGCGCCTTTCGGGGCTCGGTGCGATTGTGATCTGAGCGGCAACGCACGCCGGGAGACGCGGGCCGCCAAGCGAATTTTTTTATCGCCGATCGGGCGGGTTTGAACAAAAGGGGAAGAGAATGAACGGAACGGTGCGTTTTTGTGCGGCGTGGCTGATCGCGGGGACGGCTTGTGCGGGTGAAAAAAATCCGGCGGCCGACTGGATGGCGGAGGCGAAGGTCGGCGCGTTCATGCACTTCCTTCCCGACGCGTCCAACTTCCAGTCTGTCGAAAAATTCGATGTGCCGGCGCTGGCCAAGCAGCTGGCCGATTCCGGGGTGCGTTACTTTGTCTTCACGCTGGGGCAGAACTCGGGCTATATGAATGCGCCCAATGCCGCGTACGATGCGGTCGCCGGCTACGCGCGGGGGGAGCGGTGCGCGGCGCGCGATTTGCCGATGGAGCTGGCGGCGGCGCTGAAGCCGCACGGGATCCGGCTGATGCTGTATCTGCCGTGTCAGACGCCGAACCGCGACCTACGGGCGATCCGAGCGTTCGGGTTGCCGGAGGCGCAGGAGAACCGCGACCGCAAGATCGACCTCGCTTTCGCACAAAAGTGGGCGAAGGTGATTCAGGAGTGGTCGGATCGTTATGGAGAGTCGGTCTCGGGGTGGTGGTTCGACGGCGGGTACGAGTGGATCGGGTTCAACTCCGAGATCGCCCGGGTGTACGCCGCGGCCGTCAAGCACGGCCATCCGAAGGCCGTGGTGACGTTCAATCCCGGCGTCAGCCTGAAGCGCTGGACCGATGCCGAGGATTACACGGCGGGCGAGCTCAATGAGCCTTTTAAACATGCCTGTGAGGGGCGCTGGCTGGACGGCTCGCAGTGGCACGTGCTGACGTTTTTGGGGAAAAGCTGGGGGGCGCGGGACACCCGCTATCCGGACGAGGCGTGGGCGAAGTGGGTTGGCGAGGTGACGGCAAAGGGTGGCGCCGTGACGCTCGACGTCGGGCCCAACTCTAATGCGCAAGCACCGGTCGGCGCTCTTGCGGAAGAGCAGTTGCGGCAGCTGAAAGCCATCGTGGCCGCGCTCAAGCGGTGACGTTAGGCGAACAGCAGGGCCGCGAGTCCGGCGAGGAAGCAGTAAAGCCCGAACAGCCAGAAGCCGCCTGCGCGCAACACGCGCACCAGCAGGGAGATCGAGACGTATCCCACGGCGGCTGAGATCCCGGCGGCGGTCAGCAGGAGCCAGGCCGGCAGCGCGTGCGCGCCGGAAGAGGGCGTGATGCCCATGAAGTCCATGCCCGCGGCGCCGATCAGCAGGGGGGCGCTCATCAGGAACGAAAACTCGGCGGCCTTGTCGGGCGCGATCCCGGCCATGCGCGCCGCGGAGATCGTCATGCCGGAGCGGCTGATCCCCGGCAGGACCGCCAGCGCCTGCGCGATCCCGACCAGCAGCGCCCGCGCGGCGGTGACCTCGCCGTTGCCGCACGCCATCCAGCGCAGCGCGCACAGCACCGCGCCCGTGAAGATCAGAAACCCGCCGACCGCCCGCGAATCCTCGAAGAACGCGTCGACCTTGTCGTGGCACAGCACGTAGAAAAAGACGGCCGGCATGGCCGAGAGCGCGATGTGCCCGGCCGCGAGCCAGCTCGCGCGGTCGCCCTGCAGCCAGCCGCGGATGAGCCGGGCAAGGGTGGCGCGGTAAAAGATGAAGATCGAGACCAGCGTGCCGAGGTGGAGCACGACTTCCAGCCGCACGCCGGGGTTGTTGATTTTGAGCAGGCTCTGCGCGAGCACGAGATGGCCGGAGCTGCTGATGGGCAGGAATTCGGCGATGCCTTGCAGGATCGCCAAAAGAAAGACGTCGAGGGTTTCACGCATGTGTCCCATTATAGCGGGGCGGCCTTCCTGCGGTCAACCGGCGCCGCGCGCTGGTCGGCCATTCTACCCTACGGGCACATTTGAAAGCCGCGCCTGTATCCCGCAACGCCTCGGTCTTTCCTTCAATTCAGGCCGAGTTTTCTCCCATTGACAGGGTGTTTCCCGATGGGGTATGGTTTCAACAGAAAGTAAGGAGTCACATGAGCGTCACAATCCGTCCCCTCAGTTTTAAGAGAGCCCTGTGCGCGGCTCTTTCGGTTGCGCTTGCCCCTTCGGTGGTCTGCGGCTGGGGTGCCCCGCACACCGTGATCACGCAGGCTGCGGCGGTCGCGCTGCCGGAGTGGCAGAAGCAGCTTCTGGGCGCTGAGCTGAAGCCGCTCGGAGCGCACTACTGCCTGATCCCCGACCTGGTCCACACCGACAAGGAGAACGCCCGCTTCGCCACGATGGACAGCTATCCGGGGGTGCGCTACCTGCGCATCCTGCACCTGCCGGCCACGCCCGCCGAGAACTATGACGTCTTGCGCTACTACATCGGGAAAGCCGTGGCGTCGTTCGACGCGGGTCAACTCGGCGATGCCGCCCGCTACGCCGGGACGCTCTCTCACGCGCTGGAAGATTGGGGCTGCCCTGCGCATGTGGTGCCGGGGGACAACATGTTCACGCTCTTCAAGCAGTTTCTCCCGCCGCCCGCGTCGCACCAATATGCGCTGCTCCACGGCCCGGTCGAAAACGGCGTGTTCGCGCTGGACCTCGGCGGATACCGTCCGCAACTGCTCGGCACATCGGTGGACGAGGCGGCCTTCAACCTGCTAAGCCGCGTGCAGGGCGCGACCGTCCACGCCCGCGGCCAGGTGGTCCCGATTATCCAGGCGCTGTATGCCGGCGACACGAATGCGGTCAACGCGGCGCAGCAGGTCGCCGCCGACTATGACGCCAAGATGGTTGCCGACGCGCTTTTCACGCTCGGCTGCTCATGCGGAAGCGCTTTGACGAGCCCGCCGCTTTTGAGGCCGCCGACCTTACGGCGTGGGCGCCGCTGGAGTTCCCGGATCTCTATCCGCCGCAGGCCGCGTTTTTCAGCAAGCCGTTCTGGGGGCACACCACCTTCGGCGTGATCCTGAACAACGGGAAGCCCGTGCCGCTCCAACTCAACGTCGCCGAGCAGGGGCAGACCGTCACCCGAACCTTCGCTTCAGGAATCGGCACCGGCACGCGGAGTGTCGTGACCTACCTGATTCCCGAGGGCGTCTACGCGCGTTTCACCGCGTGGGCCGGGCTTCAGGCCGGGCTCGGCCGCGGCGGCCAGGTGACCTTCTGCGTCAGCGGCAACGGCAAGCCCCTCACCACGCTCGGCCCGGTTGTCGGCGATGCCGCGGCGCAGGCGGTCGACGTCCCTCTGGCCGGCGTGACCAACCTCCAGCTCACCGTCAGCTCGGCCGGCGGCGACGGCTCGGGCAACTTTGCGGTCTGGGGAGAGCCCCGGCTGCGCAAAGCGCCCGGGCGTGCAGACGCTCGTCCCTCCCGCGCCTTCGCGCCCAACACGCCTCAGACGCTCGTCCCCCGTCAATAGCCGATTACGCTCGGCACAAAAAATGGGGTGGATGTGGACCTGCAAAAACGGGTATACTGACGGCCAAATGAGTGAAAAAGCGCTGATCATCATACCGACTTATGACGAACGGGAAAATGTCGTGGCCATGTCCGAGGCGGTCCTGAGCCAGGTGCCGGAGGCGAACATCCTCTTCGTGGACGACAATTCGCCCGACGGGACCGGTGCGGTGGAGGACGAGATCGCGGCGCGGGATAAGCGCGTGTTTGTGCTGCACCGGGCCGGTAAGGAGGGGCTGGGGCGCGCGTACATCGCCGGCTTCAAGTGGGCGCTGGAGCGCGACTACGATTTGATCTGCGAGATGGACTGCGATTTTTCGCATGACCCCAAGGCCCTGCCGGGGCTCTTGCAGGCGGCTCGGTCGGGGGCGGATCTGGTTCTCGGGTCGCGCTACATCGGCGGCATCCGCGTGATGAACTGGCCCATGAGCCGGCTCCTGCTCTCGACGGGGGCGGCGTGTTACGTGAAACTGGTGACGGGGATGCCGGTCAATGATCCGACGGGCGGCTTCAAATGCTTCCGCCGCGCGGTCTTAAAGGCGATCGACCTCGACCGCATCACCTCGAACGGCTATTCGTTCCAGATCGAGATGACGCACACCGCCTGGATCAAGGGCTTCACGGTCAAAGAAATCCCGATCACTTTCGAGGACCGCCGTTCGGGGTACTCCAAGATGCGGGCCAACATCGCCTACGAGGCGGTCACGATGGTCTTGCGGCTGTGGTCGCGGTGCGGGTTCCGCCGGTCGCCGCGTCCGGGGGCGAGGCCGTGAGCGTTGCGTCCGCGGCCGCATGGCTCCGCGCGTTGCGTCCGGCACAGTGGCTCAAGAACGGCGTGGTGCCGGCCGCCTATTTCTTCGCGAAGTGGGACCCGAGCCAGCGGGCGAACGTGCAGGGTGTTCTGCCGGTGGTGCTCGAGGTCGTGGCGGTGGCCTGTTTCTGCTGCGTTTCCAGCGGCGTGTACCTGATCAACGACGCGCGCGACATCGACGCCGACCGCGCGCACCCGGTCAAGCGACTGCGCCCCCTGGCGGCGGGCCTGATCGGCATGAGAGCCGCCGTGGCCGTGGCCGCGCTGTTGCTGCTGGCCGGAATGGCGGGTTCGCTGGCCTTGCCGCGGGCTTTCACGGAGGTGCTGGCCGGCTACTGCCTGATGCAGTTCGCCTACACGTTCGCATTCAAGCGGATCCCGTACGTTGACGTGTTTGTGATTGCGACGGGCTTCGTCTTGCGCGCCATTGCGGGCGCGACGGCGCTGACGGTGCGCATCTCGCCGTGGCTGTTGCTCTGCACCTTCCTGCTGGCGCTCTTTCTCGCCTTGTGCAAGCGGCGGCACGAGAAGGTCCTGCTGGAGGGCACCGGCACGCAACACCGCGAGGCGCTGGCCGGGTACGACCGGTACCTGCTCGACCTGCAGATCGCCGTCATCGCCTCCGCCACGCTGGTCTGCTATGCGATCTACACGCTCTCGGAGGAGACGGTCCGGCGTTTCGGCACAAACCGGCTGGGCCTGACCATTCCGTTTGTCGTGTTCGGCCTTTTCCGGTATCTTGAACTGGTCTACCGGCACGATGAGGGGGGGCGGCCCGAAAAGGTGCTCCTGACGGACAGAGTGCTGATCGTCACGGTGGTCTGCTATCTGCTGACCGCGCTGGCGGTGTTCCTTTCGGTCGGGTGAGTGAAGCCAAGGTAAAAAGAGGAGAGGCGATATGAAACAGTGGATGATGGCGGCGATGGCGGCGGTGGTGACGGTCGGGCTGACGGGATGCGGGAAGTGCCCTTTTCAGGCGAAGGCGAAAGCCGCCGGAGCCGGACACGCGGGTGACGGGAGCTGCTGCGCCGCGCCTGCCCTGAAGACGCCGCGGCTGGGGATCGACCTGTCGGGGCAGTACACCAACCCGGACGGCATGACGGTCAAGGACGGGGAGGTCTGGCTCTCGATCAACAATCTGGCGAGCGGCAAGACGAGCTGCATCGCGAAGATCACGAAGAGCGACACGGTCGAGAAGATCATCGACCTCCCGCAGCATCCCGAGACGGGGGCCTGCAGTGCGCTCGGGCTGGTCTTCGCCTCCGACGGCAACCTGTATGTCTCTGACAACCAGAACCACGCGGGCAAAGGCTTGGGCAAATCGCGCGTGCTGCGCGTGGTCTTCGAAGGCGGCAAAGCGGCGCGCGCCGAAGTTGTGGCGGTCGGGCTGCACGCCGCGAACGGCATCGCCGCCAAAGGCGACAGCCTCTACGTGAACGAGACCACCTTCGGCGAGGGCGACCCCATGGACAGCGGCACCTACCGCTTCAAGCTGGCCGAGCTCAAGGCGGACTCGCCGCTCAAAGTGGACGGCACGACGAAAGACCCGCATGTGATCTTCACCCTCAAGACCCGGGGCGCGGTCAAAGTCGGCGCCAACGGGCTCTGCTTCGACTGCTGCGGCGACCTGTTCGTCGCGAACTTTGGCGACAAGGAGATCTGGCGGCTCACGCTGGACGAGTCCGGCGCCGTGAAAGAGGGCAAGCTGTTCACGACCGTGGCCTGCGCCGAGAGCGTGGACGGCATGCAGTATGACGGCGAGGGGAGCATTTGGTTCGCGGACTTCATGGGCAATGCGGTGATCCGTGTCTGCACGAAGTCCGGCGCCGCGGTTCTGGTCGCCAAGAACCCGCCGAACGACGGGCTGAAAGGCGAGCTGGATTCGCCGTCCGAATGCATCCGCCTCGGCAACAAAGTGTACGTTTCCAACATCGATCTGAGTTACGGCCCGCACACGGCGGACGACAAGCAGACGATCTCGATCATCGATCTGTAAGCGGCCACCCATGACTCGTGAGTTTCTGGAAACACTGACGCGCCGGTACCACGCGTATGTGGACGGCTTCCGCGACGGGGCGGGTCACTTGCCGCACCTGCACCAATTGAAGGTGGACCACACGCGGTGTGTGGTGGCGGATGCCTGCCGCATCATGGCGGGCGAGGGCTGGCCGCCCGAGGCGCAGGTGGCCGGGGAGGCGTGCGCGCTCCTGCACGACGTGGGCCGGCATCCGCAGCTGAAAGAGTACGGCACCTTCCGGGATTCGGCGTCGATCGACCATGCGGTGCGCGGCGTGGAGGTGATCGGGTCCGAGCGGCTTCTGGAGGGGCTCGGCGACGAGACGCGCAAACGGGTCCTGGCGGCGGTGGCGCTGCACAACAAGAAAGATGTGCCCGCGACGTTAGAGGCTGAGACGGCGCGGCTGACGCACCTGGTGCGGGACGCCGACAAGCTCGACATCTTCCGGGTCTTGGAGACCGTCATCGCGGACGGATCGCTGGAGCGCAATCCCGAGATCGCGTGGGGCTTGCAGGTTCTGGGCGCCCCGTCGCCCGAGGTGGTGGCTGCGGTGCGCGTGGGGCATTCGGTCGATTACGGCCATGTGCGGACACTCTCCGATTTCGTGCTGATCCAAGTGGGCTGGCTGATCGGCGGATTCCGGAACGCGACCGCGCTGCGTTTGGCCGCGGAGCGCAAGGCGCTGGAGTTCCGCGAGACGTTTCTGAAAACGCTCAGCAGTGACCCCGGCGTGGACGTGTGCTGCGAAGCGGCGCGGGCGTACATGGGTCGGCAGGCGGGTGTCGCATGAAGGCTCTGGTCATTGTGGCTCCGACGATTCACACGGGGACGCGCGAAAAGTTGCGCGCGGTCTTGCGTGACCGTTTTGGCGCGTCGGGGCTCACCTACGAGTGGGTCGATATCCAGCCGGGGTGTCCGGTCGCGGAGCTTGTCGCCGGGCGTTTGCGCGAAGGCTTTGATTGCGCGGTGGCGGCGGGGGGCGACGGCACGGTTTCAGCGGTTGCCCACGCGCTGGTGGGCGGGCCGGTGCCGCTCGGCATCGTGCCCGCAGGCACGGGAAACCTTGTGGCGCGCGAGCTGGGCCTTCCTCTCGACGTCGAGGCGGCGGTCGGCGTGCTGGCCGGCCCGCGGAACACCCGGCGGCTCGACGCGATGCGGATGGGGGGGAACACCTACCTCCTGAACGCGGGAGTCGGCATCAACGCCGAAGTCATCCGGCGCACCTCCCGTCTGGGCAAAAGCCTCTTCGGGCTTTCCGCCTATGTGGGCACCGCGGTGTGGAAGGTGCTTCAGGCGCGGCCGCGTCGGATGGAGATCACGGTTGACGGCGAGCGGCATGTTTACGAGGCGACGGACGTGCTGATCTCAAACTGCGGGGCTTTGGCCAGAGGGCTGCACCCCCACGGACCCGACATCCGGCCGGACGACGGGCAGCTCGACGTCTGCGTCATCTGCATGAAAACGCCGCTCGAGTATCCGTGGTACTACCTTCTCAAGAGCCTGCGCCTTCGGCCTTCCAACCGGGTCATCTACGGGTTTGCGGCTCGACGGCGCGTGACCGTGCACTGCGGCGTGCCGCTGACGGTTCAGGCCGACGGCGACATCATCGGCACGACGCCCCTGGCCATCGACGTGCTTCCCCGCGCGCTTACCGTGATCGTCCCGTGAACGCGGGGAGCGTCGCAGTCAGCCCAGCGCCACGTCGAGGAACATCATGGTGGCGAACCCCGTCATGACGCCCATCGTGGGCACGTCCGAGCCGCGCGTCTGCTGCGCTTCCGGAATCAGCTCCTCGGCGACCACGTAGATCATCGCGCCCGCCGCGAAGGAGAGCGCATACGGCAGGGCGGCCGACATGGAGGTGACGGCGATGACGCCGACGGCGGCGGCGATCGGCTCCACGACGCCCGAGGCCTGGCCGTAGACGAACGCTTTCCACCGCGAGAAGCCCTCGCGCCGCAGCGGGATCGAGACGGCCGCGCCTTCGGGAAAGTTCTGAAGCCCGATGCCCAGCGCCAGCGCGACCGCGCCGCCCAGGGTCGCGCCGCTGCCGTCGACCGCCAGCGCGCCGAAGGCCACGCCCACGGCGAGCCCCTCGGGGATGTTGTGCAGGGTGATGGCCAGCACCAGCAGCACGCTGCGGCGCCAGTGTGTGTG
>Ga0209066_10004012_pt1 | contig 16315 bp, 15 predicted proteins | sample All_14_2_FD_187198 | JGI IMG/M metagenome (GOLD analysis project Ga0209066, IMG submission 187198) | Freshwater microbial communities in response to fracking from Pennsylvania, USA - Allegheny Zone_MetaG_DW_15 (SPAdes) (version 2) ...
CGCGGCACCCGCGGTGCAGTACGCACCCCCGCCTCCTCCCGACGCGGGCACACCGGCATACGCCGCGCAGGCCGCTCCCCCGCCCAAGAAGAGCAAGACGCTCGTGATCGTGCTGGTGATCCTCGGCGTGCTGCTCCTGTGCTGCATCGGTTCGGTCGTGGGCGGTCTGACGATCTTCTCGAGCACGGTCGATGAGGTCACCGGGTCCCTGGAGGACGCGGGTATCGATGTCGAGGTGCCGGTCTCCGGCACGGTCGACACCGGCTCGGGCGACGTGACGGGAGGCCGGTCCGAGTGGGCGGCGTTCCAGCCGCAGCTCGTGGACGCCTCCATCTACGCGGAGCCGACCGCCAAGCAGACGGCGCTCATCGAGGAGATTCACCAGAAGCTGTACCCCGACTTCATCATCGAGGACACGGTGGCCGAGCCCGGCATCGAGGACGCCGACTCCTACCACCCGGACATGCTGTACGTGAAGGCCTCGCTGGCTGGCGACCCCGACGTCCGGATCGCGTACTACATGTGGACCGACTCCGAGGCCTCGAAGGCCGGCGGCGTCCATCTGACCGAGGACCAGACCGAGACGTACGAGACGCTTGCGCAGGCATCGGATGGCACGTACTACATCTACGACCACGAGAACCTCGTCGGGGTCATGAACGGCACCGTCGACAGCGATCTCGCCTCGGTGCTCAAGCAGGCCGAGGTCGACTTCCCCGGATACGTGGCCATCATGGCCGGTGACGATGCCGGGAACATCGGTGTCGTCCTCACACGCTGGGAGGCGTTCCCCGATCTGGAGGAGGGCCTTGCGGTGACGTTCGCCCCGGACGGAGGCGGCTGGAGCGTCCAGGACGTGACCGACTGGTAGCATGACGACGACGTGCAGCGGCTGCCGCACGCTCGTCCGAGACATGCGGAAGGGCCGCCCACGGGCGGCCCTTCCCGGTGTCGATACCCCGAGCGGGGGTCGCTACTCGGCCTTGTTCCGATCCCTCAGCGCGCGCTCGACATCGCGCTTCTGATCGCGCTCGGCGATCGCATCGCGCTTGTCGTAGAGCTTCTTGCCCCGCGCCAGACCGATCTCGACCTTCACGAGGTTGCCCGGCGACAGGTAGACCTTGAGCGGCACGAGCGTGTACCCGCGCTCCTTGGTCTTGCCGAGCAGATAGCGGATCTCCGAGCGGTGCAGCAACAGCTTCCGTTCCCGGTCGACCCGGACGTTGCTGCGGTTGCCGTGGCTGTACGGCGAGATGTGGACGTTGTGCAGCCAGATCTCGCCTCTCCGGATCGTGGCGAAGCTGTCGCGCAAGTTCGTCTTGTTCTCGCGCAGCGACTTGACCTCGGTGCCGGTGAGCACGATGCCGGCCTCGAACGTCTCGTCCACGAAGTAGTCGTGGTACGCCTTCTTGTTGGTGGCGATGATCTTCTCTTCACGGGCCATGCGGTGAGCGGTTCCTCTCAGACGATGCTACGTGCTGATGCTAGCATGAGCGTGAAGCCATCTCATGAAGGGACGCGATATGGACACCATGGGTTACCAGCCCGCACCCGCTCCGCGGAACGACCCCCAGTACATCGCGTACCTCGAGCAGCGTATCGCCGCACTCGAGGCACGTCTTCCGCGCACGAAGGTGGTCGCTCCGGGCTTCTGGACGCGCGCGTTCGCGATCTGGGGGCATGGCCTCGTGGCTCAGTTCGTGGTGGGCGCCGTGCTCGGCATCGTGTTCACGTTGATCAGCGTCATCTTCGCCGGCGGGATGGCCGCGATGCTCGGACCCATCCTCGAGAACGCGACGTACTACTGATCGCGCTCTTCACGCTCATGCGCCGAACAGCGGTGTGGCGGCCACCAGGGCCGCCACACCGTGTCACCTGAGCCGAAGGCGCACTACGGCGTGAAGTCGGTGGCCGGGTCGAGCCTGAGCACGAAGGCCGCCAGCAGCTTTGCGGTGTTCTCCACGTCCTCGAGCGCCAGCACCTCCGTGGGCGTGTGCATGTACCGCAGCGCCACGCTCACGAGCGCCGCCGCCTTGCCGCCGCGCGACAGCTGGATCGCGTTGGCATCCGTTCCGGTGCCGCGAGGCGCGCCTTCGACCTGGTACGGGATACCCTCGGCCTCCGCCGCCTCGACGAGCAGGTCGAACACCCGCGGATTGATGTTGGGGCCGCGGCTGATGACCGGACCCTTGCCGCATACGACCTCGCCGAACTTGCGCTTGTCCACATCGAGGTAGTCGGTGGCGTGGGTGACCTCGACCGCGATGCCCACGACCGGGTCCTGGCTGTAGGCCGAGGTGGTGCCGCCGCGCAGTCCGATCTCCTCCTGAACAGTGCCGGCTGCGATCAGATCGCCTGAGGCGCCGCCCGCCTCCTTCACGAGACGCATCGCTTCGGCGCAGATCCACGCGCCCATCTTGTCGTCGAACGCCCGGGAAACGGCCATGCCGTCGCCGAAAGTCTCAAGGCCCACACCGTACGTGACCTGGTCGCCGATACGGACCTTCTTCTTCACATCATCGCCGCACATGCCGAGGTCGATGAACATGCGGTCGATCTTGACGACCTTCTTGCGGTCCTCGTCCTCGAGCAGGTGGATGGGCAGACGACCGAGCACGCCACGAAGCACGCCTTCCTTCGCGTGCACGTCGACGCGCATACCGGGCAGGATCTGCGGATCGTGCCCGCCGATGGGCGCGAACGCACAGTACCCGTCATCGGTGATATACGTGACCATGAAACCGATCTCATCGATGTGCCCGGCGAGCATCACGCTCGGACCATCGCCCGTGCCCTTGAGCACAGCGTGGACCGACCCCATCACATCGGTCGCGACCTCGTCGGCGAGCGGGGTCACATACTCGCGGAAGACACGGGCCGCCGGCTGCTCGTAGCCCGACGGAGACGGAGCCTCCACCAGTGTCTTGAAGAACTCGAACGATTCGGGACGCATAGAATGTCCTCCTCAATGGATACTGGAACGAGTACTCAGTCTAACGCCCGACCTGCGGGGATGCCAGGTCTCCTGCGGCGCCACTCGTCCGCTTCGCCGACTTGTGCTGGTACATGCGCTCGTCCGCGCGCGCGAGAACAGCGTCGAGGGTCTCATCGTCCCCGGGGTCGAGCACCGAGGTGCCCCAGCTCAGGTCCAGCCAGGCCCCCGGCTCGGTCGCTCGCTGCGCGTCGAGCGCACCCGAGAGTCGCGCCAGCACCGTCTCGGACACGACGTCGTCCTGCTCGTAGAAGCACACCACGAACTCGTCGCCACCGACCCGTGCGATCAGGTCCGCGCTGCGGAACGTCGCGCGCAGCAGATCGGCGGCGCCGACAAGTGCGCGGTCACCAGCCTCGTGACCGCGCAGATCGTTGAGCACCTTGAGGCCATCGCAGTCGAGGAAGACCACGTGCAGTCGAACCCCACGGCGCTTCGCGTCCCGGACCATGTGCTCAGCGATCGTGAAGAAGCCCCGCCTGTTGTACAGCCCTGTCAACTGATCCCGCATTGCGAGATCCCGGACCTCTTCCTCCATACGTATGCGTTCGGTGACGTCGACGATGCTCAGGAGCATGTACTCCACGCCGTCCACCGTCACGGCCTCACCCGACACCATGCCGACCAGCGACTGCCCGTGGCGGTTCCGGAATCCGAACTCGCGGCCCCTCACCGAGCGACCGGCATGGAGTTCGCGTACGACCTCGTCGCGATCGTCCCACCGCTCCCACAGCAGGAGGTCACGGCTCGGGCGACCGATCACCTCCTCACGCGCGTAGCCCGTGAGATCCAGGAACGCCTGGTTCACCTCGTGGACGGCGGCTCCGTCCATCCGGGTCATCACAAGCGCGTTGGGCGATGCCCGGAACGCGGTGGCGAGCAGGCCCTGCTGCGTCTTGAGCTCGGCGTCCAGAAGGTTGTTGATCATCAAGACGATGAGCAGCGCCATGGTGACCGCCGCGACGCCCGTGATCATGATCACGAAGACGTCGAACGAGCCCGCCTGCATGAACTCGCCTCCCTCGCCGAGTATGGCCACGCCCAGGATGCGCGCGCCGTATATCGCGAGGAGTCCGACGAACGTGATCCCTACATGCAGCGTGGTGCTCCGAAGCCTCGGCTCCACCCCCCAGAGCATGAACCAGGCAGCACGGGCGAAGACCATCATCAGCGCCGCACTGCTGACGTAGACTCGTGTCTCGACCGGCACCACGCCGAACGAGAACCAGGTGAATAGGACCGAGTACACGGTCAGGAGCGCCACGTCGACCCACCGGCTCCGCACACTGTCGACCAGGCGCTCGAGCCCGAACAACACCGTGTAGGCTCCCAGAAGCGCGAGGATGTTGCCGAGGCCGATCGTCACAAGGTTCGGCACCACGCCCCGCAGGGCGATCAGCAAGACGCCTCCGGACTGCAGTCCGAAGCCAGCGAAGATCAGGCTCAGGCCCATGAACCGCGTACGGTTCTGGTACCACAGAACCCCGGCGATCGTGACGCACGCACCGAACAGGCACACCATCGCCAGCAGTGCTGTCCTCATGTCGAGCTCTGCCACGCTACTCCCTGTCGCCGTGTGGACATGCCTGGAACCACGGTCCGCTATGCAAGCTCCAGGTCCAACCTGCGCTCACTGACACTGGCATCGAGCACCCGCACCGTGACCTGCTGACCAAGGCGGTATGTCTTGCCCGATGCCTCGCCGCGCAACAGGAACCGCTCCGCGTCGAGCCTGTAGTAGTCATCGGCCATTGTATCCACGTGCACAAGGCCCTCTGCCGTGTTCTCCATCTGCACGAACAACCCGAAGCCGATGACCCCGGTGATGATCCCCGGGAACGCCTCGCCCAGATGTCGTGCCATCAGCGCGACCAACTTCACTTTCTGGCTGTCATCCTCGGCCGCCTCCGCCTCGCGCTCCATCGTTGATGAGTGCTCGGCAAGCCATTCGAGCTCCGGAACCATCAGCGACGTGGGCGGCCGGTCCAACGCGCGCGATAGCTGCGCCTTGAGCAACCGATGCACGACCAGATCAGGATACCGGCGGATGGGGCTCGTGAAGTGCGTGTACGCCGCGCTTGCGAGGCCGAAGTGCGGGCCCAGGTAGTCGACGTAGCGTGCCCGCTCCAGTGCTCGCAGGACGAGCGAGTTGATCAGCCGCTCCTCGGGCCTGCCGTGCGCGAACGCCACGATCTTCTGGAACGTGGCGGGTGTCGCTCCGTGCAGCTCCTGTACCGGGTAGCCGAACTCCTTGAGGATCACCGACACCTGCGCAAGGGCGTCGGCGTCGGGGTCCTCGTGGATGCGGTACATCATCGGCGCCTTCGCGGCGGTCATGTGGCGTGCGACGGCCTCGTTGGCGGCGATCATCGCCTCTTCGATCATGTTCGTCGCCTCTGTGCGCGACCGGAGCACCACATCGACCGGTTCCCCGCGATCATCGAGCGTCACCCTCGCTTCGACGGTATCGAAATCCAGGCCGCCTCGCGCGATCCGCCGCTCATGGATGCGTGCGGTGACCGCCCGGAACTCCAGCAGCGCACGCTCGCTTTCGGCATCAGGGAATCCGCCGTCGTCGAACCATCCCTGGACCTGGTCGTAGTCGAAGCGTCGATCGCTCCTGATGACCGAGGGATAGCACTCGTAGCGTTCGACGAGCCCGGTCTTGTCCAGCAGCATCTCCACTGTGAACGTGAGCCTATCCTCGTCGGGATTGAGCGAACAGATCACGTTCGAGAGATGCTCGGGGAGCATCGGGAGGACGCGGTCCACCAGATACACGCTGGTCGCCCGGTGCCGCGCCTCGACGTCTACCACCGAGTCCCATGGGACGTAGTGGCTCACGTCGGCGATGTGCACCCACAGGCGGTGTCCCTTGCCCTCACGCGCGATGGAGATTGCATCGTCGAAGTCGCGCGCGTCCGCCGGGTCGATCGTGAACGTGAACAGATCGCGCACATCGCGGCGCCCACGCGACAACTCCCCGTCGATATCCTGACGCAACGCCTCGGCGGCTTCGATCACCTCCACGGGGAACTCGGCCGCCAATCCATGCTCGCGGATGATGATCTCCACATCCACACCCGGAGCGCCCTCGGGACCAAGCACCTCCGTGAGCACGCCCTGCATCGCGTCGCGCTTGTCCGCGTACCGGGTGATGCGAGCGACCACGATGTCGTTGGGGCGCGCCGACAGCTCGCTCCTCGACAGATCGATGAACAGGTCCCCCCGGATGCGCGGGTCGGTGGGCACCACGATCCCGAGCTTGCCGTGGCGCTCGAACCGGCCGACCACCTCGGTGACGCCTCGCTCGACGATCTGCACGACCTCACCCGATCTGCCGAGGTGGGACCCGCGCGGATCGACACGGACGCCCACCGTGTCTCCGTGCATCGCGCCATTCATGTCCCGTTTACCCACGTAGATGTCGCCGAGCGGCGAACTCACGAACCCGAAACCTCGGCGATTGACCGACAGGCGGCCGACGACCAGATGCCGCTCTTTGAGCGGAAGGTACTTCCCATTCCCCACGTCGGCGACCAGTCCGGCCTTCTCGAGCTGACGCAACGCGTTGGCTACCCGCTCGGCGTCGAGCCCCGGCCCCCCGCTCGCCTCGACGACGCCGGTCAATGCGGGCGCGTCGAGCGGGACCGCGGATGTCCGCAGGGCCTTCAGGACGAGCTTGTCCGGGCGCATCGCTCCTCCGCTCCCCATGTGCGAGGCCACCGCCATTCGTCATATGGCCACTAGCGTGGGTTGTCTCGGGGGTAGAATCAACGTATGGTGCAACCTTACCGCAAGCAGCAGCATCAGGAGTCGTGATGGAACACCCTCACTCCCGCCCCCCGTTGCTCATCCGCGACGGCACGCTCACGAACCCCCGCGACATCGTCCGTGCGCTTGAGACGGTCGAGTCATTCACGTACCGCTACGAGGTCGACGGCGCGGAGATCGCGACCGGCCGGGCGACCCTGGTGCGGATCATGCTCGATGACTTCTCCGCGACCACGCTTGTGAACGGCTGCCTGTTCCTCAACGTGGCGAGCTTCAGCTACCTGAACTTCACCACGGATGCGGATGGCCGCAGCCATCTGACGCTCTTCAATGACGGGGCGAGCTTCGAGCTCACGCCAACCGACGACCCCGAGGGCCGCCCCGGTCAGCGCAACGTGATCCGGCTCATGGAAGAGAGCGTCTTCGAGGACAACATGTTCGTCTCACTCGACGACGAGGACGACGACGAGTAGCGCGTCACGCGAACCCGGCGACGTCAGCGCAGCTTCTCCCGAAGCACCTCGAGCGCCCGCCGCAGCTGGGTATCGGTCTCACGCTCGGCGATCAGCTCGTGGTCCATCTCCACGACGATGTCCGGCGCAAGCCCGACCCCGTCGATCGCGGTGCCCTGCGGTGTCAGATAGTGCGCGATGGTGAGCTTGACGGCGCCGCCGAAGGACAACTCCTCGATCTGCTGCACGCTCCCCTTCCCGAAGGTCTGCTCGCCCACGATGGTGGCGCGGCCATGATCCTTCAGGGCACCGGCGACGATCTCGCTCGCCGAGGCGGAGTTGCCGTTGACCAGCATGACGAGGGGCGCGTCGGTGGCCGTCTTGCCCGTGGCACGGTATCGCTCCGGCTCGCCGCTGCGGTCCTCCACAGAGACGATCACGCCATCGGCGATGAACAGAGAGCTCACCTCCACCGAAGCTGACAGCAGGCCTCCGGGATTGTTGCGCACGTCGAAGATGAAGCCCTCCGCGCCCGCAGCGGTCAGATCCTCGATCGCCGAACGCACCTCGACGGCGGCGTTCTGGTTGAAGCCCTCGAGCTTGATGTAGCCGATGTCGCCCTCCAGCAGCTCGCTCTCGATGTTGGGGACCTCGATCTTGGCGCGCGCGATGGTGAACTCCAGCAGCTTCTCGGCGTCATCACGGCGGATACCGAGACGCACGGTGGTGCCCTCTTCCCCGCGGATGCGCAGGACCGCTTCGTCCACGTCCCAGCGGGGCCGTGCCTCGCCATCGATCTCGATGATGAGGTCGCTCGGCTTGAGACCGGCCCTGGCGGCCGGCGTGTCGTCGATCACCGAGTTCACCACGAGGTCGTCCCCATCATTGGAGATGGTGATGCCGATCCCGTAGAACGCACCCATGCTCTGCTCGTTGAAGTACTCGTAGTGCTCGGCGTCGAAGTAGACGGCATGCGAGTCCTCCAGCGATTCGAGCATCCCCCTGATCGCGCCCGCCGTCATGGACTCCTCCGACGAGGGGCTCAACGCGAGGTCGTCGATGATGTCGACCACCTCGCCGACAGCGTCCTCCACGTCGCCGGACACCGATGGACGGGTCACGCCGGCAGCCGCGCCAAGGTCGCCCGACACGACCCTGCCGACCAGCACGCCACCCGCGAACGTGGTGATGAGGAAGACCGCCGCGATGACGACCGCGGCTGCGATCTTGAGTGCTTTGTCCATGGGGTCCCTAGACTCTCAGATAGCGCCTCATCGCGAGCATGGCGCCGGCAAGACCCATCGCCACACCGGCCACCACGAGGATGATCGAGACCTGCGCGGCATCACCGCCGGTCATCGATAGCGGCAGGAACGTCATCAGCTCACTGAGCTTGGGCAGGATGTAGAAGTACAGGATGCTCAAGGTGCCGATGGCGAGCAGCGCGCCCACCAGGCTCTGGAGCGCCCCCTCGAGCAGGAACGGCGTGCGGATGAACCAGTTCGAAGCGCCCACGAGCCGCATGATCGCGATCTCCTTGCGCCGCGCGTAGATCGCGATACGGATGGCGTTGTTGATGAAGATGAGGCTGATCACGGCCAGCATGGCAACGAAGACGATGCTCACGACCCGGATGATACGAGTGACCGTGAAGAGCTTCTCGACGACCTCCTGGCCGTACTCGAGCGACTTCGCCGGGTCATCGGGACGATCGGCGACCGCCATGAAGTTGTCGCTCGCGACGATTTGCTCGACCACCGTGGACACGTTCCGCGGATCCTTGAGGTCGATGTCGAGAGACGCCGGGAGCGGGTTGCCCGGGAGGTTCTCGATGACCTCGGGGCTGTCCTCCATCAGGCGCTCCTTGAACTCCTCGAGCGCCTGCTCCTTGGACGTGTAGGCCACGGTCGCGACCATCTCGTTGGCTTGAAGCTCGGCCTGCATCGCGTCGACCTGCTCGGCGGGAGCGCCGTCCTTCAGGAACACGCGGATCGAGACCTTGTCCTCGAACGACTCCACGACCTGGCCGAGAAGCATCCCCGAGCCGAGCGAGATACCGACGAGCAGGAGTGACAGATAGATGGTGATGATCGCACCGAGACTCATCACCCAGTTCCGGCGGAAGCTGACCGCCGACTCTTTCATGAAGTAGCCGAAGTTAATCGCCATAGCCGTAGACACCTCGGTCCTGGTCACGGACGACCTTGCCGCCCTCAAGCGCGATGACGCGCTTGCGCATGGAGTCGACCATCTCACGGTCGTGCGTGGCCACCAGCACCGTGGTGCCGGTCTTGTTGATACGATTGAGCAGGCTCATGATGCCGAGCGAAGTGGCAGGGTCGAGGTTGCCGGTGGGCTCGTCGGCCAACAGCAGCGGCGGCCGGTTCACGAAGGCGCGAGCGATCGACACACGCTGCTGCTCGCCACCGGAAAGCTCGTCAGGGTAGCTGTCCATCTTCTCATCGAGACCGACGAGTCGAAGCACCTCCGGCACCTGCGTGCGAATGACGTGCTTGCTGCGCCCGATGACCTCGAGCGCGAACGCGATGTTCTCGTACGTTGTCTTGTTGGGAAGCAGCTTGAAGTCCTGGAAGACGCAGCCGATGTTGCGGCGGAGGTACGGCACCTTCCAGTTCTTCATCTTGATCAGGTCCTGGCCGGCAACGACGATCTGACCGCGAGTGGGCAGCAGCTCCCGCAGGAGCAGCCTGATGAAGGTGGACTTGCCTGAGCCGGAGTGACCCACGAGGAATACGAACTCACCCTGCTCGATCTCGACGGTGCAGTCATCGAGCGCCGGGGGTTTGTTCGGAACGTAGATCTTGCTGACGTTCCGCATGGATATCATATGGGTGCTCCATATCTGTGCGACGTTACCCGGGCGCTAGTCTAGCAGAATGCGCGCCGTTCACACGCCGCCGTGACCCGTCCGTCACCGAATCCACGACTTCTCCAGACGCGCGCCGGAGCCGGGTGACGGGAGCGTACGACGCTCCGGAACCGCGCAGGAGCACGGCACCCGCACCCGCCTACCGCCCGGCAGCGCTCAGGGCACAGAGCGGGAACGCCCGAAGCCACTCGACGAGCCACGGCGCGTACTCGTCAGGCGCTTCCTGGATGGCGAAGTCGAGCTCGGCGAGCCGGAACGCCCGCACCTCGTCGACCTCGGCGGGATCGGGACGAAGCGCGCTGGTCGCCCGCCCCACGAACACGTGGCACAGCTCCTTCTCGCTGCCGAGGCCGGGAAGCTCGGCGTGGTAGAAGAACGTGCCCACGTCCACGAGTTCGGCCGAGCAACCCAGCTCCTCGCCGATGCGTCGGCGTGCGGCATCAGCCACGTCCTCTCCAGGCCGGGGATGACCCGCGCAACTGTCCGCCCAGATAAGCGCCCACAGCCGCTTGAAGGCGCTGCGCCTGGCGAGCAGCAGCCGCCCCTCGGCATCGACCAGGAGCGTCATGAACGCGCGGTGTAGGAGACCGGCGCCGTCGTGGGCGCCGGTCCGCGACACGTATCCGAGCTCGCAGTCGTTCTCGTCGACCGCGATGACCGGCTCATCGTACTGCCAGGCCGCCTCGCCTGCGCTCGCACGGCTCCACGCCGCGGGTCCCGTGGTGCCGATGCCAGGCGGTCGGCCGAGATGGGGGCTAATCAGCATGACCGCCCCCTTGTTCGTCACAGCGCTCGTTACCCAGCAGTTCGGCCACCTTCGCGAGCACGATGCGGTGGTTCTCGGCCATCTCGGCGATGTCAGCGGGCGTCGCGTCGTCCACGTGCAGGCCGACCGAGACGCTCACTCGGCAGCCGAGAGCGGTGGCGAGCGCGAGGGCCGCTTCGCGCGCGAGCTCGTCCTCCTTGTGGCCGGTCACGCACAGCACGCTCGCTGATGCCGACGGCGCCGAGGGATCCATCAGGCTCGGGCGGGGGATGCCGAGGGCGACCGCACCGATGTGCGGGCCCTCGCCTCCCCCGAAGCACACCGAGACGTCGGGACCGCAACTGACCACGACGGCCTCGACCCGGGTACGTGCTGAGCCGTGACCTTCGAACCACGCCTCCATCACACCTCAGCACCCTTCCAGGAGACGAATCGGTCGTGTTCGAGGCCGAACTGCCGGAGGATCTTGCCGATGATGTGGTTGATCTGGTCCTCCATGGACTGCGGATCGTTGTAGAAGGTGAGGAGCGGCGGCACGATGCTGCATCCGAGATCCGCAGCCTCATGGAGGTTGCGCAGATGGATCTTGCCGAACGGCATCTCACGCGGCACGAGCACGACCCGCCGCTCCTCCTTCAAGCATACATCGACCGCACGCACGAGCAGGTTCGCCGCGTAGCCCGCAGTGATACCGGCAAGTGTCTTCATCGAGCAGGGACAGACGATCATACCGTCGGTGACGAACGAGCCACTCGAGATCGACGCGGCAAGGTTCTTGTCGCTGTGATACACGTCGGCCAGGGCGGCGAGCTCGACGAGCGGGATCTCGCACTCGAGCTCCCAGGTCTTCTGCGCGCCTTCGGTGACCACGAGGTGCACCTCGATGTCAGGATGCTGCTTGAGCGCCGACACGAGGTAGTACCCCATCACCACGCCACTCGCTCCCGATATGCCCACGATGATTCGACGCATGATCTTGTCTCCTGTGTGCGCTGATGGATAGAACCGTTACTTCCAGAGTCCGATCAGGCTGAACCACGGCACCATGACAAGCATGGTGGTGACGAACATGACCGCGGTGAGCGGCAGTCCGAGCTTGATGGTCTCCTTCTGCGAGTAGCCGCCGGTGTCCTCGGCAGCACCCACGAGGATGTTCAGGTGCTGGAACGGCAGGACATAGTGCGCGGCGATCGCCATGTACACGATCAGCGTCGGGGCGATCGGGTTGATGCCGGCGCCGGACGTGAACGCGATGATGGCCGGCACCGCGACACCCATCACGGCGATGACGCTTCCAAGGACCATGTGAAGCGCGACGCCGATCACGGTGATCAGTCCCGCGAGCAAGAACAGGCTGCTCGGGGCGGTGGAGGGCAGCAGGGTCGACGCGATCCAGCTGTTCATGCCGGTAGCGCCACCCACGGTGCCGATCGCGATAGCCGCGGTCAGGAACACGAGCGTCTGCACAGGCACCGATGCCCAGTCCTTGGGGGTGAGGATGTTGCCGATGATCGGCATTGCCATGAGCACGGCGATCATGAGCGTGACCCAGCCGATGTTCACGCCGTGCAGCGTGTCGGTCATCCACAGAACGATGGCGATGATCACCCAGATGGCCGTCCGCTTCTCAAGGCCGGTCATCGCACCCATCTCGGCGAGCTTCGACTTGATCTCGTCCTTGTTGACCGAGACCTCCTGGGTGGGCCTGAACAGCACGAGGATCAGGATCATGGTGATGACGCTCGCCACGAGCGCCGGGACGCCCATTGCGATGAACCACTCCATGAAGCCCATGTCGGCACCCGCTGCCTGCACGGCCAGCGGGTTGATGACCGCGTCACCAGTGAGGAAGATCAGCGAGACAGGAACAGACGCCGCAAAGACCGTGAAGCCGATCTTGATGGCGTCTTCTTTCGGGATGCTCGATGCCTTGATGATGACAGCCATGACCGACATGATCAGGAACGCACGGGGCCAGGGATGCGGGATCAGCAGGCTCAGCACGAAGGTCAACACGAAGATGCCGATCACGATGCTCTTGTAGTCCTTCACGAACTTGAGCATGTAGTTGTACGCGATGCGCTCGCCCAGACCCGAGGTCTTCACCGCCGTGGCGATGAGGTACGCACCGACGATGAGCCACATGGTGGTACCGGTCCACGACTTGAAGACGAGCGCGGCGGTCGCGGCGGCGGCTGGAATGGCCTTTGCGGTCTCGGTGGCCGGGATCTCCGGAATCACGCCGAAGATCACCATCAGAGCAAGGAACACACCCGACGTATACGCCGGCTGCGTGATCTGCATGGCCCACCAGACGACAGTCATCAGTGTGAGCGCGAGCATGATGTGGCCACCCTGGCTGAGGTCAGCCTCGGGGATCGGAATGAGATACACGACCAAGGCCACGACGATGCCGAGGATGAACCCGATCTCGCGCTTGCCGAGAGCCTTCTTCGCCTGTTCCACGTTTCCCTCCTTCAGTTTGCTTGTAGGGATGTTGCCTGATGTAGATGGCCGGTCCGGAGCGGTAAGGGGGGGGGTTGCTCCGGACCGGCCGAGCAGGGGGGGGCTAGTCGAGCGGCGGGACGGCCGGGATCACACCCAGCTCGCCGATCTTCGCCGGATCAAGCTTGAACTTGTCGATGACCACCGGGGTCTCGGTCGAGCGCCACGAGTACCAGCAGGTCTCGCACACGTAGACTTCCCAGACGTCGCCGACGGGCGACTTGACCATCACACGAGCGGCGCTACCGCAGCGTGGGCATTCCATGAAGTACCTCCTTCGAGCATGTCACTGGTGCACGGTCCGCATGCGGATGCATGCAGGTTGACTGACCGATCTAGGCTTCCATCTCCTTGAGCAGACCACGGATGATCCCGTTCCACTCCTCGGTACCCACCGGGTCCTTCAGCAGCTCCACCGGACGGGGGTTGGGCTCCGGCGCGACCGGGGTGGTGGCGTCGATGATGAGCTTGGTGGTCATGCCTGCCGGGTAGCTGGACGGATCGAGCGGCATACCGGCGGCGTTCTCGATGAGCGTGACGTCCTTGCTCGGATGCACGCGGGTCGTCAGCGCCCACATGACCTGCTCGAGGTTGAACGGATCCACGAAGTCGTCGACCATGATCAGGACCTTCGTGTACGGCATGCCGTGCGGCGTGGAGAGCACGCGCATGGCCGCACCCTTGGCGTGACCGCCGTAGCGAGGCTTGATGGAGACGATGGTGCCGATGCCGTGCGTGTACATCGCGTTGACGGCCTTGACCTCAGGGAAGTCGGTCTTGAGCTGCTTGTAGACCGGAACGCTTGTGTTCAGAGCCATCAGGTAGTCGATCTCGGTCCACGGCATGCCGAGGTACAGGTTCTCGAAGATCGGGTTGTCACGGTGTGTGATCCTCGTGATCTGCACCTCGCACTGCAGGCGAGCGCCGGAGTACGAACCGGGGAACTCGCCGAACGGACCCTCGACCACACGAGCGCGCGGGATGATGTAACCCTCAAGCACGACTTCGCAGTGGGCCGGGACGAGCAGGTTCGCGTCGGTGTCGGCGGCGACGATGTCGGTTGGGACGCCGTCCTGAAGCGCGCCGACGAACTCGTACTCGTTCTGGGCGTAGCCGACCGGGGTGGACGCCATGAACGTCACGAGCGGGTTGTTGCCCAGCGTGATCGCGATCGGCAGGGGCTCGTTCTTGCGCTCGGCCTTCGCGAGTTGGATGGCGATATCGTGCATCGGCAGCGCCTGGATACCCACGCGGTCCTTGTCCTTGACCTGGATGCGGTAGGTTCCCACGTTGAGCTTGCCGAAGTCGTCCGGAACCTCGGGATCGTAGGAGACGACCGAGGCCTTCGAGAGGAAGAAGCCACCGTCCTGCTCGTTGATGCGATACAGCGGGAGCACCTCGAAGAGGTTGATGTCCTCGGTGATCGTGTTCTGCTTGCAGAGCGCCTCTTCACGGGTGAGCACGTTGGGCTGCACCGGGAACTTGTCCCAGCGGCGGTTCAGCTCCTCGAACTGCTCCTTGGTGGGAGTGTCCTTGGGCATGCCCATCATGAGCGCGTGGTTTGCCCACGAGCCGTGTGCGTTCGTGACGACCGAACCCTTGTAGCCCTTGATGTTCTCGAAGAGCACTGCGGGGCCGTCGGTCATGCGGGAAGCGGCACGACCTGCGGCACCGATGTCCGGCTCAGGCATGACTTCGTCCTTCACGCGGACAAGCTGGCCCTCCTCCTCGAGAGCCGCCAGGAACTCTCGGAGGTCCTTATAGACTCTAGCCATCTGAACTCCTTCCTTCGTTCGCCTCGAACGGCCCTTCCGGGCCTCCGTTGTCTGGTGATCGACCGCCCGATCAGGGTCTGCGTCTTGCACCGGAGACCACGTTGGCCGACCGTCAACAGGCGGACAATTCGGAGTGGGAACCGGAAGATTCCAGCCGGGAATAGCCGTGCGGCACCACCGCTCAAGACCAGCCGCATCGGAATCCTGAGTTGCCTGAACGGAATATGAACGGCCGATTGTGGGAGACGAACGGGGTGTATGCTGTGCATAGCACCATCGGTGACGCCGGTTGAGCTCACGGCGGGGCACACGCGCCGGAAGAGGCGGTGCCTCTTCGGCGAAGGAGACAGATATGAACTTCGCTCAACTCCAGTACTTCCTCGCCGTCGCGCGCGAAGGGAAGTTCTCCACCGCCGCCGAGAGTTCGTATGTGTCGCAGTCGTCCCTCTCGAAGCAGATCAAGGCGCTCGAAGAGGAACTGGGCGTGGATCTGTTCGTGCGGAGTGCCAAGGGCGCGACACTCACGCCGGCCGGCGAGGTGTTCCTGGAGTTCGCCACGACGACGCACCGCCGCTACGAGGACCTACTGGTGCGGCTCGAGCAGTACGGCACATCAGCCCGACTGCACATCCGTATCGGCGCGCTCCCTCTGGTGTCCGACTACGGGCTCCACGGCGACCTCGCCGCGTTCCAGATCGAGAACATGAACATTCAGATCGACTTCGTGGAACGGAGCCAGCAGGAGATCGTCCGGCGCCTCGAGCTCGATCGACTCGACCTCGCTATCCTACGCACCGACCTGCTGCCATCTTCGGAGTACGAGTGGGTCGACCTGGTGCACGATGAGGTGTGCATCGTGTGCTCGACGCGTCATCGTCTGGCGCATCGGAAGAGCGTCAGCCCCGACATGCTCCGCGATGAACGGTTCGTGTTGCTCGAAGAGCAGTCGGCGGTGACCGCCCGTTTCGTCGAGAAGTGCCGCGACGCCGGCTTCTACCCCAACATCATCTTCACGCATTCGCGCCACGAGCCGTTGATCGGAGGCGTGAGCCAGAACGCGGGCATCGCCGCACTGCCGCGAGGTCTCACCCGCCGCATCTCCCGCGATCCTTCGGTCACGCCGATCGTGTGCGTGCCGATGGAAGAGCCCCTGTACACAAA
>Ga0209066_10004013_pt1 | contig 16309 bp, 14 predicted proteins | sample All_14_2_FD_187198 | JGI IMG/M metagenome (GOLD analysis project Ga0209066, IMG submission 187198) | Freshwater microbial communities in response to fracking from Pennsylvania, USA - Allegheny Zone_MetaG_DW_15 (SPAdes) (version 2) ...
TATGTCTATACAGAATAAATCTCAATTTTCGAAAGCGGAAATCTTAAACGATTACTATTTGGCTACGCTTAGCCGTCAAATTAGCTTGATGGGGCGTAAAGAGGTGTTAACCGGAAAGGCAAAATTTGGAATTTTTGGTGATGGTAAGGAGTTGGCTCAAGTTGCTCTGGCAAAATTCTATAAGGATGGCGATTGGCGTTCGGGCTACTATCGCGACCAAACCTTTATGATGGCCGTTGGCGCATTTTCCGCCGAGGAGTTTTTTGCTCAGCTTTACGGTCAAACCGACGTTAAGCTGAACCCTGGTAATGCAGGACGTACTTTTAACAATCACTTTGCCACCCGTAGTTTGAATGACGATGGTACATGGAAGGATTTAACCAAACAGCGTAATAGTACACCCGATATTTCACCTACGGCAGGACAAATGCCACGCTTGTTGGGTCTTGCATGGGCTTCAAAGTTGTTTAGAGACAATAAGGAATTATCAAAGTATAGTAAGTTTAGCAATAGCGGAAACGAAGTTGCCTTTGGTACAATTGGCGATGCTAGTACATCTGAGGGACATTTTTGGGAAACAATGAATGCTGCTGCTGTAATGCAAGTTCCTATGGCCTTAGCTGTTTGGGACGACGGTTACGGAATTTCAGTTCCTCGCGAGTATCAAACAGCAAAGGGAAGCATTTCTGAACTTCTTAAAGGTTTTGAGAAAGGGGAGAAGGATTCAACAGGAATAATACTATACAAAGTGAAAGGTTGGGATTATCCAACAATGATTGCAACTTTCGCCGAAGGTGTTGAACGTGCTCGTAAGGAGCACGTGCCTGTAGTATTTCACGTTACAGAGATTACTCAACCGCAAGGTCACTCTACTTCGGGTTCGCACGAGCGTTACAAATCTGCTGAACGCCTTGAGTGGGAAAAAGAGTTTGATTGTAATAGACGCTTTCACGATTGGATTGTAAAGGAGAAAATTGCCACGGAGCAAGAACTTGCCGATACTGAGCAAAAGGCCATTGATGATGCTAAAATTGCACGCGATAATGCTTGGGATGCATTTACATCGCCAGTAAAAAAAGAGCGCGACGAACTTATAAAGATTATCGATAATCGCTCCTGTATCTGTAAACGCGAACATGTTGATAAGGTTGGAATAATTACAAATCAACTAAAAGCGATACAGAATCCTATCCGTAAGGATAACATGAGTGCGGCTAAGAAAATTCTTCGTCATGTTTGCACCGATTGTACAATGCGCGATAAACTACAAGCCGACCTAAGTGCTTGGTTGGATAGGAATCAGAAGGATGGATACGATAGGTACAGTTCAGATCTTTACTGTGAAACCGACCGTGCTGCATGGAAAGTTAAGGAAGTAAAACCCGTGTTCACCGAGAATTCGCCAATGGTAAATGGTAGAGAAATACTTCGAGATAACTGGGATAAAGTATTTGAGAAGAATCCATTAGTTGTTGCATTCGGTGAGGATGTTGGTGGTATTGGTGGCGTAAACCAATCGTACGAGGGAATTCAGGCTAAGTATGGTAAAAATAGAATTACCGATACCGGCATTCGCGAAGCCACCATACTTGGTCAAGGATTAGGCCTTGCTTTACGTGGAATGCGTCCAATAACCGAAATTCAGTATTTCGATTATCTGCTCTATGCGCTTCAAACGATGAGTGATGATGTTGCAACAACTCGTTGGAGAACTAAGGGTGGACAAATGGCACCTATGATAATCAGCACACGAGGCCATAGGTTGGAGGGTGTTTGGCATTCTGGATCGCCTTTAAGTATGGTAATTAACTCAATTCGTGGAATATACGTTTGCGTTCCGCGCAATATGACGCAAGCCGCAGGATTCTACAATACTTTGCTCGAGTCCGACGACCCCGCTTTGGTTATTGAGCCGCTGAATGGCTATCGTTTAAAGGAGCGTAGGCCCGATAATATTGGTGAGTACAAAGTTCCGTTGGGGATACCTGAAATTCTTAAGGAAGGAACCGATGTTACACTGGTAACCTACGGCAGTTGTGTTCGAATTGCGCAGGATGCGGTTGACCAGCTTGCCGAATTTGGCATCTCTGTAGAGTTGATAGATGTTCAAACATTACTTCCGTTCGATTTACCAAATATTGTTTTGGAATCGATTAAGAAAACAAATCGTGTTGTATTCTTTGATGAGGATGTTCCTGGAGGAGCAACTGCATTTATGATGCAGAAGGTGCTTGAGGAACGCAATGGCTATCATTACTTAGATTCTGCTCCCAAGACTATTACTGCGAAGGAGCACCGTCCTGCTTTCTCAACCGATGGCGACTACTTTTCAAACCCAAATGCTGAGGATGTTTTCGATGGAATCTATCAGCTAATGCACGAGGCTAATCCAAAGCGATATCCAAAATTGTACTAGAAACTTTTTTGTCATAAACTCTGACAGGATTCAAAATCCTGCCAGAGTTTTCTTTTTGGAGAATAATTTTATTGAATTAGGCATTTTACTTATATTAAATGATGCCGGCGGCATCAAATGTGTATAGAAATTCATTGTGAATAAGAATTATTCGACTCCAGTTGGAGTCGAATTTCTAATATGCGAATTGCTATAAACATTCAAACCCTCTGGGTTTGAAACTATTCGCAAATTATCACTTATACGCCTAATTCAATAATCATATTCGAATCTATTGTTCAAATTTTAATTCAGCCTCCTCCATTTTTGCATCATCCGCCTCAATCTTCTTCATTTCTTCCTCGGTGTATTTTCTGATTTTAATGTTGAATGCTGCCATAAATACACTCATGAATGGACTGATAATATTGAAAAATGCATAAGGTGCATATGCTAGTGTTGGAACACCCAACACCGCGGCTTGGGTAGCACCGCAAGTGTTCCAGGGTATCAATGCCGATGTTACTGTTCCTGAATCCTCTAATGTTCTACTTAATAGTTCTGGTTTTAATCCTCGTTTGCGGAATGTTTTGGCAAACATACGGCCAGGTACAACAATGGAAATATATTGGTCAGATGCTGTAACGTTGAAAAACAGACAACTACCAACTACAGATGCAACTAATGAGCCTGTTGATTTTGCAAAACGTATAATTGTTTCGGTAATTTTAACCAGCAAACCTGCAGATTCCATAACACCCCCAAAAATCATTGCGGTAAGAATCAGCCAAATAGTATTCATCATTCCTGCCATTCCTCTTGTAGTTAATAATTCGCTGATTTGAGGGCTCGTTGTTTCAACCGATACCTGTCCGTACATGCTTTTCATTACAGTAATGTAAGATGCTTTAGCATAGTTATCCGTTACTCCAGAGATTTGCTCAATTATATGGGGTTGAAGGATTATTGCAAAAATACCACCAAGTAACGCTCCAAACATAATGGAGGGTAATGGTGGGAGTTTTTTTACAATGACTACTATTAAAAGTACCGGAACTAAAAATAACCAAGGAGATATGTTGAAGGTTGAATCCAACGTGCTAAGAGTATTTGAAATATCTGCGGTACCATCAAATTTATATGTAAAACCAATTACAAGAAAAATGATAAGAGTGATTATTAGGGTTGGTGCAGTTGTGTAAACCATATATCTTACGTGCGTAAACAAATCTGTACCAGCCATTGCAGGGGCAAGGTTTGTTGTGTCGCTTAACGGTGACATTTTGTCGCCAAAGTAAGCACCCGAAATTATTGCTCCTGCTACAACTGCAGGATTGAAACCCAGGGCATTTCCTATTCCTAGTAATGCTACTCCAATAGTTGCAACAGTTGACCATGAACTTCCAGTAGCCAATGATACTAAGGAACATATAATAACTGTAGCAAATAGAAATATTTTGGGATGTAGTATTTGAAGTCCATAGTATATCATTGTTGGTACAACACCGCTTATCATCCAAGTGCCGGCCAGAGCACCTATTAGCATCAGTATCAGTATTGAAGGCATTGATGCTCCGATGGTTTTTACAATTATACCTCGGACACTATACCAACTATGACCCAAATAAATTGCAATTACAGCTCCTATTGTAGATGCCAATAGCAGAGCAATTTGATTTGCCCCTGAAAGAGTATCGTTACCAAAATAAATTACATTTAATGTAAGGAATAGAATTAGAAAAACTATTGGTATAAACCCTTGAAGTAAGGTTGGTTGTTTAATTGTCCTAGCCATTTTAAATATTTTTTTTCATGTCGAAGATAGTTATTTAGTTGATTAATGCTACTTATCAACCTAATTCCATTAAACTTTTAAAATGTTTGGCGTCAAATATTTGTAAATAAGATATTTATTTTGGCATAGTTTTCGATTATACCATCTGAACTCTTAACGTTATGGCTTCTTCAAAAGAATTAGGATTCGACTTTTTTAAGTTCAACTTTGAGCAAATTCCACCCAAAGGCGGACGTCTTTTGATTGCTCAGCCCGAACTTTCCGACCCATTTTTTAAACGAACGGTGATATTCCTAATTGACCACGATAAGAATGGCTCCATGGGGTTTATTATTAACCGTCATCTAAATCTTAGTTTGAGTGATATAATTAGTGGATTTCCTGATATCGACGTAAATGTTTCTGTTGGAGGTCCTGTTAGTTCCGAAACAATAAACTTCCTTCACACCTTTGGCGATGTAGTTCCAAACTCCGTTAATGTTGGTAATGGACTTTATTTGAATGGTGATATTGAGGCCATAAAAGGATTGGCAATTGCAGGTAAACTAAATAAGGAGAATTTTAGAGTGTTTATTGGTTATGCGGGCTGGGGTGCTCGGCAGCTAAGTAAGGAGTTAAAAGAAGATTCGTGGGTAGTTGCCAATTTGGATTCCGCTCAAATGATGAAAGGACTTTACGATAACTGGTACTTTACTGTTCAGCAACTTGGGAAAAAATTCAAGGCTTGGACAATCTATCCGGAAAATCCTGCTTTAAATTGATTTTGGGAAGGTATACCTGTTTAATGCATCATTAATTTTTTTGCTCGCATTGCAGAAGTATCGGTTCTGCTTTATACCCAACACCCAGCGTATTCCGTTAATCGAGTTGGTTAGGAAAACCTCATCGCTATCCATAAGCGCTTTAATGCTAAATGCAACCTGGTTGTTGATTTCGTATCCCAATGTTGGGGCAATTTTACACACAACCTCTCGCATTATTCCCGGAATACATCCTTCGGCCAACGATGGGGTGTAAATGGTGTTCCCTTTTACAATAAATATATTGGACGATATTGTTTCGGCCACCCTGTCCTCATTGTTAAGAATTACGCAATCGTCAAGTTCGTTTGCTTTCCTGTATAATCCAGCCTTAACAAAAAGCAATGCATTGCAGCTTTTTATGGACGCGAACTTGTTGATTGGTTTTTTGATATCGGTGTAAATATCGAGCAGGTACCCTTGTTTGTTAAGTTCGTAAAAGGTTGAGTTTAATTCTTGAGTTTGAATAAGAACTCCTGCTTTATTACTAGTTGGTGTGTAAAATCCCTCGCTATTACGGAAAACAGTTATTCTAACTCGGGCATTGCCAAAAAATCTATTCTTATTCAGCAAGCGGGTTATTGTTTCGGAGATAAATGTTTCGTTCAAGTATGTTGGAATATCTATCTCCAAAACCTTCATTCCCTTAATAAGTCGAGCAAAATGAAATGGAAGATGCTTGGCCTCGGTGCCATATGCTAGGATTGTTTCAAAAACTCCATCGCCATACAGAAACGACCTATTGCTTGCGAGCAACACTGGGTTGTTCCCATCCAAAATATTACCGTCAAGCCAAATGAAGTTTCTTGTAGGCATTAAATTAACCCTTTTTGAATGGCTAAATTTACTGCTTTTTCAAATAATATTGGTTGAATAAGTGGATAGGTTAAATTCTCGGGTAAATTTTTGAAAAAACGGATTTCGGCAATTTCGCTATCAGGAAGAGGCCCTAGAGTAATTTCTTTTGCAATAAAAACTCTTCCGCTACTTTTGGCAACATCAGTCTCAACCAAATAGTCGAACAGTTCATTAAGGTTGAATTGTAATGCGCCTGTTTCCTCAAAAAGTTCTCGTTTAGCAGCATCAACTACCGATTCGTTTGGCTCTATATGCCCTCCGGGCAATTCCCAAGTGGTTCGTTGTTTATTACGAACAAAAATCCATCCTTGCGCTGTTGATGCTAGAATTACAACGTATTGATGTGTGTGATTCTCCGAGATATCAAATGTGGTTACTTTAAAGGACATCACTTTTTACATCAACTTCAAACTACTCAAAAAGTGGAATATTAACTTTGGATTAATTAGCAGTGGATAAATAAAACCAAAAACAGCTCCAATAAAGTGTGCATCGTGGTTGATGTTATCGCCCTCCTTTTTGCTCATGTAGTGTGAGTATGCTAAGTATGCCACGGCAAACACAATCCCCGGGATTGGAATAACCGCCATTAAGTATAAACTCTCGAGTGGGTCGAAGAAAACACAGAAGAAAACAAACCCCGATACCGCTCCCGATGCTCCCACACTTTGGTAGTAGTAGTTATCCTTATGTTTTTTAAGTGTTGTAAGCGTAGCAATTACCACTCCACCAAAGTAAAGCGTAAAAAAGTGTAGGATTGGATAATCAATATAACCGCTTGCCTGTAATTGCTTAAGCCAATGCTCAACGGCCATTCCAAACGAATACAGCACAAACATATTTATGAAAAGATGCAAGAACCCTGCGTGAACAAAGGCGTGGGTAATTAGCCTGTACCATTCCTTGTTCTTGAAAACACGGTATGGACTTAAAAGTAGACGTTGCATAAGATTATTCTCGCCAAAGGCATATAGCGATACAGCAACAGTAACAACTAATATAATTAGGGTCATACTTAGTGCAATATTTTAAAAACTAATTCTCGGAGAAGTTCGCCGTGATCGGTGGAGTTGTTGTTAACTCCTTTTGAGCGCATATCGTAATCGCGGAGTAGCGCAAAAATATCGATACACTTTTTGGGATCGTACTTTTTTGCGGCGGTTTCGTATTCGGCTGTAAAGAAAGGGTTTACTCCCAATTCTCGGGCAATATTCTCTCGGCTTTTATCCTTTAAAAAATGCAAACGAAATATCTTTACAAAGTACTGATGAATTGCCGATACAGTGAGCACAAATGGATTTGCCGAAGCGTTGTGAGCAAAGTAATCTACAATTCTATTGGCTTTAAGCACATTTTTCTCGCCCAATGCCTTTGTTAGCTCAAAGCGGTTAAAGTCCTTACTGATGCCAATATTTTGCTCTATGTTTTGACTTGTAATTTGCTTGTTATCGGGAGGAAGAGTAATGATTAATTTCTCCAGTTCGTGCGAAATTTTGCTTAAATCGTTACCCAAGTACTCATTGAGTAGATTTGCTGCAACCAAGTCAATCTTGATATTCTTTTGCTTGAGGTAATTTATAATCCAATCGGGTATTTGGTAATCGTAAAGTTTTTTCGATTCAAAGAAAACACCCTTTTGTTTTGCAAGGTTGGTGACCTTGGTTAGCCTATCGGACTTACCCTTTCCGTCCGATTTAGGTTTGTGGCAAATTACAAGAATGGTTGAGGGTTGTGGGGTTTTAAGGTAAATTTCAAGATCGGCAAGGTTTTTTATGTTTTGCGCCTCCTTTACAATGATAACCTGATAGTTTGACATCATTGGGAAGCGGCGAGCCGAGTTAATTACATCAGCAATGGAGATATCCTTTCCGTAGATAATTGTTTGGTTGAAAGCCTTTTCCTCTGCAGTTAGCACATTATCGGCAACGTAGTCCGATATTTTGTCGATATAGTAAGTTTCGTCGCCGGTAAGAAAATAGATGGGCTTAAAAATCTTGTTTTTAAGCTCATCTATAATATTGACGTAAGAGTCGAGTGTTAAGTTCTGTTTTGCCATTTATAATTAGAATCGAAGATGCTTTACCGATTCGCTATTGTTTATTAAGCGTTTCATCGACTCAATTCCAATCTTAATTTGGTCCTCTACAAACAGATTGTCAACCTTTTTATCGCTATCGGTGGTTTTTACACCTTCCGAAATCATAGGCTGGTCAGTTACAAGTAGCATAGCACCCGTTGGAATTTCGTTATAGAAACCAACTGTAAATATAGTAGCTGTTTCCATATCTATTGCCATAGCTCGGGTTAATCGTAGATATTCTTTAAAATTATCGTCGTATTCCCATACCCTGCGGTTTGTGGTTACAACTGTTCCTGTCCAGTAGTCGCGTTGGTGGTTCTTAATGGTTGACGAAACAACGCGCTGAAGGGTAAATGCAGGTAGTGCTGGTACTTCTGGAGGCATGTAGTCGTTCGATGTACCTTCGTGGCGAATTGCCGCAATTGGAATAATAAAATCGCCCACCTCATTTTTCTTCTTTAATCCACCGCATTTGCCAAGGAATAAAACTGCTTTGGGTTTTATGGCACTTAAAAGGTCCATAATTGTTGCAGCATTGGGACTTCCCATTCCAAAGTCAATCATTGTAATACCATCTGCTGTGGCGCAGGGCATATTGGCAAGTGGGTTTACAATTTCAACGTTGTGATATTTGGCAAAAAACTCCAAATAACCCCTAAAGTTTGTAAGCAAAATGTGGGAGCCAAAATCCTCAAGCTTTTGTCCGGTATACCGGGGAAGCCAATTCTCTACAATTTCTTCTTTGGTCTTCATATGTGTTGTTTTAGTTTAGATTCTTGTGCTGGTTAAATTGTGTTCTGCAATAAAACTTGCTACTTTTTTAGTGAATTCTAGTTGCAATATCTATCTTTTTTTGAAAATATAAATTTTGCAAAGATACTCCTTCCCGTTAAAAGCAAAAATAGTGTTTTTAAACATAGCGCGCGGAATTAAATCCGTATTTCTGTAAAGTTTTGTCTGTCAGTTGTTTGCGATTTAAATCAAGAATACTTAAATATTCTTAATATTGTAAAAATGTAATAAATATCAACTTTGGCCATATTCCGTAGTATAAACATCTATATATGTTGCTGCAAATAATCTTATATATATTTTTGCACTATGAGCGAAATGGTCAAAATACCGCTAAACCTGCCTAGTTACTCCTGTAAAACAAGGGTTAACGAATCTGTTTTGCAGATATTTGATCTTATCAGAAAAAAATATGTACAATTAACACCTGAGGAATGGGTTCGCCAGCATTTTGTAAATTATTTATTGGAGCACTGTAACGTGCCTGCTGGATTAATTGGTGTTGAGGTGGCTTTAAAATTAAATGCAGTAAACCATAGGGCAGATATTGTTATCTATAGTAAGCAGGGGAGCCCTATTGCTCTTGTGGAGTGCAAGGCGCCTGAGGTGGAATTAAACGCTTCGGTAATAGAGCAAATTGGACGGTACAATATCCATTTTAAGGCAAAGTATCTGTTTATAACCAATGGGTTAAAGCATTACAGCGTAATAGTGGATTGGGAGAGTAAGCAGTTTAAGCCCATCTCTACTATTCCTAGTTATATTGAAATGATTAGTTAATACAATATCAATTTATTATGAGCAACTTAGAGAAATATTTTGAGAAATTCCGAAATAATATTGTAGGAATTGATGCAACATATAAGACTATTTACGGTGAGCAAAAGTTAATTTACGCCGATTGGATTGCCAGCGGTAGGCTTTACCGTCCTATTGAGGAAAAGATGCTCAACCTATTTGGTCCAATGGTAGCCAACACGCATACCGAGAGCAGCCATACCGGTAAGTTTATGACCGATGCGTACCATTTCGCCTTACAGGAGATTAAGCGACATGTGAATGCTGGTAAGGAGGATGTTATTGTTACCTCAGGTTTTGGAATGACCTCCTCTATCAATAAATTTCAACGTATACTGGGATTTAAGAATAGCAGTTTTGTATTCGAGAATCCAAAGGAGCGCCCTGTAGTGTTTGTAACCCACATGGAACATCACTCTAACCAAACCTCGTGGTACGAAACCATTGCCGAGGTTGTGGTGGTAGAGCCAGATAATAGTTTAACCGTTTCGCCCGATAAATTGCGCGAGATTGTAAAGCAGTACGCCGATAGACCAATGAAAATAGGTTCATTTACTGCTTGCAGCAACGTTACAGGTATAAAAACGCCTTACCACGAGTTAGCCAAGGTAATGCACGAGGAGGGTGGTTTATGTTTTGTTGATTTTGCAGCATCGGCACCCTATGTGGAAATGAATATGCACCCAGCAGATCCAATGATGAAACTCGATGCAATTTTCTTCTCTCCTCATAAATTCCTTGGTGGTCCAGGAGCTTCGGGTGTGCTAATTTTCAATTCACAGCTTTATAAGAATCGTGTTCCCGACCATCCGGGTGGTGGTACAGTAGATTGGACAAACCCCTGGGGCGAGTATAAGTATATTGATGATATTGAACGCAGAGAAGATGGGGGTACGCCTGGTTTCCTTCAGGCAATCAGAACTGCTTATGCAATTAGGCTTAAGGAGCAGATGGGTACTGATAATATTCAAAAGCGTGAGGAAGAGCTGGTTGAGTTGGCTTTTGAGAAAACTAAAGGAATTCCTGGCTTGCATATTTTGGCCGATAATTGCAGGAATAGGATAGGGGCAATATCATTCTACATGGAGAATATTCATTATAACCTTGTAGTTACATTGCTGAGCGAACGTTACGGAATACAAATGCGCGGTGGATGTGTTTGTGCGGGTACTTATGGTCACTTCTTGTTGAATGTAACCAAGGAGCAATCGCACAAGATTACCGATATGATTAATCACGGCGATTTATCAGAGAAGCCAGGCTGGGTGCGTTGGTCAATACATCCAACCACAACCAATGCAGAGGTTGAGTATATTGCCAACGCTTTGAGGGAGATTGCCCAAAATGCAAAGGTTTGGAAGGACGATTACTCATACTGCAAGCACTCAAACGAGTTTTGCAATAAAAATCCTGAGGCCAGAAAATTCTTGATTCCTGTTCAGGAGCATTTCAGTTTAGATTAACTTTTAGAAACTCGAGGTTTTGGGTTGAGAAGCTGGAGCATCACTTCATCTTCCCAACCTTCCCTTGTTTTTAGCCAAGCTTTCTTAACCCCAACCTTTTCGAAGCCTTTATTTTCAAATAGTTGAAGACTAACTGTATTGTTTGCTGAGATATTGCAGTAAAGTTGGTTTAACTGAATAATTTCGAAACTGTATCGAATAAGTAGGCTTAATGCCTCGGAGGCATAACCTTTTTGCCTATGTTCTTTGTTGGAAATAAGAATTCCAAGCCCAGCACGTTGGTGGTAAGGGTCAAAATCGAAAAGGTCAATTAAGCCCACAGGAAAATTCATTAACGAACTCTGATTTTTTGCCTCAATAATTAGCCTGAGTTGTTTTGTTTCCCAAATATCCAAATGTGCCGTTTCGATATATTTTTTTAGTACAAAACGCGAAAATGGAGTAATGGTGTTGCTTACTGTCCATATCTCCATGTTGTTTTCCCAAGTGTAAAGAGTTTCAATATCGGTTGGTTCTGGAGCCCTAAGTTTAACAACGCTATTTTCTAGGATATTCTCACCCATAATTTACTAGTTATTTTATTTTAACAACCATTGCATTTGGGAATCCTAAAACATTGATTTTTTCGAGTTGAGACTGGGCTATTTCTTTGGAGTTGAATGCTCCAAAGTAATATCTGTAAATTCCATCTTTACCTTTCTCTTCGGTTGGTACAAATCCCTTAAAAGTGGCTTTGCTTATGGGGGTTTCACTTGTCATAAGCAGAACGGAAAATAAACTCTGGGAGTTAAATCTTGTTATTTGTTCGGATTTAATTAGTCGTGCTAATTCAATTTCACTAACTAGCATTGCATTGGGTAAATCGAAGTCGATGATTTTATTAAGCATGGGTATTGCAACAGATTTATTGGCAAACGATCCAATATTGATATATGTTGCAGCACCAACGTCAGTTCTTTTGGAATAAGTATCGAGTTCTTTTTCTGCTTTTTTAATTGACTCAGGGGTAAAATTATCCCCTGGCTTGGCTAATAAAATAGTATAGGTTAGGTCGTTAGGTTTAAGATTTTCGGGTATATCGATATCATCAATTTGAACACTTTTATTTCCACTGAATATTCTTATGCTGCCTCTTCTGTTAAACCTTCTACCTGCTGGATTGTCAGTGCCATCGGGGTTAACATTAGAGGCAATGCAGCTCAGGGCTCCCATTCCTTTCACAATAAATCTACGTTCGTTAATTCCTTTATACACCAAATATTCCACAATAGACTTGGCTCTTTTCGACGATAATTTTAAATTGTAGGCAGGAGATCCTTTGCTATCGGTGTGCCCGCATACTTCAATGTATAGTTCAGGATACGATTCCATTAAACGGAAAACTTTTTCAAGTTCAAATTTTGACTCGCGGGTTAGTGCATAGCTGTCAAAATCAAATAGAATTGTATTTAGCTTTAGTGCAAGACCTTGTGAAATAATATTAGATGTAAGGGTCAATTCAATAGGCACGATCGATTGGTTGAAGTTTTCTGGAATGAACACACTAACCGGATTCATGCTATAGTTCTTGCTTGTTGCTTCAACTAAATAACTGCCAGGTTTGGTTTTTATTTTGAAATCGCCGTTGGTCGATAGGACTATGTTTGATTGAATTGTTCTACTTTCAGTATCTTTAAGACTTATTGCAATACTGTCAGGGCATATTTCGGCATTGTCACTTAAGGTTAGTTTTCCTATAATTTCAACTAGCGTTTCAGCAATTTTAGGCTTAATCTCAACTCGGTATATTTCGTAAAAGGTAATCAAATCTTTACTAACCATTGGCATTAAGGCTGTAGTGCTGTCAATAGGGAAATAGTAAAACTCATTATCCGGGGTATTAATGGGGTATCCAAGGTTGATTGGTGTCGACCATTTATTGTTGGGCAGGAGTTGCGAGTAAAAAATATCGAAACCTCCCATCGAGTTATGACCTTGCGACGAAAAATAAAGTGTTTTTCCATCGTTCGATAGTATTGGCGACTCCTCGTTATAAGGTGTGTTTATTTCAATCAAATTTCTTATGTTTCCCCATGTCCCATTATCCATTCTATCGGCTATGTAAATATCCAATCCTCCTTGCCCTCCCTTTTTATTAGATGTGAAAAGCAATTGTTTCCCATCGGCAGAGAAAGAGGCAAAGGTTTCCCAATCCTTCGAGGTTATTCCACTGTTTAGTTTTTTTGCAGGTTGCCAAATGCCATTTACATAGTTGGAGTAGTATATATTCCCGCTGGTAATTTCATTTTTAAAAAGTAGTAAAACTGTTCCATCGTTGTTTAAGGCGGTGGAGTATACTTCGCCCTCTACGCCTAGTTCAAGGGTAATGTTTTTTGGCGTACTCCACTGTTCGTTTTCTTTAATGCACTGGTATATAGCGCTGTAAAACTTTTCTTTTACTGTGAATACCATGGTATTTCTATCGGCAGAAAGAACAGGATAGTTACAATTTTTATTTCGTTCTGGGAAAGGATTAAACCTCTCGGTTTGAATATTGATCGGTTTGCTAATATACTGTTTGGCGTTTTCGCACGCTTTAATTTGTTGGTTTACATAGTCGAGGTTATAAACATCCTTTATATCAAGTCTATCCTTAAACTCTGTGAAGATTTTAAGGGCTTTGTCGAGGTTGTGATTAACCATATAAGCCTCGCCAAGATGAAATAAGGCTAACGGTGGAGCTTGTGTTTCCTTGTAAGAGCCCTCGTTATATTTGGGATTTATGTTTTGTATTGCTTTTTCGAGATGAGGTATTGCCTTGCTTTTTATTCCAGATATATTAAGGTAGCATTGTCCAAGTCGAAAGTTCACATTTGCGTTTAAGGAATCCATTCTAAATAATTTTTGATAGAGTGGAAGGGCCTCTTGGTAATCCTGCATTAAGAAGAAATACTCAGCATCAGTAAATGTTTGCTTGAAAAGATTTGATTGTGCTGATAGTTGTATTGGTGTTGCAACTATTGTTAGTATAATAATATGAACCCAAGTATGAATCTTTTTTCTGGTTATCCTTTTCATCGACTATAGTTCTTTTAGATCTCCTTAATTGGTGAAAATTATTTGGGTAATTTACGCAAACAAATTTAGCATAAATTAGATTACTCGACTTAAAATTTTATTCACAATACCTGTGTATTAGTTTTTTATAGCGTGTTTTTTATCATGTGAGGTAATGTTTTTAGGTGATTGGTTAACTAAAAAAAAAGAGGGGAATCCTAGAAATTGATCCCCCTCTCAATTATAATCTGAAGTTATATGTTCTACCAGCTGCCTCCGGCACCGCCGCCGCCAAAGCTACCGCCGCCACCACCGCTAAATCCTCCAAAACTTCCGGAACCCGACGAGAAGTTTCCAAATCCGCTACTTCTGCCGCTACCTCCCAACATACTCATTGCAATCCAAAATGGTACGCTCTTTCCTAAAGAGCTAGAGTTTGTCCGGTTGTGCTTACGCATTGATAGTATTATGATAAGGAAGAATATGATGATAAAGATAATACCTGCAATAGGCGATTCACTGTTTTGGTATTGATCGGCAGTATACTTTCCTTGCGCCAAATCAATAATTACATCGGTTGCAGCATCTAATCCCTGATAGTAGCTGTTTTGCTTAAAGCTAGGAATCATCTCCTGATCCACTATTCTTTTTGTAATAGCATCTGGAATTATTTCCTCCATACCATAACCAACTGCAACAAAGGCTTGTCCTCGCTCATTGCCTACTTTAGGCTTAATAATAATAACAACCCCGTTGTTTTTTCCTTTTTGCCCTACACCCCATTTCTCACCTACTCTAAAAGCATAGTCTGCTATATCGTAGCCCAATAAATCATTTACAACAATTATGTAAATCTGGGTTGATGTACTATCATTATAGGCTCTGAGTTTCGATTCAAGTCTGTTCCATTCAGTCTCGTTTAAAAGTCCCGCAAAGTCGTTAACCAAACGCGGAGGACTCATTGGAGAAGGAATCTCCTGTGCGTTAGCATGAAACCCAACCAAAAGAGTAAAAATGAGAACAATTTTGCTTAATATTTTATTCATGACTTAGTGTATGGTATTAGGTTATCCAAACGATATTTCATTGTTAAGTTCATTCACATCATCATCCTGATAAGGGAAATATTTTTTCAATTGTTCTCCGGCCATTTTTATACCAGTAACAAGTCCTTCGGTTAAATTATTTTCCTTGAAGTTATCGAGCATTACTTGCTTTGTAGTTTCCCAAAAGTTCTCAGGAACCTTTGAGTTAATTCCTGCATCACCAATTATTGCAAACTTATGGTCCTGGATAGATAGGTATATCAGCACACCATTCCTTAGCTTTGTTTTATGCATTTTAAGTAGAGCAAATGTTTTAGCCGCACAATCAAGCACATCTTCTTTACAGGTTAAATCGATATGAACCCTTATCTCACCAGATGTGTTGAGTTCTGCTTCTTCAATGGCATCAACAATTTGTTTTTGCTGGTCTGGGGTAAAGTAGTCTTTTGGTCTCATGTTTAGATTTGTATGATAAGTTGGCTATTTGAATGTCTGTTATCTCTACTTTTTTATTTCAAAGCGAATTTTTTCAAACAATCAAATAGCCAAAGGAGATTCCCTAAATTTATTTTTTCCCAAAGTCAACTGTTGGTGCTTTTTCAGCACCAGCATCTGCTTCGAAGTATGTTTTCTTCTCGAAACCAAAAATACTTGCCCAAATATTTTTTGGGAATTGACGAATGTAAGTGTTATAATCTTGTGCTGTTTCGTTGAATTTTCTGCGTTCTACAGCAATTCTATTTTCGGTTCCCTCAAGTTGCGCCTGTAAGTCAAGAAAATTCTGATTAGCCTTAAGGTTTGGATACTGCTCAACTACAACCATTAATCGCGATAAGGCGCTACTTAATTCACCTTGGGCTGCCTGGAATTGTTTCATGCTCTCAGCATTCAAATTCTGTGGATTAATGTTTACTTGAGTAGCTTTTGCTCTTGCTTCAATAACCTGAGTTAATGTTTGCTGCTCAAAATCGGCATATCCTTTTACAGTATTTACTAAATTAGGAATAAGGTCAAGACGGCGTTGATAAACATTTTCAACATTACTCCATTGCGATGTTACAGCTTCGTCTTTTTGAACCATATTGTTATACGATCCTTTTATTGACGAATAAAGAATGATAACCAAAAGGGCAATAACCCCAACAATAATCCAAGTTTTGTTAATTTTCATAGTTGTATTTTTTAGTTTTTAGTTTTTATCCAGCAAATCGTTCAAATTTAAGTTAAAATTTGACAGGATAATATA
>Ga0209066_10004014_pt1 | contig 16309 bp, 14 predicted proteins | sample All_14_2_FD_187198 | JGI IMG/M metagenome (GOLD analysis project Ga0209066, IMG submission 187198) | Freshwater microbial communities in response to fracking from Pennsylvania, USA - Allegheny Zone_MetaG_DW_15 (SPAdes) (version 2) ...
ACCGACCGCATCGCGACTACCTGCCGGACAGCGACCCCAGTCTGACTCAACCCACTGCCGGAAGCGGCACCGGGGCAGGCAATCGGGCCGCAACCACCGTGGTCTATCTCAACGACGTGAGCGAGGGTGGCGAAACCGATTTCCCCGAACTGGGCCAACGCGTCCGTCCGCAAGCAGGCTATGCCGCCTCCTGGCGCAACCTGCACCGCAACGGCATCCGCGACCCGCGCAGTCTGCACACCGGCATGCCCGTCATCGCAGGTGAGAAATGGCTTTCGACCCTGTGGATCCGTGAACGACCATTGCGGGCATGGTGACTGTCGGCAAACGACCAAACCGAGCCTTGATTGGCACGATGTGTAAGCAGAGTGAGCGTTAGCTCATCTCCCTAACGCGGGAGATTGGAGCGGACGCGTCCCCCAATCAGGGCTGTATAGCGCCCTCAAACCAGACATCACGCGGGAAGCACATACAACCTCATCTCGGCCCGCAATAAAATGATAAAAATCAATTATTGCAGCTCTATATTTACACCCGCGAAAAATTTAAATTAGAAGCAGGATTATAAGATGTCGGACTTTCGCCAATTGCAGGAAAAATACCGCCAGCTCGACAATGATGCACTGCTAAACCTGTGGTCAAGGGAAGACAGGTTACCTTGGGCAGAAGATTTGTTGAAGCGAGAATTGATCAGCAGAGGGTTCGAACGCGAGGAACTAGATGGATATGCTGCTCTCCGATCAAAATTTGCACAAGAAGAGAGAGACCTGCGAGAAAAAGAAGAAATTGGAACAACCATGGCACCCGGAATTTTGTTTGCCGACGTCGCAATAACAGTTTCGACATATCAAATTTTTGGGGAGAAACCCGCAATAGTCGCAGCCATTGCGTCAGCAACCGCGTATGAATTCGTAATGCTTAGGTATGTCAAGCATCTAATTGAAATACATCAAAGCATATTTAATTTAGCAACGCTGAAATCAGTTCGAACCATGGTTATGGTAGGTGCATTTATTGTATTCGGAATGAGTTTAATATTCAGTGATTGAAGCCTTCGCTTGAAGTTCATGAATTCAGAACCCCATCATGTCTTGCCAGTTCCGATCATCAATGCCTGCGCATCAGCGGCGTCCGCAGCAAGCGCCCTGATAAACTAGCCACATGACCGCTTCCCTCGCCTCGCACGATTTCACCCTTTTTCCTGATGACCTTGAGCGCCTCGCCAACCTGTGCGGGCCGCTGGATGAGCATTTGCGCCAGGTCGAGCGACGACTCGGTGTCGAGGTGTTCAATCGGGGCAACGTGTTTCGCGTGACCGGCGAGGAAGCCATGGTCGAGCGTGCCGAGGCGCTGTTGCGCGAGTTGTATGCGCTGAGCGATCTGGAAACCCTGAACGCGCATCGGATCAACGTGTTGCTGCAGGATGCGGGCATCGAAGCACTGGTCGAACGCGGTGCCGAGGGGGCTCAGGATGTCAGCATCAAGGTCAAGCGCGGCACCATTCGTGGCCGTGGCCCGAATCAGGCGCGCTATCTGCATGCCATCGCGACGCATGACATCAACTTCGGCATCGGCCCGGCGGGTACCGGCAAGACCTTCCTCGCGGTGGCGATGGCGGTGGAGGCACTGAACGAGAACCGCGTCCAACGGGTATTGCTGGTGCGTCCGGCGGTGGAAGCAGGTGAAAAGCTGGGCTTCCTGCCCGGTGATCTGAGCCAGAAAGTCGATCCCTATCTGCGGCCGCTCTACGATGCGCTGTACGAGATGCTCGGCACCGAGCGCGTCGCCAAACTGCTGGAACGCAATGTCATCGAGATCGCGCCACTGGCCTACATGCGCGGGCGCACGCTCAACGATGCCTTCGTGATTCTGGACGAAGCGCAGAACACCACGGTCGAGCAGATGAAGATGTTCCTGACCCGCATCGGTTTCGGCTCGACGGCGGTCATTACCGGCGACCTGAGCCAGATCGATCTGCAGCGCGGCCAGAAATCGGGGCTGCGTGACGCGCTGGACGTGTTGAAGAACGTGCAGGGTATTTCGTTCACCTTCTTCACCGCGGGCGATGTGGTTCGGCATCCACTGGTGGCGCGGATCGTGCGCGCCTACGACGCACGGGATGGTGCCGAGTCGCGCGTCGGCAACCCGGAGTCGGCGGAATGAGCGAGATCGCGATCAGTTATGGCCTGCCGCGCGCAGGACTGCCTGCGGCGCAAACCTTGCGCCGCAGTGCCGAAGCCGCCTTGCAGGCCTGCGGGCGCGCGTCGGCCTTGTCGATCCGCCTGGTGGACGAAACCGAAGGACGCACGCTCAATCGCGACTATCGCCACAAGGATTACGCCACCAATGTGCTGAGCTTTCCGGTCGAATTGCCCGAGGGTGTGCCGGTCGACTGGCTCGGTGATCTGGTCCTGTGCGCGCCGGTGGTGGCCCGCGAAGCGAGCGAACAAGGCAAGACGCTGCGCGCGCACTACGCCCACCTGGTCGTGCACGGCGTGCTGCATCTGCTCGGCTTCGATCACGAAAACAACCGTGATGCCGAACGTATGGAGGCAGAGGAGCGCCGCATCCTCGCGCAGTTGGGCATTGCCGATCCCTATGCCGGTGAGACGCGCTGATGCGCGCACATTCCCGGTTTCACGCACGGAGAACCTGAACATGTCACGCACCTTGCTCGTGACCGGCGGTGCCGGTTTCATCGGTGGCAATTTCGTTTTGCGCCAGATTGCCGCCGGGGATCGGATCATCAATCTGGATGCGCTCACCTATGCTGGCAATCGCGACACGCTGGCCAGCGTGCTGAGCAACCCGGCGCACATCTTCGTCGAAGGCAGCATCGCGGATCGCACCCTGCTGGATCGACTGCTGCGCGAGCACCAGCCGGACGCGATCATCAACTTCGCCGCAGAAAGCCATGTCGACCGTTCGATCGATGGACCAGCGGCGTTTGTGCAAACCAATGTGGTCGGCACCTTGGCGCTGCTGGAATCGGCGCGCGACTACTGGCGCAGCCTGGAAGGCACGGCGCGCGAGTCCTTCCGCTTTCTGCATGTGTCGACCGACGAGGTGTATGGCTCGCTGGGCGAACAAGGCAAGTTCACCGAGCATTCGCCGTATCAGCCCAACTCGCCCTACTCGGCCTCGAAGGCGGCTTCTGACCATCTGGTTCGCGCCTTCCATCACACCTACGGCCTGCCTACGCTGACCACCAATTGCAGCAACAACTACGGGCCGTTCCAGTTTCCCGAAAAACTCATCCCGCTGATCATCCAGCGTGCTGTGCAGGGTGAACCGCTGCCGGTTTATGGCGATGGCAGGAACATCCGCGACTGGCTGTTCGTTGGCGATCACTGTGCGGCGATTGATACGGTGCTGCGCAAGGGTCGCGTCGGTGAGGTCTACAACGTGGGCGGCGATGCCGAGCGCGAGAACATTGTCGTGGTGCATACGCTGTGCGCCTTGCTGGATGCACGCGTGCCACGCAGTGATGGTCAGCCGCGCGCCTCGCAGATCACCTTCGTCGCAGATCGCCCCGGACATGATCGCCGCTACGCGATCGACGCCAGCAAGTTGAAGTCGGAACTCGGCTGGCAGCCCGCGCAAACCTTCGAGCAAGGCATGGCGACCACGGTGAACTGGTATCTGGCCAATCACGAATGGACGCGCCGCGTGCTGGATGGCAGCTATCGCCTGGAACGCATCGGCACCGGCAACTGAGGACAGCGCATGAAAGGCATCATCCTGGCGGGCGGCTCGGGCACACGGCTCTACCCGATCACTCAAGCAATCAGCAAGCAACTGCTGCCGATCTACGACAAGCCGATGATCTATTACCCGCTAGGCACGCTGATGCTGGCGGGCATCCGCGAGGTGCTGGTGATCAACACGCCGCACGAGCAGGCCTTGTTCAAGCAATTGTTGGGCAATGGCGAGCAGTGGGGCATGCGGATCGAGTACGCCGTGCAGCCGAGTCCGGATGGACTGGCGCAGGCCTATCTGATCGGCCGCGAGTTCGTGGCCGGGCAGCCCTCCTGTCTGGTGCTGGGCGACAACATCTTCTACGGACATGGCTTCAGCGAGCAGTTGCGCCGCGCCGCGCAGCACACCGAAGGCGCGACGGTGTTCGGTTACTGGGTACGCGATCCGCAGCGCTATGGCGTGGCCGAGTTCGATGCCGATGGTCGCGTCATCGGTCTGGAAGAAAAGCCGGTCAAGCCGAAGTCCAACTACGCGGTGACCGGTCTGTATTTCTACGATGGCCGCGCGCCGGAGTTTGCCGCGCAACTCAAACCGTCCGCGCGTGGCGAGCTGGAAATCACCGATCTCAATCGCTGCTACCTGGATGACGGCAGCCTGCGTCTGGAGAAGTTGGGTCGCGGCCATGCCTGGCTCGACACCGGCACGCACGAGTCACTGCTGCAAGCCGGCAACTTCATCGAAACCATCGAACAGCGCCAAGGCTTGCGGGTCAGTTGCCCGGAAGAAATCGCCTACCAGAACGGCTGGATCAGCGCCGATCAACTGCGCGCCCTGGCGATGCCGCTGATCAAGAACGGCTACGGGCAATACCTGTTGTCGCTGCTGGAACTGGGGCTGGCCCGATGAAGCGGATCGAAACCGACCTGCCTGGCTGCGTGGTGATCGAACCTGCCGTGTTCGGTGATTCGCGCGGGTTCTTCTACGAAGGCTGGAACAAGGCGCGCTTCGCCGACGCGGGCATCCACGCCGAGTTCGTGCAGCACAACGTGTCCAGTTCCAGTCATGGCGTGCTGCGCGGACTGCACTACCAATGGCCGAATCCGCAAGGCAAGCTGGTCAGCGTGCTGGAGGGCGAGGTCTACGATGTCGCGGTCGACATCCGGCGCGGCTCGGCGCACTTCGGGCGCTGGACTGCAGTAATTCTGAGTGCCGCCAACAAGCGGCATTTCTGGATTCCCGAAGGCTTCGCGCACGGCTTTGCGGTGCTCTCCGAGCGCGCCATCTTCAGCTATCTCTGCACCGCCCATTACGACCGCGAGGCCGATGCCAGCCTGCGCTGGAATGATGCCGACATCGCCATCGACTGGCCGCTGAGCGCACCCTCCCTGTCGGACAAGGATGCCAAGGCACCGTTTTTGGCGGAGGTCGCGCTGGATCGCCTTCCGCGCTTCAGCGCGTCGTAGCCTAGGAGCCTGTTGGACTTGAAGAATCGAAGCGAAAACTCGACTGGGCGAGGACAGTTTTTGCCGGTTTCGTAGGGCAATAGTTGAACTATTGCCCAAGGAAACGGCGAAAAATGGACCGTCCAGACGGATTTGCAGCCGATTTCCTTTCAAGTCCGACAGACTCCTAGCTCGGCACGGATTCGGGGCGATCAGGCCTTCGATCTCGCTGCGAACCAATGGCAGCGATTCTTGCCCGCCTGCTTGGCTTCGTACATGGCGTGATCGGCATGGCGGATCAGCACATCCGGGTCGCTGTGATCCTCGGGATACAGGGCAACGCCAATGCTGGCGGAGACTTCGGAAAACCGACCCTGTGGTCCGTCATAGGGCAACGCGACCGCTTGCAGCACGCGTTCCAGCAAGGCCTTGCATTCACTCGGGCTGTGCAGGTCCGCCAGCACCAGAATGAATTCATCACCGCCAAGTCTGGCCACCGTGTCACCTTTGCGCGTGCCGTGACTCAAGCGTCTCGCCACCTCGATCAGCACCGCGTCACCGGTGTCGTGACCATACTGGTCGTTGATCTGTTTGAATCCATCCAGGTCCAGGTAGCACACCGCCACCTGCGTCGCATTGCGCTCGGATCGCGTAATCGCCGCCGCCAACTGCGTCCCGAGTAACAACCGGTTGGGCAGTCCGGTCAGCGGGTCGTGCGCGGCGGCATGTTCCAGATAGGCCGAACGGCGCTTGTGCTCGGATATGTCACGGATATCCGCGATGACGTGCGGCTCGTCACCAAAATCCACGACCTTGCCCGACAACAGGACACTGACAATCTGTCCCTGCGCGGTGCGCAGCTCGGTCTCGAAGTTGAAGGCCTGCCCATCGGCTTGCAACCGCTCGCGCCAGCGGTGGCGATCTTCCGCACGCAACCAGATATCCAGATCGCCCGGCGCGGTACGGTGCCCCTCGGGCGACTCGTGCGCAAGACTGAACAGTGCCTTGAAACTGCGACTGGCGCCCAGCACCAGGCCATCGCTCAGGCGCGTCAAAGCCACCGGGCTCGGGCTCAGCTCGAAGATCGCCTCGAAGCGCGCATCCGATTTTCGCAAGGCTTCGCGCACGCGATCCTGTTCGGCCAGCGCGTGCTCCAGTTCGGTGGTTCGGGCGCGCACCTGATCTTCGAGCATGATCGCCGTCTGAAACAGCGTGAAGTCGGAGCCTTGGACTTCCGTGCTGCGTTCGGCGCGATTCATCAGCACCTCAACCATCTTGCGAAGGCGCCGGTTCTCTGCCTCCAGACTGGACATGTCCTGCTCAGCCATTCGCTTGACTCTCGACCGGCGTGGCACCGATGGCGATGCCAGTGAAAGTCTGATTGACGTGAACGCCATGAAACTGCTCGCCATAGGTGGCAAAGCCCACCACGCGATGACGGGTCATCAACGCCGATACCGCGTCAACCAGACCGTCATTGAGAACTTCCACGCGCCGCAACACACAATCGCAGCCGAGAATGACCTGCGGCGGACCGATCTCTGCGGCGACCGCCTCGAACGTGCGCTGCAGGCTGTCCAGCAGATCGCCGCGTTTGGCGAGACGCAAGACCATGCCTTCCTCGATGGCACAGAAGAAGTGCAGTGCGCCCTGCTCGTCGACGTTGCTGATCGAGCGCACATAGCCCTCACCGCCGATCAGAACCAGCATCGGGGCGGAGGCAAATCGCTGTGGATCCAGGTTGTCGCGGGCAACACCAGTCAGGGCCGCATAGGATTCGGCAGCAGGTCGACCATCGATCTCGCGCACGATACGGTGCTCCGCATCGGCCTCGGTGACCACCACGCGCTGCTGGTCCGCGCTGAAGTGCTGGGTCTTGAATACACGAACCGGCAAGCGGGTACTGACCAGCACCAGCGCTGCCGCGTTCTGCCGAAACCGGCCATTGAAATAGACCCAGGTTCGGCGAAAAGCCAGGCCATCACCCGCCGAACCACCGACCAGCGGAATTGACCCGAGCGCATGCTGGAAGACCCGCGTCACCGGTTCCTCGCGTACGGATAGCCCATCGATGATCTGGAAGGCAAAATTCTGCCGTTCGTCGCTGTCGGGCAAACCCTGCAGAAACCGCATCAGCAGATCTTCCACAAAGGCCTGTCCGCGCCGCATCTCGAATTGGTCCAGACCATCCAGACAGCCTGCGAGGCAACTGAAATCACGCCGACTGAAGCTGAGTCCGCTCAGGCCATCCTGTCGATAGCCCGCTGGTCCGATCTCACCTGCCGTGGTGCAACCCACCACCGGCGTGTCGCCGAACAGGTCCTGCAACGCCTCGGCCAAGACATCGAGGTCGTAAGCACTGGAGCAGAAGAACAGCACCATCGCCGGATCATTTCCGGCGACCGCCGCGTGGAACTCTCTGGCGGCCACGCGCGCATCCGCAGCGAACGTGTGTGCGCGACAAATCGATTCCTTGTTCCCCATTCATCGCCTCGTCGACAACCAGCCACGCCTCGGAAAATCGCTACCCACAACGGTGCACCCGCTGCATTGGATCGATTTCAACGCGCGGCACCGCCCGGACACACGCGGGCGTGCAAGTTGCACGCCCGCATTCAGGGTGTCAGTGTCCGCCGTCCATTGCCTTCAATTCGGCGACCAGTTTGTTGACCATGTCGGCACCATCACCAAACAACATCCGGGTGTTGTCGGCGTAGAACAGGGCGTTCTCGATACCGGCAAAACCGGTTCCCTTGCCGCGTTTGATGACGATGGTGTTCTTCGAATTGACCACGTCCAGAATCGGCATGCCATAGATCGGGCTGGCCGGATCGGTCTTGGCAACCGGGTTGACCACGTCGTTGGCACCAATCACCAGCGACACATCGGTGATCGGGAACTCGGGATTGATGTCGTCCATGTCGACGATCAGGTCGTAGGGCACACCGGCCTCGGCCAGCAGCACGTTCATGTGCCCCGGCATGCGGCCAGCCACGGGATGAATGGCGAACTTGACCTTCACGTCACGCTTGATCAGTTGTTGGGTCAGTTCCCACACCTTGTGCTGCGCCTGGGCCACCGCGAGACCATAGCCCGGCACGATCACCACACGCTCGGCGTAGGCCATCATCGCGGCCACATCCGAGGCCTCGATGGGCTTCTGCGAGCCGGTGATGGCCTGTGCCTCACCACTGCTGCCGCCGAAATTGGAGAACAGCACATTGCTGATCGGGCGATTCATCGCCTTGGCCATGAGTTGCGTCAGCAACAAGCCAGCGGCACCGACCACGGTACCCGCGATGATCAGCGACTCGCTCTGCAGGACATAGCCCTTGAAGGCCACCGCGAGGCCGGTGAAGGCGTTGTACAGTGATATGACCACGGGCATGTCGGCACCACCGATCGGCAGCGTCATCAACACGCCGAAAACCAGCGCCAACACGAAGAACACGATGATCAGGCTGACATCCAGCTTGAACACCAGCCAGGCACCCAGACCGAGACAGGCGAGGAACACGACCAAGTTGACGAACTGCTGGCCCGAAAAGCTGAAACGCTTGTCCAGACGACCGTCCAGCTTGGCCCACGCGATGACCGAGCCTGAGAAAGACACTGCACCGATCAACGAGCCCAGAATCGCCAGCACCAGCTTGGTCGAATCCAGGCAGGCGTGTGCAGCCATGTCTGCAGGCGTGCAGGCCCCCGCGTGTCCTGCCGCGTTCACCAGAGCATAGGCACCGATGGCGGCGGCCGAGCCGCCACCCATACCGTTGAATATGGCGACCATCTGCGGCATGTCGGTGATGGGCACGCGCTTGCCCCACAGCCAGAACACGAAGGACAACACGATGGCAACCGCCATCAGGCCGAAGTTCAGCGGATCGATGCCGTGATTGCCCCAGGTGCCGGGTGCAACGAACGTCACCAGTGTGGCGATGACCATGCCGACGCCAGCCCAACGGATACCGCGCTTGGCGGTGACCGGCGAGCCCATCTGCATCAGGCCGACGATGAACAGCAATGCCGCCGCGAAATAGCTGGCCTTGGCAACGAAGTCGAGAATGACCGGAAGACTCATTTCAGCCTCCCTTCTTCTTGCTGGACTTGAACATTTCCAGCATGCGTTCGGTGACCACGTAGCCACCGACCGCATTGCCCGCGCCGAGCAGCACCGCGACGAATCCGATGGCACGCTCCAGATTGGTATCCGCGTGGGCGAGCGAAATCATTGCGCCCACCACCACGATGCCATGCACGAAATTGGAGCCCGACATCAGCGGCGTGTGCAGGATCACCGGCACGCGCGAAATGATGATGTGACCGCAGATGGCGGCCAGCATGAAGATGTACAGCGCCAGAAACCCGTCCATCAGGCGGCTCCTCCTTCGATCTGCTGCCGGGTGGCGGCATGTTTGATTTCGCCTGCGTGGGTCAGGCAGGTGTTGGCGATCAGGTCGTCGTTCCAGTCCAGCTGGATTCCACCATCCTTGATCGACAGGCTGAGAAAGTTGTAGAGGTTGCGAGCGTACATTTCGCTGGCATGGATGCAGCCCATGCTGGCCAGATGGGTCGGCCCGACCACGCTGACACCATTGCTGGTCAGAATGGTTTCCCCCGCCTTTGTCAGCTCGCAGTTGCCGCCGGTTTCGGCGGCAAGATCGACGATCACGCTGCCCGGTTTCATGCCGTCAACCATCGCGGCACTGATGATCTTCGGTGCCGGACGCCCAGGCACTGCTGCCGTGGTCACGATCACGTCGACGCCTTTCAGATGCTCGGCCAGTTTGCGCTGCTGCTCGGCGCGCTCCTCGGCGGTCAACTCGCGCGCATATCCGCCGCTACCCGCCGCACTGACACCGAGATCGAGGAACTTCGCACCCAGCGACTCGATCTGCTCACGCGTTTCCGGCCGCACATCGAAGCCTTCCACCTGCGCACCCAGTCGGCGCGCTGTGGCGATTGCCTGCAGTCCGGCCACGCCCGCACCGACGATGAGCACTTTCGATGGCCGGATGGTGCCGGCGGCCGTCGTCAACATGGGGAAGAACTTGCCCGACACTTCGGCGGCGATCAGCACCGCTTTGTATCCCGCCATGCCAGCCTGTGAGGACAACACGTCCATCGCCTGAGCGCGCGTGGTGCGCGGCAGCAGCTCCATCGCAAACGCCGTGATCCGGCGATCACGCAGGGCTTTGACACGCTCGGCGCTGGCATGCGGCTGCAAATAGCCAATCACGATGCTGCCTTCGCGCAACTGGGCGATTTCGTCCAGCGACGGCGGCTGCACCTTGAGCAACACGTCGGCTTTGGCCAGGGCCTCTGCCGCGCTGGCCACGATGCTGACATCGGCAAAGCTGGCATCGGGAAAGAACGCGGCATTACCGGCGTCCTTCTCCAGCACCACCTGCACCGACGCACTGCGCAGCTTCTTGGCAATTTCGGGAGTCAGGGCGATACGCCGCTCACCCGCCACCGATTCTCTTACGGCTACCACAGTTCCCGACATGTTTTCCCCCCGCAATTGGACGAAGTGAGTGAGGCCACCTCAGCCTACGCCAGACTCGTTAACGTCATCTTGGTCTGCTGCGGCAAGCGTTGGGCATGCCGATCCAATGATCGCCACGCGAGCCTCGCGGTCGACGCGCCCAAGCCTGGGCGGCACGACACAGCAGCATGCTAGCGGAATTGATTCAGCGGCGGGTTCGGCACGAACAATTGCGGCGAACAGTCATACTTGGCGCGCCGCTTGCTATGCACCGATGATTCCAGCGCCCTCACTTCGGCGTCGCGGCGTCACCCGGCGCACCACCACGGGCGGCAGGCGCATTGGCGCGCAAGCGCCCCAGCACCTGATTCATCGCGTGCTCGAAGGCCGCGTCGTTCTGCCGGATGACCAGTCGCTTGCTCTGGATCATCGCGGCCAACTCTTCAGCGGATGCGACGCAGTAACGCAGACCACGCCGATTGACGAACAGCATGCGGTTGGAGATCGGACTGAACCAGCTCAGCTTGGCGGGCTGCGAGTTGCCTTCTTCATCGATGAACTGCACCCACGCACCTACTTCCAGCTTGCGAATCCGCTCGATATCGGCGGGATCGAACTCCAGCGCTGGCGACGCCTCGTCCTCTGCGTCCTCGGCTTCCGGGGCGGCTGGCTCCGGCACGTTCACGGCATTCGACGGCGGCGCATTGCGCTCGATGACTTCAACCAGTTCGCTGGATGCGCTTTGCGGTGCCTTGATTGCACTCAGTGCAGCGCGAAGCGACTCCATCACCTCGTCTGCGGCACTACCGAGCACACCAGCGCTCTGCAACACCGGATCGAGCTGCGGCCTCAATGCGGAGAATGCGGCATCACTGAAACTCGACTTTTCCTCGGCCTCCAGCCACGCACCAAGCAGTGCATCACCGGCAGATACCGCGGCCAGAAACTTCGGCGATTCGTGGCCGTCACGCAGTCCCATCAAGGTGAGGTGATGGACCCAGTAACGGCGCAGGAAGGATTCCATGGCTGCGGGCAGCCCCGGATGCTGGCGCAGTCGACTTTCCAACTCATTGACGGCGGCAGCACGCGAAAAATCGAGCCGCTCCTTGCCGCGCTGCGCTTCGGCCGCGCGCCGTTCCGCCAGCGCGATACGCCGCCGATGCTGCTCGATGAACTCGCGGAACTCCTGCTCCAGCGTCTCGAAGATCGCAATGTCTTCGTTGAATTCCGCGCTCAAGCGCTCGATCGTGCGCTGCACTCGATCCAGCAACTCGCGATCCTGTGGCGCCTCGCCGCTGTTGCCCTCGGCGGCCTCGGCAAGCGAATTCAGCAAACGCCGCGCCGGATGCGACTTCTGCAGGAACATGCGCCGGTCCAGCAGGGCGACCTTGATGAACGGAACGATCAAGCGACTGATCTGGCGGCGCGTTTCGGAGTGAAAGTCGCGCTCGTCCAGCATGACTTCGAACAGCATGCCGACCAGATCGATGGCGTCTTCATCGGCTGCCGTCATGCGCGATTGTTCGGGGTTCAGCCCAAGGCGCTCGGCGCCATTCAACACTTCCTGCTTGATCTTCTGCGCGAGTGATTGCTCGGGATCATCCAGCGCCGCGCTGACCGATTCGGGCAGCTCGGCCTGATACAGCGAAAGGACCGAAAGCATCTCGTTCGGCGACAACGGACGCAGCGGCGTGGTCTCACCCAAACCACCGGTCGCACCGTGCTCCCCAAGGGTCTGCGGCGCACCCGTCGCCCCGCCGTGCCCCGCAGGAATGCCATACGTCATGCCGCCCTGGTTTGACCGATAGGCGGCAAGCAAATCGTGAATGGTCGAGAACAGCATCTGCTCGGTGCCTTCACTGATCGGCGCCTCGCCACGCGGCATCGCGCGGCCTTCGACCATTCCTGCCAGACCGCGCAAGGCCGCCGAGGCGTAGTCCTGCTCGGGTGCCGAATCACTCTCACTGACCGAGCGCGCCGGATCGAGCGGACTGACCCGCGCACCCGCCGGCGCTCCCGGCTTGCGCATCACTGTGGGACGAATCTCGGGCAGGATGCCGGCATCGATCAGGCTGCGGTTGATCTCGCTGTAAAACGGCTGCAGAACATGTGGCAACTCGCGTTCGTACAACTTGTACAACAGCACCTTGACCCGAACCGACACATCGCAGGTCTGCAGCCCCATCCGGAAGGCATAGGCAATGTGCGCCGGGCCGATGGGATTGTTGTCGTCGTCCAGTTCCGCTGCGCCGATCAATGCCGCCATCCGGCGGTGCAGCGGATGCAGAATCGAGTTCATCTGGCGCGCAATCGCGACCGCGACCATGCGCGTGCTGAGCTGTTCCTCCAGTTCCTCTTCGCTGACCAGACTGAGTTCACCCTTGGCCATTTCCCTGGCGCCCTGTTCCAGATCGACACGCAAGGGCGTGCGCTGGTCGTAGGCGGCAAAGGTGCTGCTGATGTGATCAGCAAAGCGCTGTTCGATCTGCGGACGCTGCCGACGCAGCTCGCGCATCGCGTCGAAATATTCCTGATGATTGAGCTTGCCGTCGGCACGCTGGACGAAGTCAAACAGGGTATCGTCGGCCTTGCCGAGCACCTCACCCAGCAAGGCGGGCAGACGCTTCAATGCGCGCGCACGCAGGGTCGAGATGAAACCGCTGGTATCAAACCCAGGCTTCATCGCCAAGCGGCCATTGATGTTAAGAACGTTATCCTTGGAAATCGGGTCATTCATGGCACCCAGCGCCTCGTTCGTGGTGTGCTGCGCTGCAGTGTCTCGCTTCGCATCGCCAGCAAATGTGCGCGCAATCAATATTCGCGCACGCCTTGGCGGAGATTGTCGCGCAAATTGTTGTCACTCAGTGACAGAAATCACGCAAGTCATTCGGTATCTGCGAAGCAGTTCACACCCGAGGCGGGGCGAATCCCGAGCTTGCCGAGCACGTCGTCGACGCATTTCAGCGAATGCGCTGGAGGATCGGCTCGCGGAGGTGGCGAGTTAAGCTTGTCGCCCACCCGATCTTCGCTTGGAATACCGATGCAGTTCGATCTGAACACCCGCCGATCCGTACCGTCCCGATTGCTTGGCGAACCCGGCCCCAGTCCGCAGCAACTGCGCGACATGCTCAGCCTCGCGTCGCGTGTTCCAGATCACGGCAACCTCGTTCCATGGCGCTTCCTGCGGCTCGGCAAGGCGCCGCGCACCGCTTTGGGCGAGATGCTTGCGACCCGCGCAAAAGCGCGTGACCCGAACATCGACGAGGCGGGTCTTCGCAAGGAACAACAGCGCCTCAGCCATGCGCCGGAGATCATCGTCGTGATCGGTCGCTATCAGCATGACCACCGGATTCCGTTGATCGAACAGCAGCACACCAGTGCCTGCGTCTGTTTCAGCTTGTTGCAGGCCGCCCAAGCGGGCGGCTTCGCCGCGCAGTGGTTGACGGGCTGGGCTGCTCATGATGAGAGCGTGCAGCGGTTTCTCGGGCTGACAGACAACGAGAGCATCGTGGGCTTCATCCATATCGGCAGCGCCACCGAAATGATCGCGGAACGCCCTCGACCCGCGCTCGACAGTCTTCTGCAGGAGTTTTCGGTTTGACACGCGCGACTCTGCATCTGGTGGATTCGAGTCTTTACGTGTTCCGCGCCTGGCACTCCTACCCCGACGATGTGCGCGATGCCGAGGGCCAGCCCGCCAATGCCGTGCACGGGTTCATCCGCTTCGCACTGGAACTGCTGGAACGCGAGAAACCGACGCACATCGTGTTCGCCTTCGACGAATCGCTGGACAGCTCCTTTCGCAACGAGCGCTATCCGGCCTACAAAGCCAATCGCGAACCGGCCCCGATGGAACTCAAGCGCCAGTTTGCCGGGTGTCGGGCGCTGCTCGATGCCTTGGGAATCACGACTCTGGCAGACCCTCGATTCGAAGCCGACGATCTGATCGGCAGCGCACTGAAACAAGCACGCACATTGGGAATGCGCGGCATCATCGTGTCGGCCGACAAGGACCTGTCGCAACTGTTGCAAGCCGACGACGAGCAGTGGGACTACGCCCGGCAGACCCGCTGGAACGCTGCAGGGGTGCTGGATCGGCACGGCGTACACGCGCATCAGATCGCGGACTACCTTGGTCTGGCGGGCGATGCCGTGGACAACATTCCCGGTGTTCCGGGGATTGGCAGCAAAACGGCCGCCGCGCTGCTGGCGCACTTCGGCAGTCTGGATGCCTTGCTGCAGCGCCTGGATGAAGTGCCCTATCTGCGCATTCGTGGCGCAGCGAGTCACGCACGCCGTATCCAGGAACACCGCGACAACGCACTGCTGTCGCGCGAACTGGCGACCATCTGCTGCGAGGCAACCCTCCCCGCTCCGCTCGCGTTGCGCCCTGCGCGTGCCGATTCATCCCGTCTGCAGGCACTGTGCGAGCAATTCCGTATCGGTCCGCTGACCCGTCGACGCCTGAACGAGTGGTCCTCGGCGTCAATGGCCTAGGAGCCTGTCGGACTTGAAAGGGAATCGGCTGCAAATCCGTCTGGACGGTCCATTTTTCGCCGCTTCCTTGGGCAATCGTTCAACGATTGCCCTGCGAAACCGGCAAAATCTGGCCTCGCCCAGCCGAATTTTCGCTTCGATTCTTCAAGTCCGACAGGCTCCTAGGCGCTGGCTGCGCCTGAGCCTCGGGTCACGACTGTCCTCACGCGCACTAACCCGGCGCGCGAGGGTTGGTCGTTCGGTCGGATCAAATCCTATTCCACACACCAGCCGTCAAGACGACTAGGGTTTGCCGCCCGCCGCGGGCTGGATCGACATCGGCGTATCGCTCTCGAAGTCGGACTTCACCGCAAAGATCTTTGCCCCCTGCAGCCGGTCCCGGTTGCGCGGCAGTCCGAAGCGATCGTATTGGTCCTTCTGGCTGTTACCGATGAAATACAGGGTGCCCGCGTCATCCAGCGTGGCGCCAATCGGAAAACTCATGCCGTCCTTTCCCGCTTCCAGCGGTTTGGCATTGCTGATGGAGCGACCGTCATCGGACAGGGTGAGACGCATCACCCGCGAGGGCGGCAGCGCACTTTGCACAATCAAGAGTTCACCATCCCGCGCCGCCATGCCACCGATCGAGGACAGCGCCAGCTTCGCCGGAACGGCGATATCGAAGGGCTTTCCGGTCGCCAGTTCAAGCCCGAAGAGGCCGCGCTCGATCTCCGAGAAATACAGGTACTTGCCATCCGCGGACACCGCCATCGCCAACAGACTGGACAGGTGCGGCGCGTGCAGGATGCGCCGGAAACTGTCGTCGCGGACCTGATAGATCGCGTTGTTGAGACCATCCATCGCATACACCGCGCCATCCGGGCCGACGCGGATGGCGGTCATCAAAAAGCTCTGCCCCGGCACTTCGGGCGAGAGGAATTTCTTGATGAAACTGCCGTCCTTCAGGTTGAACTGGAAGATGCCAGCCTTGCCCAGATCGCGCTCCGCCTGGTAAGCCTTGAAGTGTGGCACGGCACTCGAAGCCACCCACAGGAAGCCACGCTCCGCATCCACGGCGATGTCGAACACCGCCCACAAGCCATTTTCCTCATCTGCCTTGACCAGCGGCTTCAGGCTGCCATCGGCAGCGAGCACCGACACCGAACCTTCACGCGCGCTGCCGACCAGCAACTGTTTGCGCGATGCA
>Ga0209066_10004015_pt1 | contig 16308 bp, 10 predicted proteins | sample All_14_2_FD_187198 | JGI IMG/M metagenome (GOLD analysis project Ga0209066, IMG submission 187198) | Freshwater microbial communities in response to fracking from Pennsylvania, USA - Allegheny Zone_MetaG_DW_15 (SPAdes) (version 2) ...
GCGTCGTGGATGACGAGAAGGTATTCGAGGAAGTGGCTGCCTGTGCGTCACGTATTTGCGCAGGCGCACCCTTGGTGGCGCGCTGGCACAAACAGTGGGTGCGGCGACTGATGACGGGCGAACCGCTTACGGAAGCCGAGAAGCGCGCTGCGTTCGACTTTCTCGCGACAGCGGATTATCGCGAGGGGCTGACGGCGTTTCTGGAAAAACGCCCGCCGGTGTTTGGCGGGCGTTGAGGGAAGGCAATCACAGCCAGCGGCGCCTCACGGCAGCCACTCAGGCGGCAGACATCATTTGCCCGCGGCCTTCATCGCCTCGGCGAACAATGCCTCTTTGTCGATGGCCTGCGGTATGGGCGCCAGCGCGGGACACAGATCAGCCGGATCAATGCCGGACCGGTCCTGCCCCAATTCTTCCGGCGTCGGAAGTCCGTCACGAACAATCTGCATCGCCGGCAAGAGGCGGCCCATCCCCGCGAGACTGCGCGCCTGCGCAATCCCCTGGTCATAACGCGCATTCACATACGCCCTGCGCGCCTGAAAATATTCGTTCTCGGTGTCGAGCAGATCGAGCAGTGTGCGCTGACCGATATCGAACTGGGCCCGATAAGCCTGGCGAGCCTTCTCGATCGAGAGCTGATGTTGATCCAGGTAACGCAGTTGCTCCTGCAGACGATGTACGTCGTTATAGGCAATCGTCAGCGTCTGGCGCAGATCCCTGCAGACCTTTTCGCGCAAGTCACGAGAGACGTTCAACTCCTCTGCGGCTTGCCGGATCCGGGCCTGATCTGCCCCACCGCGAAACAGGTTGTAGCTGAGTACCAGCTCGACCACGCCCGCGCGCGACCGACCATCCACGCCGTCCAGGTTGTGATCGATCGACTGCCGGGCACGGAAGTCTACTCGCGGGTGATTGGCCGCACGACGGGAATCCACCTCTGCCTGCCCTGCACGCACGCTTTCGATCACGGCATTCATCGACGGGCTCGAATTCAACGCCACGGTGAGTGCATCGCCGACCGTCGCCGGTTGCAAACTGCGCGACAACGCCTCGGGAAAAGCCGCCAACGGATTCGCGGGCACCTCGCCCACAATGCGGAGATAACGGGCACTCACGTCATGAAGATTGGAGGCTTCGGTCAATAGATTCGACTCGGCCAGTGCCAGACGTCCAGCCGCCTGCTCAAAATCGACACGCCGCCCCACACCCGCAGCGGCACGCTCGGCGATCTGATCGTAAACCTGTTTGTGCTCAACATAATTGCTTTGCGCAAGCGCAACGAGCTCCCGATAACGCTGCACATCGGCGTACGCCCGGACCGCCTCCAGCGCCGCACTCTCCGAGGCTTCCATCACCTCGTAGTAGCGTGTCAGACGTGCATATCCGAGACGGCTCACCTGATTGCGGGTGTAAAAACCGTCATACACCATTTGGTTGAGTGACAACGTGGCGCCCCGATGCGTATAGCTCTCGGCAGCCTGACCTGGCTCACGCAAACGCTCCTGACCGATCCCCGCCAAGACATCGACCTGCGGCAGGTATCCACCCCGCGCCACATCGCGCTCGGCATCCGCTGCACGAAAAGCATTCCACCGCGCCTGAACCTCCGGGTTCGACACAACCGCTTTGCGCGCGGCGTCAACAAGTGGATCCGGCAACTGTTGTGCGGAAGCCATCAGAGGAAACGCGGCCGTTACCGCCACAAAAATCAGGGAGCGCAATTTATTCATCATCAACCCTACAGCGCAGATACATAGTTTGAGAAATACCCGGGACCGACCTCATGCTTTGGTCATGAGTATACGCAACGTCGTCCTCTCGCAGTGCCAACTAACTAACGCTCGTGCTTAAAAAACCACTGCCATCATCGGGCAATCCGCAATAATGCAGACACCGAATAACGCCAGAAACACTCGCACCCCGCGTGCTCCCATCAATCCTCACCCTCTCCGCAGTCCCAGCCCATCTGCACACACTTCTCAGGCTTTTTTCCGCCTTGGTGTGCGTGGGCTGCCTCTGGTCTGTCGCTGCTTCACCCGACCTTGACCGAACCTACGCAATCGCCGAAAAACGCTACGGAAAGGAAACGGCCACCAGCGTGACGGCTTGGCGACAGATGCTTGCTGAGGCGCAGGACCAGCCTGAAGAAACGCAACTTGAGCACGTCAATGCATTCTTCAACCGGCGCATTCTGTTCGAAGACGACAGCGTGATCTGGAAACAACCGGACTACTGGGCGACCCCGCTGGAAACGATGGGACGCAAAGCCGGGGACTGCGAAGACTTCGCGATTGCGAAGTACGCCAGCCTGCGTCTGCTCGGCCTGCCCGCCGACAAACTACGCCTGATTTATGTACGCGCCCAGATTGGCGGGCCGAACAGCGCGATTTCTCAAGCGCATATGGTGCTGGGCTATTTTCCCGCACCCGATGCCGAACCACTCATCCTCGACAATCTGACAGGCGAGATACGCCCAGCCACGCGCCGCCCCGACCTGTTCCCGGTTTTCAGCTTCAATGACGCGGGGCTGTGGGTTTCCGGCGCTCAGCAATCTTCCGCTGACCCCACCGCACGTCTATCCCGCTGGCGCGACGTCTTGCAACGCATGCGGGACGAAGGACTTTCCCTTCCATGAATACAACAGACCCTATTAAGCCTCGCCCCGGAGAGATCCACTCATGTCCCTGATCAAACAACTCTGGATCGCCATCGGCCTGATTACCGCGCTCTCACTCGGGGGGAGCTTTGTTGTCAGCACCTTGTCAGCGCGGGAATACCTGCAGCAAGAGCTGATGGTCAAGAACATGGACAATGCCAACGCGCTTGCGCTGTCGCTGTCGCAGATGCCGAAGGATCAGACTACCGTCGAACTGCAGATCGCAGCCCAGTTCGACGCCGGACATTACCGCCTGATTCGCCTGACCAGCCCGACAGGGCAGGTGCTCGTCGAACGTGAATACAGCGGCCAGACGGCGGACGCCCCACTCTGGTTCATGACGCTGATACCGATCGAAACCCACCCAGGCATCGCGCAGGTGCAGGATGGCTGGCATCAGTTCGGGACCCTGCAGATGGAAACGCATGACCGCTATGCCTACGACTCGCTATGGGCAGCAACGCAGCAACTGCTGTGGTGGTTCCTGGCAGGCGGCCTCCTCACGGGACTGATCGGGACATTCGCGCTGAGGCTGCTGACCCGCCCCCTCGGACGGATGGTCAAACAAGCCGAAGCGATCGGCAACCGCCGCTTCATTACCACGCCCGAGCCGAAGACGCTTGAATTCCGAAGCGTCGTACGTGCCATGAACGCCTTGTCGGCGCGCATCCATACCATGCTGAGCGAAGAGTCACAAAGACTGGAGCAGTTGCGTCGCCAAACCCAGCATGACGGGCTGACCGGACTGCTGAACCGGCCGCAGTTCCTGAATCAGCTCGACACCGCCCTCGCGCGCGAAGATGCCAACTCGATTGGAACGCTTTATCTCATTCGCATCACCAACCTGCCGGAACTGAACCAACACGCGGGGCGTGCAAAGGTTGATGACTTGCTTGTCTCCCTGGCGACGGCGCTGCGTACTGCAGACATCCCCGCCGCGCAGGTCGAGTGCGGACGCTTGAACGCGTCCGAATTTGCGCTGCTGACCTTGGGCGGCGGCGAACTCAGTCTCGAGGCGCTGAACGCGCTGACGCCACAACTGCGCGAGATCGCCACGGCGCACTTACCTGAAGCCGAGCTGGTCGCTGCGTCCGCCCGCTACACGGCCGGCGAGCCACGCGGCCCGCTGCTGGCACGACTTGATGGCGCCCTTGCGAGCGCCGAACAAAGCGACGCCACGGAGACCGTGATGGCCAGCGAGCAGCCCCCCCTCCTCTCCGGAGTGGAAGCCTGGCGCCAGATGATCACCGACGCGATGGCCCATGACCGGATCAAACTGAATCGTTTCCCGGTTCACGACATGGAAGGACGCATCCTTCACTTCGAATGCCCTGTCCGGCTCAGACTGGGCGACAGCTGGCTCAACGCCGGGCAATTCCTGCCGTGGGCCGCGCGCTGTGGCCAAATCGAACAGATCGATGCGCGCGTGCTCGAGACCGCGTGTGCAACCCTGCGTCGCGACCCGGGCGGCCCCGGGCTGGCGATCAACGTATCGACTGAAGCACTTCACCACACGGACGCCCGCGAGAAATTCATTACGACCTTGCAGACACACCGCGAGATTGCGCACCGTCTATGGGTCGACGTGCAAGAGAGCACCGCGCTGCGCCATCCCACCGAATTCCGCATGCTTTGCGTCGCGTTGAGCGCACTCGGGTGCAAGATCGGCCTGAAACACGCCGGCCACGACTTCTCGCGCTTCGCCGAGTTGCACGACCTGGGACTCGACTACATCAAGGTCAGTGCAGCCTTCATCCGCGACATCGACACAACCCCTGGAAATCAGGCGCTGGTCCGCGGCCTGTGCACGCTCGCCCACTCCATTGGGCTGCAAGTGATTGCCGAAGGCGTTGGCTCACATGGCGAGGAACGGGCGCTGATAAGCCTCGGGCTTGACGGCATGACGGGCCCAGGGCTCTCGAGCACATTCGACAGTACCCGGGAATAAGCACCCCGCACCGCCGTACAATTGAATTAGCATTATCAACAAAGCGCTACAGCATACTGACCGACCACGCACGGGATCCGGGACGGGCACCGCCGCTCGACTGAATGTTTGGTGACACAGGAATACGATCACGCTTGCGGACAGTCGGCACATGCGAGAATTCGGCCATGCTTGGAGGCACGTACCTCGGCTCGCTTCGTTGCGGCATCAAGGGGGCAAAGGGCATCTTAGCGGCCCCTCCGCCCCCCATGACTAAGTATTTCATTCTGAAAGGCTACCTGACTCGTGGAAGAAGGATCTGACGCGGATTTCCAGCACGATGCACCTCTCGAACAGGGCATCGGATCGGCCGGTCGTACGACACGCCACGGATCCCAGGACTTGCTGGAGTGTCTGCTGCTGGTAGCACGTGCGCATGGTCGAACGATCACGCCCGACGCGGTGCTGGCCGGGTTGCCAGTCGGGGTCGAAGGCCTGCCCCCCTCACTGTTCGAGCGCGCAGCCAAACGTGCCGGTTTCACCAGCCGGGTCGTCCGCAAATCACTTGGCGGGCTCAACGACGCGCTACTGCCGACCATCCTGCTGCTGGAGGGCGAGACGGCCTGCGTCCTTACCGGCTGGAACACAGACCGCAGCCTCGCCAGCGTCGTGTTCCCCGACCTTGGCGAGACCGAGGTCGAGATTCCCTTCCAGACCCTGCAGGCACGCTACACCGGCCGTGCAATCCACATGCGTCCGCAGGTGCATTTCGACGCACGCGCACCGCTCGTGCGCGCTCAGCGCAGCAATCACTGGTTCTGGGGCGCGATCATCGAGAACCGCTCGCTCTACCGCGACGTGCTGCTGGCCGCCTTCATGGTCAACGTGCTTGCGCTCGGCGTACCGCTGTTCACGATGAACGTCTATGACCGCGTGGTCCCGAACAATGCCGTGGAAACGCTTTGGGTACTTGCTGCTGGCGTGTTCGTGGTACTGATTGGCGACCTCGTGCTACGCACACTGCGGGGCTACTTCGTCGACCTGGCAGGTAACCGCGCCGACGTTCGGATCTCGGCACTGATCATGGAACGGGTGCTCGGCATGCGCATGGAAGAACGCCCGCCCTCGGCAGGCTCGTTCGCCGCCAACCTGCGCGCATTCGAGTCCGTGCGCGACTTCATCAGTTCGGCGACCGTGGTGTCGTTCATCGACGTCCCCTTTGCGCTGGTTTTTCTGGTCGTGATTGGCTGGATTGCGTGGCCGATGTTGCTACCCTTTCTCGTCGGCGTTGCCATCGTCCTGCTGTACGCCCTGAGCGTACAGCGTCGCATGCACGAACTCTCCGAACTGACCTACCGGGCAGGTGCTCAGCGCAACGCCACGCTCGTCGAAGGCTTGGTGGGGCTGGAAACGGTCAAGGCGCTCGGCGCCGAAGCCCCCCTCCAGCACAAGTGGGAAAAGAGCGCCGCGCTGCTCGCACGGGTCGCCGCCCAACTTCGCCTGTTGTCGGCAACCGCGACCAACGGCACGTCCACCATGCAGCAGCTGGTCAATGTCTCGATGATCGTGCTCGGGGTCTACTTGATTGGGCGCAATGAGCTGTCGATGGGCGGCCTGATCGCCTGCTACATGCTGTCCTCGCGCGCCATGGCACCAGTGAGCCAGGTCGCTGGACTGCTGATCCAGTACCACAACGCCTCGACCGCGCTCGAATCACTGGACCAGATGATGAAACGTGAGGTCGAGCGCCCCGATGACAGCGCCTTCATCAGCCGCGGCAGCTTCCGCGGCGAGATCGAGTTCAGGGACGTCAGCTTCACTTACCCGGGCCAGCAAGCCGAGTCCTTGCGCTCGGTATCGTTGCGCATCCGGCCTGGAGAGCGAGTTGGCATTCTCGGTCGCGTCGGCTCGGGCAAGACCACGCTGGAAAAACTCATTCTCGGCCTTTACCGCCCCACCGCAGGCGCGGTGCTGATCGACGGTATCGACCAGCGCCAGCTCGACCCTGCCGAACTCCGTCGTCACATCGGCTACGTGCAACAGGATGTCACGCTGTTCTACGGCACCTTGCGTGAGAACATCACCATCGCAGCCCAGCAGGCGGATGACGCAGCCGTCATTCGCGCAGCCGACACCGCAGGCATCCTCGATTTTGTCAATGCCCATCCACGCGGTTTCGACATGCTGATCGGCGAACGCGGTGAATCCCTCTCCGGCGGCCAGCGCCAAGGGGTCGCAATCGCGCGGGCCATCATCAACGACCCGCCCATCCTGCTGCTCGACGAGCCGACAGCGTCGATGGACCATTCGAGCGAAGATGCCATCAAGCGTCGCCTCGGCGAGTTCTCGCACAACAAAACCCTGCTCATCGTCACCCACCGCACATCGCTGCTCGACCTTGTCGATCGGGTCGTCGTGCTTGACGGCGGGCGTATCGTCGCCGACGGTCCCAAAGCCCAGGTCGTCGAAGCCTTGCGTCAGGGACGCATCGGGAGGGGCTCGTAATGGCGGATCACGAGCAACGCGCCTTCAAGCGCATCGGAGATCTGGCGGATCGCCCTTCGAGCATTGGCCAGCGTCTGTTTGGTGGGCTGTTATCGCGCCTGACCTCGATCGAACGTGACGACAGCCTCGATTGGTCCAGCGATGCCGACTGGGCACGACTGCAGCAAGAACCGCTACGGGCGCGCGCCCTGCTTCGCGTTGCCGCGACAGTGGTGTTCATTCTGCTGATTTGGGCCGCATTCGCCCAAATCGACGAAGTCACCCGTGGCGAAGCCAAGGTGATTCCATCGCGGCAGCTGCAGATCGTGCAGTCGGTCGACGGCGGCGTCGTCGAGAACATTGCCGTCCGTGAGGGTCAGGTCGTCGAGGCTGGCGACTTGCTGCTGCAGGTCGACCCCACCCGCTTCATGTCCTCGCTACTTGAAAACCGGGCCGAATACCTGTCGCTCGAGGCCAAACGCGCGCGGCTTGAGGCACTGGCGCAAGGTACCGCTTTCGCCCCCCCAGCCGAAATCGAGCAGGAAGCGCCGGACATCGTCGCGCATGAGCGCCGACTGTACGAATCGACCAATGCCGAAATGAGCGCGCAGCTCTCGATCGCCCGCGACCAACTGCGTCAGCGCGAGCAGGAACTGAACGAAGTCCGCGCGCGCAATACGCAGGCAAACCGTGCATTCGATCTTGCCCAGCAGGAACTTTCGGTCACCAAGCCCCTTGCGTCATCCGGAGCGGTGTCCGAGGTCGAGCTCCTGCGCCTTGAGCGCGATGTATCGCGGCTGCGCGGCGAGCGCGAACAATCCGCAGCGCAGATCTCGCGCGTGCAGTCGGCCATCAATGAATCGACACGGAAAATTCAGGAAATCGAACTGACCGTCCGCAACCAGCTGCGGGGCGAGCTTTCCCAAGTAATGGCGCGGCTGAGCAGCCTGTCACAGGGCAGCCGGATGCTGGCCGACCGCGTCAAACACGCCGAGATCCGCTCCCCCGTACGCGGCACCGTGCAGCGTTTGCTGGTCAACACCGTGGGAGGCGTGGTTCAGCCCGGCAAGGAGGTCGTGGAGATTGTGCCGCTCGACGACGCCTTGATTCTCGAAACCAAGATCAACCCCCGCGACATTGCTTTCCTGCGGCCGGGACAACAAGCGTTGGTCAAGTTTTCCGCCTACGACTTCGCAATCTATGGCGGTCTGAAAGCCGAGGTCGAACAGATTTCGGCTGACACCGTGGTCGACGCCAAGGGCAACGCCGCCTATGTTGTTCGCGTACGCACGCACAGCTCGACACTGGGAGAGAATCTACCCATCATTCCCGGCATGATGGCGGACGTCGATATCCTCACGGGCAAGAAAACCATTCTTTCCTACTTGCTCAAGCCCGTGCTGCGGGCAAAAGCCAACGCACTCACCGAACGATGAACAGACACATCTTCATTAGCGGCAGCTCGATCGCAGCCGCCCGCTGGCAGGAAGCCATCCCGCATGCGGTGATCGCTGCATCGGCGCGTGGCCTGGATATCGGACCAAGCGACCTGGTTTGGCTGAGCGCGGAGATCCCAGATTGGCGCAGCCGTATCGTGGATCTGCTCGAACGCAATGGTTGCACCGTCATCGTGCTGTCGCTGCAACCTGATCAGCATGAAGCGATGGCGGCATTCGAACTGGGGGCACGCGGTTATGCCCATGCGCTCGCCACCCCCGGCCTCCTGCGCGAAATCGCCACGGTGGTGGAACACGGCGGATTGTGGATTGGTGAGGAACTGATCGGACGGCTGCTCGGCGCCCTCCAGACACGCCTGCCAGCCTCGCGCGACGAGGCACTTTCCGCGCTGTCACAACGAGAGCTTGAAGTCGCTCGTGCCGTTGCCTCCGGCATGAGCAACAAGGAAGTGGCTCGCGTGCTCGGCGTAACCGAGCGCACCGTCAAAGCCCACCTCGGCGCTGCGTTCGAGAAGCTGGGCGTTCGTGATCGGCTGCAGCTCGCACTGCGAATCGGCACGAGTGGCAGCATGTCTGGACAGCAGCCATCCAGCACAACCGCCTGAGACATTTCACCTCGTCCTGTCCTTTCGTCCAATAGCCGCCATCGAATGCCCGACATAGGATAGGGCCGTCATGAGACGCCCTCCGGTCGCACACGCTACCGGCCCATTTCCAGCTTAAGAAGAGGTTTGTAATGGCTACCGCCCTCCCCCCTGTTGCAACGGTCGTCGCAATCAAGGGCGCCGCGTTTGCCCGCGATGCCAATGGCAACACCCGCCCGTTGAAAGCCGGCGACGTGCTTCACGAGGGTGAAACCATTGTCACTTCTGCCGGAGGCCGTGTCGAACTGGCCATGGCTGACGGCAGCCGTCTCGACATTCCGGAGAATCAGACCGTCGCGATGAATGCTGAAATGGACGACACCACTCGTCCAACCGCACCAGAGGCGCAGTTAGCCGGTGCGGACATCACGAACGTGATCCAGGCTTTGGAACAGGGCGGTGACCTCGGCAACGCGCTTGAAGCACCGGCGGCGGGTCTGGCCGGCGGCGGCAGTGGCGAAGGCAACAGTTTCGTTCGCCTGCTCCGCATTGCGGAAGGCGTCAATCCGGTCACCTTCGACTTCGGTTTTATTGCGCAAGACAGCAACGAACTGTTGCTCATGCCGACGGCGACGAACGATTCGCAGACGGTCATTGTGACGCCAGAGATCGTCGAAGAGACGATTACCATCACGCTGACCGACACCGTAACGCTCACCGAGACCATTTCCAGCATCATCACGGACACCGTTTCCGGCATCATTACCGACACGATCACTGGCATCGTGACACAAACGGTCACCGGTACCGCACTCACTGAAACCATCACCAGTGGCACACAAGCCGTCACCGGAACGGCGCTGACTGAAACCATCACCAGCGGCACCCAAACCGTCACCGGCACGGCGCTGACCGAAACCGTCACCAACGGTACTCAAACCGTCACCGGAACGGCGTTGACTGAAACCGTCACCAACGGCACCGGCACCGTCACCGGGACCGCGCTCACCGAAACCGTCACCAACGGCACTGAAACCGTCACCGGAACGGCGCTCACCGAAACCGTCACCAACGGTACTCAAACCGTCACCGGCACGGCACTGACCGAAACCGTCACCAACGGTACCCAAACCGTCACCGGGACCGCGCTCACCGAAACCGTCACCAACGGTACCCAAACCGTCACCGGCACCGCGCTGACCGACACCGTCACCGACGGCACCCAGACCGTCTCCGGCACGACACTGACCGAAACTATCACCAACGGTACCCAGACCGTCACCGGCACGACGCTGACCGAAACCGTCACCAACGGTACCGGCACCGTTACCGGCACGGCACTGACCGAAACCATCACCAACGGTACCCAAACCGTCACCGGCACCGCACTGACCGAAACCGTCACCAACGGTACCGGCACCGTTACCGGCACGGCACTGACCGAAACCATCACCAACGGTACCCAAACCGTTACCGGCACGACGCTCACCGAGACCGTGACTAACGGTACCGGCACCGTCTCCGGCACGGCACTGACCGAGACCATCACTAACGGCACCCAGACCGTCACCGGTACCGCATTGACCGAAACCGTCACCAACGGTACCGAGACCGTTTCCGGCACCGCGCTGACCAACACCGTCACCAACGGTACCGAAACCGTCTCCGGCACGACGCTGACCGACACCGTCACCAATGGCACCGAAACTGTCACCGGCACCGCGCTGACCGACACCGTCACCGACGGCACCCAGACCGTCTCCGGCACGACACTGACCGAAACTATCACCAACGGTACCCAGACCGTCACCGGCACGACGCTGACCGAAACCGTCACCAACGGTACGGGCACCGTTACCGGCACGGCACTGACCGAAACCATCACCAACGGTACCCAAACCGTCACCGGCACCGCACTGACCGAGACCGTCACCAACGGTACCCAGACCGTTACCGGCACCGCCATGACGGAAACCGTGACCAACGGTACGGGCACCGTCACCGGCACGACACTGACCGAGACTGTCACCAACGGCACTGCAACCGTCACGGGAACCGTGCTGACGGAGACGGTGACGTCAGGCACCGAAACGTGGTCTTTGCAAACAGAAACGGTCACGACCACGACCACAACTTTCGACACCACGGGTCACATCATCACTGCTGGCGGTCCCACAGGAGCCTACCTCGCAGCCAACGGCTTGCTGATCGAATACTCGACCGAAGGCAGCAAGAACAACGGTGACCTGAACCAGGTCAATACCAACAACGGGTGGCTCGGTGTGAATCAACCGCACATGGAGCCCGGTGAGGTGGTGAATGTCTCCATCTCTTTGAATGGCGCGGATGCCGATGTCACCAAAGCCGTGATTGCCGTGAAAGCGTGGGGCAGCTCAAGCCAGATCCAGGTCACGGTCAATGGCGTCACAACTTCCTACACGGTGCCGAAAAGTGATGATCACACGATCACGGTCACGTCCGCGACCCCGTTCAACGATTTCCGTATCGTCAACACCAGTGGCAGAACGAGCATTGGCGGTTTCGTGAGCGGCGGCACGCAAGAGGTCGACATCACCCAGACCATCACTGAAACCTTCAGCACAACGATTACCGGAACCGTGCTGACCGACACCGTCACCAGCGGCACCGAAACCGTCTCCGGCACCGCGTTGACCGAAACCGTCACCAGTGGCACCGAAACCGTGACTGGCACCGCACTGACCGAGACCGTCACCGACGGCACCCAGACCGTCTCCGGCACCGCGCTGACCGAAACCGTCACCAGTGGCACCGAAACCGTGACCGGCACCGCACTGACCGAGACCGTCACCGACGGCACCCAGACCGTCTCCGGCACCGTGCTGACCGAAACCATCACCAACGGCACCGAAACCGTGACCGGCACCGCGCTGACGGAAACCATCACCAACGGCACCCAGACTGTCACCGGCACGACACTGACTCAAACCGTGACCAGTGGCACCGAAACCGTGACCGGCACCGCGCTGACGGAAACCATCACCAACGGCACCCAAACCGTCTCTGGTACCGCGATGACGGAGACCGTCACTAACGGCACCCAGACCGTCACCGGCACCGCCATGACGGAGACCGTCACCAACGGCACTCAGACCGTGACCGGCACCGCACTGACCGAGACCGTCACCAACGGCACCCAGACCGTCACCGGGACCGCTCTGACCGAGACCGTCACCAACGGCACCCAGACCGTCACCGGCACCGCGCTCACCGACACTGTCACCAACGGCACCGAAACCGTCACTGGGACCGCACTGACCGAGACCGTCACCGACGGCACCCAGACCGTCACCGGCACCACGCTCACCGAAACCGTCACCAACGGCACCCAGACCGTCACCGGGACCACGCTCACCGAAACCGTCACCAACGGCACCCAGACCGTCACCGGGACCGCGCTCACCGACACCGTCACCAACGGCACCGAAACCGTCACGGGCACGACTCTCACCGAAACCGTCACCAACGGCACCGAGTCCATCACCGGCACCGCGCTCACCGAAACGGTCACCAACGGTACCGAAACGGTCACCGGCACTGCACTCACCGAAACCGTCACCAATGGCACCGAGACGGTCACCGGCACCGCGCTGACCGAAACCGTCACCAACGGCACCGAAACGGTCACCGGCACCGCGCTCACCGAAACCGTCACCGATGGCACCGAAACCGTCTCCGGCACCGCACTCACCGAAACCGTGACCAACGGCACCGAGACAATCACCGGCACCACGCTCACCGAAACGGTGACCGATGGCACTGAAACGGTCACCGGCACCGCACTGACCGAGACGGTTACCAGTGGCACCGAAACCATCTCCGGGACCGCATTGACCGAAACTGCCACCAGCGGCACCGAGACAGTCACCGAGTACACCGAGACGGTCACGCTCAGCCAATGGACTGAAACGGTGACACTCGGCTCGTCCACGGAAACCATCACGGACACGGCCACTGTCACCGAGACCGCCACCGACACGTTCCAGAGCGAGTCCGCCTCGGCACAAACCCTGCTGGTCAATGACGTACTACCGCAGGACGACAGCCTGACCGACGGCGGAGGCGCTGCCAGCAGCGGAGATAGCAGCACCGGGGCCGACGTGTTCTCGGCACTTCAGTCCGACCCGACCAACCAATTGCTGCAAAACACACCGACGGTCGAGTAAACCGCGGTCAAGCGCGAAACGGGCGGCGGGCTTGTGCCCGCCGCCATGTCCTTTCAGAAACGAGGCGAACAATCAATGAGGATACTGTTCATTCACGAGGGGCTCGGACAATTCCAAACCCTGCATGAACACCTGAACAGCGAAGGGCTAGCTCACTCCTGGTTCCTCTGCACCACCGGCGTCTACAACGCCAACAAGGACAAGATCCCCAATCTGGTACCGTTCGCCGTTGCCGGTGAAAACCCAAACAGCTATTTCTACACGAAGAACCTCGAAGCCCGGATTCAGCGCTCCTTCCTCATCAAACAGGCGATCACCGAGCTGCTCAAGAAGACCGGCATCGATCTCATCGTGGCGCACGGGTCGGGCGGCTTTCCGCTGCAGCTCTTCGACGAGTTCGATATCCCGATCATCACGTACATCGAGTTTCCGTCCTTTGGTCATCACGGACACGACCCGAAATACCCTCAGCCGGACTACGCCACCTACCGCGACAAGGTGTTCGAGATGACCAGCTACCACCAGGCGCTCAAAAGCGACCTGGTGATCGTCCCCAGCGCATATGCCAGGGAGATGTTTCCGCGCTGTTTGCACGAACGCATCGTTCCGCAAATGGAAGGCTTCGACATCGCGCGAAAGCCGTCGACCTTTGCCAAGGAAGAGGGCGTCTTTCATGTTGGCTTCACCGCGCGCGACCTTTCCTCGGCAAAAGGCTTCGAGCAGTTCATCCTGATCGCGAAAGAGATCCAGAAGGTCCGCCAGAAAGTGCGCTTCGTATTTTGCGGCGCACCAAAGGTGCTTTACAGCTACGAAGAGGCTTTCCTGCAGAACAACTTCCCGGCCGAATCCCGTCCGGAATCATTCATGCAGTATGTTCTGCAGCGTGAAGGCATCACCTTGGGCGAAGGCTCGAGCTTCCAGCACGTCAGCTTCGCCGGCTACGATGACTTCGCAAGCTACGTCGAGGCGATGGACATGTTCCTCTATCCGCTGCAGTTCGGCTCCGCCAACTGGGGACTGTTCGAGTTGCTATTCCGCGGCAAGAAAATCATTGCCAGCGACCGCTGCTTCGTGCCCGAGATCATTCGCCACGGCCATAACGGTCTGCTCTGCAAGTACGATGACATGGCAAGCTGGGTCCGCTACGCCACCGAGATCATCGACGCGCCACACAATTTTGCGCATCTGGGAGAAAATGCACTGGCCGATGCCCACGAGCGCTTCCACATCAAAAAAATCGCACCGCGTTACCTGTCGATCTTTGACACGGTCATCCAGCGACGCAAACTCGGCGTCTTCTGAACAACAACAGCCACGGAGGCTGCGCCATGCCATTCGTCGAGCGGGACGCCAGCGGAAAGATCATTGCAGCAAGACTCGCGCCCTCGGCGACGGTCAACGAGTGGGTCGAGCCCGGCAGTCCCGAACTCAGCGAACTGATCAGCGTCGATACCCCCAAAGCCGTTTCGGAGCACGTTTACGCCTCCCTTCAGCATTCAGACCAGGGTCTTATCCGCGTGCTGGAGGATCTCATCGACACCTTGCTCGCCAAGGATGTCATCCGCTTCACCGACCTGCCCCTTCCAGCACAGAATCGTCTGCTGCAACGACGCTCCCTGAGAGACTCACTCAACAAGGGGTTCGGGACATGGCTTGATGACGATGGCGGACTGCTCTGAGCGCACAAGCCACCCCAAGAAAAAACGTCAGTTGGTTTAAACCCAACTGACGCTCGCTTGAAGTCTTGGTAACAGAGATGCCCCCAGAGCATCTCGGACGCTCAGTAAGATGGACGGCCCCGCCTCCAGACAAGCCCAGCAAGGCCCAAACCCAAAAGAGCCAGCGAAGCGGGCTCCGAGACAGGATTGAGGGGAGGAGGCGCGGATGCTACGGCAATACCGTCAAAGGCAAGTCCTGAATGATAACTGCCATCCGTCCAGTTGCTGACGCCGAACTCAAGCACATAGTTACCGGCGTTGGCGATAGTGTATTGCGACTTGACCCACCCGGAATAGCCACAGCCCACATCAAAGCAGGTATTGGAGCTGTCACCGAGGGGGGACCATACGGGCGCTCCGCCAATAATCTGTACCGCCGACGGATCAATTTCCGCTGAAATTTGAGGCAGCCCAACACCAGGAACACTACTACCACCAACCACCGGATTCGTGCGCGCCGTGATCAACATCGCAACCGGAGTCAAATCCGAAAGCAGTAGACGCGCCCATGCGTAATCCGAAAAGTCCCCTCCGTCGGACGTTATGTAATTGAAATAGAACTCAAGGCTGTCGCCCGCACCCGCAGAGAAAACGCTACTCTGCAGCACGGAACCGTTATACCCACCAACCCCCATCAGCTTAGCGCCATTGACGCCGTTAGCCGTCGACACCCAGCCATAGGCACCGCCTTCCGGCGATGCCGTCACCACACCATCCGCGCCTGACGTACCGAAGCTACCGATCCCCGTCCAACCGACGGGAAGCCCACCATCGAACGTCGTAGGCGCGGCAGAAGCCATAGCCGAAAAGCATAGCGCTGTAGCCGCAACCAAGCTCGAAAGCGCTGCGCATTTGGGTACGAACCAGTTCTTGCAAGCCATAACAAATCTCATATTCATTGCTTATCCAAATCGTCTCAGCTCACCGGACAATGCACATACAATTAGCACAATATATCGCCACCCTTAAGAAAACAACACTCAAAAAGCTTCATAACATACTGAATTTATTAAAAACAAATTCATTGAATTATTCAAAATAGAAGAACGTGATTTATATCACAAAGACATGATAATTTTCTCGTGACGAATCATCATGAGTTTCTCTGATTTTTGATTTATCCAAAGTGGAAATCCACTCATTGCCCCTACCTCACCGCGGCAACGGCTCCTTATAAACCTCCACCTTCATCCCCCGCATCTGATACCCCGCGCTCCCCATCTCCGACACCACCCGCCCCACGTTCAGCACCCCATTCACCCACACCGGCGACATGT
>Ga0209066_10004017_pt1 | contig 16299 bp, 9 predicted proteins | sample All_14_2_FD_187198 | JGI IMG/M metagenome (GOLD analysis project Ga0209066, IMG submission 187198) | Freshwater microbial communities in response to fracking from Pennsylvania, USA - Allegheny Zone_MetaG_DW_15 (SPAdes) (version 2) ...
ATCCAGCACCGCCCACCGTTGATTAATGCTTGTTTTGTAAACAAAAACTCCCAATCGCCCAATAATCATGGAAGAAAAAAAGCCAAAACGGCAAGCGGCAGCGACCAAAAAAACAACGGCTGCGCCAAAAAAGACTACCAGCGATTCGGCTGCAAAAGCAAGTACACCAAGTGATAAGCCAGCCGCTGGCAAATCGCAAAAACCTGATTTGGGTGAAAGCAAGAAAATGACCAGCCCAAGTCATAAGTCAATGACAAGGACGCCAAGGCCAGCCGCCAAGCCTAAAAAAGCCAAGAATTCCTCTCCATTTTGGGCACCTTTTGCCAAGCCCGAAGCACCAAAACCTGAACCCGAACGGGAGGAAAAACCGAAGCGTTTCAGTAGCCCAAGACCGTCACAAGAGCGCCCAAGGCCGACACAGGAGCGCCCATCGCCCGCAGAAACGAGCGAGCGCAAGCGTTTCACGAAGCGCCTATCTGACGACCAACAATCGGCTCCCCCACGGTCTGCAAAACCCATCCAACTGACGGAGCCGATGCGGCTCAATAAGTTCCTCGCCCATTGCGGTGTAGCCGCCCGCCGGCAGTCCGCTGAGTTTGTTAAAAAGGGCCTCGTGACCGTGAACGGAACCGTAGAGCCTAACCCCAGCTATCCCGTTCAACTGGGTGACGAGGTGCGCTACAAGGGGGAAGTCGTGCGCCTGGAAGAGCGTAAGGTTTATATTTTGATGAACAAACCGAAGGACGTCATCACCACTGCCAACGATGAAAAAGGCCGCAAAACCGTGCTCGACCTCATCGGCAGGAAGGTGGAGGAGCGCATTTTTCCGGTAGGACGCCTCGACCGGATGACCACAGGGCTGCTGCTGCTCACCAACGATGGCGAACTCGCCGAAAAGCTTGCCCACCCCAGCCACAAAGTGCAGAAGGTTTATCACGTGACCCTCAACAGGCCGTTCCAAAAAAATGATTTTGAAAAAGTACGCAAAGGCTTGAAACTGGAGGACGGCATCGCACAAGTGGACAGCCTACACTACGTTGAAGAAGGCAAAGATGAACTTGAAATCGGCCTGCACATTGGCAAGAACCGCATTGTCCGCCGCATTTTTGAATACTTAGGCTACGAGGTCATCAAGCTCGACCGCACCTACTACGCTGGCCTGACTAAAAAGGACATCGGCCGGGGCCATTTCCGTCACCTGACCGAGCAGGAGGTCATCATGTTGAAGCACTTTAAGTAGGGAGCAGGGAAGAGGGATGAATCATTGAACATCATCCCTCAACCCAGCCACGATTGCCGCCCCCAAGGCTGGCCCGCCTTCATTTTCTGAAACAATTATTTTTTTGCCAAAAACCTCGCCCGCCAATTCCACCCAAAAGGGCATTTTTGTGAAACCACCGTTGGCGAAAATCACTTCGAACGGCCCTGCGATTTCCTCCAATACATCACCGATGGATTTCATGTTCAAGAGAATGCCTTCCAGCACCGCCCGATGGAAATGCGCCAGCGTGTGATGAGGTCGAATGCCTGTGAAACTACCCGTCGCATTGGCGTCCCAAAGTGGTGCCCGCTCGCCGAGCAGATGCGGCTGAAAACGCAACCCATCGCAACCCATCGGGATTTTTTGCAGGGCTGTGCGGTGCCGCTCCATGCCCTTTGCCGAAGGCAAAATCCCAAAAAACTGGCGGCAAAACCATGCATAAATCACAGCCCCGTTGTTGCTTGCCCCGCCCGTGACGTAGGTTGCCACGCCCTTGGAATCGGGTGGGAAAAGTAGGTAGTTGAAAATGCGCTCCTGTGGGTCGTAAACAGGACGATGCGTGGTGATGCGAAGCGCCCCACTGGTTCCGATGGACAGTACAGCTTCGGTCGGTTGGGTAGCACCTGCGCCAAGATTGGCAAGGCAGCCATCCGATGCGCCAATGCGCCAAGGTGTATCGGGAGGCAGTACAATTTGCTTCGCAAAACTTGGCTTCAGTTTTTTTAGGGTAAAAAACGGGGAGACATGCGTAGGCAGCCTGTCAGCTGTGATGCCCGCAAAATCGAGCGAAGGGCTATGCCAATCGAGCCGTTCGGCGTCGAAAAGACCAGTGGCCGAGGCTATGGACTGGTCGGTCAAAAATTCATCGAAGAGCCTGAAAATCAGGTACTCTTTTATCCCTAAAAACTTGAAGGTGTTTTTGAAAACGGTAGGTTCATTTTGGCGAAGCCAAGCGATTTTCGGCAGCGGCGACATGGGGTGGACGGGCGTTCCCGTGTGGCGGTAGATGTCCTTGCCGAGTGGGGTTCCTTTCAATTGCGCTGCAATTTCGGCTGCCCTGATGTCTGACCACAGGATGCTGGGGGTGAGTGCCCTACCCTTTCCGTCCACGGCAATGAGGCTGTGCATGGCAGCACTCAGGCCAATAGCAATGGGCGGGGACTTCATTTTTTCCACCAGATTTTTCAGTGCGGAAACCACCGACCGGACAACCTGCTCCGGGTCTTGCTCCTGCCGACCGGGTCTTTGAGAAAAGGTGGGATACGACTTCGTCACCTCTGCCAAGGCATTGCAGGCAGTGTCAAACGCTACGGCCTTGGTACTGGAAGTTCCGATGTCAAGGCCAATATAATACATTGATAATCAATTATTTGAAACATCAATCAGAAGAGCCACTTTTGCTGCTGCTCTTACTACTGCTGCTATGTTTGCTGGGCTTTTTGTAATCAAAAGAAGCACGGAAAAGTGCCAACCATCCTCCCATGAAAAACACGCCGCCGATTGGGGTCATTGGGCCAAGAATGGTAGTCAGGCTGTCTAGTTGAAAGGCTTCGGAAGCTGCTAAAAAATAGAGCGACCCACTGAAAAAGAAAATACCAAGTACGAATAGCCACCCTGCAATATCTGTCCAACGGTGGCCGACGTACCGACTCAGGAATGCACTGAAAAATAAGGCTCCTGTGTGGTAAAACTGGTACCGAACCCCTGTTTCAAATATTTGAACTTCGTCAGGTGTCAAGATTTTCTTCAGGATATGAGCGCCAAAAGCGCCGAGGGCAACGGCAAAAAAACCTGATAGCGTGGCTAAGAGCAAGAATCTCCGGGTATGCATTGGTAATAATTGTTTTGGTCAAAGCGAATATTAGGTGCAAAATTAATGTTCCTTCTGAATTGTCACCCTCTTAATGAAAAAACTCCCGATAGTTACACACTACCGGGAGTTTCGTTTTGCTAAAAATCAACTTAGAATTTAACAAACTGCAAATGTTTGCGCTCCTTGCCATCCATTACTTGGAGAAGGTAGCTACCAGGTCGCAGGTTGCTCACATCAAGCTGTACTTGCTGAAGGCCAGTACCGTTGGATGCGACTTTCTGCGTCTGAATTAACTTACCGACCATATCAGAAATTGTAAGCAAGGTTACATTTTCCGCTTGGGAAAACTCTACCGTCAACATACCGTTGGTCGGGTTTGGATACACAATCAATTCAGAATCTGAGTGTTGTGCAGTGCTTTCCAAGACTTCATTGCGGTTTGATTCAGGATTATAGCCCGCAAATGATGTGCAGCCGCTAATGACCACATCATCAATGTATGCATTGTCATTATTTGAATTGCCAAAAGCCCTGATTCGGCAGCGGTAGTTCGACGTAAATGGCGCATTGAGGGTATGTGTTCCAGACCCACGAATATTATTTGTAAAATCCGTGCCTGCGACCCAGGTCTTTACCGTACTGTAGGTGCTTCCGCCATTGCTGGAAACCTGCAATGCAAAGGACTCGCCGTTTGAATAACCAGTAACAATATAGCTAAAGGTGACCGTTACTTGGTTATAGCTTGTCAGGTTTATATTGCCAGTGCTCATCAAGGACGTTGTGTTCCCATTCCGCAAGCGGATGCTGTAAACTCCGGTTTTAGCAAAAGATGCATTGTTCAAGCGGGTAGCATTGTTGCCACCGCTCACCCAAATACCCCAACCAGTCTCAAAGCTTTCAGAATTGATTGTCTGGGTTGTGCAGCCACTGCTAACGAGTATTACACTTCCTGTTGCAGTGCAACCTTTATTGTCTGTCACAGTGCAAGTGTAAGTACCAGCTCCTAGTCCTGTAATAGTTTGGGTAGTTGTGCCGTTGCTCCATGCGTAAGTGTATGGCGAGGTACCACCCGTAGGATTGGCCGTGGCCGAGCCATTGTTGCCACTGGTTGGATTCGTGCCAGTCACATTAGCGGCAAGTGCAGATGGCTGTGTGATGGTCACACTGCCCGTTGCAGTGGAGCTGCCGGATGTTACGGTGCAAGTATAAGTGCCAGCATTAAGACCTGCAATGGTCTGTGTAGTGCCGCCAGTGCTCCATGCATAAGTGTAGCTCCCCGTGCCACCAGTAGCAGTGGCAGTGGCTGAACCGTTACTGCCACCGTTGCAGCTCACGTTTGTGCCTGTCACACTAACCGAAAGCGGTGCAGAACCCGGTGTATAACATATATTCAGGCTCCATGAATTGAGCGAGCCGCCATCTTGGTTTGCGATGTCCTGTACGGTCAATGTCCAGACGCCATTCAGATTTTGCCCATTAAAAGCGGAAAGTGCGCTCAACGGCTGATAAGTGCCATTGTTGGTTGGAGGGCAAGGCAGCGATGAGTAGGGATTGCCAGCATCGTCGAAGTTGGTAAGCACGTTGTCCTGGCTGCTGCAAATCTGGCTGAAAAGCGTAATTTCCGTTCCAGCAGGGCTTTTCAATTTTACAATCAAATCATTTATCCACGTATGCGTAATGCCAAGGTTCAGCATGTTCACATCACTGATGGTTCCGCTGGCGGAAATGGTCAAGGTTGAAGTCACGGTCGGAGTTCCACTTGCAGAAATTGTTTTCGGCACATCCGAACTGGCTTGTGTGAGGCAATTATTGTTCGCCGTTGTGAAACTGAAAGGCGAAGCCCAAGCACCAGTGCCACAGCTATTGATTGCACGTACTCGCCAGTAGTAGGTCGTATTGGAAGTGAGCGGTGTGGTAACGTTGTAGCTAGTCCCAGTGACGCCTGTTGCATTGACCACGGTTGAGGCGAAATTGCTCACTGTGGAAACCTGCACATCGTAGGTCGTTGCATTTGCGGTTGCGTTCCAAGTCAAGGTTGGTGTCAGTGAAACACCTGTAGCACCGTTGGCTGGGCTGACAAGGGTGGTTGCACCTGGTGCACCTGCGAGTACAACCAAGGTTACGTTGGTTGACTGATTTTGGGAGCCGTCACTACCATTAATTGTCAAGTTGTAAGTGCCAGGAGTAACACCTGCTGTGGTAACGGTTAGGTTACTGTTGCCTGGAGCAGATACTGGATTCGTGCTAAATGAACCTGTTGCACCAGAAGGCAAGCCAGTTACACTGAGTGTGACGTTTCCACTGTATGTTCCTGAAACGCCAACTGCCACAGCATAAACTGCACTTGTAGGCGCACAAACACTTTGTGTGCTAGGCGTGGCTGCAAGTGTGAAGCTGTTTGTGGCTGCGGTGATGGTAAAATTGACGTTTGAAATGTCGTAGAAAATATTGCCGTTGGCCTTCACCATGATACGGCTGGTAGTGTTTGCGGAAATGACCGGAATGGTAATGCTCTGCGTTCCGTCGTTGGGTGTAGCGGTGGCAAGGGTATATGGATAAGTGAACCCGCCATCAACCGAAAGGAAGATGTCCACATTTGCGCAGCTAACAGGCGCAGCCGTGGTGCCAGCCACGTTCCAAGTGACGGTTTGCGTGCTGCCAGCAGGCCAGCTCACGTTCGTGTTTGGGGCAGTGACGACGAATGGGCCAGCCGTGCCGTTGACCGTCACAACCATATTGTCTTGGGCTGCGCAACCACCGCCGATGTGGTTGTCACGAACGACCATGCGCCAGTTGAGAGTGCGGCCAACGCTGGACAGCACTTCCCAAGTCGGTGTTGTATTGTTCACCACATCTTGCAAGCGTGGCAGGTAGCGGCTTGGCGAAGTTGTGCCCTTGAAGGAACGGAAAGCAGGACCTGTGGTGCTGGTGGCAACAGGAGGCATGGTAGCCACGGCATTGTCCATTTGCTCCCAGGTGTAGGTCAGTACGTCAGCTTCGTTGGCGTCAGAGCTGGTTCCAGTCAGGATGTAGGGAGTTGATTTTGGAATGACATAATCCGCTCCTGCATTGGCAGTTGGCGCATTGTTGATGGTCGAGTTGGTGGAGCAGGTGTTGCCGCCGCCGCTACCAGTGTTGGTCAGCTCTGCCGCAATTTCTTGCAGGCTGATGGCATGAAAATAATCGTCGGAGTGCGGTTGTACGTCTGGCGAGCAGATACCCGCATAACCCATAATGGTACTGGCACTGCCAGGTTCCATCGCCGTAGCGTTGTTGCGATTGCAGTTGTTGTTTTGTGTGTGGTTTGCACCGAACTGGTGGCCCATTTCGTGTGCCACATAATCAATATCGAAGGCATCGCCGATTGGGGCTCCTGACCCGGTCACACCACCCGCTTTAATTGTACTGGAACAAACGGCGCCAAGGTAGGCCACACCGCCGCCACCTGTGCTGAACACGTGCCCAATGTCGTAGTTGGCGTTGCCAATGACGTTGTCGCAAGTGGTTTGGTTCTGGCCAAGCATAGTGCTGCCATTATTATTGGTGTAGGGGTCGGTGGTGGGGTTCAAGAAAATCAGTTGGTCGGTGCTCGGGTGCAGTGTCATGTGAACTGAGGCGTCAGTTTCATAAACACCATTGACACGGGTCATGGAAGTGACGAATGCAGACATCACCAATGCCACAGTGCCGCCGTGGTAAGTTGCGTACTCGCCAGTGCAGGCCAGCGCCAGGGTGTAATCCCTGAATTGGCAATCGCCGATGAGCACCTTCGAAGGATCAACTGGCTGCGGCTTGTTGATTTGCTCGATTTCATCGAAATCGCATTTCCAAGGGTCATCCTTTGAAAAATCCTTTTTGTAGTAAACTTGGTAGTGTTCCACATCGCCAGCGGCGTAAGGGTCAATGAACACCGTGCTGTGTTCTGGCGACATGATCATGCCGTGAAATCCCTTGAGCGTGAAATCGCCCCGGAAGTAGGCCTGTGGGTCGTCAATGCCCTGCCCGGCGTAGGAACGTAGTGTCGGGTACTTCGCCTGCAAATCGGGGTGCATGACGGGCGCTTCGACTACTTTGAATTGTTGGAAACTGCCATCCGGCATTGGTAGCGAAATCGTAATGCTTTGCGTTTCAGCCTTCTGCGTTTGCCAAAGCGGCGCTTCAGCCAACAGCGATTTCAGCTTTGGTACGCTGAGGTCGAGTGTTAGGTATTTTTTGGGAGTGATTTGCCGTTGCTGGCTCTTTTCGGCCAGCGAACTTTTTGGAATGAAATTCCACGGGTTGGTTGCTTTGCTTTGTGCTGTTAGGGAGTAACTGACTGCCAAAAGCAACATGGACAGGACAGTAAACCTGAATGTTCTCATACTAATCAAATTAAGTATTAAAAAAATATTGGTGAAACCACTACAGCCTCCGTGAGGGGCTAGTGATAAATTTGCAATTTTTCGTTTTTTCTAGTATGTATGCAGGAATTGAATCGTTTAGGTGCTAAGGTTCAATTTTGTTGACCGAAACTAAAAATTGACAATCTTTCTTAAACAATGAGATAGGAAAATTGGTAAAGAGCAGGAATAATAATGCTAGGCGTAAAAATAGTAACAACCTTCTGTAGTTTTAAAAAGAGAACAATTTTAATCCGTCCTAAAGCTTTGCCAGCGCCTTGGCGATGACCTCCTCCCAAGCCCTGCCAATTTCAGGGTCTCTTTTCCAGTAGAAATCATTCTCCTGAATCTCGGATTTCATCGTTTGCAGGAAATTTTCAAAATCCACTTTTTCAAGGCCCGCATGGCCGCTGAACTGCTTGATGTTGGCGAAGTTTTCCAATGCATTGGCATTGTCAGAATCAATCAGTTGTAGCAACATGACCCGCAGCTTTTTACGGGTGCGCTTGTTGACGGTGCTAGCCGCAAACTTGGCCGCATAGTTGCGCTCAGGATGTTCCCGAAATAGCCGACCATAAAAGCTGCTGATGAAATCCTTGTTTTTTGCGCAGCAGCGCATGTAGCTCTCGTGTACCAACTCCGACGAACGCTCGCCATAAATTGGCAGCCTGTAAAGCTCCTTTTCCAATTCCACGAGGTTCGAGTAGCGCTTGGTGGGGTCTTCCTGAAGAAGGCGCTCCAAAATGGCGGACACTTGTTTTGTAAAACGGCCTGCCTTCAGCACGTTGCGGCGGTGGGTGGGTTTTTCGAAGAAAAGCTTCCGGTTTTGCATCACTTCCTCCACGTTCTTGCCCTTGAACAGTGGGTCGCTCGTCAGCATTTCGAAGAGAAGCAGCCCCATCAGGAACTGGTTGACCTTGTCGAAATCAATTTCTTCTGTCTGGCAGTTCAATTCCTCCGGGCTTGAATACAGCAGGTCGTCCTTGATTTTGTCGAGGCGGCTGAATCCCCGCATGTCCTTGAAAATCTCGAAGACTGAAATCACGGGCTTCAGCTCGTGGTCAATGATGATTTTCGAGGGCCGCAGGTTTTTGAGGTCAATGCCGAAATTTTGGAGGTAGTACAGGGCGTCGCAAAGCTGGCGGATGATGGAAACCGTGTCCCGCAGGGGGAAGTAGCCAAGTTCCAGCAGGTTGTCCAAGGTGATGCCGTTGATGTATTCCAGCACCACGCAGAAGGGGATGTCGCTCTCGTAGCTGCTCAGCACCTCGATTATGTTTCGGTGCTTGATTTGATAGACCAACCTCGAAAGCGTGCTGGAAACGGGCTTGATATCTTTCAAGGCTCGGATGGCCACGGTCTTCCCGCTCGACAGTTCCGTGGCTTTGTAAATCACTGCCGAGGTGCCGCTGCCGAGTTCTTCTTTCACGTCAAACTGGCGCATCATCTTCAGGCGCACCTGTTTTTCGAAGTCCCGAACATCGTATTTCAGGCCGAGGACGGTATTTATCCGATCCTCCAGGTTTTCAAAAAAATAAAGAAACGAGTCGGTAATCCGGTTGCGCTCGATTTCCAAGTCATCCGGCTTCGCAATTTGCTTCAGGCGCTTATCCTCCACATCTGCCAAGCGGTTGCGCAGGATGGTGAGCGTATTGGCGTCCGCCTCCAAGGACTTGTGCAGTCCGATGAGCGCCTCCAGTGCTTCCTCAATTTTGCCCTCCTGTACCAGCTCTCGTATCATCGTTTTTGTTTTGGAAAACTGGCTGCTGGACCCTTAACGACATGCTTCAGGTATCCAGCAGCCAGCCCTGCCAGCCTTAATCCACTTTCGCTACTTTCAGCACAGCGACATGGCCTCCGGCGATTATTTTGCAGAAATAAATGCCCGAAGTGGCACTGCTCAGGTCAAATGTCCAAGTTTTATCCAACACCCTTTCCGCATTTGTTTTGGATAAAATGCGGCCTGCAACGTCCAGCATTTCGACCCTCACTTCAAGCGGATTTTCCAGTGCCAAATTCAACTCAAACCTGCCCGAAGTCGGGTTCGGGGAGAGCTTCAAGCTGCGCAAGCCGGGCAAATCGGAAGTAGCGTTAACGCCTTCACCTACAATAACATTGACGGTGAACTGGCAACCGTTTGCATCGGTGATGGTGCAAACATGGCCGCCTGGCGACAAGCCCGTGGCAGTCGGTGTGGACTGGCCATTGTCCCACATGAAACTGAACGGTGGGTGGCCGCCAATCGGTGTCACTGTGGCTGTTCCATCATTTTGGCCCAGCACCGTTTCATCGGTAATCGTAACTCCAAACTCCGTTGGAACAATCGCTGGCACTGTACCAGTCAGTTCAATTGTGCAGCCATTTGCATCGGTGACAAGCACACTATAATTGGTGCTTGGAGGGAACGGAATCGTAGGCGAATAAGTATAGGTCAATGGTGGTATCCCACCGCCAGCCGTCACCTCTGGATCGAACGTTCCATCACAGGCCACATTTCCAGAAATAGAAAGTACCAATGGCGGAGGTGATGTCACGGTTACTGTCTGGGAAGTTTCACAACCATTTGTGCCAGTGGCGGTCACCGTGTAAGTGCCTATGCCCACCGTCTGTGCTGGGTTGGAACCTAGCCCTGTCCAGTTAAAAGTAACGCCAACCGATGACGAACTGGCCGTCAGCGTTGTCACGCTATTGCTGCAAGGCAAATTTAGGCCGCCAGCAATGGACAAACTTGGCACATCTGTGCTTTGTGTGACTTGGAAATTGTCCGATCCCATCAAGCAACCTGACGCATTGTCGAACACCTCGAAAAGGTTGGAACCCGGCGTATTGAGGGTGACCGTGCTTGTCACGACTTGGCCGTTCAGCTTGCAAGTGACGCCCGGCAGGTTGCAATACTGTGATACATTTACGGTAATGCTGGATGTAGTACAGTCGAGATTGAAATCTGGAATGCTGATGCTGATTGTAGGAGCCGTCAATTCAACCACTGTGGCGGAATAGGTAGCCGAACAACCCGAAGCAGGCAGCGTCACTTGGAGCGAATACTGGCCGGGGTCTGTCACTACCGGATTTTGTGAGGTCGAAGAGAAGCCGTTTGGCCCCATCCACAAGAAATTGTAACCACCCACTGCCGGGTTGGCGGACAGCGTGACACTCGTCACGAGGCAGGACAAACTGCCGCTGGCTTGTGGGTTCGCCTGTGGCGAATCGGCGCTCTGACCGACGGTAACGCTGGCACTGGAGGTACAGCCATCTGCATTTGTAACAACCACCGTATAACCTCCCGAAACAGTCACCGATGGGTTTTCCAAGTTGGAAGTGAATCCGTTCGGCCCCGTCCAAGCGAAGCTGTAGCCTGCCATGTCGGGGTTTGCAGAAATGGTCACTTGCGAAATCGAACAGCTCAACTGGCCAGCCGCCGTTGGGTTGGCCTCCGGCAAATTACCGCTTGAAAGGGTCACGGTTGCCGTTGCAGTGCCCGCACAGCCATCGGCAGTGGTTACCGTGAGTTCGTAGTCGCCGGCGGCACTCACCGTTGGGTTTTGTTCATCGGAGAAGAAGCCGTTTGGCCCCGTCCACGAATAGGTTACATTGTTGAAAGTGGAGCTGCCCATGAGCTGCACCGAGGAATTCCCGCAGGTAATAGCCCCCCCTGTCGCAGTGGCATCCGGCTGCGAAAATGGCGGCAAAGTGATGGACGTAGTGGAGGCGCATCCGCTGCCGTTGTACGTTACAGTAAGTATATAAGTCCCTGATTGTGTGACCGTTGTGTGCTGCTGCGTGGAGGTATAACCACCCGGCCCTGTCCATAAATAGGAAACCCCGGTTGGGTTGGAATAGCCCGAAATCTGAGCAGTCTGTGTTGCACAATTGACGAAATCTATTTCAATGCTTGGATCTGCTGGCAGGGTGCTGTTGATTTGAACATTTGTAGTGGCCGTTGCGGTGCAGCCCGTCGTCAAATCAACCACTGTGACGGTGTATGTACCCGGCTGCGTCAGTGTGTAAGGCAACTGGCCGAATGTGACACCGGGGCCTGTCAAGGTGCAATTTTGGCCGGGCCCACATGGGTTGAGTACGACCGATGGCGTAGTACAGTTCAGGGTGATATTCTGCGGGATGAAAATATTGGGTGGCGTTGCAGGCAGGAAGTTCAGGTTTGCGAGGGTTCCCGTGCTGGTATTGAAAAACACGCCACCGGGGGTTTCCTCTAGTGCCACGGCCTTCACGAGGTAGAAATTTGTGCCCGATTCCGGGAATTCATCAATGAAAACTGTTGACACGATGGGGTCTGGCGTCATGCGCTCGAAGTAGCCGTCGAGGCTGGTGGAGCGGTAAACATGGTAGCCCACCAGGTTCGGTTGGGAAACCGACGACCAAGTGAGGTTGATTTCGTTGCAGTTTTGCGTAGCAGCTACATTGCCGACAGGCGTCACCACTTGCGCACGGATGGTCGGGTCGCCGAGCAATGAAACGTGTGCACCACACTCGCCAAATGTGCCGAAGTAGCCTGTGTTTTCACAAGAATTCTGCGTTTCCCGGACGGCATAGCCAATCGTTTCGCCACCACCCAAATGGTAGGTGAACCAATGCGGACGGCCCGCCCAACCACAGGAAAGTATGCCTCCGTTGGAAGCCAGCGCGCTCATCATGAATGGGTTGGAATTGAAATCCCAGTCGCCGTGGTAACTGCCAAAGATTTGTGTGAAAACGGCGTTCACTGTGCTTGTCGCAAATTGGTCGCTGGTGCCTACCCCATCTGCGCTGGTGTAAGTTCCACCACCGCAGCCATAAGCGAAGATGAAGCTTTGGTCGTCGGTGTCCCCGAAAAAGTCGCCAGTTTGGACGTTGTTCACACCAGCAAGTGCATAGCCGTTGCGGTAGCCATTTTCAGCAAAAGCCTCTCCGCTGAAATAGCCGAAATTGTCATCAACCAACACCTTGTTGTCAACGGTGTACTGTTTCGTGCGCCATTTATGGTCCTTGTCGAGGTAACGGCGGTAAAGTTCGATGCGGGTAGTGCCGAAAGTTGCTTCCGAGATATTGGAAAAGTCCACCCGTCCAACAGCCAGCTCGGAGTGCGTAGGCACGAAGCTGTTGTCGAATTTGCCATCGCCCGGCACGTTCACGGTTTCAGTCCGACTGGGCTGTGTGGTGTTGTTGGCGGTATTTTCATCAGTATCCGTCCACTGGTCGCTGTCAAGGTCGCCGTAGTAAGTATCGGCAGGCCATGCACCTTGGTGGTCAGGGTGGCCGTCCCAAGCAATGTTGCCAGCGTATGGCACGGGGATTTCACCCAAAAGGAAAACCGTATTGACGCCAGCGTTGGTGGCATCGTTGACAATCAGCGATTTGATATTGGCAACGGTGGCGTTGGGCGTCACGCTGTGCCAGATGACCTGCCAGCCGTCGCCAATGAGGTCACGCCGGAGCCGCTCCAGTTCATTTGCCAGCGGTGTCTCCAGCGACTCCTGCACGATGACGGCAATCGCCCCACGGTCGTCCACCACAGGCGTCTGGACATTGGCGGATACGTAGCCGAAGGCGGCGAGGCCGTTCGTCACCCGTTGGATGCCATATTCGTAGCCAGTGCCGAGGTCAACGAAAGGGTCTTCCAAGGCATTGACGGTGCTGTTGTCTTCTTGGTAAACCACAAACCAGACATCGGCCCCTTTGTCCCTGCGGAAAACGACGATGTTGGCAGGGCTGGGCATGTCCCAGGTCAGGGTGACCTTCGGAGTAGTCGGGTCAACGGTGGCGGCCAGTTTTACCACCACGTCCTGCACGGTTTGTGCAGAAAGCGTTGTAAAGACCCCAGCAAATAGGGCCAAAAGACACGTAACGGTTAATCTCATTGCGTAAAATTTAATTTGGTGAAAATTGATGTTGGGTAGAAGCGCCCGTTCTGAGGTTTGACAGCCGAAAGGTATGTGTTTTTCCGTAAAACGAAAGCTAGTTCGCCAGCCAATTTGTATTCTTGCGGCCAATTTCGAATTGCAAATTAGCCAATAAAAAAAGCCGGGGAGAATTAACCCCATCTTTTGAAACATTCAATTTTTTGAAAATGAAATACACCATTTTGCTTGGCCTGCTGGCCTTCGTACTGGGCTGCAAGCCATCCACCACTGAAACCGGGAATTCCACAGCCGCTGCCACAGCGGGCGGTCAGCTCAATCCCGAACAGCAAAAAGCCGTGCAGCTTGCTGGCACTTCCCTCAGCGGCCAAGCCTCCGGCGCCATCTCAGCCGATGGAAAGGCGCTCGAACTGACCATCTCCAACAGCGCCATCCTCAACGACGAACCTGACCTCGTACTGCTGCACGGCTCCCGTGCTGCTTGGATTTTTTATAAAAACATGGGCAGCGAAAAGCCCAGCTTCGAGCGGGTGGAAGTGAAGGTGGTCATGGACACTACCTTCAGCCTGCCCTACAAACTCACCGATTTGGCCATCGTGGAGGCCCGGATGCCGACCGTGGACGCCGCCTCCAAGTACCTCATCGCCGGGGATTTCGATAATTTTTACAAGCTCTTTGACCCCAAGGTGATGGGAACCATGCAAGTGGAGGGCCTTCGGGGGTATTGCACCCAAGTGGAGCCTACCTACGGCAAGCCGCTTTCCTTCGATTTCCGTGGTTTTTCCTTCAATAAAACATCTGGTGGGCAGGACTTCCTTAGCCTAGCGGGCAACCTCAAACGGGAAATCAAGGACACCCCGTTCAATATCTCGATTGACCTGACCAAGCCGGGCATGGAGCAGTCGCTGTATTCGTTTATGTTTGACTATTAGGTGGGTTTGATTTGTTTGATTTGTTTGAGGGGTTTGATTTGTTTGAGTCGTTTGAGGGGGAGGGCCTTTTGAACTTGTTGCCTCTAAAGTCCGACTTTTGAACGGTTATTATTGTGTTGTGAATTTTAGAACAAAGTCGGCTGGTTTTTTCTATGAAATGATCAAGCTTTGCTTTGTCAATATAATTCCTGTCAAAAGCCCTGTAAATTTGGGAGCGGCATTCCCCGCAAGAGCCTTTGGCAATGCTGAGGAATTGGATTAACTCATTGTTCCCTTCTCGTTCAAACCCTTCTGCAATATTATCTGGCACTGAGCCAGCAGAATTGCGGATTTGTGCCCTAAATTCAAAATCCTCTCGCCAAATTTCATGCTTGGTTAGTTCGTAAATCTCCTTGGCTAGTTCCCTCCCAATTTGCCAGATAATGAGGTCTTCAAATCGCTCAATAGTCATTGTTTTCTCATGTTTGTTTATCCGCCGAAATTAACAGTTTATCAGCAAATCAAAACAAATCCTCCTGGTGCCCACCCCTCAAACAAATCAAACCCCTCAAACCCCTCAAACAAATCAAACTCCTCAAACAAATCAACCCGCCAACTCCCCCAGCGCATCCCCCGTCACCCGGAACACCGTCCATTCGTCCATCGGCAGGGCGCCGAGGCTTTTGTAGAAATTGATGGACGGGGTGTTCCAGTCCAGCACCGCCCATTCGAGGCGGGCGCAGTTGCGCTCCACGGCCAGCTTGGCGAGGGATTTCAGGAGGAGCTTGCCGTAGCCTTTCCCTCGGAACTCAGGCCGCACGAAAAGGTCTTCCAGATAAATGCCCGGCTTGCCCCGAAAGGTGGAGAAATTGTGAAAGAACAAGGCAAACCCCGCTGGCACTTCTCCTTCGTGGCAAAGTAGCACCTCGGCCATCGGGTGCGGCCCGAACAGGTGCTCCTGTAGCATGTCTTCCGTTGCAACGACATCGTCCAACAGTTTTTCATACTCCGCCAATTCCCGAATGAATTGCAGAATAAGCGGCACATCGTCAATGGTGGCGGGGCGCAGGGTAGCGATTGGTGGGTTCATGTTTTGGTCGTTTTATTAGTGAATTGGTTGAATTGGGGAAATTGGTTGAACTGGGGACTGCCAAATGTTTAATTATTGGCGATGCAGGTTGCTATCGGTTCGTTTTTCATGTTTTTCGTCCGCTTTCAATTTCGTTGATATTTCAGTCTGTTTTCTTCGCTAAATACGATTGGTAAATTCCAAGTACGTCTTTCGAATTGTCCAAGTCTATAAAAGACGTCCCATTCGGGTATCGTTTTTACGACGCTTATTGCCTCATTGTCAAAATTCATATCAAAGCCCTTCAAAACTTTTACGCTGTCAACAACACCTTGTTCATTTGCTGAAAATTGAACAAATACTCTAACTGGCTTGTCTTGTTTCGGCAATTTTCCCCATTGAATGTTTGAGTATATATGCTTTTGCAAAGCAGCTTCTTGGCTATATATTGATGTTCTTGATTTTGAATTGTCATAAGTTGTGGTTCCCTTCAACTGTCCGTTTACAATTTCAAAAACTACTTCCTTTTCGTATAGCGATTCATAGCCCGAATGCACATAATAAAGTCGTTTCCCCTGTGGGGATAAGATTTTTGCGGTCACCCAGTCGGCTTTAACTTTCCCATTAATAAACGCTTCGCCAAAAAGCGTTTTAAGGCTGGTTTTTATATTGTCTTCATCGTAACAACAACTAAAAATCCCAGTCAAATATAGTTGGCTGTCAATAATCGTCCATTCGGCAGAATATCCTCTCCAACAAGCAGTTGTTGTGCAACCTTGCTTGTCGCCAAACAATTTTAAACGCAGTGAGTCAATGCCTGAAAGTTGCTCAAGCGGATTGGCAAAAATTGAAACTGTGTCTTTGCCGTAAATAAGTCGGTCAGGAACTTGCGAAGTCGCCAGCGCTTTTTCAACTGAAACAGTCAAAATGAGAATTGCCAATATGTAGATTCTTGCATTCAAGCTTGTCGTTTTTAAGCTAGCTACCAGCTCACACCCCCTCCTTCCACCC
>Ga0209066_10004018_pt1 | contig 16296 bp, 13 predicted proteins | sample All_14_2_FD_187198 | JGI IMG/M metagenome (GOLD analysis project Ga0209066, IMG submission 187198) | Freshwater microbial communities in response to fracking from Pennsylvania, USA - Allegheny Zone_MetaG_DW_15 (SPAdes) (version 2) ...
GAGTGCCGGCGCCTTCTTGTGGTCATGGTCCATCCAGTCTTCCTCCCCGACCGGCGGGGCAACAGGACGACTCTCATAACGAACGGACCGAAAATCCGGGGTCAGGCCACCACCGCCGTGCAGGCGCTGCTCTTCGACCTCGATGACACACTCATGGCCCACACGGCAGCGGTTGAAGCCGCAATCGACCGAGCCCGCGCGCGAGCCGGCGACGCCGGACCGTGGCACGCTGCAGCTTTCGCAGCGGCCGACCCCGCCTCAGTTCGACTCCGTTGGCATGAACTCGAACACGAGCACTATCACCGCTACCTCGCCGGAGAGCTCGACTACCTCGGACAACGCGTTGCGCGCGCACGCGATCTCTACGCTGATCACGGCGTGGCCCTCGACGAATCGGCGGCGCTCGCGTGGTTCGACGACTACCTGCTGGGCTACCGCGACGCGTGGGCGCTCTTCGACGATGTGTTGCCTGCCCTCGATGCCGTCGAGCGGGCGATGCCGGGCATCCGCTTCGGAATCATCACCAATGGCGACCTCGCCTTTCAGACCGACAAGCTGCACCGTGTCGGGCTGTGGGATCGGCTCGACCTCACGCCGGTTCGTCGCGATAGCCGAGTCGACAAGCCGCACCGTCGTGGGCGCGTCATCGCCTCGGGCGAGATCGGCACGACGAAACCTCACCCGGAGATCTTCACCGCGGCCGCGAAGGCGTTCGAAGTGTCCCCCGCGGCCGTTGCCTACGTAGGCGACCGCGTGCGCACCGACGCCGTGGGCGCTCGCGATGCGGGGATGCTCGGTCTCTGGCTAGACCGCGGAGCAGACCGCAACGCCGTGACCGATGGAGCAGAGGGCACTGCAGTCGAGCTGCCCGCCGACGTACCCCGCCTGACCTCGCTGCTCGAGCTGCCCGCGTACCTCGCCTAGCCCGACCTGCCGGCGAGGCCGCCCCGCCGCCCGTCCCTGTTCGCAACTCAGGCGCGCGTCGACTCCGTGGGCAGTTGACACTTCACCGATGACACCACAGCCTGAGTTGCGAACGGAACGCGCTGGGGTCTGCCGAGGTGCGGAGTCGCGGCTAGCGCGTGTCGTCGTCGACCCAGTCGAAAGTGCGGGTCACGGCCTTGCGCCACAACCGTAGTCGGCGCTCGCGCTCATCGTCGGCCATCGAGGGTTCCCACCGGCGATCTTCGCCCCAGAGTTCGCGCAACTGCTCGCGTGACGACCAAAAACCGACGGCGAGCCCTGCGGCGTAGGCAGCCCCCAGCGCTGTCGTCTCGATGATGCGAGGCCGCACGACGGTGATGCCCAAGATGTCGGCCTGGAACTGCATGAGCAGGTCGTTGGCGGTCATCCCGCCGTCGACGCGCAGTTCGCTGATCGGCACCGCAATCGCGTCTTGCGCGACGTCGAAGACTTCACGCGACTGGAATGCGGTCGACTCGAGCGCCGCGCGCGACAGATGGGCTTTGGTGATGAAGCGGGTGAGTCCGACGATCGCGCCTCGAGCATCCGGTCGCCAGTAGGGGGCGAAGAGGCCGCTGAAAGCCGGCACGATGACGGCACCGCCCGAATCGTCGACCGAGGCGGCAAGCGTCTCGACTTCGGCCGATGACGACAGCAGCCCCAAGTTGTCGCGCAGCCACTGCACGAGAGAACCCGTGACGGCGACCGAGCCTTCCAACGCGTAGCGCACGGGTTCATCACCAAGGCGGTAGGCGACAGTCGTGAGCAGCCCGGCCTCTGACCGCACGATCTCTTCGCCGGTGTTGACGATGAGAAAGTTGCCCGTGCCATAGGTGTTCTTCGACTCGCCCGCGTCGAAGGCGGCCTGTCCGAACGTTGCGGCCTGCTGATCGCCGAGGATGCCCGCAACCGGCACCTCACGCAGCAACGAGCTCGACCGCGCGACGCCGAAGACTTCTGACGACGAACGAATCTCGGGCAGCATCGAGCGCGGCACGCCGAACGCGGCGAGCAGCTCGTCGTGCCAGTCGAGTGTCTCGAGGTTCATGAGCAGCGTGCGCGAAGCGTTCGTCACATCAGTCGCGTGCACTCCCCCGTCAACGCCACCCGTGAGGTTCCACAGCAGCCAGGTGTCGATCGTTCCGAACGCGAGCTCGCCCGCCTCGGCGCGCTCGCGAGCCCCGTCGACGTGCTCGAGAATCCACGCGATCTTCGACGCGCTGAAATAGGTCGCGAGGGGCAGGCCGGTTGTCTCGGCGAAGCGACGCACCCCTCCGTCGGCGGCCAGTTCATCGATGAGCCCTTGCGTACGCGTGTCTTGCCAGACGATGGCGTTGTACACGGGCTTGCCCGTGGCGCGATCCCAGACGACTGCCGTCTCGCGCTGGTTCGTGATGCCGATCGCAGCGACGTCGTGGCGAGTCAAGCTCGCCTTGCCCAGCGCTTGGCCGATGACTTCTTGCGTGTTGGTCCAGATCTCGATCGGGTCGTGCTCTACCCAGCCCGGTCGCGGAAAGATCTGCTCGTGCGGGTGCTGGCCCACCGAGACGATCGAGCCGTTCGCATCGACGACGACGGCCCGTGTACTCGTGGTGCCCTGGTCGATAGCGACGATGTGCGTGGTCATGGATGCTCCCCCTCGAGTCCTGCGCGACAGCGACTGCGCGCATCGATACGCCTACCAGCAAATCTACGGGAATACCCCAGGCGCTCGAGTGTTGACTACCCTCAAGAGCAACGTGTTCCGGGGTCGGTGTAAGTCCGAACCGGCGGTGAAAGCCCGCGACCCGCGACGGCGTCTCCTCGTACGAGGGTTCGCCGAGACGGTGGAACCGGTGGAATTCCGGTGCCGACGGTGAGAGTCCGGAGGAGAGGAACACGCGCGCGGCTACGTGGCGCGTGCGCCGCGACCCCGGAATCACACAACGATGAGGACCGGGATGACCAGCACCGCCCCAGCAGAGCGTGGAGTGATCGAGCACGCCATGCGTCGCGCTCTCTCGCTCGCCACGCACGGCCCTGCAGTCGGCGTGAATCCGCAAGTGGGCTGCGTACTGCTCAACGACCGCGGTGAGATCGTCGCCGAAGGGTGGCATCGCGGGGCGGGCACGCCCCATGCGGAAGTGGATGCCCTCTCCCACGTCGCCGATGCTTCAGGCCTCACCGCCGTCGTCACCCTTGAACCCTGCAATCACACCGGCCGCACCGGGCCATGCGCTCTCGCGCTCATCGAGGCCGGCGTTGCCCGCGTCGTCTACGCACTCGACGACCCCAACCCCGTGGCGGGAGGCGGCGCCGACCGGTTGGGAGCCGCTGGTATCGCGGTCGAGGGCGGAGTGCTCGCCGAGGAGGCTGAGCACTTCTTGCTGCCGTGGCTCACGAGCGTGCGGCTCAGCCGTCCCTGGGTCACTGTCAAATGGGCATCAACGCTAGACGGCCGGGCGGCCGCCGCCGACGGTTCGAGCCAGTGGATCACCGGCACCGCAGCGCGCCAGCGGGTGCACGAGCAGCGCGCTGCGCACGACGCGATCGCGGTCGGAACCGGCACCGTGCTCGCTGACGACCCCGGGCTGACCGCGCGCGGCGACGGCGGCGAGCTGCTGCCTCACCAGCCTCTGCCGGTCGTGTTCGGCGAGACGGCCGTTCCGCCGAACGCGAGGCTGCGGCAGCACCCAGCGGGTCTGCTCGAGCTCGGCCACCGCGACCTCGACCGTGGGCTCACGAGTCTCTTCGAACGCGGGGTGCGTCGGCTCTACGTCGAGGGCGGCCCCACACTGGCGAGCGCCTTCCTGCGCGCAGGTCTCGCCGACGAGGTGCTCGTGTACCTCGCACCTCTATTGCTCGGCGGGCCGAAGACGGCGATCGATGATCTGGGGATCACGTCGATGGCAGAGGCACTGAGGTTCAGCATCCACCGCGTTGAATCGCTCGGCGACGACCTGCTCGTCGTTGCACGACCTCGACAGCGCAGCCACGAACAGGAGCATTGACATGTTCACCGGTCTCATCGAAGAGTTGGGCGAGGTCATCGACTGGCGACTCGACCGTGACGCTGGCCGCCTCACCGTGCGTGGGCCGCTCGTCACGAGTGATGCCGCGCACGGCGACTCGATCAGTGTCAACGGCGTGTGTCTTACAGTCGTCGACCGCCGCGACGGTCAGTTCACCGCCGATGTGATGGGGCAGACGATCGCGATGTCGACGATCGGGTCGCTCTCACCGGGAGCCCCGGTCAATCTCGAGCGCGCCGCCGCAGTCGGCGACCGACTGGGCGGGCACATCGTGCAGGGTCACATTGACGGCACGACGCGAGTGATCGATCGACGCGAGCACGGCGACTGGCGAGTGCTGCGGTTCTCTCTGGACCCAGCGCACGCACCCCTGGTGGTCGACAAGGGCTCGATCGCGGTCGACGGAGTGAGCCTCACCGTGAGTGCCGCCGGCGATGACTGGTTCGAGGTCTCACTCATTCCTGAGACGCTCGCCGCAACGACACTCGGCCTCAAGCAGGTCGGCGACTCGGCCAACCTCGAAACCGACATTCTCGCGCGACACGTCGCACGACTCGTGCAGCGTGGCATTGGGCCCGCTGACTCCCACACCGATGGAAGGAGCGCCTGATGACGCTCAGCAGCATCCCCGAAGCTCTCGCTGCACTGCGCGAGGGCAAGCCCGTGCTCGTCGCCGACGACGAGAGCCGCGAGAACGAGGGTGACGTCATTCTCTCGGCCGAACTCGCGAGCACAGAGTGGGTCGCCTGGTCGATTCGCCACACGAGCGGGTTTTTGTGCGCGCCGATGACATCAGAGCTCGCCGAGAAGCTCGCACTGCCCTACATGGTTCACGACAATCAAGACCCGAAGCACACTGCCTACACGGTGACTGTCGACGCAGCGGAAGGCATCACGACCGGCATTAGCGCGGCCGACCGAGCTCGTACCCTTCGCGTGCTCGCCGACCCCGAGTCGACGGCCGCGAGCCTCATTCGGCCCGGTCACGTCGTGCCGCTACGCGCGGTTGAGGGTGGCGTTCGCGCTCGCGCGGGCCACACTGAAGCCGCTGTCGAACTTATGGTGCTCGCAGGCCTGCGCCCGGTGGCTGCGATCGGCGAGGTCATCACCGACAGCGGCGAGATGATGCGACTGCCCGAGCTCACGCGCTTCGGCGCCGAGAACGGCTTGCCCGTGATCACGATCGCCGATCTCATCGATTACCTCGAGAGCGGCGAGCACGCGAACCTCACGCTCGCGCCCATCGCGCGACCGAGCAGTGTCAGTTTCGAGGTCGCGACCACCGTGCCCACCAACCACGGTCCGTTCGAGATGCGCGCCTACCGTGACCACAAGACGGGCGCAGACCATGTGGCGATCGTCAGCGGGCAACCGCACGACGGCATGCTCGTGCGCGTGCATTCGGAGTGCCTCACCGGTGAAGCGTTCGGATCACTCAAGTGCGAGTGCGGCCCACAGCTTGACGCGGCGCTCGACACGATTCAGCGTGAGGGTGGCGCGGTGCTGTACTTGCGCGGCCACGAAGGCCGAGGCATCGGCCTCATCAACAAGCTCAAGGCCTACCGGTTGCAGGAGGACGGCCTTGACACGCTCGACGCGAACCTCGCTCTGGGGCTGCCAGCGGATGCTCGCGACTACCAGGCGGCAAGTGACATGTTGCGCGACCTCGAGGTGACGAGCGTGCGCCTGCTGAGCAACAATCCCGAAAAGCAGAGGCAGTTGACCCGCTACGGCATCGAGGTCACCGAGCTCGTGCCTCTGCTCGTGGGCATTGGTCGTGACAACGAGGGATACCTCAGCGCCAAGCGCGACCGAATGGGTCACCGCTTGCCCGATAGCATCACGAGCGCACCCGTCTACGCGACTCTGACGCCTGTCGAGCCACACACCACCCCGGAAGGACGAACCGCATGAGCGGCGCAGGAGCCCCCACCCTGAACACCGATGGCAACGGCATCACTGTCGCGATCGTCGCCGGGCAGTGGCACACCGAGATCACAGAAGGGCTCAAAGCCGGTGCTCGACGCACGCTCGAGGCCGCTGGCGCGACAATCGTCGAGTACGCCGTGCCCGGCTCGTTCGAACTTCCTGTCGTCAGCAAGGCAGCGCTCGAGAACGGCGCAGACGCCGTTGTCGCCCTCGGCGTCATCATTCGCGGTGGCACCCCCCACTTCGAGTACGTGAGTGCAGCGGCGACCGACGGCCTGACGCGCGTCGCGCTCGACACCGGAAAGCCGGTCGGATTCGGTGTGCTCACGCTCGACGACGAACAACAAGGACTCGATCGGGCTGGGCTGCCCGGGTCGAAGGAAGACAAGGGCGCTGAGGCCGCCGAAGCCGCGCTCGCGACAGTCCGAGCCCTGCAGGCAGTGCGCAACAAGCTCTAGCGACACCCTCGTTCGGGGGAGCCGCCCGCGAACCCCTGAGCGATAGCCTGGCGCGTGTGAGCACGCTCCCACCGCCACCCGCATTCACCCCGTTCGCCGAGCCGACACGGCGGGTACCTGGCCGCTGGATCGCGCTGTTCGCGACAGCGTGGCTCGGCATCTGGATGGCGCAGCTCACACCCATCCAATTGCTGCTTCCGCAGCAGGTCGAAGGCTTGCGTGGCGAGTCGGATTGGGTCTCGAGTGTCGTCGCCTTCGGCATCATTTCGGCGATCGCCGGCGCGTGCGCGCTCGTGGTCTTCCCGCTCACGGGAGCGCTCAGCGATCGCACCACCTCGCGTTTCGGCCGACGCAAGCCGTGGATTGCCGCGGGCACTCTCGTGTTTGCCGTCTCGCTCGCTCTGCTGGGCCTGCAGTCGACCATGGTGGGCGTCGGGGTCTTCTGGTCGCTTGCACTCAGCGGATTCTGCATGGCTTCTGCCGCGGTGACGGCGACGATCGCCGACCAGGTGCCGGTCGAACAGCGTGGGTTCGTCTCAGCATGGGTGTCGGCTCCTCAAGCAATCGGCACGGTTCTCGGTATCGTGCTCGTGCTCATCTTGGGGCTCGGCCTGTTCGGCGGCTACGCACTCGTCGCTGGGCTACTCATCGTGCTCGTGGCGCCGTTCCTGCTGGCCACGACCGACGAAGCGCTCCCGGCCGTGCTGCGCCCACCGTTTCGATTGAGGATGCTCGTCACGGGCTTGTGGATCAGCCCCCGCCAGCACCCCGACTTCGCGTGGACGCTGCTCGGGCGCGTGCTCGTCAACATCGGCAATGCTCTCGGCACGACGCTGCTGCTCTACTTCATCGCGTTCGGCCTCGAGCGGGGCGACACCGCCGAAGACGACTTGCTCGTGCTGACGATGATCTACCTCGTCTTCTTCACTGTTGCAGCGCTGACCTTCGGCCGCATCAGCGACCGTTTCGGTCAGCGCAAGCCTTTCGTCTATGTCGCTGCCTACCTGCAAGCGCTCGCGGCGCTCCTGCTCGCGATCGCACCCGACTACACGATCGCGATGGTGGCGGCGGCCTTCCTCGGCATCGGGTATGGCAGCTTCATGTCGGTCGACCAGGCGCTCGCGACCCAAGTGCTTCCCGACCGGCACACGCGCGGCAAAGACTTGGGAATCATGAACGTTGCCATGGCCGTTCCCCAAGCCGTCGGGCCACTTCTCGGCGCCATGATCGTCGCGGCCGCTGGCGGATTCACCGCGCTCTTCGTTGCCGCGGCGATCGCCGCAACACTCGGCGGGCTCGCGGTGTTGCCCATCAAGTCAGTGCGCTGAGCGACAGTGCGAGCGCCGCTACTTCAAGAACAGCGCCCGTAGCCGTCCGGTCGTGAAGACGATGCCGATCGCGATCATGACCAGGTAGTAGCCGACATGCACGAGCATCATCGGTGAAAGCGCTCCGGTCGTGAGTCCCCGCACGAGCTCGACGCCATGCCACAAGGGCAAGGCCTGAATCATCCACTGGATGCCTTCGGGGTAGACCGTAATGGGGTAGAAGGTCGCCGAGAACAAGAACATGGGCAGCATGATGAACGTCACCCATTCGATCTGCTGGAAGGTCTTCATATAGCTCGTGATGGCCATGCCGAGGCTCGCGAACCCGAAGGCAATGAGCAGCACCGCGGGCAGGGCGAGCAGCGCCGTCCAGGCGAGGTTGAGGCCGAAGATCTGCATGATCACCATGAAGCCGAGCGCATACATCGCCCCACGAAGGAGCGCGAGGAAGATCTCGCCCAGGGCGACGTCGAGCGGGCCGAGCGAGGTGGTGAGCATCCCCTGATACAGCTTCGAGTAATTGAGCTTGAAGAAGACGTTCCACGTCGAGTCGTAGACGGCGCCGTTCATGGCAGACACGGCGAGCAACGCGGGCGCGATGAAGGCCGCGTAGGGCACCTCTTGGCCTGTCGAGGTCTGCACTGTGCCCACGAGCGCCCCGAAGCCGATACCGAGCGACAGCAAGTAGAACACCGGCTCGAAGAATCCGCTGAGCACGACCAGGTAGTTGGTGCTGCGGGTGGCGAGAAGGCCGCGATGGATGACCGCGCCGGTGTTGCCCGCGTAGAGCGCGCTGCGTCGCGGCTGCAGGGCGACTGCTTCGGTGGTCGTGCTCACTTGTTCAACCTCCGCACGAAGTGCTTGCGCGTCGCCCACAATCCGACGACGAGGAGGGTCGTGAGGTAGCCGACGTGTGTCACCGTGAGCCAGATCGGCTCAGTCGCACCGTAGGTCAACACCCGACCGAGCTCGGTGCCGTGCCAGAGCGGCGAGGCCCAGCCGAGTGGCTGCAGCCAGACGGGCAACTGCTCGAGGGGGAAGAAGGTGCCAGAGAAGAGGAAGAGCGGCATGATGCCGAAGCGCTGCAGCATCGCCATCTGCCCGCGGTCTTCTTCGATCGTCGAGGTATAGGTCGAGATGAGCACGCCGATTGCCATGCCCGTGAGGGTCGCCGAGCCGATGGAGAGCCAGCCCAGTGCCGACGGCACGGCGCCGAAGAGCACGATGATGCCGAAGTAGATCGCGACCGTGACGAACGCGCGCAGCGCGATGTGGATCATCATGCCGCTCACGATTTGCCCGCCCGTGATCGGTGAGGCATTCATGCCGTAGAAGATGGGGTTCCACTTGAAGCCCATCATGATCGGATAACTCGTCTCGTTCGACGTCACCGTCATCGCCGCTGTCGCCATCAGGGCGGGCGCGACGAACTCGAGGTAGCTCACGTCGCCCACACCCTGTGGCACGAGGCTGGCGAGGCCGACGCCGAGCGCGAAGAGATAAATGAGCGGGTTGCCGAAACTCTGAAAGAGCGCGTCGCCCGCATAGCCCTTCATGGCCAGAATGCGGTGCTCAGCGATGTACCACGCACCGAAGCGGCGCGGAGCGACGCCTCCGTCGAGCGCCCGCTGGGTATCGTCTCGCACTGTCGTGGTCGTCATTCGATGAGGCTCCGGCCCGTGAGACGGAGGAAGACATCTTCGAGGCTCGAGCGCCGCACGAGTGATGTGATCGGCTCGAGCCCCAGGGCCGTGATGCGTTCAAGCACGGCCTCGCCGTTCTCGCTGTAGATGAGAATGCGATCGGGGAGCACTTCGAGTCGGTCACCGACGCCCGCCATGCGCTCGGCAGCTTCTGCGTTCTTGTCGCTGCCGAACCGCACTTCGAGCACTTCGCGACTCGAGTACTGACGAATGAGCGAGGCAGGCGAGCCTTCGGCCATGATGCTGCCTTTGTCAACGACGACGAGGCGGTCGCAGAGCTGCTCGGCCTCATCCATGTAGTGCGTCGTCAGCACCAGGGTTGTTCCCTGCTCTTTGAGACGGAACAGGCGGTCCCACAGAATGTGCCTGGCTTGCGGGTCGAGACCGGTCGTCGGCTCGTCGAGAAGAAGGATGCGCGGTTCGTTGATGAGCGCGCGGGCAATCGTCAACCGGCGCTTCATGCCGCCGGAGAGGTCGTCGACCTTGGCCTTCTTGCGGTCGGTCAGTTGCGCGAAGTCGAGCAGGGCATCCGCCCGCTCGGCAATGAGGCGACGGGGCAGACCAAAGTAGCGCCCGTAGACGAGCAGGTTGTCGCGTACGCGCAACTCTTGGTCGAGGTTGTCTTGCTGCGGCACGACGCCGAGTTGCGAGCGAATATCGGGCCCGTGGTCGTTGGGGTCGAGGCCGAGAATGCTCAACTCACCGCTCGTGCGCGTCGACACCGCCCCGACCATGCGCATCGTCGTCGACTTGCCAGCACCGTTCGGGCCGAGTAGCCCGAACGACTCCCCCGGCGCGACCTCGAAGTCGATGCCATCGACCGCGGTGAAGTCGCCATAGGTCTTGGAGAGCTGACGTGCAGAGATGACAGGCTGGGGCACGAGGGTAGAGCCTAGCCCTGGGCTCCCACACTCTCGTCTCTCCCCTCAGCGAACACGTGGCCGCGCAGGCTCACACTCGGGCAGACTGTCACAGCGCCGAGTCGCGCACGAGGAGATCCATCATGAGTTCGACCACCCCAGCGCGTCGTCGCGGCTTCGGCGCACCCGCCGACGACGGGCCCCGCGCGACCTTTCGGCAGTTGTTGCCCTACTTGCTGGAGCACCGCGCCGTGCTCTCGTGGGTCATCGTCATCAGCGTGCTCGGAGCGGGTGCCTCGCTCGCGCAGCCGCTCCTCGTGAGCCAGGTCATCACCATCGTCGAGCAAGGCGGCGACCTCGGGCCCCTCGTCGCATTGCTCGTCGGCCTTGTCGTCATCGCCGGTCTGCTCAGCGGGTTCGGGCATTACTTACTTCAGCGCACCGGCGAAGGAGTCGTGCTGTCGAGCAGGCGCGCACTCGTGCGCCGCATGCTGCACCTGCCCATCGCCGAGTTCGACCAGCGCCGCACCGGCGACCTCGTGAGCCGGGTCGGTAGCGACACGACACTGTTGCGCGCCGTGCTCACGCAAGGGCTCGTCGAAGCAATCGGCGGCAGCCTCACGTTCCTCGGCGCACTCGTCGCGATGATCATCATCGACCCCGTTCTGTTGGGGCTCACCGTGCTGGTGATCGCCGTGTCGGTCGTCACGGTCGTGCTGCTGTCGCAGCGCATCCGCGTGGCCAGCCGCAAGGCGCAAGAGCGCGTCGGTGATCTTGCGGCATCGGTCGAACGCGCGATTGGCGGAGTGCGCACGGTGCGTGCCGCCAACGCGACCGACCGCGAGATCGCCGCGGTCGAGCAGAACGCTGTCGGCGCGTGGGAGCAAGGCATCAAGGTCGCGAAGATCTCGGCCCTCGTTGTGCCGATCTCGTCCATCGCTCTTCAAGTGTCATTTCTCGTCGTTCTCGGCGTCGGAGGCTTCCGCGTCGCCTCGGGAGCCATCGAGATCGCTGACCTCGTGGCGTTCATCCTCTTCCTCTTCTTGCTCATCGGTCCACTCGCGCAGGCCTTCGGTGCCATAACGAGCGTCAACTCGGCCCTCGGCGCTCTCGGGCGCATCCAAGAGATCATCGGGCTTCCCAGCGAAAGCGACGGTGATGCTGCGCTGACTTCCGCACCTGCCACAGAGTCCACGGCTGCGATCTCGTTCGAGGACGTGCACTTCGCCTACCCCGAATCGGCCCACAAAACTGAAGAAGAGAAGGCAATTGCCGAGGTCATCGGCGACTCGCCGCGCGACACCACCGTGCTGCGCGGTGTTTCATTCGACGTGCCGGTGGGCTCGCGCACGGCGTTGGTCGGGCCCAGCGGCGCTGGCAAGAGCACGATTCTCTCGCTCATCGAGCGCTTCTACGACCCGACTGCGGGTGTCATCCGCATGGGTGGCACCGACATCCGCGCGCTCGAGCGTACGCAATTGCGCAGCCGCATCGGCTACGTCGAGCAAGACGCACCCGTGCTCGCGGGTTCGCTCCGCGACAATCTGCTCATCGGTAGCCCCGAAGCCAGCGATGATGAGTGCGTCGCCGTGCTGCGCTCCGTCAACCTGAGCGAGGTGCTCGATCGCGACCCTCGCGGACTCGACGCGCAAGTCGGCGAAGACGGTGTCATGCTCTCGGGCGGAGAACGTCAGCGCCTCGCGATCGCGCGCGCCCTTCTTGCCGCGCCACCCATTCTTCTTCTCGACGAGTCAACGTCGTCGCTCGACGGTGCGAACGAACAACTCATGCGACTTGCGATCGACGCGGTCGCCGAGCACCGCACGCTCATCGTCATCGCTCACCGGCTGTCGACGGTGGTCGACAGCGACCAGATCGTCGTCCTCGACCATGGAGCCGTCGTCGGAACAGGAACCCACAGCGAGCTCGTGCGCTCGACTCCGCTCTACCGAGACCTCGCCAAGCACCAGCTGTTGGTGTGAGGCGTGACCGGGCGGTGGATGCTCAGCTCAGGCGCGCGACGGCGCGAGCTCCGCGCCCGCGGCCAATAGCTCGCGCAGCGCGGCTTCGCTCGACTCTGGAGCGACACCCGCAACGAGGTCGGTGAGCACGCGCACGCGCCGACCGGCGGCGAGAGCATCCAGCGCCGAGGCGCGCACGCAGTAGTCGGTCGCAATGCCGACCACGTCGACCTCGGTGACGCCGAGCTCGTCGAGGGCCGACACCACGCCGCGGCCGTCATCGGTCGTTCCTTCGAACACCGAATAGGCCGGCACGCCCTGACCTTTGCGCACGTGGATATCGATGAGTCCTGTGTCGAGCCCCGGATGGTACTCCGCGCCGTCGGTACCCGAGATGCAGTGCGGAGGCCACGTCGTCACGAAGTCAGGCTCGATGTCGTGGGCGAAGTGCCCCCCGTTGTCGTTGTCTCCGTCGTGCCAGTCGCGTGACGCGATGACGACGTCATAGTCGTCAGGGTGCTGCCGCACGTGCTCCGTGATCGCCGCTGCGACAGCGGCTCCGCCATCCACCCCAAGGGCGCCGCCCTCCGTGAAGTCGTTCTGCACATCTACGATGATGAGTGCGCGGGCCATAGCGCCTCCTGGAATCTGGGGACGGTGCGGGTCAGTTGTTCGAGAGATTATCGCCACACGTGAATGCCCCGGCGATGAGGGTGTCGTGACTTGTCTTGACGCTTTCGGGAATTCCGTCGCGCACCGAGTAGACAGCGAAGGTGAGCGTCGTGCCGTCGTCGGCCTTGATGATTCCCGAGAGCGAGTATGCCGAGCGCAACCACCCCGTCTTCGCGATGACGGCGCCGCGGGCGATGGCGTTGGAACCAGTGAAGCGACCAGCAAGCGTGCCGCTCTGCCCGGCCACCGGCAACGAGTCGGTGATGATCGAGAGATTGCGGTCGCCTGTGGCAATCACCGCGAAGAGCTGTGCCATGAACCTCGGAGGCACCGCGTTGTCGGTCGCCAGCCCTGAACCGTCCTTGATGACAAGGTCCCTCGTGTCAACGCCGTAGACGTTGAGCGCTCCCGTGATGGCTTGCGTCAGAGACGCCGTGGAGCCGTCGAGGCCCATCTGCTTCGACGTCACGCGCGCCAGCATCTCGCCCAGCGTGTTGTCGCTGTTGGGCAGCATCTGCGCGATGAGCGTGCTCACCGGCTGAGACTTCACCTCGCCGAGCACGGAGCCACCGACGGATGCTCCCCTCGAGATCGCGGGAACGCCAGCCGGATTACCAGCGTTCGCGAGCGCTTGAGCGAACTCTCGCCCCGCGCGTTCAATGGGGTCGGTGGAGCGCGCGCTCGTCTGCGCGCGGGGATCAGCACGGTCACCGTCGACCATGAGCGCGGTCGCCGGCGCCTGATACCCGGCCGGAATGCGGTCGCGGTTCCAGGTGTCGTGCCAGTTGTCCGCGGGGTTCCAGTAGGTCGAGTCGAGCACGAGTTGGGTGATGCCAGGCTCGTCGGGGTTCGCTGCCGCGTAGGCCGCCACTGTCTGCGCGGCGAGGTCGCTGAGCTTGGGGGCGCCGCGATAGATGCTCTCTTGACCCGACGGCAAACGGCTCAGCGTCGCGTCACCGCCGCCCACGAGCACGACGGTGCCGGGCTGTGAACCTGCTACAACGCGTGTCGTCATGCGGTAATCGGGGCCCAGAACTGACAGAGCGGCAGCGGCGGTCACGACCTTCAACACGCTGCCGGTGCGCGCGGCCTCGGTGCCGCGTCGCTCGAAGAGGATCTCGCCGGTGTCGGCATTCATGATCGAGACGTAAAGCTTCTTGAAGTTATCGTCTCGAGCGATGGGAACGACGCTGCAGGTGCGCAACCGGCTCGGGTCGATCGCCGAGGCAGGCAAGGGCCTGGGGTCCGGCTCGGGCGTGGGAGTCTCCGTGACGATCGGCGCCGGTGCTGCTTCTGCCGATCCGACAGCGATACCGGCCCACAGAGCACCCGTGCCGAGGAGCGCGAAGAGTGCGATGAGCGATGTCGTGAGCACGGCACGAGGATGCTCGCGCACCCACGCGCCGAGGCCCCGCTTCTTCGACGACTCTGCGGAGGCACTCGCTTCCGCAGTCTGTGCGTCGGCAACCTGGTCATCAACGGACTGCTGGTCGGCACCCAGCAATTCGGTCGGGGCCGTCGGCGGCAACTCAGCAGCGCCAGCGACGGAGGCGCCGAGACCAGTGGCAGCCGACCCTGCTGACTCCGCCGCGGGAGCGGCCGAGTCGTGCGCCCCGCGCCGCCGCCGTCCTCGAGCCGCTTCGGCCTCACGGAGGGCACGACGGCTGAGGGGCTGTTCCGGCTCGGTCACCTCGACATGATACCCAGGGGGCCTCGTGAGCCCCAGCCCCACCGTTAGGCGGTAGGCCGACTACTCACCCGGGTAGCGAAGCCCAATGATCGAGCGCACGTCGTCGAGCACCCCCATGATCGCGACTGACTCGTCGATGGGCAGGGTGGTCGGTGCTGCGCCGGCGGCACGCGCTTCGAGCTCCGCGGCCTGGTAGTGCATGCCGCGCGTCGGCACGTCAGGGGTGTACTGCTCGACAACGTTCCACGCGCGGTCGTAGCGCGTGAGAGTCGTCGGCGTGTACCAGACCCGGTCGAGTTCAATCGCGCCCTCAGTGCCGAGCACAACCGCGCGATTGGGGCCCGCCGTGTCGAGAGCCGTGTGCAGCACCGCCTGGCGACCCCCGTCGAACTCAAGTGTGATCGCTGTCTGACGGTCGACACCGGTCGCCGTCGGTGAGGAGTGCGCCTGCACCTTCGTTGGCAGACCGAGCACGTCGACCGCGAACGAGACGGGATAGATGCCGAGGTCGAGCAACGCACCTCCGCCGAGCGCCGGGTTCTGCAGACGGTGCTCAGGGTTCGTCGGAAGAGATTGCGTGTGATCGGCGATCACCGTGCGCACGTCGCCGATCGCGCCCTCGGCGAGCAGTTCGCGAAGTCGAAGCATGTGCGGCAGCCAGCGCGTCCACATCGCTTCCATCGCGACAAGTCCCTTCTCAGCTGCACGATCTGCGATGCGTTGCGCTTGCTTCTTGTTGAGCGTGAAAGGCTTTTCGATGAGCACGTGCTTGCCTGCGTCAAGCGCCAGCAGGGCGCCATCGACGTGGGCGGGGTGCGGCGTCGCCACATAGATCGCATCGACCTCGGGGTCGGCGACGAGCGCCTCGTAACTACCGTGCGCGTGGGGAATGCCGAACTCAGCGGCGAACGTTGCGGCAGAGTCGACCGACCGAGAACCGACAGCAGTCATCGTGAACCCTGCGTCACGCAGGTCGCCGGCGAACTGGTGGGCAATGTGGCCGGTGGCGAGAATTCCCCACCGCAATCGGTCTGACACGTCTGGCTCCCTCTCCGGGTGCCGCGAGTGGCAGCCCGACGAGGAAAGCCTAGCGATGCTCGCACCGCCGGATGGCGGGCGCTCCGAGCGGTGCGCCCGCCATCAGCGGGGGTCTGGTGGGATGCCGGTCTACCCGCAGGTTGTCCAGCGTGCCGCAGCGCGCGTGAAGCTCAGCGGCTCGTTGGGGATGCCTCCGTGGGTCATCGCGAACAACACGCACACGTTGCTCGTCGAGCCCGAGAAGGTCGGCTTGTAGAGCGACGTACGGTGACCGCTGGAGTCCCACCACTTCTGGGCGACAGTGGCACCGGTGTTGTTCGAGCCGCCCGCGAGGTTGCCGTCGCAGCCGACGCTCGGCACGCCGTCACTACGCTGCGAGCCAATGTGACCCCAGGCGCTCATCGGGTCGGTCGAGGGGTCCTCGGCCATCCAGAAGAGGCGGTCTTCCATGCAGGAGTCGTAGCGAATGTTCTGGAACGGCACGGGCTCGAGGCAGTTCGCGACGCGAATCGCGTTGTAGGCGTTAGCGAAAGACTGCAGGTCGGCGGTCGTGGTGCCGGCCACTCCCCCGGTCGACGTGCGGCTGGGCGCCGCGGGAACCGTGCCGCTAATGGCGGAAGGGCACGCGGGCGTCGTCACCGTGGGCGACGGGCTCGGGGAGGTCGAGGTGAGCGGCGCAGGCC
>Ga0209066_10004019_pt1 | contig 16294 bp, 15 predicted proteins | sample All_14_2_FD_187198 | JGI IMG/M metagenome (GOLD analysis project Ga0209066, IMG submission 187198) | Freshwater microbial communities in response to fracking from Pennsylvania, USA - Allegheny Zone_MetaG_DW_15 (SPAdes) (version 2) ...
TCGCTGTACAACAACCTGTTCCGCCCCTGCAAGCGGATCGTCTCGAAGACGAAGAGGCCGGACGCGCACGGGTTCGCCAGGCGGTACGACAAACCCGCCACGCCGCTCGACAGGGCGGCCGCGTCGGGATGCGCGGACCCCGCCGCGATCCGGCGTCTGACCGCGTTGCGCGAGAGGACCAACCCGATCCGCCTCCTCGAGGACATCCGCCGCCGGCACGCCCTGATCCTGCGCAAGCAGGAGGCGCTCGCCAGGCGCGAGGCACAAGGGGAGCCCGCCCGAGTCCCGCGCCCTGTCCCACCGGAATACCGCCGGGACAGAGCACGGGACTCGGCACCCCTTCATGCCATTGCGCAGCTCCCCTCTTCCACGGCCCCCCTCGGTGTCCAGCATTTGACGAATCCTCCGTACCCCAGAAAAACCTACGGTGTCTTTTCTATTTGACGGACTGCGTCAGCATGGGGTTGCCCGCGCCATGACGGCTTAAAACGCTTGCTACCTGCACCAGAGTGTGAAAAAATTTTGACTTGATGATTTTAGAGTGTGACGACTGTTTCGCGATAAGAGAAAAGGAGTGCGCGATGAGGTTTTTCAAAGTGTTGGCCGTCTGTTGTTCGTTGACCGTTCTTGGCTGCGTTTGGCAGACCCAAGGGCGAAAGGCCGCATTGGCTTCACCGTATGCGCTGACAGCGGAGTACAGAAAAGACCCCGTCGGACTAGACACATCCAAGCCTCGCCTGAGCTGGAAACTGGCCCCTTCAGACACGCGCCTGCGGAACCTGCAACAAACCGCCTATCAGGTTCTCGTGGCCACCTCGCGCGAAAAGCTGCGCGACAATACGGGCGACCTGTGGGACAGCGGCCGCGTGGCGTCGGACCAATCGTTGAACATCGTTTACCAAGGAGCTCCGCTTACCGACTCGCTGCCATGTTACTGGAAAGTACGCGTCTGGGACAACACGGGTGACACGCCGTCGCCGTGGAGCAGACCAGCGTCTTGGACCACGGGACTCATGCGACCGGAGTCCTGGCAGGCAAAGTGGATCGGCGCGAATGCCGCAACCCGTCCCGAATGCGACCTCGGGGATGCGAAGTGGATCTGGACCGGCGATGCCGCGGCAGTCGACAAGGCTCCGGCCGGCAAGCGTTACTTCCGCAAGGTCTTCGATGCCCCAAAAGGCGCGCAGAACGCTCCTGTCATGTTGGCGATCACCGCTGACGACGATTGGGAGGTTTTCATCAATGGCCAAACTGCAGCCAAAACCTGGGGACATCTCAACGTATGGCGCTGGATGCGTTTTGTGGACGTTTCAAAGCACATCAAGCCCGGTCGCAACGTTATGGCCGTGATCGTTCAGAACAAAGAGCCGGGTCCCACCGGACTGCTGGCGGTGCTGAAATTCTCAGACGGCGCACAGGTGCCGACGGATGCGAGTTGGTCTGCCTCCGCAGAGGCGCCCAAGGGATGGACCGAGACCGCCGACGGGTTCACTCACGAAAAGTGGAAGGCGGCTGCGGTTGTTGGCGGAGCCGACACCCCCCCGTGGGGCAAGATCGAGCGGCGGCTGGAAACCGTCTCGCCCGCGTTTGAGAAACTTTTTGCCGTCTCAAAAGCCGTTGAGAAGGCCGTTTTGCACATCACCGGCGTGGGCTTCTATGAAGCGAGCCTCAACGGCTCAAAAATCGGAAAGAAGGTGCTTGATCCGGCACCCACCAAATTCGACAAAAAAATTCTCTATTCCACGTATGATCTGACTCAACAGATGAGGCGGGGACAGAATCGCTTGACCGTGTTGCTCGGCCACGGTTGGTACGACGTGCGCAGCGTGGCGGTGTGGAATTTCGACAACGCGCCATGGCGCGACTTTCCACGCATGATCGCCCAACTCGAAATCACCTATGCGGACGGCACGCGCGAAACGGTCGTTTCCGACGCCACGTGGCGGCAGGTCGCAAGCCCGATCGGATTCGATTGCATCCGCGAGGGCGAGGTGATCGGCAAAACGCCACCCGGTGCGCCCGACCTCTCCAAAACCGTCCTGATGGCCGAGAACGTTCCTTCGCCCGGCGGCAAACTGACTGCCGAAGCCCAACCGCCCAGCGTGATCGCCGGAGAGCGCCTCCCCGTCACAAGGCGAGAGGTCAAGCCCGGGGTTTGGCTGTTTGATTTCGGCCAGAATATGGCGGGATGGGTCCGGCTTAAAATCAAGAACTCGAAGAAGGGCGACGTGATCACCGTGCGCTACGCCGAGAAACTCAACGCGGACGGCACACTCAGCCTGAAAGGGACGGATGCCCACTTCCGTTATCCGGCATCGTTTCGCGTGTTGCCGGGCGGGTGGTTCCAGACAGACCGCTACGTGTGCGACGACAGCGCCGAACAGACCTACGAACCGCGTTTCACCTACAACGGATTCCAGTACGTCGAAGTCACCGGGCTGAGAACCAGGCCCGCGATTAACACCGCAACCGCCTGTATTGTGCACACTGACTTCAAGCCTGCCGGACGTTTCGAGTGCAGCCATGAGCTGTTGAACAAATTACAGGAGGCCATCCTGTGGGCATACCGCAGCAACTTCGTCAACGGCTACCCGACCGACTGCCCGCACCGCGAAAAGAACGGCTGGACCGGCGACGCCTTGCTTGCCTCCGAACAGGCCATGTACAACTTTCAGAACACCGCCGCCTACGAGAAGTGGATCGGTGACCTGACCGACGAGCAGCAGCCGGATGGCAACCTTTGCGCCATCGTGCCCACGAGCGGCTGGGGCTACACCTGGGGCAACGGGCCTGCCTGGGACAGCGCGCTCGTAGTCATACCGTGGATGCTCTATGTGTATCAAGGCGACACTCGGGTGCTGGAAAACGCATATGGAGCGATGTGCAAATATGTCGACTACATGACATCGCGCGCAAAAGACGGCATCGTTTCACATGGACTGGGAGATTGGATCCCCGTGAAAAGTAAAGTCCCGGTTGAAGTGACGTCAACCGGTTATTATTACCTCGACGCGAAGATCGTGGCGCGGACGGCAGAGGTGCTTGGGAAGCACGAAGACGCTGCCAGATACGCGGCTTTAGCTGAAGTTATCCGTACGGCTTACAACCGGCAGCTATACAAGGGGAACGGCGTTTACTCCATCGGTTGCCAGACGGCTCAGAGCTGTGCCCTCCACCAAGGATTGGTGCCTGTGGACGAGCGACCGAAAGTTGAGGCCAAGCTCATCGAGGCTGTTGAACAGACCCAATGTTTCCCAGATTTCGGCATTCTTGGCTCAAAATACGTATTCCGGTCGTTGAGCGAGGCAGGGCGCAGCGACTTGGCTTACGCGATGGCGGTCAAAGAGGAAAAGCCCTCCTATGGGAACTGGATCAAACGCGGGGCAACCACCTTCTGGGAAGACTGGGACGAAGGTTCGTCGCGCAACCACATCATGTTTGGCGATGTGTCGGCGTGGTTCTACCAGTACCTCGCCGGCATCCGGCTCTCCGACAACGTTTCGGCCATAGCAGGGAAAACCGCCCCGGGCGCTGTGGCCTTCAAATCGTTCATCATCTGCCCAGAGCCGGTGGAGGGGCTCGACTGGGTTAAAGCGGAACATGACTCCCCGTATGGCATGATCCGCAGCAGCTGGAAGCGGGCAAACGGCGCGTTCGAGCTGGAGGTCGAAGTGCCGGTCAACACAACCGCGATGATCTACCTCCCGGTTAAACCGGACGCACAAAACGTGACCGCGGATGTTAAACCCGTTCCCTCCGACCGGAACCGCATGGCCTTTAAGGTTGGTTCAGGCCGCTATCTTTTCGTGGCGCACTGAAAGACGGAGCAGGCGCAATAAAAGAGGGCTACGCTCAGTTGAATGTCATGTCTTTGTAGAGATAGCACTCGATTTTGGCTTTTGCCTTAAGTTCCGCATAGAACCGATCCACTCCCGAATTGTACTTGGCCCGCAAGATACTGTCGTTGATCCGCTTGCGGTTGATGGGAACGTTTTTCAGCAGAATGTGTGACGCACGTACCGTTTCGGGCACTGCGGGAGTGGAGCCGGTCGCCGCCTGGGCGGCAGTATGAGCGGTGACTTTGATGATATGGAAACCGAAACGCGTTTCGATGACCGGCCCGATTTCGCCAACCGCCTGCGAGAACGCCGCATCTTCAAACTCCTTCAGCATTTTGCCGCGAGGAAACTCGCCAAGATCTCCCTCATTCTTTGAGCTGGGGCATTCCGACACATTGCGGGCCATATCCGAAAAGTCCGCCCCGGCAAGCAACTGCTTCCGGACGGCCTCGAGTTTCACGCGGTTGAGCTGATTCGTCGCATTGAGCATGGCAACTGCATCCGAGACTTCTTTCTCGTCAACCCTGATTTTATTGCGGACATTCACGGCCAACAGCTTGTCGATAATCATGCCGTCTTCAAATTCGCGGCGCATCATCTCTGCCCCCATGGGCCCTTTCTGAAAGAAGTCATTCGTCGTCCAGTTACGCGTCCGGAGCGACTGCGCGAGCGCATTGAGGCTTGCTTGCCGGTCCGCCCCACTCAGTCGGATATTCTGCTTAGCGGCTTCATCCATCATGACCGTCTTGAAAACAAAGGCATTGATTGATCGGCGACGGAAGTGCTCTTTGGCCTCGTCGAGGCGATTAGAGGGAACCACCAGATGGTTGACTTCCACGTCGTCCTTCATATACCCCATCGCCCGCTTCTCCATCTCCGCCCATGTGAGCGGCGTGCCGTCGACTTTGGCGACAATATGGTCCGGAGGAGGGTCAGAAGGCTTGGCGGCTGGGCTGACCGTGTTTTTCTCCGTTCCCTTGCCGCACCCGAAGAAAAGGGAAGCCAGCGACACAAGCAGGAACGCGGAAAGTCGATAGGTCTGACGCATGATTATTCTCCTTGGCACTCTTAGAACTTTTTGTGGAAGGTGCGGTGAATCACATCGAGCTGCTGCTCGCGGGTGAGCTTGATAAAGTTGACCGCATACCCAGAAACGCGGATTGTGAGTTGCGGGTATTTCTCGGGGTGCTCCATCGCATCGAGCAACAAATCGCGCTGCAGCACATTGACATTGATGTGGTGCCCCTTCTCAACGAAATAGCCGTCCATCAGGCTAACGAGATTGTCGATGCGCTCATCCGCCGTGCGCCCCAACGCGTCGGGCACAATCGAGAAGGTGAATGATATCCCGTCCTCGCTGTGGTCATAAGGCAAGAGGGCGACCGATTTCATTGAGGCGATGCACCCGCGCGAATCACGCCCATGCATGGGGTTCGCACCGGGAGCGAACGGCTCACCCGCTTTGCGGCCGTCTGGCGTTGAACCGGTCATTTTCCCATACACCACGTTCGAGGTGATCGTGAGAATTGAAAGCGTAGGTTTCGCATGGCGGTAGGTCCGGTGCTTGGAGAGACGCCCCATGAAGGTCTTGACCACTTCAACCGCGATCTGATCGACACGCGTGTCGTTATTACCGAACTTCGGGTAGTCTCCCTCGATCTCGAAATCCACAGCCAGTCCGCGCGCGTCGCGGATGGGCCTGACCTTGGCGTATTTGATCGCAGAGAAACTGTCAGCCACCACGGAAAGCCCTGCAATACCGCATGCGGCCGTACGGAAGACGTCCTCGTCATGCAGCGCCATCTGCACGCGCTCATAGCAGTACTTGTCGTGCATGTAGTGGATGACATTGAGGGTATTGATATAGAGCCTCGAAAGCCATCGGCAAATCTGGTCAAACTTGCGGACCACCTCTTCGTAGTCGAGCACCTCAGATGTGACCGGCGCCATCTCGGGGCCAACCTGCTGCCCGGTAATCTCGTCCTTTCCGCCGTTGATGCAGTAAAGCAACGCTTTGGCGAGATTTGCCCGGGCCCCAAAGAACTGCATCTGCTTGCCGATGCGCATGGCGGAAACACAGCAGGCGATTCCGTAGTCGTCGCCAAACTTCTCCCGCATCAGCTCGTCATTCTCATACTGGATCGACGACGTCGCAATCGAAAGCCGGGCGCAAAAGCGTTTGAACGCCTCAGGCAGACGCGCGCTCCAAAGCACCGTCATGTTCGGTTCCGGAGCGGGCCCGAGGTTGACGAGCGTGTGCATGAACCGGTAGGTCATTTTTGTGACCATGTGGCGGCCATCCTCGCAAATGCCGCCCAGAGATTCCGTGATCCATGTGGGATCGCCCGAGAAAAGCGCGTCGTAGGCGGGCGTGCGCAGAAACCTCACGATGCGCAGCTTCATGACGAAGTGATCGACGAATTCCTGGAGTTGCTCCTCCGTGTAACGTCCGGACGCGAGGTCTCGCTCCGCGTAAATATCGAGGAACGTCGAGACGCGCCCGATCGACATGGCCGCGCCGTTCTGCTCCTTGATGGCGGCGAGGTAGGCGAAATACAGCCACTGAATCGCTTCGCGCGTGTCCTGCGCAGGCTGGGAAATATCGAACCCGTACTGAGCGGCCATAACCTTGACCTCTTGGAGCGCACGGATCTGCTCAGAAAGTTCCTCCCGGACCTGAATGGCCTCAAGGTCCATCGCATCGAACACGTAGCGCGCCTTGGCAGCCTCTTTATGCGCGATCAGAAAATCGATCCCGTAGAGCGGCAGCCTGCGGTAATCGCCGATGATGCGGCCTCTCCCGTAAGCGTCAGGCAGACCGGTGATGATGCCGTTGTGGCGGGCGAGCTTCATCTCGTCCGAATAGGCGTCGAACACTCCGTCGTTGTGCGTCTTGCGGTACCGGAAGACATTCTCGATCTCGTTGGGCAACTCACGCCCATAGGCTTTGAGCGAGGCCTTGACCGTGCGGATACCGCCAAACGGCATAATCGCGCGTTTGAGGGGGCTGTCGGTCTGGATGCCGACAATCTGCTCAAGCTCGCGATCAATATAGCCCGGCGCATGCGAGACCGGCGTTGAGATGGTCGTGCTGTCAATGTCGTAAACACCACCACGGGCGCGCTCTTCGTCCATGCGCAGGCACACTTTTCCCCAGAGGGCACGCGTACGGGAGGTGGGAGGGGTCAGGAAGGTGTCGTCGCCGTCGTATGGCGTGAAGTGGGTGACGACGTAGTCGCGCACGTTGATATTGATCCGCCAGATATCCTGAGAAAGAGACATGACAACCCCCTTCGTAGAGCGCCGGTGCGGGAGCACGTCAACGGACTGGTGCGCCTGGCGGGGGTCGAACCCACAACCTTCGGCTTCGGAGGCCGACACTCTATCCAGTTGAGCTACAGGCGCAAAAAGTGGGCATATATTAGAAGCTAGCCGCCCAAACTGCAAGCCTGATGTTGATTTTAATCCGTCGGGCGGACGCCGACACTTGCATTCAGACAGGGGGCCGGTTATAGTATCCCGAAACGTGAACAAGGAGGCTTTATGGCAGGCAACGTGGTGGACCTTTCGGTAGCGGATTTTGACGCAGCGATTGCATCGGGAGTGACCTTGGTGGATTTCTGGGCACCGTGGTGCGGGCCATGCAAAATGCAGACCCCTATCTTGGAAACGCAGGTGGCTCCCGCAGTTGCCGGCCGGGCGAAGGTGGCAAAAGTGAATGTCGATGATGCCAAAGAACTGGCCGTCCGGTTCGCGGTCAAGAGCATACCCGCTCTGATCATCTTCAAAGACGGGAAAGTCGCACAGCAGATGGTCGGGCTGCAGCGCGGCGACGCGCTGGTAAAGGCGATCGACGCGGCCCTCGAAGCATGATTTTTTTGCTTCCGTGTTGACCCGACTCGCAAAATTGGTATGATATTAGGTTTTTAAGCCTTTTTAGAAAGAGGATGAAGGAGCAACGTTTCATGGCGAATATCAAGAGTGCAGTCAAGCGTGCAAAGCAGTCCGAAGCGAGTCGGCTGCGCAATCGGTCGTGCAAAAGTAGCGTGCTGACGGCGCGTAAAAAGGTTCTCGCAGCCATCAGCGCGGGGAACAAGGAAGATGCGCAAAAGCAGTATTCCTCGTACACCTCGGTGTTGGACAAGGCGGCGAAAAAGGGCGTGATCGCAAAGAACAACGCCAACCGCAAAAAGTCCCGCGTGGCGCAAAGCATCACAAAGATGGCCTAACAGGCCGTCCGCGTAAGCTTTTCTTGGAAGACCGGTCACCGTGCTCACGCAAGGTGACCGGCTTTTGTGTTTCGGAAAGGATCACACATGCGCCAGCTGACGGTCTCAGATCTAGGACAGGACGCCGGGTACAGCGATGTGCTGGCTTTGCAAGAACGGTTACACGCGCAACGTGTGGAGGGAGTAATCCATGACACGTTGCTGTTGCTGGAGCACAGGCCCGTCTACACTCTGGGGCGGTCGGCTTCGGAATGCAACCTCCTCTACTCCGAAGAAGCCTTGAGGCGAGCGGGTATCGAACGGGCCGTCACGTCCCGCGGCGGCGATGTGACCTATCACGGCCCCGGGCAGCTCGTCGGGTATCCGATTCTTCATTTGGGTGAGGCCGGACTGAAGGTGTTGGAGTATGTGACCGGTTTAGAAGAGGTGCTCATCCGCGTCGCCGCAACATTCGGGATCGAGGCAAACCGTGACGCCCGGAACCGCGGCGTATGGGTGGGCGACAACAAGTTGGCGGCACTGGGTATCCGCGTGTCACACCAGGTCACGATGCACGGGTTCGCCCTGAACGTCAACACGCGGCTGTCCGATTATAACGGCATTGTGGCGTGTGGCCTTCGAAATGCCGGTGTGACCTCGATAAACCGCCTGCTCCGCCATGAGGCCGACATGCAGGTGGTGAAGACGCGGGTGCGCGAAGCCTTCTGCTCTGTGTTCGGTTATTCGCCCGAAAACAGCGCATCGTAGCGGCTTCGGAGGCGAAGGCCTCAGGTGCGTTTGTGGCGCCGCGACGCGCGCGATGGCGCCTCACGGGGTGACTCGACCCGTTGCGGCTCAAAAGGCAAGCGGAACGCCTCATCAAAGTCGTAAGCATTCTTGAAATCATCAAGACTGTCTTTTTCGGTCTTGCCGAGGCGCCCTGCCGCCACCAGACTGAAGACGATTTCCCCGAAATCCTGTGTGGTATGGATCCCCCACTCGGAAAAAACCGTATGGGCAAGCGGTCCGAATTCGTCGAGGGCATAGGTCTTTATGCCCTCCAGCAGCTCCTTCCCGCTCACGTGACGCCCGTGGTCGGGCTGGTTCTTGCGGATATCCTTGACGGTGCTGTCCAACGCCTCGACCAAAAAGAAATAGGCGTCTGGCTGATACCGCGGATCTTTTTTGCAGATTTCGGAAACGGTCTCTTGAAAAGATGGGTTCATAGATTTCCGGAAAGAGGCGGCTAAACAGGCTTGGCATTTGTGAGACGGCGGTGAAACGCCGCGATTTCATCGGCTGAGTCATAGCTTCCTGAAATCCAATTCATGGCACGTCCGTTCCATCGCGGAATGACATGGAAATGAACATGGGGAACAACTTGAGTCGCACACCGCCCGTTACTCTGAAGAACATTGAATCCGTCACAGGGCAGGCGTGTGAGCAAAAGAGTGGCCACTCGCTTGGCGGCAGGCATCAGAGTGGCCAGCATCGGATCAGGAAGATCGGTCAGGTGAACGGCGTGATATTTGGGCACAACCAAAGCATGTCCCTTCTCAAAAGGGGCAATGTCAAGAAAAGCCAAAACACTATCGTCCTCGTAAAGCACAAACGAAGGAATTTGCCGGGCGATGATCTTGCAGAAGACGCAGTCGGGATCTGTCATGTCATTTCTTCCTTTCTGGCATTGACTTGAATTTATATTAGAGCACAGAAGACGAAGGGGATAAAGGGTTTTGTTCAGTTCCATGTCCGTTGCTGTTGACGCCATCGCTCACGCAGACGCGCCTGTTTTTCCGAACGCGAAAGCCCTTTGACATCCCCCATCATTTCCGCGATTGAGAAACGGTCCGCAGCAACGACCGGTGAGGTGTGGTGACGGGACCGCGTGGACACGGACTGCGGCAACGGCGGCGGCACCCCTCCCGGGGCGGCAACACCCAAACTGGGGTATGCCTCGGAAACATGCCGCCACAGCTCCGTCTCGGAAGGCACGGTCACCTCCACGCCGTGCTGAGCGATCAGGCGGCTCGCCAACAGGCTCAACATCACGGTGTCCGCGACACAGTACCGTACAAGCGTACGCTTGGCCTGCACATCGCCCAGCTCCGACCACATCTGCCAAAGCCGGACAGCCTCGGCACCTCCAAGCCCGACCAAGTCCGGCGGGCGGCACAGCCCCAGAGCATGCTCGATTGTTTTAAGGCCTCCCCGCCATCCCGCGTGATGACAGAGCCAACGCAGATCCACGTGGGCACAGGGCAACCTATGGATATGGAAACGATCCAACACGCGCGGGACGTCGAAACTGGCGCCATTAAAAGAGACCAACACCTTGACCTCTTCCATCAGGTCAAGAAAATCGTCCATGTTCTCTTCCGCCAGAAAACTGTGAGCCGCCCCCCGATGGAAGCAACTGATCAGGGTAACCGTGCTACCGATCTCCAGTCCACTCGTCTCGATATCGAAATAGGAGAGATGTTCGAACCAGTGTGCCAGCACGCGCCACTGGTCCGGAGGCGGAATACGTGCGGCAAAATAAGCGGCGTCATCCGACTCCACCGCGCGCAAGCTCTGCTCGCACGCAACGCAGATGTCATCCCAAGCAGCCCGGTCTAAGCCCGCCAGCGGGCGCGCCGCATTCAGGATGCCATCCCAACTCGTGCATCCCTCCAGCCGCAACCTTTGTTCGCGATGCAACCCAATGTGAGGCAGATGCCTCAGATATTGCTGCAGAACCATCTCATATCCCGTCCGGGACGGCCAAGTCCCGCTATGTATGCGCTAAAGGCCCAGCCCCCTGCTCGCCCGCAGTCACCGGGGCTTGCGCTTTTCTGAACGCCTGAAAAGCAGCAATCGTAGCGCTCTTCATCTGCGCGCGATAAAAACCATACGTCAACGGCACGCCTTCACCTTGCTGGGCATCCAGCACCTCGCAATGGAAAAGCGTATGCGAAGCCAGTTCGTGATAGAACAGGACCCTGCACATGAACCATGCAGCCGTTCGCTGCAAGACGGGAAGCCCGTCCTTTAGCACATACGGGACATGCTCCCACTTCCGGGCATGGCGCGACGACTGAAAACCGAAAAGCGCCACGACGAGCGGGTCCACGTCTTCGCGCAACACCGACACGCTGAACTGTCCCGTTGCCTTGATAGAGGCATTCGTACGGGTCTGGTGCTGACAGCACAGGATCACGGTTGTCGGGAATGCGGTCGACTGGATGAAGGCGTCCACGATGCAGCCTCCCATCCCCTCCTCACTGCGGCAACCAATGACATACAAGCCACATGAAATTGCAAACAACGCTTTATCATCCATACGTCTACGTTCCCTCAGACCGGCAACTCGGGCAACCGGAAAACATGCGAATTCTCTTCGACCGCAACCAGCCGCTCGGGCATCGGGAACCCGTACCTTTCCCGCAGGACCGTTATCACGTCATCCAGAAAAGATTCGGGTGTTGATGCACCGCTCGTGATCCCCACGGCCCGCACTGACTCCTCTAAAGCCACGCTCTCCAACTGCTCCAGCTCGCTCACGAGCAACGCCTTCGCTCCGCCAATTCGAGCGGTCTCAACCAGTCGCTGACTGTTTGAGCTGTTCTCGGAGCCCAAAACCATCACAAGCCCGCAGACTTTCGCCAACACGCCGACCGCCTGCTGCCGGTTACGTGTGGCATAACAGACATCCGTGCTTGCAGGCAGCAGAAGCGAGGGGAAACGGCGCCGCAAAACCCTCATCACGGCATCCACCTGTTCAGCACCCAATGTCGTCTGCGTCACCACAGCCACCGGCTTGCCTTCGGGCAACGCGAGTTCCTCAGCCTCCCGGGCATTTTCAACGATCCAGACATGCTCGGGCGACTCTCCTGCGACACCCACCACTTCTTCGTGACGCCGATGCCCGATACAGATTACGCACGCGCCTGACGCGGCGAACCCCAATACCTCGTGATGCACTTTGGTCACGAAAGGGCAGGTCGCGTCAATCACGCGCAGCCGACGCGCTTCGGACTTTCGACGCACACGAGGCGACACCCCATGCGCCGAAAAGAGCAACAGCGAACCTTCCGGAACATCTTCGGGGTCGCTCACGAAAATCATCCCCAATTCGGTCAAGCGGGCCACGACCTGACGGTTATGCACGATCTCGTTGAGACAGTAGACCGGTTCTCCGCAAAACCTCCCCAACACCCTCTCTGCCGTCTCGACCGCACGCGCAACGCCCGAACAGAACCCATGCGGAGACACGACGATCAGACGTTTCGGCTCCATTATTCCTCACCTCCAAGCCCTTCCAGTCCGAGTTGCGCCAAAATCTGCTCGGCGGGCGTGAGAAATTTCTTCCCCTTGTTACACGCGTCACAGGCGGGCACCACATTTCCTTTCGTGCTCGTGCCGCCACGCGAAACAGGCACCACATGGTCCAACGTCAACGCCGCCGGGCCGACATGCTTGCGGCAGTAATGGCAAACACCTGCCTGGACCTGCTGCTGCCACCAGAGACTTTTACGTAAAGCGCGCGCCTTCTCGCGCTCACGCGCCACATGCTGCCCGTCTTTTCGGATATCGATCCAATCGGACATACCGTGCAATCCCCAACCCTTGCCTGCTACTTTCTCAGCGCAATCAACCGCCGGGCATGATTCTCTTCTGCCACAGCCAAGGCGAGAAACGTCTCGCGCAACCGCCGAACTTTGCTCTGATGTGCAAGCGTCCGGTAAAACCCTGCCATCGCTCGCTCGTGCTCGATAGCGTGCTCAACTTCCTTCGAGGCTTTGACCGCGTCGTGCATCAAGTCCTCGACCGGGGGCAACTCGGCCGCCATATCAGAAGTGATCGGGATGTCCTTGTCCGCCCCCGACGCGATCGCACCCAACATCGCCTCATGATGCCAGCGCTCCTCATCCGCCAACCGCTGAAAAACCGCCTTCTCCTCGGGGTCCAAAGAGGTTGCGGCCAGAGCCGCGTAATCTTCATATGCCGCCTTTTCAAATACGGCTGCCTGCTGGATCACAAAACGGCCCACCCAATTCTTGATTCCGGAAAGCTCCTGCAACGGCTTCTCTGCAGACAGAGCCTTGGACACGAAGACCTCTCGCAACATCATACCGCCGAAAATCAAGAAGAGCACCCCTCCCACACATTTGACATAACGTTCATCTGGAACAAACCTTCGAATCAGGTCGCCCGCCAAAACCCCAATCGCAGTCGATGCCGCAAGCGCGACAACTCCCGCTGCAAAAACCGTCCACTTGGAAGACGACGCAGCCGACTGGCTCATCACCGCCAATTGCGTCTTATCGCCGAGCTCGGCCATGAAAATTAAGAAAAATGTGCTGAAGAATAGAGGCCAATTCACAGAGTACTCCTTACAAATGATGGAGCTGAGTATACACTTTTTCAAATCCCTTCCGCCACAGCCAACTTCAAATCCCGCTACCGGGCAAGACTCTCCACAAAACGCAGGGTCCCGTGATAAAGGAAACGCCCCCACCCGCAGGTGAAAACCAATTGACCGTAAGCCGCATGCTCGATATCGGCCAAGACGAGAGACCCCGTCTTTAGATAGGTACGGTTGATCAGGAGCCCCCCAACCGCAGTCAGAAATACCGCCCAATAATTGGCGAACAGAAGATGCGCTAAACCGAACACGAACGAGCCAACAAGCCATGCCTGACGCTCACTCCGGAACAGACACGCATAGCGCACATAAAACAGGCCTCGGTAAAGAATACCTTGAGGATAAACGGAAAGCACCGGATAAAACAGCATCACGAGCGCCCAAAGCTTGGGATCGCGGCGCGGCAACTCCAAGAACTGAGCAGGTGCCACCAAAAGAATCCCGCCGGCAAGCACAACCGCAACCACGACCACACGCCACCCCAATGAACAGAGATGCCGCCGATCCGACTTAACCCCCAGCAACTCCTTGAGGCCCCAACCGTAGCGCGTCACCAGACAACGGGCTGCCGGATATGCCGCACACCACAATATTGGCAAGACCGGGACAGAACAACCGCTCTGTCTCGAGACCAGCAGCACCAGCGGCAGGCCGACATACAGCAGCACAAACTCTAGGCGCAACCGATTCGTGTGCGAGAAAATACACCCCCCATTCTCTCATGAGCAGGAGTTCTCCACGTCCGTAGCACCCTCACCATAAGGGCCAAGAAAGTTATACGCTGGCCATGAGCTCGGCCACCAGCCGCGTGAAACGCTGAGGGTTCTTCAGCGCGGAACCCTCTCCCAGAAGCGCCTGCCCATACAGGAGCTCGACGTAGTCCGCCAGCCTTGGATCCGCTTTGTCTGCCTCGCACATGGCCTTCATGCGCTTGAGCACCACATGGTCGGGATTGATCTCCAGCAGCCGGAGTTGCTTCGGCACCTCTTGATTCATCGCCCGCATAAGCCGCTCCATGCTCGCGTTCATCGCGTGCTCGTCAGCCACCAGACAACAGGCGGAGTCTGTCAACCGCGGCGAGATCCGTACTTCGCTGACCTCGTCTTTGAGCCGCTCTTTGATATAGTCTGTCAAAGCCTGGTATTCTCCCGCCGCTTCTTCCAGCTTTTTCTTGGACTCAGCCTTCTCCGCATCGCTGCCCAGTTCGAGTTGCCCCTTGTCCACCGCCGTCAGTTTCTTTCCGTCGAACTCCCTCAGGCTGTCAACCACCCACTGGTCGATCGCATCCGTAAAGAACAACACATCATAGCCACGTTTGACAAGCGCTTCGATGTGCGGCGACTGACGAGCCGTGTCCAAATCCTCAGAAATCAGATAGTAAATTTCCTTCTGAGCCTCCGGCATGGCCGCCACATACTTTTTGAGCGTCACATAGCCGTTACCTTCGGCTTTCGCGGAACGGAAGAGCAACAGGGCTTTCAGCTTGTCGGCATTTTCCCAATCGGAATGCAACCCTTCTTTGAGGACCCGGCCGAACGAGGTGTAAAAATTCCGGTATACCTCGGGCGTCTCTTTCTGCATCTCAGAGAGGACGCCGAGAATCTTGCCCGTGATATTGCTCTTGATCTTACGAATCACCGCGTCGTCTTGCAGCATCTCGCGCGACACGTTCAGAGGCAGGTCGCTTGAGTCCACGACGCCCTTGGCAAATCGCAGGTACTCGGGCAACAGCAAATCGAAATCGGCCCCGATGAAAACGTTGCGCACATACAGACTCAGCCCGTGCTTCTTGTTCGGCATCAGCAGGTCGAAACCGGCTTCCTTAGGCAGGAACAAGAGCGCTTTGAACTCGACCGCACCCTCAACTGACATCGGGATGGTTTTCAAAGGCGGATGGTGATCGTGTGTCAAGTGCGTGTAAAACTCGTCGTATTCCTCCTGTTTAACATCGCTCTTGGCGCGCTTCCACAACGCTTTCATCGTGTTGAACGGTTCGGCATCCTCTTTCGGGGCTTCACCCTTTTCGCCAAACCGTATGGGATAGGCAATGAAGTTCGAGTATTTCTTGACCAGCTCCCGAACGCGCCATTCGTCGAAATACTCCTCCATGCCCTCGCGCAGCTTCAAGACAACGGTTGTTCCGGGTTTATCCCGAGCCGCCTCTTCCAGCGTATAAGAGCCGCCGCCGTTCGAGGTCCACTTGACTGCTTTCTGCCCCGCACCGCGACGCAATGTGATCACCGTGACCTCTTCGGCCACCATGAACGCCGAGTAGAAGCCCACGCCGAACTGCCCGATGAGTTCAGGAAGATTTGTTTGCTTCTTTTCCTTCAGCGCTTGCGCAAAGGCCTTGGTCCCAGAACTGGCGATCACGCCGAGATTCTTGTCAGCCTCCTCCTCGCTCATGCCCATCCCGTTATCGGCAATCACAAGCGTGCGGTCCTCTTTGTCTGCGATGATGTCGATCCTCCACTGGGGAGCATCCGACACGACAGCCGGGTCGGTGAGCCCGAGATATTGGGCACGGTCGATCGCGTCTGAAGCGTTGGAAATCAACTCGCGGAGAAAAATCTCCTTCTTCGAGTAGAGCGAATGGATCACCAGATCAAGGACTTGCTGGATCTCGGCTTTAAAAGTATGCGTTTTTTTGCTCATGGTTCGTTGGGGTCCTTTCAGAATATGTGGATGGTCTCGATCAGAACGGCTGAACCGATTCAACCGCGATCGTCAAAAAATCTGGGTTAATCCCGATCCCGACCGCCGCCGATAACACCGGCTCGCATCAAGTAATAAAGCAACGTGAGCAACGAGCCCACGGCACCGGCAACGTAGGTCAGAAA
>Ga0209066_10004020_pt1 | contig 16294 bp, 14 predicted proteins | sample All_14_2_FD_187198 | JGI IMG/M metagenome (GOLD analysis project Ga0209066, IMG submission 187198) | Freshwater microbial communities in response to fracking from Pennsylvania, USA - Allegheny Zone_MetaG_DW_15 (SPAdes) (version 2) ...
CGATGGACGCGATATCCATATGGTTGGTCGGCTCGTCCAGCAGCAGAATATCGGGATCGGTCGCAAGCGCGCCGGCCAGTGCCGCGCGCCGGGCCTGACCGCCCGACAGACCGGAGGCCGGCAGCTCCGGATCGATATCGAGCGCATAGAGAAGCTGACGCACCCGATGCGCCTCGCCCCCCTGATCGGCGGCCAGATCGAAGGCCGTGCCGGTTTCCTTGCGCGGCGGGTCCTGCAACAGATGGGCAAGACGCACGCCAGGCTGTTTCCAGCGCTCCCCCTCATCCGGGTCGCGCAGGCCCGCCAGCACGCTCATCAGCGTCGACTTGCCGGCGCCATTGCGCCCGATCAGCGCCAGGCGCGCACCGGCGGCCAGCGACAAATCCAACGGCCCGAACAGGGGCGCGCCATGCCCGGCTTTCACCCCGCGCAGGGCGATCAAAGGAAGCTCGGCCATGGTTTAGATAATACCTCTTTCGGTCTTGATCCGGTCCCAGGCCGCGTTGATGGCTGCCAGTTTCTGGTTCGCGGTGACGACGAATTCTTCCGGCATGCCCTGGGCGATCAGTCGATCAGGATGGTTTTCACGCACCAGATTGAGATGGGCGGCCTTGATCGTGTCATTATCGGCCGTGCGGGCAACACCCAGCACCTTATAGGGATCGGCATCGCCCGGCCCGGCCGCGTCGCGTATGGCGGTGACGCGTTCAAAGGCGGCCTCGTCCAGGCCGAAAATCTCCGCCACCCGGTGCAGGAAATTCGCCTCGGCGGGATGCACCACGCCGTCCGCCTGCGCGATATGGGCCAGACACCACAGCATCTCCTCCAGCATGGCCGGGGAGTCGCGGAACATGCCTGCGACCTGCCTTGCATAGACTTCGAAGCCCGCGGAATCGCGCTTGGCCTGGTTGAAGACGCGCGCGACATTGTCCAACTCTTCCGGCGGAACCTGGAACACTTCCTTGAAGGCGCGGATTTCTTCCTGCGTCACATGGCCGTCGGCCTTGGCCATCTTGGCGCCCAGCACAATGACCGCGATGGTGAAAGCGACCGATTTCGTCTGATCGGCGACATGGGGATGGCCCCCGCCATCCTCCCGCAGCTTGTCGATGGCATGGCCGCCCAACGCGCCCAGAAGCGCACCCAACGGCCCGCCCAGCGCAAAGCCGGCGACACCGCCCAAAATCTTGCCCCAGATGCTGCTCATGCCTGGATTTTCCGCATCCCGTTTCCGTCTTTCCCGGGCGTCTTACACCATTGCCGCGGTGCGGCGAAAGGGAGAGCCTTCACGACCCGTCGGCAACACGGACCGGATCTTCCGCCGGTCCCAGCCGCCCGATGCCCGGCAGCTTCAGACCAAGCCCTAGCGGGTCCAGCCCGAAGGTTAGCCCCACCAGGTTCAGCTCCACCCCCTCCTCCACCGCTGCGGTCAGGCCGAGCAGGCCCCAGAGCGACAGCTGGAAACCGGTGCCGCTGGCGGATTTTCCGACGATGGTGGTCGTGCCCAGGAAATCCTTGCCGATGGCCGTGGGCGGCAAATCCAGCCGCAGTTCCGGTACTTCCCGCGCGATATGGGCGGTGAAGGTGTTGGAGTTCGGACCGGGCCAGATCACATAATGGTTGCGATATGGATACTCCGCCGCGGCCTTTATGATCCGCCCGATCACCGCGTCGGTGCCGGGTCCCGTCAATTCGGCAAGCAGCGTCGGCTCCGCCCCGAACCAGCGTCGGTCGGGCTGGTCAGTATAGGTTGCAAGCCCATCCCCACCGCGTCGCGCCCGCCAGCCGATGATGTGATAGCTGGTCCAGTTCGCGGCCTGGCTGGGCTTCACCGACACCCAGCTATGCACGCCAAAGGCACCCCGCCAGCCCACCGTGCGGGCAGCCCAGACCTGGGCGATAGCGTCGGGATGATCGGCGGGGGTCGGTGCCAGGCCGATGGAGGCGTTGGAACGCGAGCGCCAATCCTGGCTCAAGGTATCGCGCGCAACGAACATCGCCGCCGGACCAGCCAGCAATATTCCAATACCCAGCGCGGTTCGGAAAATCCATTTCTTCAGCATAATAGATAAATAGTACCCGATCGCGGCCGGAAAAGGGCAGCCTTGAGCTTGGATGCCAATTCCGGCTAAGCCTTCTGCAGAATACGGTTAACGGGGGTGAGACCATGCCGGGCGGAGTAACCGATAGCGGACGCTGGCAGTTCTGGATCGACCGGGGTGGCACGTTCACCGATGTGGTTGCGCGCCTGCCCGACGGCAGCCTGCGCACCCATAAGCTGTTGTCGGAGAATCCGGAGCATTATCGCGATGCTGCCGTGCAGGGCATCCGCGCATTGTTGGGCCTAAAACCCGACGACCCCATCCCGGCGGAGCGGATAGAGGCGGTGAAGATGGGCACCACGGTCGCCACCAATGCGCTGCTGGAGCGCAAGGGGGAGCGTACCCTGCTGGTCACCACCAAGGGTTTTCGCGATGGGTTGCGCATCGGCTATCAGGCCCGGCCGCGCCTGTTCGACCGCCATATCATCAAGCCGGAAGAACTCTATGACCGCGTGATCGAGGCTAGGGAGCGGGTAACCGCGACCGGCGAAATCCTGACAAAGCTGGATGAGGCGGCGCTGGAAGCCGATCTGCAAGCCGCAAGGAATGACGGTTTCAGGGCTGTCGCCATCGTCTTCCTGCATGGCTATCGCTTCACCGGGCATGAAGCCCGCGCGGCGGCGATCGCACGAAAGCTGGGCTTCAGCCAGATTTCGACCAGCCATCAGACCAGCCCCCTGATGAAATTCGTCTCCCGCGGCGATACCACCGTGGTGGATGCCTATCTGTCGCCGATCCTGCGCCGCTATGTCGATCAGGTGGCAGGCGAGCTGGGCGGGGTGAAGCTGGAATTCATGCAGTCCAATGGCGGGTTGACCGATGCCGCGCTGTTCCAGGGCAAGGACGCCATTCTGTCGGGTCCGGCCGGCGGCATCGTCGGCGCAGTGCATGTGGCGGAGGATGCTGGGTTCGGACGCATCATCACCTTCGACATGGGCGGAACCTCCACCGACGTCGCCCATTATGACGGGGAATATGAACGCGCCTTCGAGACCCAGGTGGCGGGCGTGCGCATGCGTGCGCCGATGATGCAGATCCACACCGTGGCCGCCGGGGGTGGGTCGATGTGCCTGTTCGACGGGGCGCGCTATCGCGTGGGACCCGACAGCGCGGGGGCCGATCCAGGTCCCGCCAGCTATCGCCGGGGCGGTCCACTGACAGTGACCGACTGCAATGTCATGCTGGGCCGGCTGCAGCCCGATTTCTTCCCCGCCGTCTTCGGTCCAGGCCAGAACGAAAAACTGGATCGCGAGACGGTCGCAGCTCAGTTCGCGGCATTGTCCGCCCGGATCGAAGCCGCGACCGACGACCGGCGCAGCCCAACAGAGGTGGCGGAGGGGTTCCTGAAGATCGCGGTCGAGAACATGGCCAATGCGATCAAGAAAATCTCCGTGCAGCGCGGCTATGACGTGACCGGCTATACGCTGGTGACTTTCGGCGGGGCCGGCGGGCAGCATGCCTGCATGGTTGCCGATGCGCTGGGCATGACAAAGGTGCTGGTCCATCCTTTCGCGGGCGTGCTGTCGGCCTATGGCATGGGTCTGGCGGAGGTGCGGGCCCTGCGCGAGCAGGCGGTGGAAGCCAGGCTGGAGCCGGACGGGCTGAACGCCCTTGCCGCCCAGTTCGAAACGCTGGCCGGCGATGCCAGGGCAGAGCTTGTGCGCCAGGGCATATTCCAGGCCGACATCACCCTGCTGAAGAAGGCACATCTGCGCCTCGAAGGCTCCGACAGCGCGATCCCGGTGGATTTCGCCACGCAGCAGGAGATGCGGGCTGCCTTCGAAACGGCCTATCGCGCCCGGTTCGGCTTTCTGATGGATGGCAAACCGCTGATCGTCGAGGCCCTGGCAGTGGAAGCCATCGGCGGCGGCGCGCCGACTGCGCCCTCCCCCCTGGAACTGGGGGCGGTGCACGAAACCTTCATCCCCGGCCCGGTCGCCATGGTCGAAGCCTGGTTCGGCGGCAGGCCCCTGGAAACGCCGGTCTTCGACCGCGACCATCTGCAACCGGGCGCGCGCATCACGGGTCCCGCCATCATCCGCGAGGCCACCGCCACCACGGTGATCGAGCCCGGCTGGCGCGCGGACTTCACCCCGCGCGGCGATCTGATACTGGAACGCCACCAGGCCCTGGTCCGACAGGTGGCGATCGGCACCGCATGCGATCCGGTCATGCTGGAAGTGTTCAACAATCTGTTCATGTCCATCGCCGAACAGATGGGCTATGCGCTGCAGAACACGGCCAGCTCCGTCAATATCAAGGAAAGGCTGGATTTTTCCTGCGCGATTTTCGATGCGCAAGGCCAGTTGATCGCCAATGCCCCGCATATGCCGGTGCATCTGGGCTCGATGGGCGAAAGCGTGCGCGCGGTCACCCGGGCCAATGCGAACACACTGAAACCGGGGGATGTCTATACGCTGAACGCCCCTTATGCGGGGGGCACGCATCTGCCCGATGTGACGGTGGTGACCTCGGTCTTTGATGAGGATGGCGCGAAGATCCTGTTCTTCGTCGCCGCGCGCGGCCACCATGCCGATATTGGCGGCATCACGCCGGGTTCCATGCCCTCCAACTCCACCAGCGTGGAGGAGGAAGGGGTGTTGATCGACAATTTCAAACTGGTCGATCAGGGCCGGTTCCGGGAAGATGCCTTCCTGGCCCTGCTGTCCTCAGGCCCCTATCCGGCACGCAACCCGCAACAGAACCTGGCCGATATCCGCGCCCAGGTCGCCGCCTGCGAGAAAGGCGTGCGCGAGTTGAAGCGCATGGTGGGGCAGTTCGGGCTGGCCACCGTGCAGGCCTATATGGGCCATGTGCAGGACAATGCCGAGGAGAGCGTGCGTCGGGTGATCGACGTGCTGAAGCCCGGCCGATTCGAGTATGCGATGGATAATGGCGCAGTGATCCGGGTTCAGGTATCCATCGATCGGGAAAGCCGTTCCGCCTGTGTGGATTTTACTGGCACCAGCCAGCAGCAGGCGAATAATTTCAACGCACCGACGGCGGTGTGCCGAGCCGCCGTCCTCTATGTCTTCCGCACCCTGGTGGATGACGAAATCCCGATGAACGAAGGCTGTCTGAAGCCGATTCATATCGTGATACCGGAAGGGTCGATGCTGGCGCCGACCTATCCGGCCGCCGTGGTCGCCGGCAATGTGGAGACCAGTCAGGTTGTAACAGATGCCCTATATGGCGCTCTCGGCACCATGGGGGCGGCGCAGGGCACAATGAACAACACGACCTTCGGCAATAGCCACTACCAATATTATGAAACGGTGGCCGGCGGTTCCGGCGCGGGACCCGATTTCGATGGCGCCGATGCGGTCCAGACCCATATGACCAACTCCCGGCTGACCGATCCGGAGGTGCTGGAATGGCGCTTCCCGGTGCTGCTGGAGGAATTCTCCATCCGCAGGGGCTCGGGCGGTTCCGGGCGCCACAAAGGCGGCGACGGAGCCATACGACGCCTGCGTTTCCTGGAAGAGATGGAGGTGGTGATCCTGGCCAATCGGCGTGTCCATGCGCCCTATGGCATGGCGGGCGGACAGGCGGGTGCGCCCGGGCGCACGCTGATCGAGCGCAGGGATGGCAGAAGGGAAGTGCTCGGAGCCACGGACCGATGCTCCATGCATCCCGGCGATGTGTTCCTTTTGGAAACCCCCGGCGGCGGCGGCTACGGGGCAGCGGATTGAGTTCATGACAGAAGACGACGGCTACATTCCGTTTCTCACCCGCTTCAAGGCCTGGTGGGAAGGTGTCGAACCCCATGCGCTGATCAGGGCCAATCAGCCCGAGCGCAAGGCGGGTGCCAAGGACGTGGTGCTGGATGCAGATCAGGCAGCCGCCGCCGCTGGGCGTCACTACGGCCCGACACGGCTTGCCCTGGTCCAGCGCCTGTGGGGGGCGGAATGCCATATGCCGGGCGGGGCAGCCCGCTCGCTCGAGCTGATCCTGCCAACCGCGCTCAAGGACAATGCCGCCACCTGCGATCTATCGGCCGGGCTGGGCGGGGGCACCAGGCTGATTCATGCCAAGCTCGGCCTATGGGTCGACGCCTTCGAAGCCGATCACGAACTGGCGGAACAGGCACAGGAATTCTCGAACCGGCTCGGGCTTGCCCGGCGGGCCCCGATTCGCACCTATGACGAAGCGATGCTGGACTTCGCCGGCAAGGTCTATGACGGCTTCCTGCTGCGCGAAGTGCTGTTCCATTTTCCCTCCATCCGCGCCGCGCTGGACACGATCAATGCCGCGCTGAAGAGCGGCGGGCATGTCGTCTTCACCGATTTCGCTTTCGCCACCGATGCCAAGCGTGACGAAGCCGTGGCGCGGGAATGGGTGGAGAAGGACCCGATGGCGGTATCCCCGTTCAGCCTGAAACAATACAAACAGACGCTGGAGAATCTGGGATGGGAAACCCGCATCTTCGAAGATGACACGGATCAGTACCGCAAGATGGTGCTGGCGGGTTGGGCCAATCTGCTGGGGGGCATCGACAAGACGGAACTGACGCGCGGATTCGTCGATGCCATGCTGCAGGAAGCGGAAATCTGGCTTACGCGCATGAAGGCCATGGATGCCGGCGCGCTGAAGATGCTGCGCGTGCACGCGATCAAGCCATAAGAAAAGGCGGTTTTTCGTTTGACAGTACCGGACCCCGACACTATGGTCCGCCGCCGAAATCAGATGGCCGCCGCGCTCTTTTTTGAAGGGGCTTGAGTTGGCCGGCCGCCAGGAGATGTTGAGATGAAGATCGCCAATTCGCTGAAGACCCTGAAGACGCGCGACAAGAACTGCCGCATTATCCGCCGCAAGGGCCGCGTCTATGTGATCAACAAGGCCAACCCGCGCTTCAAGGCCCGCCAGGGCTGAGGCTTGCGCATCGGCTGGCTTGGTCCAGCCAGGGTTGATCTGCCGAAGGTCATAGCGGCATCCGAGCCGGAAGGTTCGGGTGCCGTAGCCTTTTAAACGCGTCCAGTTTTCCTGCTTTTCCCGATTGCCTCGGCTTGCGCGGCTGGGCCAGAATTGGTCATACCAGCAGAGCCCGACCGGGGTCGGGATGGGCATGCAGCAGGGTGGAAGATTGTGCGCGGATCGTCATGACCCAGACCACGGACCGGCGTGCAAGCGTCAGCGACAATGTGACGGCGGGGCTCCTGCGCCAGATGGCGGCAGGAGACCTGAAGCCCGGCGATCGCCTGCCGGGTGAGCGGCAACTGGCCGAGGATTTCGGAGTCAGCCGGGTTTCCATTCGCGCCGCATTGCAGCAGTTGAAGGCGCAGGGGTTCCTAACCGCCGTCCAGGGGGGTGGCACGCATGTCGCTTCCGACGCCGGCGGCGCCAGCCCTGCCCTGGCCGAGCTGGTGCGGACGGATCGGGCCGGCTTCGGCGATCTGGTCGAACTGCGTGGCATGCTGGAGGCCTGGGCGGCCGGACGCGCCGCCCGCAATGCCGGACCACAGGATATTGAGACCCTGAACGCCTTGGTTACCCGCATGGCCGATGCGCCGCAGGACGACCAGGCCAGTCTCGACATGGATTTCCATCTGGCCATTGCCAAAGCTTCGGGAAGCTTGGTCTACCGCCATCTGTTGCAGCTTATCCGCGGCACGCTGGCGGAAATGCTGACCTTCCACCGGCTGGAGCTGTTCGGCAACAAGGAGGCCGATGCAACGGTTCTGGCCCAGCATCGCGCCATTGCCCAGGCCATCGCCCAGCGCAGCCCGGCCCATGCCCGCGCCGCGATGCAGGCGCATCTGGACTGGGTCCGCCGGCATTATCGCGAAGCGGGAATCGATTAGGCCCGTTCCAGGTCCAGGCCGACGCGGCGCGATACGGCAGCGAACAGAAGGTCCACCTCAACCGGGTCGGGCAAGTCCGCCCGATCCAGCCGTACCTGGCCGATCCGGACCGCCAGGGCGAAATCCCGCGCCAATTCGGCGTCGCCACCGAACAGCAGCAGATTGCGCGCGCCATCCAGATAGGGTGTGGCCGCTTCCACGCCATCGGCAAGGGCAATTCCCACCAGCGGACCGGGTGCGTATTCGCTGGAAATCCGCATCGCGCGCGTCATGCCCAGCATGGCCTGCGGCGCGCAATAAGCCGAGCCGAACCGGTCGCGCGGGAAGCGCTTGGGATCGATCAGCGGCCTTGCATTCCGTTCGAATGCGTCAATCAGGATTTCACGGGTGGTTGCGGCCAGTTCCTTGCGGATCATCGGCCCCAGGGAGGCTTCCGCCGCGTGCGGATCGCCCAGCACCATGGCCAGGCTGTGTTCGGTAAAACTGGCCAGGAACCGATCCTGAATCTCAGGGGCAAGCAGGATGCGTTTCACCGCCCCAAGCCCCTGGCCGGAATTGCGGAACGCCGCCTCAGACAGGGCGGAGGCGGCAAAGGCGATATCCGCGCCCGGCGCGACATAGGCCGCATCCCAGCCGGGATCGATGGCGGTGAAGCCCGCCTTGCCTTCCGCCGTCGCGCGGCGCAGCGCATGCGCACTGGCCGGTCCGCCGATCTGGATGACCTGGGCGATCCGCTCGTCCCGGACCATCATCAGCACATTCTGGCGATTCACGTTCAGCGGCTGATATACCCATTCCGGCAGGCCCGCCACGGCCAGCGCCTCGGCATAGCGTTCCGCCACCAGCGGCGCCTGACGCGACGGTTTCAGGATGACGGGATTACCCGCCAGCAGCGCGCCGAAAAGCGGGCCTATCGATACCAGCACGGGATATTCTGCGGGCGGCAGAATCAGCGTCGGCCCGCACGGCCGGTGCAGGCAGGCATGACCGGTTTCGGCATCCATCTCGCCGGCCAGCAGCAGCTTGCCCTGGGCAATCAGATCGCGCCCGAACGCTACCGCGCGCCGGACTTCCCCCGCCGCGCGGGACGAAGGCCGGCCGGTCTGCCAGACCAGTTCCTCGCCGATCTGTACCGCCTGATCTTCCAGCCGGTCCAGCGCGGCATGCAGCAGCACGGCCCGTTCCGCCGGCAACAACGCTGCCCAATCCCGCTGCACCCGGACGGCGCGGGCCATCGCCTCCTGCATCTCCAGGAATTCCGCATAGGGGCGTTCCAGATAGATGCTGTCATCAATCGGGGTGATGCAGGTCAGATGGGTATAGGCCATGACGGGTGAGAAACTCCTGCTCTGCCGGCCGGGTCGCGCTGCCCGATCACACCAGGATGTTCACCGCGCCGATGCCAGCCATAACGCCCCCGGTGATAGCATCCAGCGACTCTTCCGTCTCCTGCAAAGCGCCTTCCGCTTCCTTGATATCGCGCTTGGAATCAGGATTTTTTTCCAGCTCGATCTGGCGCTTGGCGGCCTGGACTATGCTGTTCAGCATGTCCTTCATCCAGCGCACATCGGTGACGAACTGATTATCGCCGTCATGGAATGCGCCGGCGATGGAAGCAGCCGTCTCCTTGGCCCAGCCTTCAACCGCTTTCCGCTCTCTCTCCCGGCGTTCCTCGGGGGTTTCGGGCTTGCCCGGCTGGTCCGTCGCCGCCTCTTCCGCCTGCATGGCGGTGGTGTCGGAAACCGCGACGACCTCGGTGGCTCCCGGCTCTTCCCCGGTCGTCGCCGGTTGGCCCGCCTGATCTTCGGGGGATGGCGATGTACCTACCCCGGCATTATCCGTAGCAGAGCCGACACCGGCCTGGGCCGCGCCCTCGCCTGCCGCCAAAGTGCCCGCAGTTGCCGCAGCCGGCAGTGTGCCTGCCGGGGATGTGGCTCCCCCGGCAGCACCAGCCACCACGGCGGTGGTCGTGGTCGTGGCAGTCGCCGCATCACCAGAGGGCACGGAGGGTATGGAGGGCACGGATACGCCGCCAACCCCTCCGCCGGTCGACGCCCCACCCCCACTGGCAGCGGCATATTCCTTGGCGGCGGAAGCCAGTTCGCGCGCCAGCTGCTTGGCCATCTTGGCGGCAGCTTCGGGATTGACCGCCGCCATCATGCGCAGCATCTGAATGCGCGCCTTGAGCTGATCCACCTTCTGCTGGGCTGCAGCCTTGCGCTGTTCGTTGATATTGCTGTGACTGGATTGCAGTTGGGACAGCACCCGCTTCGAATCGTCGATCTGCTGTTGCCAGCTGTCGACCTCTTCCGGAGCGACCTTTTTCAGAAAGTCGGCCAGCGTATCGAAGGTATCCTTCTTGTCCTTGTCATCGCGCGTTTTCGACACGCTGGGCGACAGGGACGCCAAGGACAGGGACGCATTCTGCCTCCCCATTGATCCGATCATGGTTTTTTCTCCCCCGCGGATACCGAACTCTACTCTACCGCGCAACATCCAGCAAGAACCGCGCCATACCGATAACCGGAGATATCCCTTGAGATGCCAGTCCGTCTGCCCATGTTAGCTTGGCCCTATGCCTGAATCTGTACGGAGCGTTGAACATGGAGTGGCTTTTCCTGGCGATCGGTCTTGCAATCCTCGTCATCGCCGGAGAGGCCGCGGTCCGCGGCGCCGTGGGGCTGGCACGGAAAATGGACATCTCCCCGGCCGTGATCGGCGCCATCGTAATTGGCTTCGGAACCTCGGCGCCTGAACTGCTGGTCTCCATTCAGGCAGCCCTGGCCGGGCAGCCGGATCTGGCCGTCGGCAACATCGTCGGCTCCAACATCTCCAATCTGCTGCTGATCCTGGGCGCCGGTGCGCTGATCCATCGCCTGAGCGCCGATCGGCAATGCTTCTGGCGCGATGGCGGCATGATGCTGCTATCCGCCCTGGCACTGGCCGGCATGGCTCTCTGGGGGAGCATTGAGCGCTGGCAGGGTCTGCTGCTGGTCGCGGTTCTGATGTGCTATATCGCCTGGTCGCTGCGCAGTGACAACGGCAATGGCCCGGGCGAGGACGCCGTCGAAGCGCTGGAGCAGGCGCCGGATCGTTGGCTGGTCATCCTGCCCATGATCCTGGCCGGCCTGGCCGGGCTGGTCGGCGGAGCCCATCTGCTGGTCGAAGGGGCGGTCGGCATAGCGCGGAATTTCGGCGTGCCGGAATCGATCATCGGACTGACCATTGTCGCGGTCGGTACCTCCCTTCCCGAATTGGCCGCAACGATCACCGCGGCGCTCCGCCGTCAGACCGATCTAGCGCTGGGCAATATCTTCGGCTCCTGCAGCTTCAACGTCCTGTCCATCCTGGGCATCACCGCCATCATCCAACCATTGCCATTCGCACCGGATATCGCCGGTATCGATATCTGGGTGATGCTGGCGGCCACCCTGGCCGTTTTCGGGCTGATGGCCGGGCAACACGACATGACGCGCTGGAAAGGTGGCCTGCTGCTGCTGGGTTATATCGGTTATATGGTGCATATGACAGACCGGCTTGGTATGGCCTGAGCCCGCCCGCTCTTGACGGGGTGGCCCGGGGCAATGCCTAATTCTCCGGCCGGGGCGGCAGGCCGCCTCCATTCATGCAAACAGGAATCGCCCATCATGGCCTATCCCAAACCCCCTTTCGCTACAGGCGGCATCGCCGGCTTCCAGGGTGGTGCAGGTCGCGGCCCGCGCGGGTCCGGCCGACGTGCGACACGCAGCGCCTATCCGCCCAGCGGCAGCCAGACCGTGGTAATCCAGGGCACATGGCCGCCCTCCGCCCCGTCGGAGACCTTTACCGGCGGGCAGGTCGATTCCGATACGGTCGATACCCAGATCACAGCGGCAACCTTGCAGAGCATCGCCAGCCTGGCACGGCCGCTCGACAACCGGCTGCGTGCAACCATGGAACAGATATTCCGCGCCAGCCTGTCGGAGGTGCGCGTGGTTACCCATTCCGTCGTCTCCAAGCTGGGCGCCCACGCCATCACCTATGGTGGGGTGATCTATTTCGCGCCTGGACGCTATGAAGGGCGCACCCCCGGCGGCCGTGCGCTGATTGCAAGGGAACTGACCCATGTCATCCAGCAGCGTACCGGACGCGTGCAGCCTGAACAGCCGCAGGGGCTGGTGATCGTGACCGATCCCAGCCTCGAGGCGCAGGCCACCCAGATGGGGATGGCGGCCGCCACCGCAGGCCAGGTTCTGCGCTTCCTGCGCTGATTTCCGCAAATCGGGGGTGCCGGGATGCCTATTCCGGTATAGGCTCGACCCTATGATATCAAGAGCTGCTAAAGTACAGGCCCTGATCGGCGATGCCTGCTGCCCTTCCGCCCGGAAGGATCGGTCCCGGCTGAAGCGACGACAGATCATCGACGCCGCCGGCGCTCTTTTTCTGGGCATGGGGTACGGCACCACTTCCGTTGATGCCATCGCCGCAAAGGCCGGGGTATCGAAACGCACCGTCTATGCCCATTTCGACAGCAAGGAAGCGCTTTTCATCGCGGTGATGGATCGCTGCTGCGCGGATCTGTTGGGCATCGACCCGGAGGAGGACGCCGCCTCCCCAATAGACCGGTTCATGCCCTGGGAAGGATGCGACCAGATCGCAGATATGCTGACCCGGATCGGAACCCGGTTCCTGGATGTAGCATTGGCGGAAAATACGGTGCGTCTGTTCCGGGTCGTGGTTGCGGAAGCGGAGCGATTCCCCGAGCTTGGCCGGCTGTATCACGAAGTGGGGCCGAAGCGCATGCTCGACCGGCTGGCGGAGCTGCTACAGGCTGCACAGGCCGCCGGCCATGTCCAGCTCCCCGAGCCGGCAGAAGAAATAGCTTGGCGATTCGTTTGCGATCTAAAGGATCCACACCATTTTCTGATGGCATTGGGCGTGATCGGGGCACCGGACGCGGCGGAAAAAAAACGTCTCGTCGAGCGGGCCGTAGCGCGCTTTATGGCTAGTGTGAACAACGGGGACTAAACATGACGGCAGCGAAGATTCGCATCGAACGGGACAGCATCGGAGAGATCGCGGTCCCGGCAGACGCCCTGTGGGGCGCACAGACCCAGCGCTCGATCGAGAATTTTCCGATCGGCGGGGAACGTATGCCCCTTGGCTTGATCCGGGCCCTTGCCCTGGTGAAACTCGCCGCCGCGCGGGCGAATGAAGAGCTAGCAACACTGGACGACATCCGGGCTCAGGCCATAGCGGACGCGGCCCAGGCCATCCGCGATGGAAAGCATGACGATTCCTTCCCGCTGGTGGTCTGGCAGACCGGGTCCGGCACCCAGACCAACATGAACATGAACGAGGTAATCGCGCGGCTGGCGAACAAGGCCCTGGCGGAAAGCATGGGGCCGGACGCAGTGAAGATTCACCCCAATGATCACGTCAACCGCAGCCAGAGCTCCAATGACAGCATCCCCGCCGCCATGCATATCGCAGCTGCGGAGGAGATGACGGCCAGGCTGCTGCCCGCACTGGACCGGTTGGCCGCATCGCTGGACGCGAAGGCGAAGGAGTTCGCCGACATCGTCAAAATCGGTCGGACCCATACCCAGGATGCAACGCCGCTGACCCTGGGCCAGGAATTTTCCGCCTATGTGCACCAGATCCGCATGGGCCGGGCCAAGGTTGCGGAATGCCTGCCGGAAATCCTGGAACTGGCGCAGGGCGGCACGGCCGTCGGCACAGGTCTGAATTCCCCCGCCGGTTTTGCCGAGGCCTTTGCCAGGCAGGCGGCCAAGGCCTCGGGGCTGGATTTCCGGCCGATGCCGAATCCCTTTGCGGGGCTCGCCTCGCACGATCCGCTTGTCAGCCTGTCGGGTGCGTTGGAGCGCCTGGCGAGTGCTGCCATCAAGATCAGCATCGACATCCGCCTGCTCGCCTCCGGCCCGCGCTCCGGCCTGGGGGAAATCTCGCTGCCGGCTAACGAGCCCGGCTCCTCCATCATGCCGGGCAAGGTGAACCCGACCCAGTGCGAGGCGTTGAGCATGGTGGCCTGCCAGATTATCGGCAACCATGCCGCCATCGTGGTGGCGAATGGTCATGGCCATTTCGAGCTGAACGCCTTCAAGCCGGTGATCGCCTATAATCTGCTGCAATCGATGCGTTTGCTGGGGGATGCTGCAATCAGCTTCGCGGAACGTTGCGTGGACGGCATTGAAGCCGACCGCAAGCGCATTGCGGAACTGGTGGAGCGTTCGCTGATGCTGGTTACCGCTCTGGCGCCTGCCATCGGCTATGATGCCGCCGCAGCAATCGCCAAGAAAGCCCATGCGAAGGGCCAGACCCTGCGCGAGGCCGCCCTGGAATCCGGCCTGGTCGACGAAGCCGCATTCGATCGGCTGGTCGATCCACGGCGGATGTTGAGCCCCGGCCAGGAAGGATAGTGAAGAAGGCCCCCGGATCATTCCGGGGGCCTTCTTCGGAAATTCGGCTTCCGGATCAGAACTGCTTGACGCGAACCCGATCGACAATGGCCATTGCCGCATCGACGGTGGAAGCCTTGGCGCCGGCTTCCGTCAGCGCCCCATGCAGGGCGGAAGCAAGGGCAATGAACTGGTCATCACCCGGCTTCTTGCCTTTCAGAAGGGCCATGAACGCATCTTCCACGCCGACGCCGGCAAAAGCAGCCGCCGTCACTGTGCGAGCCTTGTCGGCCAGACGGCTGGCCGACTCGCCGCTGAACAGGGCCTTCAGCGCCGGAATGGCCTCGAACATGGCGGTCAAGGCGGCCGTGGCCTTGCCCGCGCCGTCGGAAGTCTGCGACCCTGGGCGGCGCGCATCCGACTTCAGCAACAGGCGCTTGCGTGTCGCCGGCGGTGTCCTGGCCAGTGTCTCTTCCGACAGAATGCGGTCGACATCCAGCACGACCAGGAGCGCATCTTCCAGGCGCAGAATGCCGGAGCAGACACGTTTCAGATTCTCGTCCAGCGTAGTCGGCGGCTTTTCATAGGTGGAAACCGGGAAGGACCGCACATCACCGATCGCATCAACAAGCAGGGTGTAGAGATCGCCCTTGTGATCGACGGTCACGCTCATCAGCGACTGACCATCCTCGAAATCACCGCGGGCAGCCAGAACCCGGCGCATATCGATCACCGTTACGATGCGTCCGCGCAGGTTCAACACCCCCGCAATCGCACCAGGCGCCAGTGGCACCGGGGTGATGCGCTCGGGCTCCACGATATCCTGAACCTTCAGGATCGGAATACCGAACAACTGACCATCCACATGCATGGTGACGAGCTGCACTTCATCGCGCGTCGCGATTTCCGTCGATTTTGCCATGACACCCTCGATCATGCGTGTACTCCCGGCGAGAACTCACTGTTTCAACCGGGCTATCCTAGCGCCCTTTCGTTAACATAGCCTTGCCAAAGGCGCCAGAATTGCAGCTCGGAAAACATCCCATCACACGAAAAAATATTCCGCTGAATGATGCTGGGCTGCATGGCAATGCGCAAATCACTCAGGGATTTGATTAAAATTCTTGTAATTTCACCATGAACTTTCCACGAGAGGGGACTATAGCTGCAATGCCTGCCTCTCCCATTTCCGTCCAGAACGGCGCTGTATTGGAATTGTTTCCACGGCTCTTGGGCGCCATGTGAGACGCATGCGACCCGGGGGCAGCCATATTATTGTAGTATTTACGTAGGATTGACCCCAGGTATTAATCCGGGTGTTGCCTGTAACGGGGCGCGTTAATCGAATGCGATGTACCAGCGCTTTGGCACTCTTCGTCAGCCAAGCCTGGTCACAGGATGGGGCAATGAATCCTTCCGAGATCAAGAAGAGATCGGTGGTACTCGCCGGTCATAGAACCAGCGTATCGCTGGAAAATGCGTTTTGGGAGGCGTTGAGGGATATGGCCGTCGCGGCTGGTATTTCCGTCAACGCGCTCGTCAGCCGCATTGATGCGGAACGTAGCGGGAATCTTTCCAGCGCGATCCGTACTCATGTGTTGCTGCACTACAGGCAAACAGGCTGAACTTCCCTCAGCGCGGTTGTAACCATGCTCCCTGCACCCGGACGATCGGGTTTTGCAGTGTGCCCGATATTGCCAAGGCCAAATAAGGCGGGGCAAAGCCGGGCCGATCAAGTTCAACCGAAATAGCCGCCACGGCGCTGGGCGCAAGCGGCAGGGTGCCCTTCAGATGAAGGGCGCCCTGCTTTCCGTTCCACAGGCTTGTCAGCGGAGTCAGACGGCCTCCTTCCAGCGAAAGCTCCAGGGACAGATCAGGCTTGCCCTGCGACAACACCCCCAGATAGGAGGCGAGCGCCCTGGCATTCGCCAGCCGCCCCAAGCCGTTGGGGTCCAGTTGCAGATGCGCCCCCGCCCCCCGCCAGCGCAGGGAA
>Ga0209066_10004021_pt1 | contig 16291 bp, 13 predicted proteins | sample All_14_2_FD_187198 | JGI IMG/M metagenome (GOLD analysis project Ga0209066, IMG submission 187198) | Freshwater microbial communities in response to fracking from Pennsylvania, USA - Allegheny Zone_MetaG_DW_15 (SPAdes) (version 2) ...
CGGTGCGGGTGGCGTCCTGGGCCGACCATTCCACGTCGTCGCACAGGTTCCGCGCATGGGTCACAGAGCGCGTGATGGCCTCCAGGATATCCTCCTGGCTCATCTTCAGAATGTGGTCCCGGTGCGAAGGGCTGGTGGACAGGAAGGTGTGGATGCGACCGCGCTTGGCCGGGCGGATGGCCTCGGCGCAGCGCTCGATGTCGATGGCCGCAGCCCGGGCCAGGCCGCAGATCGTGCTCTCGGTGACGATCTCGGAGATCTGGCGCACCGCCTCGAAGTCGCCGTTCGACGCGATGGGGAAGCCGGCCTCGATGACGTCGACCCGCATCTCCTCGAGGATCTTCGCCAGCTCCAGCTTCTCCTCCAGGGACATGGAGGCGCCGGGCGACTGCTCGCCGTCGCGCATGGTGGTGTCGAAAATGATGACGCGGTCGCGTTCAGACGCGGCGTTGGAAGCTTGGGAAGTCATGTCAGGATCTCTTCGCGGGAGCTCATTCTAGGAAGGTCGGGCGGCGGGGTCATCCCCTGAGCGCCCGGCTCCGCGAGGTTTCGCGCAAGCCTACAGGGGCGCCCAGGGGCGGCTAAGCCCCAGCGGAAGGCCAAGAAGCAGGCTGTGGAAACCGTTGGTCATGGGCGTTTTCTACTCAAGATCGATCTGCGCCGCAACGGTCTTGCGTCAGGAAGCGGAAAAAGCCGCCCTGCCGGCAAGAATTATGCGCGACCTCAGGCCGCCGGGTCCCCCTCGGCGGCCGCGGCCTCACGGGACTTCAGCCACTTTCGCGCGAACCACCCCATCAGGATCCAGCCACCGGCGATGGCGGCAAGCAGGGCGATATGACCAGGCCCGCCCCCGCGCATGGCCTGGGCGATGGTGTTGCCGGCGAACGCGGTGACGCCGATCTTCGGGATGATGCCAAGCGCGGTGCCGCCCGCGAACTGGGTCAGGCGCATGGGAGTGACCCCAGCGGCCATATTGACGACGATGAAGGGCGCAGAAGGCACCAGCCGCACGATCAGGCTGGCCCAGAATCCATTGCGTCCCACCAGGCGCATGAACTGGCGCACCCCCTCGCCTGCAAAGGCGTCCAGGGTCCGCGCGCCAGCCAGACGGCCGAGATAGAAGCCCACCAGGGCCGAGACCATGGTGCCGATCCAGCTGTAGGCGAACCCGGTCCAGGCGCCGAAGGCCACCACGGCGGCGGCGATCAGCACGAATTGCGGCACGCCCACAAAGGCGAGGATGGCGAAGGCCGCCACGGCGCTCGGCAAGGCCCAGGGGCTGTGGGCGGCCATGCCCAGCCAGTGCTCGACCGTGGCCTCTCCGTTAAAGCCCAGCACCTGGGCCCCGAACAGGAAGACGAGGCCCACCCCGCCAAACAGCACGAAGGAAACCGCCACGCCCCGCCAGGCGCGCGCGTCCATATTGGTCACGAAGCTGATCAGGCGGCGCATGGCGCACGCCTCGCCGATCCGGCCGCGCGGGTCAAGCCGGGGCCGCGCCGCCCGGCAAGACCGTCAAGGACAGCGAGTCAGCAGGGGCGGATCATCAAAGGGGCCGCCGCGGACGCTCATCGTCCGCCCATCAGGGCTGAGGCTGAGATTGAGACGATGAGCCTGGGGCGGCGCCTCGGCGGTGCAGGTGGCGGCGATCTCATAGCCCTCGTCCAGGGCGGCCACCCCGTCGAACCGGCACGATACCTCCCCGGCTGTGCTCAATCCGTCATGGCGAAAGGTCCAGGCGCCGTCGGCGCAGAGGCCAGGGTTTGCAGCCCACCGCCCCACATAGCCGGGCCTGGCGACGGCCGCCGGGCTTTGCGGCGAGGCGGCGGGATCGATGGCAGGCGCGGGGGTTTCCTCGGCCCCACAGGCGGCGAGGACGGCGCTGAGGGCGAACATCAGAACTGGTCGGATCACTTTTGGGCCCCTTCTGTGGCTCAGGCGCCAACGGGCAGGCTTAACTGGGGTTCCGTCGTGCGGCGCGTTTGCGGCGCAGGGGGCTTCAAGTTAAACCCCGCACTCCTTCCCCACCCGCTCCAAAGGGAGTCTGCGTCCATGTCGCTGCAATCGTCCACGCTCGCCCGCGTCAAGCCGTCCGCCACCATGGCGACCGACCAGAAGGCGCGTGAACTGAAAGCCCAGGGCCGCGACATCATTAGCCTCGGCGCCGGGGAGCCCGACTTCGATACGCCGCAGAATATCAAGGACGCGGCCATCAAGGCCATTCAAGACGGCAAGACCAAGTACACCACCGTCGATGGCGTGCCGGAGCTGAAGGAGGCCATCGTCGCCAAGTTCGCCCGGGAAAACGGCCTGACCTACAAGCCCAGCCAGGTGAACGTCTCGCCCGGCGGCAAGCCGGTGATCTTCAACGCCATGATGGCGACCCTGAACCCCGGCGACGAGGTGGTGATCCCGACGCCCTACTGGGTCAGCTATCCCGACATGGTGCTGCTGGCCGGCGGCACGCCGGTGTTCGCCCCCACCACGGCCGAGACCGGGTTCAAGCTGCGGCCCGAGGACCTGGACAAGGCGATCACGCCCAAGACCCGCTGGGTGTTCCTGAACTCCCCGTCCAACCCGTCCGGCGCGGCCTATACCCGGGCCGAGCTGAAGGCCCTGGCCGATGTGCTGATGCGCCATCCCCAGGTGTGGATCCTCACTGACGACATGTACGAGCACCTGCTGTTCGACGACATGGAGTTCGTGACCATCGCCCAGGTAGAGCCGGCCCTCTATGAGCGCACGCTCACCATGAACGGGGTTTCCAAGGCCTACGCCATGACCGGCTGGCGGATCGGCTACGCCGCCGGTCCTGAGCCGCTGATCAAGCTGATGGCCAAGGTGATGAGCCAGTCCACCTCCAACCCCTGCTCGATCTCGCAGTGGGCGGCGGTGGAGGCGCTGAACGGCCCGCAGGACTTCATCAAGCCCAACGCCAAGCTGTTCCAGGGCCGTCGCGATCTGGTGGTGTCGATGCTGAACCAGGCCTCTGGCCTGAAGTGCCCGACGCCGGAGGGCGCCTTCTATGTCTATCCGTCCTGCGAGGGGCTGATCGGCAAGACCGCGCCAAGCGGCAACGTCATCGGCTCGGACAAGGACTTCGCCAACGAACTCCTCGAAGCCGAGGGCGTGGCGGTGGTGTTCGGCGAGGCGTTTGGCCTGTCGCCCTTCTTCCGCATCTCCTACGCCACCAGCAATGCGGTGCTGGAAGACGCCTGCGGCCGCATCCAGCGTTTCTGTGCTTCGGTGAAATAGGACGTCGGCCCCTCCAGCGATGGAGGGGCCGTCATCTTCCGGCTCTTAGGCCTTTTCGCGCCAGGACGACTTGGCGGCGTCCTTCGTCAGGTTGAGGCAGACCTTTTCGTCGGCGATCCGGTCGACCCAGGTCATGGGGATCATGTGGTGCTTCAGGCCAGCGCCCATGTCGAACTTGGCCAGCTCGATCTCGGTGTCGAGCACGTGGTCCACGCGGCCCACATGACCGCCGTCCGACCCGACCACTTCCATATGTTCCTTGATTTCTGAGGCTTGGATCATGGAGGTCTCCTTCGTTGATGGGGAGACCAGGGAACGGCTCAACCGGCCAGAGGGTTCACGCCGCCGCGCCCACCGATAGCATCTGGCCGGCCACCTGACGGGGAATGTCGAACCTGATCGTGCAGCAAACGCCCTCTGGCGCGAAGTCGAGGTCGACCTCGCCGTCCAGCTGGTGGGCCAGGCCGCCGACGATCAGCCTTGAGCCAAAGCCCCGCCGGGTGGGTGGGAGGACCGGAGGGCCACCGATCTCGCGCCAGCTGAGGGTGAGACGCTCGGTGTCGGCGTCACGCTCCTCCACCGACCATTCCAACGCGATCCGTCCGTTGGGGGCAGACAGGGCCCCATACTTGACGGCATTGGTAGTCAGCTCATGCAGGGCCATGCCCAGGGCCACGGCTGTATTGGGCGCCAGCCAGACGGCGGGCCCCTGCATCTCGACCCGCGCCTCGGCCACGCCGAGATAGGGCCGCAGTTCGGTCAGGGCCAGCTCGGCCAGATTGGCGCCGCGCCATCCATCCCGGGTCAGCAGATTGTGCGCCTGTGAGAGGGCGATAAGCCGGTTCTCAAAATTCACCCGCACGCTTTCGACATCGGTGGCCTCTCTGAGGCTCTGGGCGGCGATCGACTGCACGGTGGCCAGCGTGTTCTTCACCCGGTGGTTCAGTTCGTCGAGCAGCAGCTTCTGGCGCGCCTCGATGGCCTTGCGGGCGGCCACCTCCCGTTCAGCGGCCATGCGCTCCATGCCCTGGCGCCAGGTCGCCGCGGCCACCAGACCCGTGGCCAGAATGCCGGCCACCAGGAACACCCAGACCAGCTGACGCGCCGCGCTGGCCACATAGTCTGGCCCCGCCCGATAGACCACCGTCCAGCTGCCGCCGGCCACCTGGACCTGACGGATTTCGAGGGGGCCGAAATCCACCCAGCCAGCGCCCGGGTCTGACCGGAACAGCAGGTTCTCCGGGCGAACCGGCCCGTGATAGACCGCATAGCGATAGGGGCGTTGGCTGATGGTGTCGAACACCGCCTGAAGCAGGTCGCCGGCGCGAAACGGCGCATAGACGAAGCCGATCAGAGCCTCACGGCGGGCCTCCACCGTCGAGGGTATTCGGCCACCCGCATAGACAGGCTCGTAGATGAGAAATCCCGCCTGCGGGACTTCATCGATCTCCTGGACGAGGCGAACCTTGCCAGACATGGTCGCTAGCCCAGTGTCGCGCGCGCGCGCCATGGCCTCCCGGCGCACGGGCTCGGCATACATGTCAAAGCCCAGGGCGGCGAGATTGCGGCGGTCCTCCGGCTCCAGGAACAGGATGGCGTGACGTTCGTCGGCCCCCGCCCCGATGGGCGCCTGAAGGGTGAAGTCAGGACGGCCTGCCGCCCGCATCTGCGCCTCGATCGCCGCAGCCTCCCCGCTGGGGATGCGGGCGGAATAGCCGAGCCCCTGGATGCCGGGGTAGCGCTGGGCCAGCTGCACGCGTTCGGAGAAGCGTCGAAATTCCTCGTGGGAGACCCCATCGCTGGCGGCGAACAGGCCAGCGCTGGCCCGCAGCACCGCCACATAGGTGGCCAGACGGTCAGCGATGGCGCCATTGGCCTGATCGACCACGGCGTCAAAGCGCTGCTGCTCCCGGGCCGCCGCCAGACGCTCGATCACCCATCCGCCGGCCGCCGTGGCGCTCAGTCCCAGCACCAGGATCAGGACCGGCAAACCGGGGATCATCCCCTTCAGCCGCGCCAAGGCCGCCAATGGTGTCGTCTTGGCCAAGTCGGTTCCCTCGTTTCGCCTCTTTTGACTGCCCTATTCCCGGAAATCTGTCGAGCATGGGGCCGCAGCCCCGCTTGCGGCGCGCGGGCGACTGGAGCAGGATTTCGCCAACCGATGGAAGAGGTCCCCATGGGCGAGATCGTCAATCTGAACAAGGTCCGTAAGGCCCGGGCCAAGGCCGCGGCCAGCGATCAGGCCAAGGTCAACCGGGCGAGCCATGGCCGCACCAAGGGCCAGACCCTGGCCCAACAGCTGGAAGCCGAACGCGAGCGTCGCAAGCTGGAGCAGGCCCGCCGGGACGAGGACTAGGCCCTTGGCGCCTCGTCCCGCGCTTCGGGGGGAATGGCGTCATAGATGGTGGGCGGGGTGATGTTCAGCCGCCGCCGGGCCGCATCCAGAGGCTCGGCCATCAGAGCCTCATAGTCCTCCCCCAGCAGCCAGGCCGCCGCCTTGCCCCGCTGGTAGCCCTGCCAGATGGCGCGGGCGTAGGGGTATTTCGCCTTGCGGCCGCGAAGCGCGCCGCCGACCGCGATCAGCGCCCAGCCGAGCCCGCGGGTCTGGGCGTAGGAAAAGGCCACCAGGCATCCCTCCCCCAGGCCATCACGATGATAGCCGCTGAGCACGTGCCAGATGTCGTGGACGTCCCGGGTGCGCCGACCAAACCAGGCATAGGGGTGCATGACCTCAATGGGCTTGGCGCCCTCGCGGCTGATCTGCGCCAACCCCTCGGCTGACAGCTGCTCGCTGCGGATGAAATCCCGATAGGCGTGGCCGACCGAGCCCTCGGGCAGGCTGTCGAGCCAGGCGTCGTCCATCAGCCGGGATTCAAGCTCGATCCGCTCATAGGCGATGCGACCGCCCTGCGGGGTCTCCAGAAGGCGCTGATAGCCCCAGGCCGAGGCGCCGCCATTCAGGGCGCGCATGATCTCGAAGACCTGGACGGTGTCCTCCTTGTCGGCCAGCAGCTTGCGCAGGGCCTTGAAGGCCGCCCCCCATTGCAGCCGCGGCTTGGGCAGACGCTGCGGGGTCGGCGCCCGGGCGGTGTGTGGCGCGAAGCTGTCGTTGGCGAGGCTCATAGGGGTCTCCCGTCGCAGGCGGCCAAGATGACGCCAGTGTCAGTTTCGATCAATGAACCGCGAACCTTGCCGCGGCATTTCCCCTGCGCAAGAAAGGCCTATGGGGCGTCTGAAGAAGAAATCGATCCTGCTGGCCGGCCACGCCACGTCGGTGGCGCTGGAGCCCGCCTTCTGGGCGGCGTTGGCGGACGTGGCTGCAGATCGCAACCTGAGCCTGGCCGCCCTGGTCACGGAGATCGACCTGGCCCGCGGCGATCAGGGCCTGGCCTCAGCCTGCCGCCTGGCCGTGCTGGAACATCTGCAGCGCCGCCAGGGACTCTGAGGCGCGCCGGTCGAGATCAGCCCTTGGGACAGCCCGGCGTCGTCGGGTCGGGCCGCACGGCTTCAGGCCGCGCAGGCCCCAGCAGCGGGCGGCCGGGCATGGCGCCGGTAAGGGCGCCTGCGCGGATCACAGGCACGCCGTTGATGACCACATGGCGAATGCCCACCGCATACTGGTGCGGGTCCTCGAAGGTCGCCTTGTCGGCGATGGTCTCGGCGTCAAAGACCGTGATGTCGGCGAAGGCGCCCTCCGCCAGGCGTCCCCGCTCGGTCTGACCCACCTGGTCGGCGGCCAGCGAGGTCATGCGGCGCACCGCGTCCTCGAGTGTCAGGACCTTCTGCTCGCGCACATAGCGGGCGAGCACCCGGGGGAAGGCGCCATAGGTCCGCGGGTGCGGGAAGCCGTCGCCGAAGCCCACCGGGTCGCCGTCGGTCTCGATCATGGCCAGGGGGTGCTGCAGGATGCGCACCACATCGGCCTCGTCCATCACGTGATAAATGGCGCTGAACCCGCCCTTGAGCTGCAGCTCGATCAGCAGCTGGATCGCGTCCTCCGGCGTACCCGCCAGGCCGCGATCCCTGGCCAGATCAGCCAGGGTTTTGCCGTTGTAGGACGGGTCAGCCGCCAGGCTGCGGAACTGAAGGCGCGTCAGGTCGGCCCCGCCCCGTTGGACCATCAGGATCCGCATCATCTCGGCCTCGACCCTGGCCCGGATTTCCGGATCCTCCATGCGACTCTTGAATCCTTCGGGGCCGCCGGCCAGGGCCCAAGCCGGGAACATCACCGCCGAGGACGAGCTGGAGGCCGCATAGGGATAGAGGTCATGGGTGATGTCGAGGCCGCGGGCGCGGGCCTCGTCGATCATGGCCAGGGTCTTGACGCTCCAGCCCCACTGGGTGGAGCCCATGGCCTTGTGGTGGTTGATCTGGCCCGGCAGGCCGGCCTTGTCGGCGACCTCGATCACCTCGGCCACCGAGTCCAGCACGCCGGCGCCTTCGTCGCGCATGTGCGAGACATAGATCCCACCCCAGCAGGCGGCGACCTTGGCCATGGCGATCACTTCGTCGGGCTTGGCGTAGTTGGCCGGCACATAGACGAGGCCGGTGGACATCCCCAGGGCCCCGTCAGCCATGGTGTCGGCGATGATCTTCTGCATCCGCGCCAGCTCGGCCGGGTTCGGCGCCCGGTTCTCCATGCCCAGCACCTGGGTGCGCGCAAAGCTGTGGCCGGCGAAGAAGCCGACATTGGGGGCGACCTTCAGCGCCTCGACATAGGGCTTCAGCGGATAGGGCTGCGGACCGCTGTGCAGGCTGGCGATGATGCTGGTGATGCCCTGGCGGACGAAGTTCTCGGCCAGGGGATATTCGTGGATGTTGTCGGCGATGTGGGCATGGTTGTCGATGAAGCCCGGGGCCACGATCAGGCCGCGGGCGTCCAGGACGGCGTCACCATCGGCGGGCTTTAGCCCGTCCCGGGCGATCCGCACGATCCGGTCGCCCTCCACCGCCAGGTCGGCGCGATAGGCAGGCTTTCCCGTGCCATCCACCACCTGGCCGCCCAGGATCACCAGGTCGAAGTCGGCGGCCTGGACTGCGCCAGCGCCCATCAGGGCGGTGGTGAGCAGCAGGAATCTCAAGGTCGCACGGCGCATCAGCGGGCTCCTGGACGGAAAAAGGGTGTCGAAGGGGGTTCGGGCCGGCGCCGCCTGTGGGGGTGACGGCGCCAGCCCTGGCCAGCGCGGCTAGCGGCCGCGCAGGATGACGCGACCGGCACGTTCGGCGGTGACCTCGCCCTCGGCCAGGGCCGCCTTGCCGTTCACGAACACGTAGTCCATGCCCTGCGAATAGGCGTGCGGCTTGGGATAGGTGGCCACGTCCCGGACTGTCTCCGGATCGAAGACCAGCACGTCGGCATAGGCGCCAGGACGGATCACCCCCCGGTCGGGTATGGAGAACACCTGCGCCGGCAGGCCGCTGGACGAATGGATCGCCTGAGCCATGCTGATCACCTCCCGATCCAGGACGTAGCGCCGCAGCTTGCGCGGATAGGCGCCATAGGCCCGGGGGTGTTCAGCGCCCTCGCCAAAGGTCACCAGGGCGCCATCGGACGAGGTCATCATCCAGGGCTGCTTCATCAGCAGCTCCAGATCCTCCTCATTCATGTTGAACGAGACGATGCCGGCCCCGCCCTTGATCAGCAGGTCGATGGCGGTGTCGAGCGGGTCCTTCAGATTGCGCCTGGCGATCTCGTCCAGGCGCATCCCTTCAAGGGAAGGATCAGCGCTGTAGCTCGAGATCATGATGGCGTTGGCGCCGGCCCGGCGGGCCAGGTTCTCGACCATCCCCTCGCGGATCAAGGCGCGCTGTTCGGGGTTCTGCAGGCGCTTGGACAGGGCCTCCTGGCCGCCCTCCTGCGCCCAACCGGGGATCAGGGCCGCCGACAGGCCGGTGCTGGAGGCGGCGTAGGGATACTGGTCGGCCCAGATGGACAGGCCCTCGGCGCGGGCGGCCTCGATCATCTCCACCGCGTCATCCGAAAGACCCCAGACCGTGGGGCCCAGCATCTTCATGTGGCTGACCACGCCGGTGATCCCGGTCTGGCGCGACACTTCGATCAGCTCGGCCACGGAAGCCAGGACGCCAATGTCATAGCTGGACTCGTCGCGGATATGGCTGGTGTGGAAGGCGCCCGGAAACTCGGCGGCCACCTTCGCCAGGGCGACGATCTCGCTGGTGTCAGAATATTTGCCCGGCACATAGAAGGGCCCGCTGGACATGCCCAGCGCGCCGAAGGTCATGGCCTCGCGCACCAAGTCCTGCATTTCCGCCAGCTCGGCGGCCGTAGGTTTACGGTTCTCCAGACCCATGACGGCGCGGCGCACGCCATTGTGGCCGATCATGGGGATGACATTGACGCCCGGCTTGTTGGCTTCGATGGCCGCCACCTGTGGGCGCAGGTCGGCCGGGCCGCCTCCATCGGGATTGATCATCGCCGTGGTGATCCCCTGGGTGAGGACGGAGATGGCCGGCGCCAGTTCCGGGGTCTGAATGCCCGGGGCGGCGTGGGAGTGGGTATCGATGAAGCCTGGCGAGACATATTTACCCGCCGCGTTCACCACCGTGGCGGCGGTGGCGCTCGCCGGAACTTCGCCCACCTCGACGATGCGGTCGCCCTTGATCGCCACGTCTGCAGTCCGGCCCTCAGCGCCGGTGCCGTCAAACAGCGTGCCGCCGCGGATCAGGACATCATACTCCTGGGCGGAGGCGGCGCCGGCCGAGAACAGCCCGACGGCCAGGCCTGCAGCCATAAGCCAGCGGCGAAAGGATTGGGGCTTTGTCGTCATCATCCGTCCTCGTCCAGGGGCGCCGGCCTGCGTCAGACGCCGCCGGCGGCGGCGTATATTGACATCAGACCCGCCCGAATCTTCCCGAGCCATCGTGGCGAGGACAACATTTCGTCCTCGAAGTCTTCGCAGCGTGTCAGGGGCGCGACTCTAGTGTCAATCAAGTTGGCCCTTCCGAATATTGCGCCATCAATAGCCTGACGACATGGCGGCCCTCTCGGGGGTCGCCCGCGCACGATTTGGCCGCCCCAGGTCGCCTAGACCCCCGCCACCGCCCGGGGGCGACACGATCTGGCCCGCTCTAGCGCGTCGACGCCTCGAAAACGGATGGTGTCGAAACCGAGGCGGTGTAAGGCCTGGGGCAGTGTCACCCCACCCCGCGGCGCCTTCATCCATGACTGTGGGTTATGGGCGGCGCAATATTCCGAAGGGGGGCCGGCGTTGACACCCGCGCGGGGGGCCGACAACCTCATATCGAATACGGACGCAGATCGTCGCTATTCCGGGGATGCACAATAAACCGGGCGGCGAAAATAACAATCTGCTTGTCGTCAATTCCGAGGGGGTTAGTCATGTCAAGAAATCTTCAAATGCACGCTGCGCAGACTCAGGGGTGGAAAACTGCCCGAAAATTGGGCCTCGCCGGCGGAGCGTCGTTGGTCGCCCTGGTAGTCGGCGCCGCCGCCGGCTCAGCCCAGGCCCAGACTGCGCCAGCGCCAGCCAACGTTGAGGAAGTGGTCGTCACCGGAACCCGGGTCGTCCGCGACGGCTACCAGGCGCCTACACCTCTGACCGTGATCAGCGAGACGGAAATTCTCGCCGCGGCCCCGTCCAACGTCGCCGACTTCGTCAACGACATCCCCTCCATCGTCGGCAGCGCCACGCCGCAGACCTCCAACGCCTCGATCAGCGCCGGCACCTCGGGCGTCAACGCGCTGAACCTGCGCGGCCTGGGGGCCACCCGCACCCTGGTGCTCCTGAACGGCCAGCGCTCGGTCGGCTCGACCATCACCGGCGCGGTGGACGTCAACACCTTCCCGCAGGGTCTGATCAGCGGCGTGCAGATCGTCACCGGCGGCGCCTCGGCGGCCTATGGCTCGGACGCCGTGAGCGGCGTGGTCAACTTCATTCTCGACACCGACTATCAGGGCTTCAAGGGCTCGATCGAAGGCGGCCAGACGACCTATGGCGACGACGACCAGTACCGGGTCAATCTGACCTACGGGACCGAGTTCGCCGGCGGCCGCGGTCACCTTCTGCTGAACGGTGAGGTCGTCGACCGCGAGGGCATCTATGGCGTGCCCCGGGATTGGAACAACGACGGCTGGTACATCATCACCAACCCGAACTACGCCCCCGGCAATGGTCAGCCTGAACGTTTCGTCACCAGCGGCGCGGGCCTTTCCAACGCCACTCCGGGCGGCATCATCGTCGACACGCCGCTGCGCGGCACCACCTTCGGGAACGGCGGCGTGGTGGGTCAGCAGTCCTATGGCCTGACCCGCGATCCGTGGATGATCGGCGGCGACTGGCGGGCAAACCAGGTCAACGACAAGCAATCCCTGAACGCCGACGACCGCCGTAAGGGCTTCTTTGGTCGGGTCAGCTTCGATGTGACCGACAATATCGAGGTGTTTGGCCAGGTCTCGTACAACACCCACGCCTCCCTGGGCTGGACGGGCGTGCAGTTCAACCAGGGCAATGTGACCATCCGGTCCGACAACGCCTTCCTGCCGGCCAATATCCGCCAGCAGCTTGCGGCCCTGAACATCGCCAGCTTCCGGCTGGGCACCACCAACGCTGACCTGCCGATCCGCAAGACGGATAACGAGCGGACTGTCACCCGCTATGTGGTCGGCGCCGAAGGCGACTTCACCGCCTTCAATCGCGACTGGCGCTGGGACGCCTACTACCAGCGCGGCGAGACCGAGACCCTCGAGATCGCCCGCGACATCACCAACAACGCCCGCCTGGCGCTCGCACAGGACGCGGTGTTCGCCCCCAATGGCCAGATCGTCTGCCGCTCGACCCTGACCAATCCGACCAATGGCTGCGTGCCGTTCAACCGGATGGGCATCGGCGTCAATTCCCAGGCCGCCCTGGACTACATCCTGGGCAATCCGCAGCGGGAGCAGTTCTTCACCCAGCAGGTGGCCGCCGCCAACATCTCCGGCGACCCCTTCTCCACCTGGGCGGGCCCGGTCTCCATGGCCGCGGGCATCGAGCACCGGAAGGAAGAGGTCTCAGGCTTCGTCCCCACCGAGTTCCAGTCCGGCTGGTTCGTGGGCAACTACCGCCCGACCTTCGGCTCCTACACGGTGACCGAAGCCTATGTTGAGGCGGTCATCCCCCTGGCTGAGGGCTTTGACCTGAACACGGCCATCCGCGGCACCGACTACAGCACCTCGGGCTATGTCACGACGTGGAAGGTGGGCGCCGTCTACTCGCCGATCCCCGACCTGCGGTTCCGCATCACCCGCTCGCGGGACATCCGGGCGCCGAACCTGAATGAGCTGTTCGCTGCGGGCACCAGCCGCACCAACACCCTGCTGGACCCCTTCAACAACAACCAGGCCACCCAGTTCCTGGAGCTGACCACCGGCAATCTGAACCTGGATCCCGAACTCGCCGACACCTGGGGCGTGGGCGTGGTGGTTCAGCCGAGCTTCCTTCCCGGCTTCGCCGCGGCAATCGACTATTTCGACATTGAGATCGAGGGTGCGATCGGCTCGGTTCAGGCCGCGACCATTGTCGACCGCTGCTTCCAGGGCAATCAGACCTTCTGCGGCGCCATCATTCGGTCGGGTAACCAGATCAGTCAGATCTCGGTCAGCCCCTTCAACTTCGCGGTTCAGAAGTCCCGCGGGGTCGATCTGGAAGCGTCCTACCGCTTCGACCTTGGCCCCGGCGCCGTGGCCCTGCGAGCGGTGGGCACCTACTACCTGGAGAACTTCGAGGACAACGGCATCGACGTTCCGACCGACAATGCCGGTTCGATCGCCCTGCCGGAGTTCATCTACCGGGCCACGGCCACCTATACGGCCGATCCCTGGACCATCCAGGTCACCGGCCGCGGCGTCAGCGAAAGCACCTATGACAACGCCTTCATCGAGTGCACCACCGGCTGCCCGGCCTCGACCATCGCCAACCGCACGATCAACAACAACAAGATCGATGGCGCCTTCTATGTCGACCTGGCGATGACCTACGACCTGAAGCTGCTGCAGAAGACCGAGGCCTTCGTCAGCATCTCCAACCTGTTCAACCGCGACCCCGAGATCGTCGCCTACGGACCGGCCGGGACCGCCTATGGCAACCCGTCCACCAGCCAGGGCGTCTATGACATCCTCGGCCGCGTGTTCCGGCTGGGCGTGCGCTTCGAGTACTAGACCACCAAAGGCGAGCCCCGGGCGTTCAGGCGCCCGGGGCTCGCGCCCCCTCACGACGACAGAGTGATCCAGCCCCTGTCCCGCGGCGCGCCCCTGGGCAGGCCCTGGAGCGGCCCAAAACCCCCAGATCGTGGAGCTTCCCATGACACGAGATCATCGCTCAGCAAGCTCATTGCGTCTTGGCCGCCGTCGGGTCCTGGCCGCGGGCCTCGCCCTCTCGCTGATGGCCGGGGTCTCGGCTCAGGCTCTTGCTCAGGAATATGATGTCCTGATCCGCGGCGGCACCGTGTTCGACGGCACCGGCGCTGAGGGTCAACTCGCCGACGTAGCGATCAAGGGCGAGCGCATTGTCGAGGTCGGCGCCATCTCGGCCACGGCGACCGCGACCACGGTGGTGGACGCCACCGGCAAGTATGTCTCGCCTGGCTTCATCGATCCCCATTCTCATGCGGCGCCAGCCATTGGCACCGCCGAGCTCGCCGCCGCCGTGCCGATCCTTCACCAGGGGATCACCACGGTGATGATCAACCCCGATGGCGGCGGCCCTGGCGATCTCGCCCCGCAGATCGCTGACATCGAGACCCATGGTCCGGGCGTTAATGTCGTGCCGATGATCGGTCACAACGGCGTCCGCCGCGACGTGATGGGCCTGGAAAACCGGAAGGCCACCGCCGCCGAGCTGGCGGAGATGGGCAAGCTGGTGAAGCAGGCTATGGACCTGGGGGCCTTCGGCCTGTCCACCGGTCCATTCTATATTCCCGGCAAGTTCTCCGACACCGCCGAGCTGGTGGCCCTGGCCAAGGTTGCGGCGACCTATCCGGGCGCCTTCCACATCAGCCATGTCCGGGATGAGTCCAGCTATGACGTGGGCATTCTCGGCGCCATCAAGGAACTGATCGACGTCTCCCGCCAGACCGGCATCATCGGCGTGGTGACCCACATGAAGATGCTCGGCCCCAGCGTCTGGGGTCAATCCGAGCAGGCGGTGGAGATGATCAACGCCGCCCGGGCCGAGGGCCTGTCCATCTGGGCTGACCAGTATCCCTACGCCGCCTCGGGCTCCTCCCTGCAGGCCTCCCTGGTGCCGGGCTGGGCGCAGGAAGGCGGCCCCGAAGCCACCGCCGAGCGGCTGCAGAACCCCGAACAACGGGCCCTGATCCGCCAGGAGATGGTCGCCAATCTGGAACGCCGGGCCGGCGCCAACGCCATCATGATCCGCAACTACCGGGCTGACCCGTCCCTGAACGGGATGCGCCTGGACGAGATCGCCCGCCGGAACCTGCAAGACCCCCTCGACACCGCCATCGACATGCTCATCAAGGGCGGCTCGAGCATCGTCTCGTTCAACATGAACGAGAAGGATGTGGAGCGGCTGATGCAGCAGCCCTGGACCATGACCTCGTCTGACGGCGCCCTGGTGCCCTTCGGGGTCGGGGGCGAGCACCCCCGGGCCTATGGCGCCTTCCCCCGGAAGTTCCGCCGCTATGTGATCGAGCGGGAGGTGATCACCATGGCCCAGGCCATCCACGCCTCCACTGGTCTGTCGGCCAAGGTGTTCAGCATTACCGACCGCGGTGTGATCGCGCCGGGCGCCTATGCTGACGTCCTGGTCTTCAATCCCGAGACCATCCGCGACGTGGCCACCTATCAGGACCCCCACGCCTATTCCGAGGGGATGGAGTACATCTTCGTCAACGGTCAGACGGCGATGGCCGAAGGCAAGGTCACCGAGGCCCGCCACGGTCGGGTGCTGCGGCGCGGTCAGTAGTTTGTAGGACGCCCGGCGCGCCTGGCATGGGGCGCGCCGGTAAGATTTGTAATGCGTGGATGGTCCTGATGAGTCTCCCCGAGCCCGCCGCGTCGCCGACCCTGCCTGGCCCCGCCTGGGCGCAGCGGCTGTCGGCTGAAATCGGCAAGGCGGTGCTGGGCCAGGCCGCGGTGGTCGAGCGGCTCCAGCTCGCCCTGCTGGTGGGTGGTCACGTGTTGCTGGAAGGCATGCCGGGTCTGGCGAAGACCCTGCTGGTGAAGTCCCTGGGCCAGGCCATGGGCCTGGACTTCGAGCGCATCCAGTTCACGCCGGACCTGCTCCCCTCCGACGTGGTCGGGACGCTGGTCTATTCCCCCCATGACGGCAGCTTTACCCCCCATTTGGGGCCGGTTTTCGCCAATATCGTCCTGGCCGACGAGATCAACCGCTCGCCGGCCAAGGTGCAGAGCGCCCTGCTTGAGGCCATGCAGGAGCGGCAGGTGACCATCGGCGGAACCCGCCATCCCTTGCCGAACCCGTTCCTGGTCCTGGCCACCCAGAACCCGGTGGAGCACGAAGGCACCTATCCCCTGCCCGAGGCCCAGACCGACCGCTTCCTGTTCAAGCTGCTGCTCGACTATCCCTCCAGCGAGGACGAGCTGGAAATGCTGCGCCGCTGGGGCTCGGCCGTCCGCTCGCCCACGGTGGAGGCCGCCTCCAACGGCCCTGAGCTGCTGGCTCTGCGCGAGGCGGTGGACGAGGTTTTCGTGGCCCCGGAGATCCAGGCCTATCTCCTGGCCCTGGTGCGTCACACCCGCGACCTTGCCGCAGCCCCAGCGGGGGGGCCGCGCCCCCTGGCTTTTGGCGCCTCGCCCCGGGCGACCCTGGCCCTCTACCAGGCCAGCCGGGCGCTCGCCTTCCTACGAGGCCTCGAACAGGTGACGCCGGACCTGGTGCAGGCTGTGGCGCCCGACGTGCTGCGCCACCGCATTGGCCTGACCTATGAGGCCGAGGCTTCGGGCCTGACCGCCGACGCCATCATCACCCAGGCCCTGGCCGCCGTCGCCGTACCGGGCTGACCCCAGCCCATGAACGCGCCCTCGCCGGTGATC
>Ga0209066_10004023_pt1 | contig 16289 bp, 13 predicted proteins | sample All_14_2_FD_187198 | JGI IMG/M metagenome (GOLD analysis project Ga0209066, IMG submission 187198) | Freshwater microbial communities in response to fracking from Pennsylvania, USA - Allegheny Zone_MetaG_DW_15 (SPAdes) (version 2) ...
CTACATCTTTAATGGTGACACGTTTTTTTCGATCAGATAGAATCAAGGGATTATCCTATTGTGTTATCGATAACATGTTGTTAATAGAATAACCCTTTTGGGTACTAACCTCCATAGTTTCTTATTAGGAAGAAGTTGATTTTTTATGGTTCGATTAAATAAAAAAATCTGCCATCTCGTTGAATGGCAGATTTTTTTGGAAAAGAGTTAACTTTCTTTCGATTTAGGTTGTTTTTAGTATTTGCGGGTTGGCAAAATCTCGCTGGCATCTTCAGGGAAGAAAATACCCTCAATTGAGGGTACCCATTTGGGGATGGGTTGGCCGTTGACCACTTTTAAGGCAAGTTCGAAAAATTGTGGACCGAGCAAGGGGTTGCATTCGACCGTGGCGTTTAATTTACCGGCGATCATCGCTTCAAATGCTCCTCGTGCGGCATCGATGGAAATAATCTTGATGTCCAGACCGGGGTTGAGCCCATACTCTTCGATGGCATCGATGGCTCCCAGCGCCATATCGTCATTATGAGCATACACCGCGGTGATTTCATTTCCATATTTTTTCAGGAATTCCGCCATGACTTCTTTGCCTCTGGCTCGTGTAAAATCACCGGATTGCGAATCGATGATTTGCATCTGTGGATAATCTTTTAACACTTCTCGAAAGCCTATATAGCGATCATTTGCAGGAGCAGAACCGATCGTGCCGACCAACTCGACAATACTCGCTTTCCCGTTAACCAACTTTGCCATAATTCGCGCTGCATTGCGGCCTTCCTCCAGAAAATCTGAACCGAGATAAGATACATAGAAGTCTTCCGGGACGTCCGCGCGCCGGTCTACCAGGATGATAGGAATACCTGCATCTTTTGCCTCCCGGAACACCTCTTCCCAACCAGTTTCGACAATGGGCGAAATGCCAATAATATCCACTTTCTGGATAATGAATTTACGCACTGCCTCAACCTGGTTCTCCTGTTTTTGCTGTGCATCTAGAAAACGCAGTTCTACGCCCAATTGTTCGGCTGTTTCTTTTATTGATATTGTGTTTGCGGCACGCCATTCGCTCTCCGCTCCCAATTGAGCGTAGCCGACGATTAGATCTTCATAATTTTTCTCAAGCCTGGTATTTGAATTTGAGTCAGGCAGCAGAGTAGATAATGAATCAGGTTGTTGAACACAGGCCACAGGTCCAAAACCAGAGGCGAAAATCGCAAATAAAATTAGGATGTGTGAAATCTTCATCAATAATGCTCCTCGAATCTTCCCGTAACGGTTCTTAATCCTGACCGTTGACAGGGTCTTCCCTTTGGGGAGCTGACTCTATTTTGGCTGGGATCACCAGTGTTACACAAGTGCCGCTCATATACTCACTTTGGACCGATAGACCATACGGTTCGCCATAATATAACCTGATGCGCTTATTGACATTGCCTAATCCAAAACCACTTTCCAATTTGATGTCGCCCTGATCTTCATTCAACTCAGCACGAAGTTGATTTAGTTTCTCCGTCGTAAATCCAATGCCATCATCTTCCACTTCGAGAAGGACTTCGTTTTCGCCCTTGCGTCTGGCGCGTACATGGATCATGCCACGCTGTCGTTTGTTTTTTATGCCGTGATACAAGGCATTTTCCACCAGCGGTTGAAGAAGCAGCTTTAGGATCGTATTCTCAGCGACATCTTCTGCCACGTCGATTTTGAAATCCAGAATATCCCGGTAACGCATCTTTTGAATAGTCAAATAACTCCTGATGCGTTCCACCTCTTCTCCAATAGTGATCCAGTCCATGCCTTTGCTCAGACTGATGCGAAAGAAGTTTGATAATGCAGTGACGATTTTTACTACCTGGTCAGTCTTCTTGGATTCGGCCATCCAGATAATCGTATCCAAGGTGTTGTACAAAAAATGGGGATTGATCTGTGCCTGAAGCGCACGCAGTTCGGCTTTCTTGAGATTTTCTTGCTCCTTGATCTTAGAATCCAACAATTCTTTGATCTTGCCGATCATGATGTTGAAACTCATGCCCAGCTCGGTGATTTCGTCCACATTATCACTTGTCATTAATGCCTGTAGATCGTTTTTGGTGATGGTGGTCGTCACATCATGTAATTTTTTGATCGGGGTGTAAATGCTCCTGGATAAACTCCAAGCAGCCACTACTGAAAAGCCCACGGCGCTGAAGATCAAAATGATGGAAAAGATTTGCCAGCGTACATAGCTCTCCCGCATCACTTGATACTGACTTTCTGTGCGGTTCACTTCGTACAGAACATAGTTTTGTACGACCTCTTCCATCACTGATGTTGCAAAACGGATGTTTTCCAGCACAGCCTCGTTTTCTGCAGCAGTACTGTTATGGGCGATTTTGTCACCCATCTGGTCGACATATTCTTTCAGCGATTGCAAAGTCCGAAGGATCAAATCCAGTTTCACCTTGGCTCGTTGTGAATCCGTATTGTCCATCATCCAGCGTACTTTGGCATTTACATTATCAATGATTTCGTATTGTTTTCCATCAGAAAATTTGACTTTCCCTGATACGATTTTCCACATTTCATTATCAATATCTGGCTTGATACTACCGCTAATACTATTTGCAGTGGTAATGTTGGTAATAATGGCATCATACTGACGGCTATAGTTCAGCACTTGTAACATGGAGACAATGTTAGTGGTTCCCATCAGTATGATGACGATGCAAAGCGCAACCAGAATCTTTACACGAATGGATAGATTAACCCCGGCAAGAAAATCAGCCAACCGCCCCACGATTTTGAGCGGGAACTTACTAGTTGAATTTGCTTGTGCACCTATTCTGGCCAGAAATTGCCTAAAACCGGGCACTGCTGTTTTTTGAGCCACAGTGTTCTCCTGCGAAAGGTTCTAATTTTGTGAGCGGAATTCGATGGGCGAGAAACCAGTATTTTTTTTGAAAACCGAGCTGAAATAATGCGGGTCGTTATAACCCACTTGATAGGCAATATCGGCTGACCTTAATGCCGTCATGCGTAGTAATTCCTTTGCTTTATTAATACGTATTTCGGTCAAGTATTCTTTAAAAGTTTGATGGGTCTCCTGGCTGAACACAACGCTAAAGTGACTGGCACTCAGGTTGGCTTGTGAAGCCACATCATTAAGGGTAAGGTCGGGGTTTGTGTAATGGCGCTCGATATAATCTTTTGCCTGGCGGATCAAATTTTTATACTGGCCATTTGGCTTGCTGTCGCGGTAGGCGATTGCGCTGGATAGAATTTTACGGGCCTGCTCCTGCAATTGATCCATCGTTTTGATGGATGACATGGTCATTTCAATGGAGTTTAGTTCTGGAATCACATTATCAACATCACCGCCTAGGTCATTCACTAATTTGGCAGTGGCTAGAACGACATCCACGAAAATGTAGTTTTTGATCAGATTTGACTTAAGAGCTGTTTCGCCTAATGGTCGGATATAGGCGTTAAAGAATTCATTGAATCCATCCTTTATGCCATAACGCAAATAATTTTCCACGGCTAATTTATCTACCTTGAGCAATTCTGCCCGCTCAACGACCTGATTCAACTCAGATTTATTTTCACCGCTGGCATACTCCATATTTACCAAAGCCTCTACGAAGGATTGGTAAATATCAGCAATCCGCTTTTTGGAAGTACCCATTCCGATGGATACCTTGTAGCGGGTTTCTGTAATCAGCTGCTTGATTTCTTCCAGGAGCAAATCGCGCTCCTCTTCCAGATATTCCGGTGTGCTGCCTTTCATCATTAAGATTAAGTCACCCCAATCTCTTTTCAGCACAAAGACATCTGGATTTTTTTCGGCTAATTCGATGATGGCAGATTGAATCTGTTGGTATTCATCGTAGTCATATTGTTCTGTACGACTACCCAGTGCAATTTTGAGAATCACGATCAAATAGCATCTGGCAATCAGGTCAATTCCCAGGATTTGCCCTCTCTCGATGGCCTCAGTTGGGGAGATTGCCCCCACAACCAGCTTAAACAAAAGCCTCTCACGAAGCATCGCTTGGTTTTCCTCCACCTGTTCCTGAAGCCTTTTCAGATTATCCTTTTCTCTTTTTTCCTGTTCCAACTGCATTGTAAGTTTTTGTAGAACGTTTTGTAGTTTTTGGACAGTAACAGGCTTTAATAAATAATCTGTAACCCCCAGATTGATAGCTTCTTGAGCATATTCAAATTCGTCATGACCGCTGAGTATTACAATTTTCACCCACGGCATGCGTTCTCGCACGATCTTGCTTAACTGTAGGCCATCCATGAACGGCATCTTAATGTCAGTTATCAGCACATCGGGTTGAATTGTACGCAAAAGAGGCAAGGCCATTTCGCCATCAGCTGCCTCGCCGCAAAATTCAAAACCGCTTGCCTGCCAATCTACATTATCGCGAATGCCTTCGCGAGTAATAATTTCATCCTCTACAAAAAAAACTTTGTAAGACATAATGGTTCTCCGCAACCTTAAATATTTTACTATATACAAATTGCTATGGTGGAAGTTTTGACTCTGCCAGCCTTTTGAGTGAAAGAAGGCAAAAACACCATATAAGTGAGGATCAATTCAGCACGGAAAGCTATCCTTGGCACAACCTTGATGCCCTATTATCAACCCTTTTTAGATTTTGATATAGCGTAAACAATATTTTCGATTGAGTTATATCCATATCCTCGGTAGGTAAAAATATAATTTCTGTCAAAGCCATGCTAGAATCTTCAGATAAAATGCAAACCGAACCTGCTCATCAGACCGAAAAAGATCATCTTCAAGCTGTCTCCGTCCGGAGTCTGGTAGAGTTTGTTTTGCAAGGAGGGGACTTGACTACTGGTGGGTTCCAAATGCGCGATCGTGCTCAAGCCGGTACCCAAGGCCATAAGCAGGTGCAGCGTTCTCGCCCTGTCGGATATCAGCCTGAAGTGGAAATTGCCTTTTGGGTTGAAGGGGAAGATCCACCTATGGAAGTGCGTGGACGGATCGATGGGCTGTATGCCAGCGAAGACCCAGTGATCATTGAGGAAATTAAAACAACCACGTTGGGCTTGGATCTAATAAACGAAAACCATAATTACCTGCATTGGGCACAGGCGCAGTGTTACGCTTATATGTATGCCCAACAACATAATTTGAGCGGAATACGCATTCACCTGACGTATTACAATCTCAACAGTAAAAAAGAGAAAACCTTCGAACGCCACTTTATGCTGTCTGAATTGGAAAACTTTTTCCGCGATTTGATTAAAGTATATCTAGACTGGTTTCGAAATATTAATGCATGGCAAGCCCGGCGTAACCAATCAATTCAACAGCTTGAATTTCCCTATGATGATTTTCGTCCGGGCCAGCGAGATATGGCTGTAGCAGTTTATAAAGCCATTCGAGCCAATGATCGCCTGTTTGTACAATCGCCTACAGGGGTGGGGAAAACCATTGCGACCCTTTTTCCTGCAGTTAAGGCACTGGGGCAGGGACTGGCTGCCAAGATCTTTTATCTGACGGCGAAAACGCCCGGTCGTCTGGTTGCCGAGAAGGCACTAGATGATATGCGACAATCCAACCTTGATTTAAAAAGTGTAACTTTGACAGCCAAAGAAAAAATTTGTTTTTGTCCACCAGTGAACTGCGATCCGGAAGTATGTGTGTTTGCCCGTGGTTATTTTGATAAGGTGAAGCAGGCGCTGGGTGAAATTGATCAGCACCAGGCTTTTACCCGTCCGGTGATTGAGGAAATCGCGCGTCGATATCAGATTTGTCCTTTCGAGTTTTCGCTGGATCTAGCTTTATGGGTGGATTGCATCATTTGTGATTACAACTATGTGTTCGATCCGCGCGTTTATCTTCATCGTTTTTTTGACTTTAGTATAGAGCCGTATATTTTCCTTGTCGATGAAGCGCATAATCTTCCAGATCGAGCTAGAGCGATGTATTCGGCTGAATTGGATAAAAGGACAGTGCTGGATCTTCACCGTATACTTAAGCCCCATTTGCCTGATCTAGCTAAAAAATTGAGTGCAATTAATAAGATCTTACTGGAGATACGCAAAGCCTGCCAGGCGGAAGCCAAGGAGGCGCTGGTGGAATACGAGCTCCCTGGAGATCTGATTAAAGCCATTCGGGAATTCAGCCAAAAGGCAGAAGACTGGTTGGTTTTGAATCAGGTTGCTGAGTTCAGGCAGGAGCTATTGGAGTTTTATTTCTTATGTAGTAACTATCTCCGTACAGCCGAATATTTCGACACTTTTTATGTGTCCTATTTTGAGCGACAGGGGCAGTCTAATCTTAAAACAAAGTTATTCTGTCTGGATCCAGCTCCCATGTTGGCTGTACCACTGGAGCGCAGCCAATCGACCATTTTTTTCTCGGCGACATTACTGCCAATCGATTACTTTATGAAGCTCTTGACCGGAGATGCGGATCATCCCAAATATATCTTCCAATCCCCCTTTCCAGTGGAAAATGTTTGTTTACTTATCCAAAACCAGATATCCACCAAATATGCGGAGCGGGCTGATTCTTACGCGTCACTCGCTTCGGTAATTGAAACCGTCATTGGTACACATGTGGGAAATTATTTGATTTATTTTCCATCCTATGCATACCTCGAGGCTGTGCTTGAACTTCTCAAGGAAATGCTATCGGAAAGACAACTTCTTGTTCAGGGTCGATCCATGACCGAAGCAGAGCGCGATGCCTTTTTATCCAGGTTTTCGGATAACAATCAGGAAACACTGGTTGGGCTTGCTGTTATGGGAGGGGTTTTTGGCGAAGGAATTGACCTGGTGGGGGAGCGGTTGATCGGTGTCGTGATTGTAGGAGTAGGTATCCCACAAATTGGATTGGAAAGAGATCTTATCAAAAAGTATTTTGATCGCCACGCTGGTAATGGTTTTGCGTTTGCTTACCAATATCCAGGTTTCAACCGGGTGCAGCAGGCAACTGGCCGGGTAATTCGCACAGAGACAGATCGAGGGATTATTGTATTGGTGGATGACCGTTTTACACACGCACGTTACCGTCAATTGTTTCCATCACACTGGCGGGGTGTTCAAGTCGTACAAAATTCCATTGAGTTGAAAGACAAACTGACGCGCTTCTGGTCATAGGTTTAGAGGATGCATAAGCTTTTTTTTGCGAGGTCGCCCAATTTATAATATTGTTATTGCTGAGCACTGGTTTGATATTCGGGTTGATTTTTCCAATAATATACTCATGGGATTAAATCCGTTGATAGTACTATCTTTTTACCGTAGTTTTTGTATTCTTCTAGATGAGAACACTCCGATAATGTCATCTAAAGCTGAGGGTAAGTGGAAGCTGTCAAGAGATTGCCTAACTTCATCTGTGGGAATTGACTTATGACTTCTTTAAAAGAAAACTTTCTCTTAGATCCTAATATTGTTTTCCTCAATCATGGTTCTTTTGGCGCAACTCCTAGAGCCGTATTTGAAGCCTACCAAAATTGGCAACTACAACTGGAACGACAGCCGGTCTTATTTTTAGCTCGGGAGCTACCTACACTTTTGCATAAATCTCGCGCGATTCTCGGTCAGTATCTAAATGCTGATACTAATGATTTGGTATACATTCCTAACGCAACGCATGGTGTGAATATTGTTGCTCACTCTCTCCAGTTCAAGCCGGGTGATGAGATTTTGACGACAGACCACGAATACGGTGCATGTGACTACACTTGGGATTTCATATGTAAAAAAACGGCCGCGAAGTATATTCACCAGCATATTCCACTCCCTGCCCAGTCCAAAGAAGAAATTATTGAGCAATTCTGGCAGGGTGTTACCCCCCGGACAAAGGTGATCTATATGAGCCAGATCACCTCTTCCACTGCTCTTCGCTTGCCAGTTAAGGAAATATGTAAAAGAGCAAGTCAGGCTGGAATTTTGACGATCATTGATGCGGCACATTCACTTGGCCAAATTCCACTTGATCTTCAGGATCTTGATGCAGATATTGTGTTTGGGAATGCTCACAAATGGTTGATGAATGCAAAAGGTTCAGCTTTTCTGTATGTACGGCGTACATTGCAGCCTCACATTGAGCCACTAATTGTGAGTTGGGGTTACCAGGCTACTCCCGGTATTGCCACAGGCTCCCGTTTTGTTGATTACCTACAATGGACCGGAACGAAAGATCCGACTGCATATTTGACTATCCCACATGCCATCCAATTTATGAAAGACCATAATTGGGATAATGTTCGCCATCAGTGCTATTTATTGCTTCACCAAGCAATTAAGCGAATTTGTGATCTGACCCAACTCCCACCAGCTTATCCTCTTGATTCTGACTTTTACAGCCAGATGGGAATCGCTCCACTACCTCCATCAAACATTGTGAATCTCAAATCTCGCTTGTACGATGAATACAAAATCGAAATACCCCTGACTGAATGGCGGGGGAGGCAGTTTGTCCGTATCTCGGTGCAGGGGTATAACACACAGGAAGATATTGACGCATTGGTGCGTGCACTTGAAATTCTATTACCTCAAGTTGCTATATAATCTTTATTGTGTAGTGGCATGACTAACTGCTGTTAAGTGCACTGGGAAGATTGGCCACTTAAGACTGAAAGACAGGTTCGTTGATGAAAAGAAAAAAATATTTTGTCTTCTTAATACTGCTTTTAGCAGGGGCAAGTTTGACGGAGATGGAAGATGTTTCTGCAAGGCCACAGAGTCAGATCATAGCGGCAGGACAGTTGATCGAAGTGGTTAATAATTTGCGCCTCTCGTACGGGCTGCCTGCATTGGCAACACATCCAATCTTGATGCAGTCTGCCCAATCTCAGGCGGATTATATGGCGTCAACTGGGCAGGCGACGCACTCCCGTCCTGGTGGAATAAGCTACACAGAGCAATTGCTCTCACTTGGTTTTCCTCTGGCAGGTGACCTTTCCCTTGGTGGGTTTCGCGCGGAGAATGTTTTAAATAGTAGTGACCCACTTATTTGGAATGGTGTTCCGCAGGGTTGGCAAGATGCCGACCATATGAATACGATGCTTTCGCAGAATTTCACCCATATTGGAGCGGGTGTTTCTCAAGGTTCTGGAGGATATTATTATGTAGTAGATACAGCTGCGTCTACGAGCAATGGACAAATGCAGGATAGTGCTTCAGGCATAATTGGAAGTGCTTCAAATGAAGCTGCTGGAGTGAGCCAATATATGGTGGCGGTGGTAAAGGCCACCGCTCGCCCAGATGGAGATGTGATCCATTCGGTGCAATATGGTCAGACCTTATGGAGTATAGCCATTGAATATGGAACTACGATTAAGAATATTCAGGCGTTGAATAATCTCGGTGAAGATCTGGTTGTATATCAGGGGCAGGCATTACTGGTGCAGAAAGCTGCTACCCAGCCTGCGCCTGAACTTCCCACAGCTACATTGTTGCCGCCTGTACCCCAGATTACTGCTCAAGTTATGTTAACTACTGGGAGCGTTACTCCAACAGACTTGGCTCCAACGCCCACTGTTGAAATTTCGGCTAATGAGCAGGCTAATCCAAAGCCTGAATCATCTCAAATTCTGGTTGTGGTTTTGATTGTTGCAGCTATTGTTGGTGCGGGTGTGGCTGTTTGGTTAATCCGTGACCCAGTCTAATATAATTTTTTGAAAGGTATAATCTTTTTCGTTCACACTGTCTAAGGCTGTGGATAAAGAAAGGCATTCTTCAACATCATGGACATCACATTGGCATTGGGCGGGGGCGGCGCTAAGGGGAATTCGCACATAGGCGTTTTACGCCGTTTGGAAAAAGAAGGTTTTAAAATTCGTTCGGTGGCGGGCACAAGTTATGGCGGTCTTGTAGGTATTTTATATGCTGTTGGTTATTCACCGAAAGAAATTCAAACTACATTTGAGGCAGTAGATCAAAACCGTTTGTATGGGCGGGATGTTCTGGATGGCCCTTCTCTGCTTGGGCTTGGAGGAGTTCGTAGTTTATTAAATCAATTATTAGGGGAAAAAACTTTTAATGATTTGCGTATTCCTACTGCTGTAACAGCCGTGGATATTAATACGGGTAGCGAGGTGATGATCTCTAGCGGATATTTGAAAGACGCAGTCCTTGCTACTATTGCCTTGCCAGGCATTTTTCCCATTCACACCATCGATGGAATGGCTTTGACCGATGGCGGTGTGCTTAATCCTGTCCCAGTTTCTGTGGCACGGATATTATCCCCTGGCTTGCCCGTAGTAGCTGTTGTTTTGAATGACCCAATGGACAAGCCTGTACGTGCATATACCATTCCTGTGCCTAGCATTTTTCCGCGCCCGATCGCAGACCGTCTCGCACGCATGTCATTGGCTCAATCCCTTGATATCTTTTTACGATCTGTGGATATCAGCAGCCGCGCATTGTCTCATTATCGCTTAGAGCTTGAAAAACCCGATGTCATTATTCGCCCAAACGTGCATGACATCAGCTTGTTGGATAAAGTTGTGATCGAAAATATGGCACAGTTGGGCGAGCAGGCAGTAGAGGAAGTATTGCCGCAACTTAAACGTGCAGTTTCCTGGCGGGCACGCTTAAGTAAAAAGATTTTTGGAGAAAAATGAGTCGTGATCTACGGAAATACATAAAAGATACCAACACGCGCATTTTAATTGGCGCATTTCTTTTGTTATTTGTTATTGGTATCGGCTTGATCTGGGCCATCTATGGTTTTGGTGCGGCAGTTACTGCTTTTCTATGTCTGCTTGGCGCAACGGTACCGATTGGGCTAATTTTTTTCTTTCTTTTTGGACTGGACTGGATCGTAAAACGTGCAAACCGCGACTAATACTGACCTTATTTCCTTTAATGACTGGGTGATACGTGTCCGACCTTCGTTTGCCGAAAATCCAAGACTGTTGGTGATGATACATGGTTGGACAGGGGATGAAAATTCCATGTGGGTTTTCGCGCGCAGGCTTCCCTCCGATTACTGGATTATCGCACCGCGCGCGCCATATCCTGCCGAATCAAACGGTTTCTCCTGGCGCCCGCCTCAGGCTTCGACCTTTGGCAGGCCCAGTCTCGAAACGCTTTTACCCTCTGCTGAAGGGTTGATCCAGTTTATTGATGAGTACACAGCTTCCGTTAAGTTAGAAGCGCGGCAATTCGATTTAATTGGCTTTAGTCAGGGTGGGGCTATGGTTAATGTGGTTGGACTGCTATATCCGCACCGTGTTTGCAAGATGGGTGTGCTGGCAGGTTTTCTTCCCTCTGGTTTGGAAGACAAAATAGCGAAGAAACCACTCGCTGGAAAAAATGTTTTCGTGGCACATGGCACACAGGATCAAATGGTTCCCGTGGATCGTGCCCGCGCATCCATGCAAGAATTGGAGCGTGCTGGGGCGCAGATCACGTATTGTGAAGACGATGTGGCGCATAAATTGAGTTCGAATTGCTTGCGCGCATTGGAAAGTTATCTCGAAAGTTGAGAAATTAATCTTATTCTCACGAGCCCGTTGACGCTCTTTTTGTTTGAAGGTATGCTAGGCAAGTCATCCATTATTTTTGCAAAGGTGAATTTATGAAGAGACCGATATCACGACGTGATTTTCTAAAACTGGCAGGGATGGGATTGGGCGCCATGGCGTTCAAACCTTATTATCTTCCTGAGCTTGAAAGATTGTACACTCCTAAACGCTTGCCACAATTTCCAACAAGTGAAATCATTGGCCGAGTAACAGACCCCGATGTAGACCTCCGCAGCCGACCTACAAACGACCCTGGATTGAATACATCTGTTGCCAAGTTAGGAGCAGATACCCTTGTGGAGTGGAATCGCGAGGTGGTCGGAAATGTGATTGGTGGGTTAGCCAATCAGCGCTACGTTGAGACTTCGCAGGGATATGTGTATGGTTCAGTGCTTCAGCCCACACGTAACCTTCCCAACACGCCTGTCACTGAAATGCCAGCTGGGTTAACAGGTTTTTGGGCGGAGGTTACGGTTCCCTATGTTGAATTGACCCATGAAGGTGTGGTTGCTTCTCCCTGGCTTCAGGATCATATTACTTATAATTTCCCGCCGCGTCTCTATTATGGACAGGTGGTGTGGATTGACCAGATTCGCCAGAGCAATGGCTTTGTGGAATATCGTTGGAATGAAGATGCCTATGGCAAAGGTTATGGCTACGGCGGCGGATACGGTGAGTTCTTCTGGCTGGATGGGGCTGGTGTCAAAATTCTCACAGAAGAAGAAGTTGCGCCAATCAACCCGGATTTCAATCCTGATGAAAAGACGATTTCAGTAGATTTGGATTACCAGACTCTTTCCTGCTTTGAAGGCAAGAATGAAGTTTTCTTCTGCCGTATCTCCAGTGGAAAGGCTTTCGATCCGCTTACTGGAGCCATTTCAAATGAATTTGCCACCCCAGCTGGAAGTTTAATTACTCACTGGAAGATCGTTTCTAAAAATATGACTGCTGGCTCTGCACAGGCTGGCTATTCCACTCCTGCGGTTCCGTGGAATACATTCATCAGTGGGGAAGGGATTGCCATCCACGGTGCCTTTTGGCACAATGCATTTGGCGAGAAGCGGTCACATGGTTGTATTAATGTAACCCCTGAACATGCCAAGTGGATCTTCCGTTGGACAACTCCGTACGTATCGCTCGCCCAAAGTGAATTGCGCGTGTCTCTCCCTGACCATGGCACAATTGTGCAATCTACAGAGACAACATTCTAAGGTAATAACAGATCGCGGGTCTCCTAAGATAGTCTATAGTGTCAGGAGATTTGGACGTTATCAAGCAACTCAGTTCTCGAGGTATTAAATAATCATGGAAATTTCCCAAATTAGTGTTTGGCTTGCTTTTCTAGCTGGCTTGGCTTCTTTTCTTTCTCCCTGCGTGTTCTCGCTTGTGCCAGCCTATGTTGGCTACCTCGGTGGACGGGCAGCAGGGGCAGGCGGGCAGCCCAACCGCTGGCTTACATTCAGCCACGGTGTTGCCTTTGTGCTGGGTTTCAGTGTGGTTTTTGTTTTACTTGGCGTAGCAGCTTCCTTTGCGGGCGGCTTGCTGTATGACCTGCGTAACTGGCTGGCAAAGATTGGCGGCATTGTCGTAATCATTTTTGGGTTGCACATGATCGGCGTGTTCCATATCCCGTTCCTTGCATATGATACTCGCGTACAGGAAGCCCCAGACCCGAAGATGGGATACTTATCTTCGGCGCTAATGGGGGTTTTCTTCTCTGCAGGCTGGTCGCCCTGCGTAGGGCCAGTCCTTGGCGCGATCCTTACGCTTGCTGTCAATGGCGGTTCTGTTTCCCTTGGTGCAACCTTGCTCACCTTTTATTCAGCAGGTCTTGCAATTCCATTTTTAATTGCTGCCTTGGGTATTGGCTGGGTATCCACTATTTTAAGGAAATACAACAAAGTCATGCGTTACGTTGAGATTGCCATGGGTGTGATCCTGGTGATCGTCGGCATCATGCTCTTCACTGGGATTTTTGAACTTATTGCTCAGCAGGGCCAGTTCTTCTATTTCAATTTTGGAATTTAGTTTTTCAACCAAAACTTCTTTGTCCCGCAAGGTAAAAGGATATTTCAATGAATTATCAAAGCTTGCGGGTCTTTTTATTTTATAGGAATCGTCCATGCTCAATGTAACTCTCTATACCCGTAAGGACTGCAAACTCTGTGATGAAGTCAAGACTGAATTGGCTGGGCTTCAAGCTCAATATCCACACCGTCTTGTTGAAGTGGATATTAATTCCGATGCGACATTGGTCGCGAAGTATGGACATATTATCCCCGTTGTAGAAGTCGGCCCCTATACATTGCAGGCCCCCATCACAAGTCAAAAGTTGAAAATGACTGTGGGGGCGGCGTATGACAGAAGGAATCAATTGGAAAAACTGGAAGATCCTGAATATAAGGCGCGTATTCAAAAAGGCAAGAGTGTGACTACAGGAGATCGTGTCTCGTTTTGGATAGCCAAGCGTTATTTACTTATTTTGAATCTCTTTATGCTCTTTTATGTAGGTTTGCCTTTTCTTGCGCCGACCTTAATGAAATTAAATATTGACCTGCCTGCGCAGATCATCTATCGAATTTATAAGCCACTATGCCATCAGTTCGGTTTTCGCTCCTTCTTCCTGTATGGTGAGCAACCTTTTTACCCACTGGCAGAAGCAGGCGTCAGCGGTGTGAAAACATTTGAAGAAGTGACAGGATTCGCAAACCTCAGCGACCCCTATAGTTTTACACGTTTTGATGCTCGTAATTACATCGGCGATGATGTGATTGGCTATAAGGTGGCTTTGTGTGAACGGGATATTGCTATCTATCTTGCGATTTTGGGGTTTGGTATTGTCTTCGGACTGACCGGTCGTCGCATTAAATCATTACATTGGATGCTCTGGCTTTTGCTCGGCATTGCACCAATTGGTTTGGACGGTTTTTCGCAGCTCTTTAGTCAATTCAATTGGGAATGGCTTGCATCCCTCGTGCCATATCGTGAAAGCACGCCTTTCTTGCGCGCACTCACTGGCGCGCTTTTCGGGCTCATGACTGCCTGGTTTGCCTATCCCAATATTGAAGAATCCATGAACGAAACCCGTCAGTATTACATCAAAAAATTTGCAGTTCATCAGGCTTCGGAATAATGCCATTTCAAGAAAAGGATGGTTTGCGCTATTACAGCTTTGATATCTTTTCAAATTCTGTAACGCAGGCCGTTTTTACCCGCCGCGGCGGCGTAAGCCCCGCTCCCTGGCATTCCCTGAATTTGGGTGGATCAGTGGGGGATGACCCTGCGCATGTGGCAGCGAATCGCATCCAAATATTTGATGCGCTTGGCCGGGATCGCGCCTCCATCCACGACGTGTGGCTGGTTCACGGCACTGACATTGTCTACGCTGATGCACCTCGCTCGCTCGAAAAGCACCCCGAACGCGCTGACATCATTCTGACGGATAATCCCGAAGTCTCGCTTTTCATGCGTTTCGCAGATTGTGTTCCCTTGCTTTTCCACGACCCCAAGAGGCATGTCATTGGAATCTCCCACGCAGGTTGGATGGGAACCGTGAAAGGCGTCGCAAAGACAACCGTTGAGGCCATGCACACCCGCTACGGCAGCAATCCCAAGGATATTGTCGCTGGGATTGGCCCATCCATTGGCGTGGATCATTACGAAGTGGGTGAGGATGTCGTTTCCCAATTCCGCGAGAAGTATGGCAAGGATGCGGAGCGCGTTGTCCAAACCAGAGACGGCAGAACATATCTCGACCTGTGGACAGCCAACCTGATCCAACTCCAAAACGCAGGCGTGGAGCAGGTGCAGGTTTCTGGTGTATGCACCGCTTGTCATTTAGATGATTGGTTCTCGCACCGTGCCGAAAAAGGAAAGACAGGCAGGTTCGGCGTATTAATGGCCTTGGCATAATTCTGGGAAGTTTTCATCAGTAAGTGGATGTTGTTTAGATGTTGTTTAGAGGTAAAGCCAGTGTGGCGAATGTTTGGGTTGTTTGAGCAGCTTCGGGTTAGGAAAGAAGCGCAGGGTAGTAAATCATGTGACAAGCGGTAAAATAAATCCATGAGTGAATTAGTCGAATCTATAAGAGAGAGATATCTGGCAACGCTGGATACTATTTCAGTTGCCGCAAAAAAAGCCGGACGAGCGCCTGAGGCTGTGAAGTTGGTGGTGGTGACGAAGTCACAACCTGTGGAAGTTGTGCGTGCGGCCATTGAGGCAGGGGCGAAAATTTTGGGAGAGAATTATCCTGAAGAAGGTGTTATGAAAATTCAATCTCTTCAGGAATTTTCTGCGGTAGAATGGCACATGATCGGTCATGTGCAAAGCCGTAAGTCACAGCTTGTGGCTGGGAACTTTAACTTTTTGCACTCATTGGATAGCCTGAAACTCGCGAAAAAACTGGATCGGTATTGCGCTGAGGCTGGACGAAATTTGTCGGTTTTGCTTGAGTTCAATGTTGGCGGCGAGGATAGCAAAGGTGGTTGGCCCGCGTGGGATGAAGGCCGATGGCAGGAATTATCCCCTGAGTTGGTTGAAGTTTTTGCACTGCCGCATTTGAAGGTGCACGGATTAATGGCAATGCCACCGCTTGGTGAAACTGCAGAGTTCTCGCGCTCGTATTTTCAAAAGGTGAAGCGTTTGCAGGAACATCTTTCGGCACAATTTCCGCAAGTGGATTTTTCCGAGCTTTCGATGGGTACAAGTATGGATTACGAAGTAGCGGTGGAAGAAGGCGCCACCTTTGTGCGGGTGGGAACGGCAATTGTTGGTGCTAGAAAATATAAAACGGAGACT
>Ga0209066_10004025_pt1 | contig 16284 bp, 11 predicted proteins | sample All_14_2_FD_187198 | JGI IMG/M metagenome (GOLD analysis project Ga0209066, IMG submission 187198) | Freshwater microbial communities in response to fracking from Pennsylvania, USA - Allegheny Zone_MetaG_DW_15 (SPAdes) (version 2) ...
GAGACTAATTTGCCCGAACCGACAAGGAAGCGGACTTTGCCGTCGGGCATGATCACGCGATATTCCAGGGGTTCCGGATCCTTGCCCGCCGCGCAGTCCGCTATCCATGTCTTCATCGAAAGGCGGCCTTCGGGGTGCATCACTTGCACCAGGGAGTCCACCGTCGGTGTGAACGTCTCCGGGGAAACGCCGTAAAGACGGTACATCTCGTCGGACCAGATCAGCGCCTTCTGCATTTTATAGAGCCAGCTCCCTATATGGGCCAGTCGCTGGGATTCGCTCAGGAAGAACTCCTTTTCGCGCAGTTCTTCTTCGTTGCGCAGGCTTGCGCGCTGATGGATCAGCAGGACGCTTAACAGCATAGCGCCTGACGGGAAGATGATTGTCAGCGGCAGCGCGGCCTTGCGCAGCACTTCCAGCGCCACCGGCCAGGGCAGGAGCAGTAAGGCGGCCAGTTGCACCAGGAGCAGCGTGACGCCGAAAAAGTACAGCTCCACCAGCCCGCCCTCGACTATCAACCGGGGCCGCAGCCGCCGCCAGGCCAGCCCGCAGCCAGCGCAGCCTACTATGACCGCCAGCCCGGGCAGGGCGCCCGGGCCGTCCACGATAACCCTGTAGCCGCCGGCTATCGCCACCGCCAGCGCTGTCGGGATAAAACCGAAGAACAAGCCGGCCACGCCCAGGAGTATGCCGCGCGCGTCGAAGAATATGCCGGGGCGCAGCATCCACGGACTCGCCATCAGCGCTATACCCATGAGCCCGACCATTAAGCCGGTGAGCGCATCCCGCCCCCTGGCGGGCAGGGAGGACCCGAACGGTACATTGAACCTGATGCCGGAATAGAGGGCGACCATGACCAACAGCAGGCTGGCGTTGTACACAAGGTTGATTAAAAGATGCGTTCCCATAATGATCGTCCTCTTACAATGTCCTGACATCCCGCGCCGGACGGAGCCGCGGGCCTTACAAGTATTTGCGGATCTTCTCCAGCAGCGCCTCTTTCTTTACCGGCTTGATGAGGTAGTCGGTGAACCCGGCGGCCAGGCATTCCTTTATCCGGGCGGGGTCGCTCTCCGCGCTGAAGCCCAGTACCGGGATATCCTTTCCGTGCGCCGTAGCCTTGAGGGCTTTTACCGCCGTCAGCCCGTCCATGACCGGCATTTCCATATCCATCAGCACAAGGGAGAAAGCGTTGCGGGCGAGCAGGTCCAGCGCCTCCTTGCCGTCCGCGGCGCGGTAGAGCCGCAGGTCCAACTCCCCCTTCAGGTGCAGCGCTAGCAGTTCTATGTTGTCGGGGTTGTCGTCGGCCACCAGCACCTTGCGGCGGGTATCCAGCCATTTGTCCAGGGCGTCGAAGAGGACTTTTTTCTTCAGCGGTTTTGTGATATGCGCGTTCATGCCCAGCGACAGCGATTTCATGATATCGCTGTCCAGGCCGTGAGCGGTAAGCGCTATGATAGGCGTCTTCTTGTAGGCCGCGGTCTTGCGCAGCTGGAAAGCCGCTTCGTGGCCGTCCATCTCCGGCATCTGTATATCCATGAAGACCAGGTCGTAGTTGAAGGCGGCGCATTTTTCCAGCGCCTCTCTGCCGTTGACCGCTATCTCCACTTTATAGCCCGCGCGTTCCAGCAGCAGCCGGGCCAGGTTCTGGTTGTCGGGGTTGTCTTCTACCACCAGCAGGCGCAGGTGTGAGTGGTCGCGCGCTGCCTCTGGCGCGGCCGATGGTGCTTCCTCCCTCCCCTGCGGTCTGAAAACCTTCAGAATGGCGTTAAAAAGGCTTGAGCGGGTTACGGGTTTTGCCAGGAAGGCGGCTACCGCCGGCTTTACGCTTTCGGCAATGACCTCCACCCGTGAGGAGAGCATGATTATCTTCGCCCCGGCTGCCCCGCCGCCGGAGAGCCCGGCTATCAGCTGTTCGCCGTCCCCGCCCGGCATTTCGTGGTCCACTATCAGCAGGTCGAATCTTTCTCCGTGTTCAATGACTTCCAGGGCTTCGACGGCATTGCCCGCCGAAAAAGTCTTGAACCCCCAGACGGTCATGTTCTGACGCAGAATTTCCAGGCTGTCCGGGTTGTCGTCCACCAGCAGGGCGTGGAGGCCGGAGAAAGAAATATGTTCCTCCTCCCTGGGCCGGGAGGCGGAGCAGGCTTCGCAGGGCAGCCGGAAGCTGAAGATAGAGCCTTTTCCCTCTTTGGTCTCCAGCGAGATAGAGCCGCCCATCATCTGTACCAGGGCCTTCGAGATGCTCAGGCCGAGGCCGGTGCCGCCGTACTTGCGCGTGCTGGAGTCGTCTACCTGCGAGAACTTCTGAAAGATCTTTTTCTGGTTTTCGGGGGAGATGCCGATGCCCGTATCGGTCACCGAGAATACCAGCCACCCTCCCGCTTTGCCTTTCAGGTACTCGGCGCTTATCTTTACCTGTCCCCTGAGGGTGAACTTCAAGGCGTTGCCCGCCAGGTTTATCAGGATCTGGCGCAGGCGGTTGCCGTCGCCCAGCGCGGAGGACGGCATGTCCGTCGGAACTTTCAGTATCAGTTCCAAACCCTTGGCGGCGGCGCGCTGCGCGAACATCTCTCCCACGCTTTCCACTACCTCGCGGGGGTCGTAAGGAGCCTTCTCTATCTTAAGCAGGCCCGCCTCTATCTTGGAGAGGTCGAGGATGTCGTTGATGATATACAACAGGGCGTCGGCCGAATGCTGAATGGTCCGCAGCTGGCGCTTCTGTTCCGCATCGAGGGCGCTGTCGAGCAGCAGTTCCGACATCCCTATGATGGAATTCATGGGCGTGCGGATCTCGTGGCTCATATTGGCCAGGAAATCGCTCTTCGCCCGGTTGGCCGCCTCCGCGGCTTCCCTGGCTTTCTGGTGGGCGGCCTCTATGCCCTTGCGGGCCGTAATGTTGATCAGCACCGCCAGCACGGCCGGCGCGCCCTCGTAAAAGATGGGGGCGCTCTTTACCATGATATTGAGCAGTTTGCCGGACTTGGTAGCGAACTCTATCTCGTAATCCCCTACAGGGGTCTTTACCCCACGCTTGTACATGGCAGCGAGAATGGCCGTCTTGGACGCTTCGGTTATGAACTTGAAAATTGGCTGGCCGATCAGTTCCTCCCGCGAGTAGCCGGAGACTACCGTGCCGATATCGTTGATGTAGAGGATGCGGCCGTCCCGGTGTATCAGCACGGTCTCGGGGGCGCTGTTGGCTATGGCGGCGTAGCGGCTTTCGCTTTCCCTTAAAGCAGCCTCGGCTTTCTTGCTCTCCGTGATATCGCGCAGTATGGCTACCGCGTGCCATACGCCTCCGATCTTGACGCCCGAGAGAGAGAGCTCGGCGTCGAACTCGGTGGAATCCTTCCTCAGGGCCGTCACTTCCCGCGTCTGCCCGACGAAGGCTCCTTCCCCGGTACGCTGGAAGATACTGAAAGCCCGTTTGTAGTCCGCATGAAAGCGCGGCGGGGCTATCAGGTCGTGCAAATTCTTCCCGAGGACCTCTTCCGCGGTCCAGCCCAGCACCCGCTCGGCGGCGGCATTCCAGAAGGAGATATTCCCGGTATTATCCATCATCAGCACGGCGTTATGGGCGGCTGAGGTAAGGGCGCGGAAGGTGGCGTCCCGCTCGGCGAGGCGCGCTTCGGCGGCTTTGCGCTCGGTTATGTCCCTGATGGTTACCTGTAGCTGCTGCTGCCCCCCCAGCTCCACCCGGTTCAGCAGCGCCGTGGCGGGGAATAGCTCGCCGTTGAGGCGCTTGTGGGTCCACTCAAAGAACACCGAACCTTCCCGCAAGGCCGCCGCTATCAGCTCCCTGGCCTTCTCCTGGGAATCGCGGCCGTCCGGCTGCAGCGCCGGGGACAGTTCCCAAGCCGCGCGGGCCGTCAGTTCCTCCAGTGTCTGCACCCCGAACAGGGCCAGCGCGGCGGGGTTAGCGGTACTGAAACGCCATGACGGAGGGGCCAGCGTGAGCAGGGCGTCGCTGGAACTTTCAAAAAGGCCGCGGTATTTATCCTCGCTCTCCCTGAGCGCGGCTTCCGCACTCTTGCGCTCGGTTATATCCCGCTCTACCGAGATGGCCAGGCGCCGCCCCCCGATCACAAGGTCGTGACCGGCCGCGTCCACTACTACTATGCTGCCGTCCTTGCGCTTGTGGCGTACCTCGAAGGTCACGCCCCCTCCGGCTTCAGCCTCGCGCGACTTCGCCATAAGCCCCGCGGCCGCGTCGGGGCTCTCGTTGAGCACCGACACCGGCTTGCCGATCAGCTCCTGGGCCGTGTATCCGTAGAGCCGCAGCGCGGCGGCGTTCACATCGCGGATAACCGGTTCCCGTCCGGGAGGCAGCTCCAGCAGCAGCATGGCGTCGCTGGCCTGCTCGAACAGCAGTTCCCTGTATTCCCGGCCGAACCCGGGCGAGCTGTATTTACCGCGTATGTTGGTGAACCAGTCAAGCATATCCCCTCAGAACCTGGCGCTCACTTGTCCGGGCCGAACTCTACCTGCACGTCCTCGAGAAAACCTTTGAGTTCCGCGGCTTGGGCCGCAAGCGCGGTCTTATCCTTCGCCTTGGCGGCACTTTCCATCCGCTCGCCGATCTCGGTAAGCGGGTCCAGGCCGTAGCCGCCTCCGGATCCGCGCATCTTGTGGCCTATGATCCGCAGCGCCTCGAAGTCGCCCGCGGCCAGGAGGGCCGGCAGCCGGGCCGACTCCTCGCGCCGGTGTTCAAGATACGCGGGGATTATCTCCGCCAGTTCGCCTTCGACTCGTATTATACGTTTCATTCTTTCGCCTCCCGCCCCGGGCCGCTATTAAGAATATACGCTTTACCCGCGGCCGCCGCTATACGGATTTCTACCATAGCCGATAGGTATTATCCCCGCCAGCGGCGAGGGGACTCGCCGTGAAATGCCGCCCCGGCGGGCCGTGCCGGACCGCGGGTATACGGACTACTACTTAGGGAGCCGGGAAGAATTCCCGATAGCGCCCCGGCCGGCACAAGGCCTATACTTGATCTGCATCCATACCGCGGCGCTGCGCCGCGGGCGGCCGCTTATGCATAAAATTCTTTGCGTGGACGACGATAAGGATATCTTGGCGCTCCTGGCCATGGGCCTTTCGAAGCAGGGCTTCGAGGTGCTGACGCTTTCCGAGCCGCTGAAAGCCCTGGCGTACGCGCTCAAGAGCCGGCCGGACCTGGTACTGCTGGACGTGATGATGCCCGGCCTGAACGGGTATGAAGTCTGCGCGGGCCTGCGCGCGCAGACCGGAACCTCCGAAATCCCTGTAGTCTTCCTGACCGCGCTGAGCCAGGAAGTGGATAAGCTCAGGGCCATGGCGCTGGGCGCTTCGGATTTTATTTCCAAGCCGTTCAATATTTCCGCCCTGGCCGAAACGCTGACGCGGCACCTTGGAAAGAAAAAGGCCTGGGCCGCGGCTGCGCTGAAGACGGCGCCGGCGGTACCGCAGGCGCCCCACGGCGGAGCGGGCAGCATCGCGGCCTTCCGGGATTTCCTGCTGGCGCCCGGCGGCCCGGGCCAAAAGAAGCCGGACCTCGTTAAGAAGATGAACAGCCCCGAGGTCTACCAGGTGCTGGCCGAGCTGGGCCTCGAGGCGCCGGACGCGGCCAGGTATATCGCGGATTTCATGAAGCTGCCCTACCTGGCGATGATAGATCCCGACGCCATTAAGCTGGGAGTGCTGCCGCTGAAATTCGCACAGGGCCGCCAGCTGGTCACGCTGCGCGACGACCTGGGCGCGCTGCTGGTAGCCTTGGCCAGCCCTTTCGATTTCGAGCTGATGGATACGCTGCACCAGATGATCTCCGAGCCGTTCCGCCTGGCGATAGCCGAGCCCGCCGCCCTCGCCAGCCTTTACCGCATAGCGCCGCGCGAGAGCGGGGAGCGGAACACGGCGGAGAACGACGTGCCCGGCGGGCTGGTCATAGAAAGTTCCTCCGCTTCGCATTGGGAGAAGTCCAAAAGCGCGGGCCCCGAGGGAGAAGAAAAAGGCAGCCCCATAAAATACATAACCGCCAGGATCATCGAGGCGGCCATCAACGAGCGGGCCAGCGATATCCACCTGGAGCCCAAAGACCTGTTCACTTCCATCCGGTTCAGGGTGGACGGGGACCTGCGCGAATTTAGCAAGATGAAGCGCGACGCCGCCGTAATGGCCCTGACGCGCCTGAAGGCGATGGCGGGCATGGACATAGCCGAACACCGCCGGCCGCAGGACGGTGCCTTCGTGGCCGCGCTGCGGGGGCGCAAGTTCACGCTGCGGCTCGCCACCACTTCCACCAATTACGGCGAAAGCCTGGTGATGCGGCTGGTCGAGCCGCTGGTAAAGCCTAAAACGCTGGCCGAACTGGGTATGAACGGGGAGCAGGAGGCCATGATGCTGCAGCTCTCCGCCAAGACCCAGGGCATGATCATCATCGCCGGACCCACCGGCTCCGGCAAGACCACCACCATCTACAGTTTCCTCTCCAACATCGACTGCCAGCGCCGCAGCCTGATCTCCGTAGAAGATCCGATAGAGTTCCGCATCGCGCAGGCCAACCAGCAGCAGGTCAACGAGAAGGCCGGGGTTACCTTCGAGGCCCTGCTGAAGTCCTCGGTGCGCCAGGACCCCGATATCCTCTTCCTGGGCGAGGTGCGCGACAAGCCCTCGGCACAGATCGCCCTGGATTTCTCCAGCACCGGCCACCTGACCGTCACCTCTATACACACCTCCAACGCCACCACCGCGGTCTTCCGCCTGGAGCGCCTGGGCATCAGCCGGGCCCAGATAGCCGATACGGTGCTCGCCGTCATCTCGCAGCGGCTGATAAAGCGGCTTTGCCCGGCGTGCAGGGTCCTGCGCCCGGCCGGGCCGGAGATATCCGAAACTTTCGCGCGGTTCGGCCGGCCGGCCCCGGCGCAAACGGGCCACAGCGCCGGCTGCCCGGCCTGCAGGAATACGGGCGTAACGGGCCGCGAAGCCGTTTACGAGATAATAACGATGACGCCCGGGGTGTCCGAGATGATCCGCTCAGGGGCTTCGGTTTCGGCCATACGCGAGACTCTCAGGGCGGAGAAAGTCACCCTGATAACCACCTCCGCCCTGGACAAGGTCGCGCGGGGCCTGGTGTCCTACGAGGAGGCGTACAGGAAAGTCCTGGCCGAAGAACTGGGCGCAGCCCCGCCCGATACGGCCGGAGAGGTTGCAGCGGGGACCGTCCAGGCGGCCGCGCCGGCTGCCGCCTCCCCTCCCGCCGCTTTATCACGGGCCGCCGCCGAGCCCGCGGGGGACGCGGAGTACATCGGCTCAAAACTAGACGTGGCGAAGCTGGAGGCGGCCTCGGCCAAACCGGCGCAGACCCGGATACTGCTCGTGGACGACGACCCGGATATACTCGTGCTGGCCCAAAGGGTGCTGGCGGCGGCCGGCTACGCCGTTACCGCGGCCAAAGACGGGATAGAGGCGCTGCTGCTCCTGAGCGCGCAACGGTTCGACCTGGTCATCTCGGACGTGGACATGCCCGATCTGGACGGGCTGCGCCTGCTGGAGATAATGAACCAGAAGGGGATCAAGGCGGACGTGGTGTTCTTTACCGCCCGCTCCAACGACGAGTCAGAAAAGCGGGGGCTGGCGCTGGGCGCCCTGGATTATATCAGGAAGCCGATAAAGAAGGACATACTGCTGCTGCGCATAAAGAATATCCTGGCCAGGAAGGCCTGAATCCCCGGCGCCTACGCGGAGCCGGGAATTTTGCGCGGGCCTTTCATTTTGCGCGCCCTGGGCAGGCCGAAAAGAGCCGCCAGCCTGGCCGCGTCTATCGGCTTGATAAAAAAATTGTCGCACCCCAGGTCGCGGCAGCGCTGTATCTCCTTGGGGTCGTCGGTGGTGGTGAGCATGGCCGTCGGAATGTACCTGTAGCGCAGGTCGCCCCTCACGCGCCGCAGCAGGTCTATGCCGCTCATCAGCGGCAGGCGGATGTCGAGCAGGAGCAGGTAGGGCCTGCCGGGCTCTATGCAGGGGTCGCTTTTTCCGAAAATATAATTCCAGGCCTCCATCCCGGTCCTGAAACGGATAAGCGGGTTGCGCACGCCCGCGGCTTCAAGGCCGCGCTCCAGCAGCCTGGCGTGCCCGTCGTCGTCTTCGGCGAGCAGGATGGTCGCCAGCGGCTCGTTCTTCATACGGGTCTCGCAGGCAGCTCCAGAATAAACTTCGTCCCCGCGCCTTCCCTGGATTCGGCCTTGAGGCTCCCGCCGCTCCTTTCCGCCATGCGCCGCGCTACGGTCAGGCCTATGCCCTCCCCCTTCACGATCTCCGGGTCATGCGCGTGGCCGCTGTAGAAGACCTCCCAGATCCTCTCCAGGTCGGCTTCCTTTATGCCGCGCCCGTTGTCCGCGACGGTATAGATAACGGTACGGGTGCCTTTTGCTTCGCCCCTGACGGTTATCTCCAGCTTGCGCGTCCTGTCCCTGTACTTTATAGCGTTGTCCAGGAGGTTCGAGAAGATCTGCGAGACGGCCAAGGGGTCGGCGCTGCACAGGGGCAGGGGCTGCAGCTTTACCTCGCCGCCCAGCTTTTCCAGCCGGTAGGCGAAGGTAGCCAGGGCGCTCTTGAGCGCCGAGTCCATGTTCACGGTGGCGGCGGTCAGTTCCTGGCGGCCCAGGCGGGAGACTTTGAGCAGCGCCGTTATCAGCATCCCCATCTTAACCACGCTGCCCTCTATATACCCGAGGGATTCCGGCAGGTCCGTGGTCAGCAGTTTCAGCGCCCTGTTTTTGACCTCCGCGGCGAGCTCCGCCCCCTCCACAAGCGCGTGGAGCTCCCCGAGGTCTATGGCGAGGTTCTTGCTGAACCCCTGTATATTTACCAGCGGGGTGCGCAGGTCATGCGTGGTTATATGGAGGAAACCCTCGATCTCGGCGTTCTTGTGGCGGAGTTCCGCGTTCAGCCTTTCCTTTTCGGCTTCGGCCTGCATGCGGGCGGTATTGTCGCGGATATTGCACTGGATGACTTTTAGCCGGTTCACGTCGTACACGTTGCTCACGAACTCTACGAACAGCCTGCGGCCGTCGGCGGCCACCAGCGGCAGGCCTTCATAGCGCACATAGCCGCGCTCCTGCAGTTCCCGGAATTTTTCCTTGTTGGCGAAAACGTCCCTGAACGCGCCGATCTCCCAGAGTTTTTTTCCCGCCAGCTGGCCGTGGGAAAACCCCAGCAGTTCTACTATGAAGGGATTCGCGTCCTCTATCTCCCCCGTCGCGGCGTCCAGTATCAGGATGCCGTCCTGCGCGGCCTCGAAAAGGCGCCGGTAGCGCAGTTCGGAGTCCCGCAGGGCGTCCGCCCTCAGGCTCCCCCGCGGCGCGCCCTCCCGCTTTTTTTTGCCCTTGCCGGTTTTAACCATATATGTCCGCCTTTTAGAAAAAGATCTCATGTCCACGCAGCCGCTTCAATACGATACAGGTTCCCGCGGCCCGGGTATATGCGTAGTTCTACCAGCGGCTATCGGTAGATGCCGCGCTTCCGTAGTAGTACTTAGTGCGGCGCGCAGAATTCCTAATAGATGCGGCCGGCCCTATGGGTTAGACTAGTCCTACACCGGCCGGGCGAGGCCCCGCGGCCCGCGCCAGCCGGGGAGAGTAAGGAGAAAAGCCATATGAAAGCTATGTTCGCATTATTCCTGCTGGCGCTGCCTTCCCAGGCGTTTTCCCAGGGCGGGGCCGCGTCCCAGACGGACAGGTACATAGAAGCCTCGGTCCGCAACTCGTACGTCTATATGAATTACCTGCGGGAGGACGATATCAAGGTGGCCGCGGCCGACGGGGCGGTTACCCTGACCGGCATTATCTCCGGCGAATTCTACCGGTCGCTGGCCCAGGTGACCGCGGCGGACGTGCCGGGGGTCAGGAGCGTGGATAACAGGCTGGAGCTAAAGGGTTCCCTGCCCAGCGCCAACTCCGACGCCTGGTTCCGGGAAAAAATCAAAGCCGCGCTGCGCTTCCGCCGCAGCCTGACCGGGGGCGTCATAGAAGTAGACGTCAAGGACGGGATAGCGACCCTGCGCGGGGTTGCCGCGAGCCAGGCCCAGAAAGAGCTGGCCGGAGATTATGCCGGCAGCATAGAGGGGATCAAAGGCCTCAGGAACGAAATGACCGTGGCGCCCGCGCCCAAGTCGGAAAAACGGAGCACCTCCGAAAAGATAGACGACATCTCCGTCGGCGCCCTGGTGCGCATGGCGCTGCAGCTTCACCGCTCCACCAGCGGCCTGCAGGTCGCGGTGGCCAGCAAGCGCGGGGTGGTGACCGTAGGCGGCAGGGCCGCCAACGCCGCGGAAAAGGACCTCGTGACCAGGCTGATCAGGGACGTGAACGGCGTCAAAAAAGTAAAGAACAGGATGACCGTAGGCAAGCCTTAGGCCGCCGCGGCGTCAGGCTGAAGGAGGATTCTATGTTGTGGACGATCTCGACGGTGCTGCTGATCCTGTGGGTGCTCGGGCTGGTCAGCAACCATACCATGGGCGGTTATATACATATCCTGATCGTGATCGCTATAGTCACGATCCTGGTCAGGGTGATCCGCGGCCGGGGTTGGCGGTAGGCGCGGCCGTAGCGGCCGCCGGAGGCAATATGCAGACCATTAAAATAGAAAGGCCCGATTTCAGCGGCGGCATTCCCGCCGCCCGCAGGCGGTACCTGGCGATAGCCGGGATACTGTTCCGCCTGCTGACCCCGGCCCAGCGCAGGTCGCTTTACCGGCGCACGGCCCGCTCCCTGGGAGGAGCCCCGCGGGCGACGCGGCGGAGGCTCGCCGGCAACTGCGGCAAGGCCGACCCGGCCTTCGGCAGCGGGGTGGCAGCGGCGCTGGGGCTCCTGGTTTAGCGGTCCCGGCGGCGGAGCATCCTTTATGAAAAAAAAAGATAACCGGCTTACCACCAACGCGGGCGCGCCCGTGGCGGACAACCAGAACATAATGACGGCCGGCCGGCGAGGCCCGGCGCTGCTGCAGGATATCTGGTATCTGGAGAAGCTCGGGCACTTCGACCGCGAGGTGATACCTGAGCGGCGCATGCACGCCAAAGGCTCGGGGGCTTACGGCACCTTCACGGTAACGCGGGACATAACCCGCTACACCAGGGCCAGGCTATTCTCGGAAGTCGGCAAGAAGACCGAGATGTTCGCGCGGTTCTCCCTGGTAGCCGCGGAACGCGGCGGCGCCGACGCCGAGCGCGACATCCGGGGCTTCGCTCTGAAGTTCTACACCGAAGAGGGCAACTGGGACCTGGTGGGCAACAATACCCCGGTCTTCTTCCTGCGCGACCCGCTGAAGTTTCCCGACCTGAACCACGCCATCAAGCGCGACCCGCGCACCAACCTGCGCAGCGCGAAGAACAACTGGGATTTCTGGAGCTCGCTGCCCGAGGCCCTGCACCAGGTCACCATCACCATGAGCGACCGCGGCATCCCGTATTCCTACAGGCATATGCACGGCTTCGGCAGCCATGCCTTCAGCTTCATCAGCCCTAAGGCTGAAAGATTCTGGGTGAAATTCACCTTCAGGACGCAGCAGGGCATAAAGAACATTACCGACCAGGAAGCGGAAGCCCTGATCGGGAAAGACCGCGACAGCAACCAGCGCGACCTTTACGAGAGCATAGAGCGCGGGGATTTTCCGAAGTGGACCATGTTCGTGCAGGTGATGCCGGAAGCCGACGCGGAGAAAATGCCGTACAACCCTTTCGACCTGACCAAGGTCTGGTTCCACAATGATTACCCGCTGCAGGAGGTCGGCGTGATGGAACTGAACCGCAACCCGGAGAATTATTTCGCCGAGGTGGAGCAGGCCGCCTTCAACCCGGCCAATATCGTGCCCGGCATAGGGTTCTCGCCGGACAAGATGCTGCAGGGGCGGCTGTTCTCCTACGGCGACGCGCAGCGCTACCGGCTGGGCGTTAACCACCACCTGATCCCGGTGAACGCCGCGCGCTGCCCCTTCCACAGCTACCACCGCGACGGCGCCATGCGCGTGGACGGCAACCACGGCGGCACCCCCGGCTATGAACCCAACAGTTACGGGCACTGGAAGGAGCAGCCGGGCTTTGCCGAGCCCCCCCTCTCGCTCGAAGGCGCCGCCGCCCATTGGGACCACCGCGAAGATACTGACTACTACAGCCAGCCCGGCAAGCTGTTCCGGCTGATGAACCCCGCCCAGCGGCTGGGGCTGTTCGGAAATACCGCCCGCGCTCTCGGCGACGCCCCGCGTGAGATAAAGCTGCGCCACATCGGCAACTGCCTTAAGGCCGACCCGGCCTACGGCGAGGGCGTGGCCGGGGCGCTGGGGCTGGCCTCTTCGGAAGCGGCCGCGGGCGGGCTGGAAGGAGCGCGGGAGCGCCCCCTGAAGTAACAGGAAAAATATGTCCAAGCCGCCATGGCTTTTAGTGCTCGCCCTTACGGCCGCGCTGTTCTGTTTTGACGGCTGCCAGCACAGGCTGCTGCCGGCCCCCGTTGAACCGCCCGCTTTGGCGCCGGCTTCCGCGAAGACCCCCCACGAGGAGCTGCGGCCGGTTTCCGCTTCGTCCCGCGGCTGGCCTACCCTGCTGGTCATCGAAAGGAACAAGAACGCCAACGTAGTGCACTACGACGCGGGTCTCACCGAAGACGGCGCGCTGAGCCTGGCGGAGCCCGTGGTCGTGTACTGGGTGATGCTGGCCGGGGACGGGCGCCATAAAAAACTGAACTGGCTTGAAAAAAAGAAGGCCTACGGCGTCAAGTTCAAGCCGGCACCGGACGGCTTTACGCTGACCCTGGCCGCGGCGCCCTGGCTGCCGCTGGCCCTGAGAAGAACTGGAACTGTTGTACGCCTGGAGGCCCCTATAAACGGGCGCCCCGCCGTCATGGAGAAAATGTTCATACAGTCCCGCGGCGGCCTGCTTGGGCCCAAAGTGGAGTATATAGACCTTTACGGTAAAGACCTCGCCACGGGCGAGGCCTGCCGCGAAAGGATATTGCCGAAATAGCGGGCCGGTGCCCCGGCGGGACGGGTTAAAGGAGCGAGCATGTCATACCTGAATGTCGGATCTGAAAATTCCTGCGGCATCGACCTGTACTACGAGGACTACGGGTCGGGCAAACCGGTGGTGCTCATCCATGGCTGGCCGCTCAGCGGGGAGTCCTGGGAGAAACAGGTGCCCGCCCTGCTGGCGGCCGGGCGGCGCGTCATCACCTATGACCGCAGGGGCTTCGGCCGCTCCTCCCGGCCTGGAGGCGGCTACGACTACGATACCTTCGCCCTCGACCTGCACAAACTGGTCACGGAACTGGACCTGCGCGACGCCGCGCTGGCCGGCTTCTCCATGGGCGGCGGGGAAGTGGCCCGCTACCTCGGGCGCTACGGGCAGGAGCGGGTGAGCGCGGCGGTCTTTATCTCCTCGGTGCCCCCCTTCCTCCTCAGGGCGCCCGATAATCCCGAGGGCGTGGACGGCAAGGTCTTCGCCGGCATAGAAGAAGCCCTCGCCGCCGACCGGCCGGCCTTCCTCAGCAAATTCTTAAAGGATTTCTACAACTTCGACCTGCTTGGCGGCAGACTGGTCAGCGAAGAGGCGCTGCGCGGCAATTGGAACGTAGCCGCCGGCGCCTCCCCCGCGGGCACGCTGGCCTGCGTGGGGGCCTGGGGCGTCGATTTCCGCAGGGACCTCGCGGCTATCGGCGTGCCGACGCTGGTAATTCATGGGGACGCGGACAGGATCCTCCCCATAGCCGCCACGGGCCTGCGTACCCACCAGGCGGTTAAGGGCGCGCGGCTGGCGGTGATCAAGGACGGGCCGCACGGGCTGACCTGGACCCACGCCGGGCAGGTAAACCGCGAGCTTGTGCGCTTCCTGGGGCAGCCGCAAGAAAAATAATTTCAGCGGCCCGGCATGAGGCGGTGTCCGCCGGATACCGGGCGGAGATAGCGGAAGCCCGCAGCTTAGCCTTCCTCCCTGAGGCCGGCCGCGAGTCCTGCCTGCTTATCGCCCCGGCGATGAACTACATCGATGTGTTTCATGCTTATAGTCGGCCTGGCAGCCCGGGGCGGCATAAGGGTATTAAGTCCCCATAATTGCGGCAGTATGGAGAGCTAAAATGTCTGAAAATACAGCGCTTGCGGGAACTCAGGAATACGCCGAGAGTATTATTGACACGGTGCGCGAGCCCCTGATCTCCCTCGACCAGGACTTGCGGGTGGTCTCCGCCAGCCGCTCCTTCTATGAATTCTTCCGGGTGAGGCCCGGCGAGACGGTAGGGCAGCTTATCTATGACCTGGGCAACAAGCAGTGGGATATCCCCAGGCTGCGGGAGCTGCTGGAAACCATCCTCCCCAAAAAAACCACCTTCGACAACTACGAGGTCGAGCATGATTTTACCGGTATAGGCCGGCGCATCATGCTCCTCAACGCCCGGCAGATCAAGCGGGTGCTGGGCAAAGAGCGCATCATCCTGCTGGCGATCGAGGATATCACCGAGCGCCGGGCGATAGAGAACGGTCTGGAAAAAACCAGGAAAGAGCTGGTGGTGATCAAAAAGTCGGCGGACGAAGCCAGCGAATTAGCCGAGAGCGTTATTAATACCGTGCGCGAACCTCTTATCTCCCTGGACCAGGACCTCCGGGTGGTTACGGCCGGCCGGTCTTTCTACGATTTCTTCAAGGTGAAACCTGAGGAGACAGTAGGGCAGCTTATCTATGACCTGGGCAACAAACAGTGGGATATCCCCAAATTGCGGGAACTCCTGGAGACCATATTGCCGCAGAAAGCGAGTTTCGACAACTACGAGGTCGAGCACGACTTCGCCGGGATAGGCCGGCGCACAATGCTGCTCAACGCCCGGCAGATCAAGCGGGTGCTGGGCAAGGAACGCATTATCCTGCTGGCGATAGAAGACATAACCGAACGCAAGCAATTCGAGACCGAACTGCGCGAAGCCAAAGAGGCGGCGGAGTCGGCTAACCGGGCTAAAAGCGCCTTCCTGGCCAACATGTCCCACGAAATCCGCACGCCGATGAACGCCATCCTCGGCTTTTCCCAGCTGCTGCGCCGCGACCCGGCGGCCACGCCGAAGCAGAAGCAGCAGATAGATACGATCAACCGCAGCGGCGAGCAGCTGCTCTCCCTGATCAACGACGTGCTGGAGATGGCAAAGGCCGAAGCCGGGCGGACTACCCTCAACCCGGCGGCCTTCCCGCTGCCGGCCCTTATCGACGACGTGGAAAGAATGCTGCGGCCGCGCGCCGAGGCCAAAGGGCTGACCCTGGCGGTGGAGCGCGGCGCAGCTTTGCCCGCTTTTGCCTCGGCCGACGAAAGCAAGATCCGGCAGATCCTGCTTAACCTGGTCAGCAACGCCATAAAATTCACCGTCCGGGGCGGGGTGGTGCTGCGCGTGGCGACGGAGCCCGGCGGGCCGGAATTCCGGCTTAAAGCCGAAGTGGAAGATACCGGGCCGGGCATAGCGGACGACGAAATAGGCAGGCTGTTCCATCCTTTCGAGCAGGCGGAAGCCGGCAAGGCGGGCGGAACGGGCACCGGGCTGGGGCTGGCCATAAGCCGCGGCTACGCGCGCCTGATGGGCGGGGATATCGCCGTCAGGAGCCGGCCGGGCCAGGGCAGCGTGTTCAGCTTTCATGTTTCCCTGAAAGCGGCCACGGCCGGGGAGGCCCGGGTCCATCCGCGCCTGGTGAAGACGCTCAAGCCCGGCCAGCCCCGCTACCGGATATTGGTGGCCGACGACAAAGAGGACAACCGCGAATTCCTGTCCCAGCTCCTGGCGCCGGCGGGGTTCGAAGTGCGGCAGGCTGCTGACGGGGCGGACGCGGTAAAGCAGTTCGGGGAATGGCTGCCCCGGCTCATACTTATGGACCTGAAAATGCCGGTCATGGACGGGTACGAGGCGATACGCCGCATCCGGGCCGGCGCCGGCGGCGGGGACGTAAAGATCATAGCTGTCAGCGCCAGTATCTTCGGGGAAACCAGCAAGGACGCGCTCAGTTCGGGAGCCGACAGCGTTATGCTCAAACCGTTCCAGGAAACGGAATTGTTCGAGAAGATCCGGGTGCTTCTTGGCGCAAAGTACATTTACGAGGAAGACTCCCCCCTCCCGGCCCCGGCCGAGGAGGAGCCGGGGACGGTCAAGCCGGGGGCGCAGGCCGCTCTGCCCCCCGCGCTTGTCACCCGGCTCAGGGAAGCCGCCATCAACGGGGATTTTCAGCAGCTGGCGGAGCTGAACGGCCGTGTGGCCGCCGCGGACGAGCGGCTTGCGGGGACGCTGCGCGCGC
>Ga0209066_10004026_pt1 | contig 16283 bp, 9 predicted proteins | sample All_14_2_FD_187198 | JGI IMG/M metagenome (GOLD analysis project Ga0209066, IMG submission 187198) | Freshwater microbial communities in response to fracking from Pennsylvania, USA - Allegheny Zone_MetaG_DW_15 (SPAdes) (version 2) ...
CCCCCTTGTTTGAACAAGGCAAGGTTTGCGCGAACCACCTGGCGCACCATGGCATTGGTCGCTACACGGGCTCGCAGGTCTCGACCAAGCTCAAGGTCACCGGCATCGACCTGTTCTCTGCCGGCAACTTTGTGGGGGGCGATGACACCGAAGAGATCGTGCTGACCGACCCGTTTGCCAACGTCTACAAAAAGCTGGTCCTGAAGGACGACAAGCTGATTGGTGCCTGCCTTTACGGTGACACCGTTGATGGCAGCTACTACTTCCAGTTGATCCGTGATGGTCGCTCGGTCGCAGATCAGCGTGACACATTGATGTTTGGCCAGCCAAGCGTCCAACAGGTCGACGGCATCGCTCTTGACACCCCAGCCCTTGCGGCTTGAGCGAGCCATGAACACCATCATCCCCATCGCGGTGGCGCCTGAGCGCGGCCACACCCATTCGCCCCATACCACCCGCGCCACCTGCCCTTACTGCGGCACGGGTTGCGGCGTCATCATCGAATCCACCGGGGGTCAGATCACCCAGGTCAAGGGCGACCCCGATCACCCAGCCAACTTTGGCCGCCTGTGCACCAAGGGCAGCACGCTGCACCTGACGGCAGCGGCGTCCGTCACGCAACAGACGCGCCTGCTGACGCCGCAGCGACGGGCCGTGCGCGGCCTGGCTCCCACCGAGTGCACCTGGGACGAGGCCCTGGACCAGGCAGCGGACCAACTGGCCGACATCGTGCGTCGCCATGGCGCCGATGCCATCGGCTTTTACGGCTCCGGCCAGTTGCTGACGGAGGACTATTACGTCCTGAACAAACTGAGCAAGGGCTTGCTGGGCACCAACAACCTGGACACCAACTCGCGCCTGTGCATGAGCAGTGCGGTGGTCGGCTACAAAGCCACCCTGGGCATGGATGCGCCACCCGCCTGTTACGACGACTTCCAGCACGCGCAGACCTTGTTCATCGTGGGCGCCAACACCGCCCATGCCCACCCCATCCTGTTCCGCCGGATTGAGGATGCGCGCCAGGCCAACCCGGACATGAAGCTGATCGTGGCGGACCCACGCAAGACGGAGACGGCCGAGATGGCCGACCTGTTCCTGCCGATCCAGCCAGGCACCGACGTGGCCCTGTTTCACGGCATGCTGCACGTGATGATGCAAGAGGGCCTGCTGGACATGGCTTTCGTGAATCAGCACACCAACGGCTTTGCCGAGTTGCAAGCCACGCTGGCCGACTACACACCTCAGAAGGTGGCAGAAATCTGTGGCATCCCGGTGGCCGACCTGATCCAGGCCGCCCGCTGGTTTGGAGGCCACACGCCCACCTTGTCGCTGTATTGCCAGGGCTTGAACCAGAGCAGCAGCGGCACCGACAAGAACGCCACGCTGATCAACCTGCACCTGGCAACGGGCCAGATCGGCAAGCCAGGCGCCGGCCCCTTCTCGCTGACGGGACAACCCAACGCCATGGGAGGACGCGAGGTGGGCGGCATGGCCAACCTGCTGAGCGCTCACCGAGACCTGAGCAACCCCGAGCACCGCGCCGAAGTGGCCGCGCTGTGGGGCGTGCCTGACGTGCCCGCCAAACCAGGCCGCACCGCCGTGGAAATGTTCGAAGCCGCCGCGCGGGGCGAGATCAAGGCCCTGTGGATTGCCTGTACCAACCCCGCTCAATCCTTGCCCGACCAGGCCACGGTGCGCAAGGCCCTGACCATGGTCGAGCTGGTTGTGGTGCAGGAGGCCTTTGGCAGCACCGCCACCTGCGAGTTTGCCGACATCCTGCTGCCCGCCACCACCTGGGGCGAAAAGGACGGCACCGTCACCAACAGCGAGCGCCGCATCAGCCGTGTGCACGCCGCCGTGCCGGCATCCGGCCAGGCCCGCCATGACTGGGCCATCCTGACGGACCTGGGTCGCCGGCTCGAACAACGCCTGCCAGAAAAGCGCCAAGGCTGGCGCGGCGACGTGAGCACGCTGTTCCCCTACGACTCACCAGAATCGATCTGGAACGAGCACCGTGAATCCACGCGGGGCCGTGACCTGGACATCACCGGGCTGAGCTATGACATCCTGGATCGGGTGGGTCCTCAGCAATGGCCCATGCCCGAGGGCGCAACCACTGGACAGGCCCGGCTGTATGGAGACGCCCGCTTCCCGACTGCAGATGGCAAGGCCCGGTTGCTCAACGTGCGCTATGAGCCCGTGAAGGAGCCTCGCGACGCCCGTTACCCGTTCAGCCTGAACACCGGGCGCCTGCGCGACCAGTGGCACGGCATGAGCCGCACCGGCACCTTGGGCCGCCTGTTCGGCCACGTCAGTGAACCCAGCGTGGACCTGAACCCGCAGGACATGGCCAGGCTGGCGCTGAAGGCTGGTGATCTGGTGCAGATCACCTCGCGCCGCGGCAGCCTGATCATCCCGGCCCAACCGAGTGATGCCATTGCTTCCATGCAGGCCTTTGTGGCCATGCACTGGGGCCCGGAGTACCTCGGAGGACACGATGCCGAAGGCCAGGCCCTGGCAGGCGTGAATGCGCTGACCTCCCCGGCGTTTTGCCCCAAGTCCATGCAGCCCGAGCTCAAACATGCGAGCGTCAGGATTGAGCCTGTGCAACTGCCGTGGCGACTGGTTGGGGTGGCGTGGATGCCTCAGGACCAGGCCTTGAGTGTCCGCGAGGCACTCAAGCCGCTGATGTCCGCCTTTGCCTTTGCCAGTTGCGTGCCCTTTGGCCGCGAGCCGCACGAACGGGGTCTGGTAGGCGTGCTGTTCCGTGCCGCCGCTCTGGACGCTGTCAGTGTGGACGTGCTGCGCCAGATCGAAGACCTGCTGCAGATCCAGGGCCCTGACGTGCTGCGCTACGAGGACCGCCATCGCGGGCAACACCGCGCCATGCGCCTGTCCCGTCAGCCCGAAGGGCTCAAGCTGGATGCCTTTGTGCTGGCCGGCGACATCCAGGCTGAATCGTGGGTGCGCCCACTGCTGCAGGACGAGCTGGTCGCAGACGCGTATGGCCGCGCCTTGTTGTCCCCCAGTGCCGAGCCCCCGGTGGCCACGGTCAGCAAAGGGCAGCAGATCTGCACCTGCTTCAACGTAACCGAGCCGGAAATCATCGACGCGCTGAGCCACTGCCATGGCGAGCCCATCGATCGGCTGGCCGCCCTGCAGGGACAGCTCAAGTGCGGCACCAACTGCGGCTCCTGCATCCCGACGCTCAAAAAGCTCATCAAACTGCATCCGGCAGCGGCCATGTCCTGATGAGAAGGTGACAATGGTCGCCATGAGCATCGCTGCATACATCAAGGTCATTGGCCGAGGCAAGGACGGGGCCCGTCCGCTGGACACGGCGCAGGCCCGTGACCTCTTCGATCAGGTGCTGGACCGCACCGTGACGGATCTGGAGGTCGGAGCGTTTGCCCTGGCCATGCGGATCAAGGGGGAGACGGCCCAGGAGCTGGACGGCTTTGTGCAGTCCACCCTGAGCCGCTGCATCGCCCTGCCCTCGCCACAGCCCTATCGGTCGGGCGTGGTCGTGCTGCCCAGCTACAACGGCTCGCGCAAACTGCTCAACCTGACGGCGCTGCTGGCCGCCCAACTGGCGCGTGCAGGGGTGGCGGTGCTGATTCACGGCCCCTTGCGGGATCCCACCCGCGTCACCACGGCCCAGGTGTTCGAGGCTCTGGGGTGGCCCCTGGCGCAAACCAGTGCCGACGTGGCCCAGGCCTGGCAGCAGCGCCGCCCGGCCTTCATGGACATCCACACCCTGTGTCCGGGACTGGCGGTGCTGCTGGATGTGCGCTGGACCATTGGCCTGCGCAACCCGGGGCACACCGTGGCCAAGCTGCTCTCGCCCTTGCCCGCGGGGACCCCGACGGTGCGCGTGGTCAACCACACCCACCCCGAGTACGCCCTCTCGCTCAAGGAGTACCTCACGCTGACGCAGGCCAATGCCCTGTTGATGCGAGGTACCGAAGGTGAGCCCGTGGCCGATGCTCGCCGCCAACCGCGCTTTGACGTGTACCGTCTGGGTCAACTCGATGCAGCGCTGTCGTGCGCACCGGTCGAAGGCGTGCTGACCGAGTTGCCGGACCTGCCCACCCAGAACGACGCGGCCCAGACTGCCCAGTACATTGAAGAGGTGCTCAAGGGCGATCGCGCCTTGCCACCTGCGATCGGTGCTCAGGCCCAATGCCTGCGCCTGGCGTTGGCAGAGGCAGAGGCAGAGCTACCGACCGGCGGGTGACCGTGTCAGCAGCACGATGCCGCTGAGGATGCAGGCCGTGCCCACGATCAGGCGCCAGGTGACCGGTTCCTGCAGCCACCAGGCCGCCATCCAGATGGTCGACAAGGGCCCCACCATGCCCACCTGCGAGGCCAAGGGGGCGCCCAGCAGTTGCACGCCTTTCATGACCAGGGCGATGGGCAACACCGTGCACGCCACGGCATTGATGGCCGACAGGCCATAAGCCTGCCAGGGCAGCTGCGCCACGCCGCCCACCTGACCCGAAGTGGCCGCGTGGACCACCACCCATTGCAACATGCACAAGGCGCACGCCAGGCAGGACGCATAGGACACCAGCCGGAGGGATCCGATCCGGTGCACCACCTCGCTGCTGCCCATCAGGTAGACGGCATAGGACAAGGCGCTGGCCAGCACCAGGGTCGACCCCAGCGCAATGGCCTGCGGCCCAGCCAGCCCATGACTCTGAGTCGACATCAGGTGGGCCAGATCCCAGTCATGCCAGAACACCACCATCACACCCAGGTAAGCCAGGGCGGTCGCGACCCACTGCATGGGCAGGATGCGTCGCCCCAGGAACAAGGCCGACAACAGCAACACCAGGGTCGGGTTGAGGTACAGGATGGAGCGCTCCAGGCTGGCGCTGATGTACTGCAAACCCAGAAAATCCAGCGTGCTGGCCAGGTAGTAGCCAGACACACCCAACCCCGCCACCTGCCAGCGCAAGCGGGAGGTCAAGGGCGCAGCCTTGGCCTGATCCGTTTGGGAGGCCCACCAGGCCATGGCCAGGAACATGGGCAAGGCCAGCGCCATGCGCAGTCCCACGGTCGAGAACGCATCGGCCCCCAGGCGATACATGAGCTTGGCCACAATGGCCTTGCCTGAAAACGCGACAGCGCCCAAGGCGGCCAGCAGCACACCTTGGGCGCGGGGACTCAGGCGGGAGAGGCCGCGCTGAAACGCGGCGATCGACACACTCAAGCGCCAGCCGATGCCATGGACCCCACCGCATTGGGCTTGCGGTACTTCCACAAGCGCGCCACCACGGTGGCGAACTGGCCGGTCATGGTGCCGGTGTTGTAGGTCTGGCCATAACGCCTGCAAAGCTCCTGCACTTCCTGACTGATGGCGGCATAGCGACGAGCCGGGATGTCAGGGAACAGGTGGTGCTCGATCTGGTGGCTCAGGTTGCCGGTCATGATGTGCAGCAATTTGCTGCCCGTCAGGTTGCTGGAGCCCTTGAGCTGGCGCAGATACCACTGACCACGGGTTTCGTCACGCAACGCTTCCAGCGGAAACACCGCCGTCTTTTCCGTGAAGTGGCCACAGAAAATCACGGTGAAGGTCCACAGATTGCGAATGATGTTGGCCAGCGCATTGCCGGCCAGCACGGCCCAGAACTGCCCGAATGCCACCAAGGTCACCAGGGGGACAAACAGGTAGTCTCGCAACACCTGTTTGGATGCCTTGCGTTTGAACTCGCCCATCTTGCCCTGGAAGCCCGCGGGGGGACGCCCCTTGAAGTACTTGTCCAGACGCAGGTCCTGGATGGCCACCGCCCATTCAAACAGGATGGCCTGCAAGGACACCCACACCATCTGCCAGCGGAAGAAGGGCTTCCAGCGCTGCTCGGGGAACAGACGTGCCAGACCGTAGCCGACATCGTCGTCCTTACCGATCACGTTGGTGTACGTGTGGTGGATGTGGTTGTGGGTCTCGCGCCAGAACGACGAGGGACAGACGATGTCCCACTCATACGTGTTGCCGTTGAACGCGGGATCATTCATCCAGTTGTACTGGCCATGGATCACGTTGTGACCCAACTCCATGTTCTCCAGGATCTTGGAGATGCTCAGGATGAAGGTGCCCAGCAACCAAGTGGGCGGAAACCAACCGAAACACAGCAGGCCACGGCCCAGCACTTCGGTCCAGCGAACAGCCATCCGAACGCGCCGGATGTAGCGTGCATCTGCTTCACCGATGTCGGCCACCACGCGCTTGCGCATGGCATCGAGTTCGGCGCCAAAGGCGTCGATCTCTTGAGGACTCAGGTCCCGATCCTCTCGGGCCGGGTTGATGTGGGTGGTTTTGATCACGGACATGACGATTCAGGCAATGAATTCTGTTTCAAGCAAACGCTTGAAATCATGAACAAGCCATCGGAGTGGACCATTCAAGTGTCCCGTCAAAGAGAGGGTTAGCCCCAACTTTTCACCCACGGCGCTCATTCGGGGGGGAGTGTAGACCAGCGAACAGTCCATGGGCGGGTTCCTTGGACGACAAACAATGAGAATATCGGACCTGTTTGATTCAAGTCGGATTCTTGTCCACCCGCGCCGTCGCCAAAGGGCGCGTCAGATTGCGGCACAATCGCCCGCCATCACACCGTCAAATGGCGCCAGACGCCCGCAACACCATGGCTTTCGTCGACAACCTCAAGCAACTGCCCTCCGCCGCCCACCTGCAGGCCCTGGAATTGATCGATGCGCAAGGCCTTTGCACCGCCCGGATCGAAAACAAGCCCGGTCAGGCGGGCTCCTTGCAACTTTACGCAGCGCTGGCCGCCAAACACGGTCGTATCGATGCCGCCGCCGCCCAGGAAGGCGTGGACCTGTACGCCGAGCACACGGTTGACGCGCTGGCCCACCCCGGCAAACACCCCAACATCGACCGACTCCTGCAAGTCATCGAGACCCAGCAAGGCTTCACGGTCCAGTTGATTCCAGCCTGATCCAGGTCCTCCCCCAGGGCGCGATGCGGCGGTAGGATGGTGTCAACACCGCCAAACGCCATGCCCTCCAACACCAACGACACCCCCATCGATCCCGGTGCACCGCTGCTGCGCCTCAAGCGTGTGGCCATCGACACCTACCGGGAAAACGTCGCCTACCTGCACCGCGACTGCGACATCTACCGGGCCGAAGGGTTTCAGGCCCTCTCCAAAGTGGAAGTCCGGGCCAATGGCCGGCGCATCCTGGCCACGCTCAATGTGGTCGATGACACCTGCATCGTGGGCCGCGATGAGCTGGGGCTCTCTGAGGATGCCTTCACGCAACTGGGCGTGGCGGACGGACACCCCACCCGGGTCAGCCAGGCCGAACCCCCCACCTCCATCCCTGCGCTGTACCGCAAGATTGCCGGCGAGCGGCTGACCCATGACGATTACCACGCCATCGTGCGGGACATCGCCGAGCACCGTTACTCCAAGATCGAACTGACCGCCTTTGTGGTGGCCACCAACCAGGGCGAGATGGACCGCGAAGAGGTGTACGGCCTGACCGACGCCATGTCGAGTGTGGGTCGGCGCCTGGACTGGCAGGCACACCCGGTGGTGGACAAGCACTGTATCGGCGGCATCCCGGGCAACCGCACCTCCATGCTGGTGGTGCCCATAGTGGCTGCTCACGGCATGCTGTGTCCCAAGACCTCGTCCAGGGCCATCACCTCTCCGGCCGGCACGGCCGACACCATGGAAGTGCTGGCCAATGTCGAGCCGCCATTCGAGCGCCTGAGGGACATTGTGCGCGAACACCGGGCCTGCCTGGCCTGGGGCGGCACCAGTGAGCTGTCCCCGGCAGACGACGTGCTGATCTCGGTGGAGCGACCGCTCTCGATCGATTCGCCCGGGCAAATGGTGGCTTCCATCCTGTCCAAAAAACTGGCCGCGGGCTCGACCCACCTGCTGCTCGACATCCCGATCGGTGCGACTGCCAAGGTACGCACCATTCAGGATGCGCAGCGCCTGCGCAAGCTGTTCGAGTTTGTGGCCAAACGTCTGGGGCTGACCATCGACGTGGTGATCACCGATGGTCGACAACCCATTGGCAATGGCATCGGCCCCGTCCTGGAGGCCCGCGACGTGATGTGGGTGCTCCGGAACGACCCCAGGGCACCGGTTGACCTGAGGCAGAAATCGCTGCGGGTGGCGGGCCGCATGCTGGAGTTCGACCCTGACGTGCGAGGTGGAGACGGGTATGCCATTGCCCGCGACATCCTGGAGTCCGGGCGGGCTCTGGCCAAAATGGAAGCCATCATCACCGCACAAGGCCGCCAACCCTTTGACCCAGACCACCCCGAACTGGCCCCCCTGCACTTTGAGGTCCTTGCCGACAGGGATGGCGTCGTGACCGGCATCGACAACCTGCAGATGGCGCGCGTGGCACGCCTGGCCGGCGCACCGAAGGTCCAGGGCGCGGGGGTGGATCTGCTGCGCAAACTGGGCGACGCTGTCCAGCGCGGCGAAACGCTCTATCGGGTCTATGCCGCCTTCCCGGCTGACATGGGCTTTGCCCGGCAGGCCACCGAGCGTGCCACGGGTTTCACCTTGGGGCAGGCGCAAGACGTGCCTCAGTTGTATGTGGAGTTCTGATGAGCACCCTGCTGCTGTACTTTGAAGAGGAACAGGCCCCTGCCTTGCGACTGGCGCAGGCCTGTCAGTTGCAGGCTCTGCGCGTGACACGCCACCGCTTCCCCGACGGTGAGTTGCGCCTGCGTTTGCCCGTGGACGACGCTGGCCAGTTGCCGGCACACCTGGTGGTCTACCGCAGCCTGGACCGCCCCAACGACAAGCTCGTCGAGTTGCTGTTGCTGGCCCGACAAGCACGAGAGCTGGGTGCCAGCCAGATCCTGCTGGTGGCGCCGTACCTGGCCTACATGCGCCAGGACATTGCCTTCCATCCCGGCGAAGTGGTGAGCCAACAGGTGGTGGGCCAGTTCCTGGCCGACCTGTTCGATGGCGTCATCACGGTGGACCCGCACCTGCACCGCATCCACACCCTGGCCGAGGCCATCCCCCTGGCGCAGGCCGTCAGCCTGTCGGGCGCGCCCATGCTGGCGCGATTGATTGCGCAGCACCACACTGCACCGTTGCTGATCGGCCCGGACGCCGAGTCTGCGCAGTGGATCGAGGCCGCCGCCCAGGCGCAAGGGTTTGACCACGGCGTGTGCACCAAGGTGCGCCACGGAGACCGGAAGGTAGAGATTCAATTGCCGGACTGCGCCGTGCAAGGGCGCGCCGTGGTGCTGCTGGACGATGTGGCCAGCTCAGGCCACACCATCGCCGCCGCCGCACGCCAATTGCTGGCTGCGGGCGCCACATCGGTCGATGTGGCCGTGACCCACGCCCTGTTTGCCGAAGGCGCGCTGGCGCTGATTCAAGACGCTGGCGTGCGCCATGTCTGGAGCACCGACTGCATCGCACACAGCAGCAATGCCATTGACATGGCACCCCTGCTGAGCGTCGAAGTCAGGCGCTGGCTGGGCTGATCAACCCACCCACTTGCGCGCGTTGCGGAACATGCGCAGCCAGGGGCTGTGCTCGCCCTTGTCGCCGCTGGTCCAGCTCATCTGGACGTTGCGGAACACGCGCTCGGGGTGCGGCATCATGGCCGTGAAGCGGCCGTCGGCCGTGGTCACGGCGGTCAAGCCGCCGGGGCTTCCGTTGGGGTTCAGCGGATAGGCTTCGGTCGGGGCACCCGTGTGGTCCACAAAGCGCATGGCCTGCTTGACCCGTGCCTCGTTGCCACGCTGCGAGAAGTCGGCAAAGCCCTCGCCATGCGAAACGGCAATGGGCAAGCGGCTGCCCGCCATGCCGGCAAAGAACAGCGAGGGGCTGTCCAGCACCTCGACCATGCTCATGCGGGCTTCAAAGCGTGTGCTCTGGTTGTGCGTGAACTTGGGCCAGTCCTGGGCGCCCGGGATGATGGGGCTGAGCGCAGCCAGCATCTGGCAGCCATTGCACACCCCCAGCGAGAAGGTGTCCGTGCGACCAAAGAAGGCTGCAAACTGCTCTGCCAGCTGTGGGTTGAACATGATCGAGCGGGCCCAGCCCTCGCCGGCACCCAGGGTGTCGCCGTAGCTGAAACCGCCGCAGGCCACAAAGCCCTGGAACTGGTCCAGACGGGCCCGACCGCTGTGCAGATCGCTCATGTGCACGTCAAAGGTGTCGAAGCCACCCAGGCTCATGGCGTAGGACATCTCCACGTGCGAGTTGACGCCCTGCTCACGCAGGATCGCGACCTTGGGGCGTGCCAGGTGGATGAAGGGGGCGGAGACGTCCTCCTTGGGATCAAAGGACAGCTGCACGTGCATGCCTGGGTCATTGGCCAGGCCCATGGCGGCGTGTTCGCTGTCGGCGCACACGGGGTTGTCGCGCAGGCGGGCAATGCGCCAGCTCACGTCGTCCCAGGTCTTGTGCAATTGTTCCAGCGGCGCTGCAAATACGGACTTGGCATCGCGCCAGACCTCGACCTGCTGCTTGGCATTGGGCTTGCCGATCACGTGGCTGTGTTTGCTCAGGCCGTGCTCGCGCAGGGTCTGCATGACGGCGTCGCGCTCGGCGGTGCGCACCTGCAGCACCACGCCCAGCTCTTCGTTGAACAGCGCCTTCAGCGTCAACTCGTTGCGACGCTCACCCACCTGGCCGGCCCAGTTCTTGGAATCGCCCGTGTCGGCGCGGCTGTCGCTGATGCCATCGCCTTCGGTGACCAGCATGTCCACATTGAGGCTCACACCGGTGTGACCAGCAAAGGCCATTTCGCACACGGTGGCCCACAGGCCGCCATCGCCACGGTCGTGATAGGCCAGCAACTTGCCTTGTGCACGCAGCGCGTTCACGGCAGACACCGTGGCCTTGAGCATCTCGGGGTTGTCGCAGTCAGGCACTTCGTTGCCGAACTGGCCCAGCACCTGTGCCAGCATGGAACCGGCCATGCGGTTCCTGCCCTCGCCCAGGTCGATCAGGATCAGGCTGGTGTCCAGCGACTGGCCATGCTCGGTGGTGATCAGTTGAGGGGTCAGCGTCGGGCGCACGTCATCGATCGAGGCAAAGGCCGTCACGATCAGGGACACCGGGGCCGTCACCGATTTGGCCTGACCGTTGTCCGACCACTTGGTGCGCATGGACAGCGAATCCTTGCCCACGGGGATGGACACACCCAGCGCAGGACACAGCTCCATGCCGACGGCCTTGACCGTGTCGTACAAGGCGGCGTCTTCACCGGGCTCGCCACAGGCAGCCATCCAGTTGGCCGACAGCTTGACCTTGGGCAGATCGATCGGTGCCGCCAGCAAGTTGGTGATGGCCTCAGCCACGGCCATGCGACCGGATGCTGGAGCGTTGACCGAGGCCAGCGGCGTACGCTCGCCCATGGCCATGGCCTCACCCGCAAAGCCCTTGAAGTCGGCCAGGGTCACGGCCACGTCGGCCACCGGCACCTGCCAGGGGCCCACCATCTGATCGCGGGCATTGAGGCCACCGACGGTGCGGTCGCCAATGGTGATCAGGAAACGCTTGCTGGCCACCGTGGGGTGCCGCAGCACATCCAACGCCACTTGCGACAGGGCCACACCCGTGAGCGAGACTTCACCGCCATCGCGGGCCACCCGCTTGACGTCACGGTGCATCTTGGGCGGCTTGCCCAGTAGCACGTCCATGGGCATGTCGACGGGCTTGTCGGCTTGCGGCTGGGTCGTGTCTTCCAGGATCAGCTCGCAAGCGTCGGTGGCCACACCGATCACGCCAAACGGGCAGCGCTCGCGGTTGGCCATCTCGGTGAAGATGGGCAGCGACTCGGGCGCAATCGCCAGCACATAGCGCTCCTGGCTCTCGTTGCACCAGATTTCCTTGGGCGCCATGCCGGACTCTTCCAGCGGCACCTTGCTCAGGTCGAAGCGGGCGCCCTTCCCGGCACCGTCCACCAGTTCGGGGAAGGCGTTGGAGATGCCGCCGGCCCCCACGTCATGGATGGCCAGAATGGGGTTGTTCGCGCCCAGGCCCCAGCAGTGGTTGATCACCTCTTGCGCACGGCGCTCGATTTCCGGGTTGCCACGCTGCACGGAGTCAAAGTCCAGCGCCGCCGAGTTGGTGCCCGCCGCCATCGACGACGCGGCCGCGCCGGCCATGCCAATGCGCATGCCCGGGCCGCCCAGCTGAATCAACAGGGTGCCGGCGTCAAACTTGATCTTCTGGGTTTGCTCGCTGCTGATGGTGCCAATGCCACCGGCGATCATGATGGGCTTGTGATAGCCGCGACGAATCGCATCCAAGCCCTCGCCCACCGTCTGCTCGAACACACGGAAGTAGCCGCCCAGGTTGGCGCGACCAAATTCGTTGTTGAACGCCGCGCCGCCCAGCGGGCCTTCGATCATGATCTGCAGCGCGCTGGCAATGTGCTCGGGCTTGCCAAATTGCTCGGCTTCCCAGGGCTCGCTGGTGCCCGGCAGGTTCAGGTTGGACACTGAGAAACCCGTCAGGCCCGACTTGGGGCGCGAGCCCCGACCGGTGGCGCCTTCGTCGCGGATCTCACCGCCTGCGCCGGTCGAGGCACCGGGGTACGGGGAAATCGCCGTCGGGTGGTTGTGGGTTTCCACCTTCATCAGCACATGGGCCAGCTCCTGGCGGGCCTGGTACTGCGGGGCATTGGTGTAGCCAGCGGGCATCCAGCGCTCGATGGGATGGCCCTCCATCACCGACGCGTTGTCGCTGTACGCGATCACGGTGTGCTGCGGGTTCAGCTTTTCGGTGTTGCGGATCATGCCGAACATCGACAAGTCCTGCGCCTGGCCGTCAATCGTGAACTCGGCGTTGAAGATCTTGTGGCGGCAGTGTTCGCTGTTGGCCTGGGCAAACATCGTCAACTCGACGTCGGTCGGGTTGCGCTTCAGACCGGTGAACGCGGTCACCAGGTAGTCGATTTCGTCATCCGACAGGGCTAGGCCAAAGGTGACGTTGGCCTCTTCCAGAGCCTTGCGGCCCAGGCCCAGCACGTCCACATGCGCCATCGGGGCGCCCTGCTTCTCGTCAAACAGGTGGCGGGCCTCTTCGCGGCTGGCCATCACGCTCTCGGTCATGCGGTCGTGCAGCAGGGCGGCGCAAGCCTGAACCTCTTGCTCGGGCATGGGTTTGGCACCCCCCATCAGCGTGCCGATCACGCCAGCCTTGAGCGTCAGCCGGTACTCGGTCACCCGCTCAACCCGGCGAATGGCCAGACCACAGTTGTGCGCGATGTCGGTGGCCTTGGAGGCCCAGGGCGAGACGGTGCCCAGGCGTGGCGCCACCACGATCAGGTCGCCATCGGTGGTGCCCTCGTAAGCATCGCCGTAGTTCAGCAAGGCGGCCAGCTTGTCCAGATCGCCTTGAGGCAGGACCTTGTCCGTGGCCACCCAGTGAACGTAACGCGCGTGCACGCCGCTGATGCGGGGGTTGATGGCCTGCAGCTTGGGCAGCAGCGCCTGGACTTGGTGAGGAGCCAGGGCGTTACCGCCCTCAAAGTGCATCAAAGAGGACATCACGGGGGAGGTGCGTTCGGTCACAGCGTGGGGGCTTTCGATTGGCGCCAGGTGGCGCCGGGCCTTGCAGCAGGGGAAAACGCGGATTTTAGCCGCCTCCCGGCGTCATCTGTGGCAAAAAACGGCCCAAGTCGCGGCCACGGGTTCGTCAGGGTTTCCTTGAAAGCCGGATAATCACGCCCCTATGAGCATTCCTATCCTTACCGACGGCGCCGAGCTTGACGCCATGCGTCTGGCTGGCCGTCTGGCCGGTGAAGTCCTGGACTTCCTGACCCCCCTGGTCAAACCCGGTGTCACCACCGACGAGCTGGACAAACTGGCCCACGACTACATGGTCGATGTGCAAGGCTGCGTCCCAGCCCCCCTGAACTACGCACCGGGCGGCCACAAGCCCTACCCCAAGTCGATCTGCGCCTCGGTCAACGACGCCATCTGCCACGGTATCCCCAATGACCGTGCGCTCAAGAATGGCGACATCGTCAACCTGGACATCACCGTCATCAAGGACGGCTGGCACGGCGACTCCAGTCGCATGTACGTCGTTGGCGAAGGCTCGATCGCGGCCAAACGCCTGTGCAAGATCACCTACGAAGCCATGTGGAAGGGCATTGCCCAGGTCAAACCAGGCGCCCGCTTTGGCGACATCGGTCACGCCATCCAGACCTTTGCAGAGAACCAGGGCTTCTCGGTCGTGCGCGAATATTGTGGCCACGGCATCGGTCGCAAGTTCCACGACGAGCCTCAGGTGCTGCACTACGGCCGCCCCGGCACGCTGGAAGAAATGAAACCCGGCATGATCTTCACGATCGAGCCCATGATCAATGCCGGCAAGCGTGACATCAAGTCCAAGAACGACGGCTGGACCGTGGTCACCAAGGACCGATCCTTGTCGGCCCAGTGGGAACACATGATCCTGGTGACAGAGACCGGCTATGAAGTGCTGACCGTCTCTGCAGGCAGCCCCGCCCTGCCCGACTTCATCACGTCTGCCAAGACCTGAGCGCACCCGCCGGATCTGCTGTACCCATGTCCCTTGACATCGCCCCCCTGCGCACCGAGTTCAAAGCGACCAAGGCCGAACTGCTCCGGCAGTTCGAACTGGGCCGCCCCACCACGGCCTCTGCCAAGCGGCTGCTCACGCACATGGCCAAGCTGGTGGACAAGACCTTGTGTCAGCTCTGGGAGATGCACGCCTTGCCCAAAGGCGCATCACTGGCGGCCGTGGGCGGCTACGGCCGGGGCGAGCTGTTCCCCTACTCCGACGTGGATGTCCTGATCCTGACACCCGTCAGCGCCTCCAGCGCGGCGGACGATGGCGTGGTCCCCAAGCTGGAGAGCTTCATCAGCGCGTGTTGGGACGTGGGGCTGGAGATTGGCTCAAGCGTGCGCACCGTCGAGGAATGCACCCATGAGGCCGCCCAGGACGTGACCGTGCAGACCTCGCTGCTGGAGGCCCGCCACCTGTGCGGCTCCAAAGCGCGCTTCAATGAACTGCAACGCAGCACCAGCCAGCACATGGATGTGGCCGCCTTTGTGCGCGCCAAGACGCTGGAGATGCGCCAGCGCCACACCAAGTACGAAGACACCCCCTACGCCCTGGAGCCCAACTGCAAGGAAAGCCCCGGTGGCCTGCGCGACCTGCAGGTGGTGGTCTGGCTGGCACGGGCCGCGGGCCTGGGCCGTCACTGGCAGGAAATGGCTCAAAAAGGGCTGCTGACACCCTTTGAAGCACGCCAACTGCAAGTCAACGAAGGGCAACTCAAGCTGATCCGGGCGCGGCTGCACCAGATTGCAGGCCGCCGAGAAGACCGCCTGGTCTTTGACCTGCAAAACGCCGTGGCCGAGAGCTTTGGCTTCAAGAACACCCCAGCCCTGCGCGCCAGCGAGGGCCTGATGCGCCGCTACTACTGGGCCGCCAAGGCCGTGACCCAGCTCAACCAGATCCTGATGCTCAACATCGAGGAGCGCATCAACGGGTCGCAAAACGCACCGATGCGCCCCATCAATGCGCAGTTCCTGGACCGGGGCGGCCTGCTGGAAGTGGCCAGCGACGATGTCTACGAGCAGGACCCGACCGCCATCTTGCGCACCTTCCTGCTGCTGCAGCAAGACGACCGTCTCAAGGGACTGTCGGCCCGCACCCTGCGGGCGCTGTACAACGCCCGGGGCCTGATGGATGGGCAGTTCCGCCGCGACCCCGCCAACCGCCAGACCTTCATGGCCATCCTCAAGGAGCGGCACGGCCAGACCCGTGTGTTCCGGCTGATGAACCAGACCAGCGTGCTGGGCCGTTACCTGTGGGTGTTCAGGCGCATTGTCGGGCAGATGCAGCACGACCTGTTCCACGTCTACACCGTGGACCAGCACATCCTGATGGTGGTGCGCAATGTGCGCCGCTATTTCATCCCCGAGCATGCGCACGAGTACCCTTTTTGTACCCAGTTGGGCGCGGAATGGGACAAGCCCTGGCTGCTGTACATCGCCGCCTTGTTCCATGACGTGGCCAAAGGCCGGGGGGGCGACCACTCCGAGCTGGGCGCGGTCGAGGTCCGCCGCTTCTGCAAGGACCACGGCATCGATGCCGAGGACAGCAAGCTGGTCGAATTTGTGGTCAACGAACACCTGACCATGTCCCGCGTGGCCCAGAAGGAAGACCTCTCTGACCCCGACGTGATCCAGGCCTTTGCCCGACGCATGGGCAACGAGCGCCGCCTGACCGCGCTGTACCTGCTGACCACGGCCGACATCCGAGGCACCAGCC